>WNGM01001081.1_pt1 | contig 21861 bp, 36 predicted proteins | sample 5400571 | NCBI WGS metagenome assembly WNGM01 (sample SAMN13153378, study PRJNA577476) | soil metagenome | isolation source: 100 cm soil or saprolite under Garry oak tree replicate 2 | place: USA:California | collected 2016-06-15 | reverse complement strand
TCGCACGGAACACACTTACGATATCTCCAGATATCTGACGGTATCTAAAGAATCCGGCAGATATCTGACGGAATCTGAAGTGACATTTGGATATCCGAAGATATCAGTAAGCTTTATATACCAGATATCCAGAGATATCTAAAGATATAAATCATGTCATATATAAACTTTTGGTATCTACAGATATCTAAAAGTATCTTTGGATACAAAATTGGATATCTACAGATATCTAAAGTAACCTCAGAAGTATCTCCAGATATCTTTAGATACAAATTTATGAGATATGTTTATATACTTGTTTAGACTATATCTATATTGTGAGAAAAAATGACAGAAACGAAATCTGAAATAACTTATGTCAGTTCAGTAATTAATGAACCGACATTACCAATTCGTAATGTTGTTTCGACAATTACGAAAGTTCATCGTGAGAGAACTATAAAGTTTCATGCATACGACAAAGAGAAGAATTGTCGTAAGTTCAACAAGGAACACAAATACATAAAGCGCGGAACATATTTCAAATGCACTCGTTGCGGAAGTTCAAGAACAATCAAACCGAGCAAAACGAAAGAAGTGAAGTCGAATTGACTTCACTTCGACGAACCAAACGAATTCTTCGCAAGATACAAATCTTTCTGATGCTCGATAAGAACTAAGTGATTTTTTTTTGACTAAATGTGAAATTTGTGGAAGAGACCCTATGTATGCGGGTCTTATTCCTTGCGCTCTTTGTGGTCGTCGTCATTGTGGTACGTGCTACTGTGGTGAAGGTGAAGATACGAATGTATACACAAACACGCAAGAAGGCGAGTTATGGAGCGGAGAAGATTAACCGATGGAAGATTTAGAACTCGGTGATTTCTTCCAGCAATTGCTGAAGAATGAACGCTCATTTGAGGAGGTCGTCAGAGCAGCAATGTCGTTCTACCAACTTCACACATTTATAGTGAATGTTGAAAAAGACCAACGATTAGAACCACGAGTGATGGTCGAACTAATCCATCAGAAAATGCACGAGCTCGTTCCAGTGATGAAAGATTGAGTCGAGGAAGTTCGTGGGGAAAGAAGTTCTTTCGGCAACTTCGCTCAATTGTTTGGTGTGCGGATAGAGGTCGTGGAGGTTGTGGAGGACGCATAGAGTTTGCACATATAAAGCCTACTCCACTAACTCCTTATGGACGAGGAAGAGGACTTAATTCTCGAGCGCTAGATATTCTGCATCACCCGGATTGCTATATAGCATTATGCGCCACTCATCATTTGATGAGAGATAAGAAGAATCGTTACACTGAGAAAGTAAAGATAGCGAAGGCTAAAGCTACTCCTGAAGAACGGAGGAAGTGGAAACAGTTCTTCGAGGTCTATTAGTCAAAATTGTATACTAAGTCATTTTATTTGACTAAGGTGGTCGTGCGGCAGATAGGTTTATATATGACGTAGGGCCCTATAGGTATGAGGAAAAAAATGTCTTCGGACAACGAAACTCAATCTGAGGAAGCGCCAACTACCGGTTCGAAAAAGGGTTCTAAATCGTCCAAGAAAGGACACACTTACCAGAAAGGTAAGTCTTGCATACAACTCGGCCAGAAGCACAACTACAAATTAACTCCATCGGGAAAGAGCATGCGCTGCACAAAGTGCGGCTCTACTCGCTGGGTTGGAAAGCCAAAAAAAGCGAAGAAGGGCAAAAAGAACCAGCCGGCAGAAAGCGACAGTACTCAGAACGACACGGACCAAGCTTAGTCTGGGATGAAACATCCGGTTGGAAACTCCCAGACTAATTTTTTCTCACAAGGACGACCAGCAATCAGAAACGAGGATTAGCCTGAAGCATAAAGCTGAAGGAGTAGCGTTAGTAGTCTTGCAAGGCGAGGACGCTATCGAGCTTAACGTAATGTCCGGATGGAGACCGGTCCTCGCTGATAATGCTGGTCGTCTTTAACAGACTTTTATCGAGGTGATTTGATTGGGTGAAACAATCACTTTTGAAGCGTCATTCAGCGCTGAAATCATGAAACGAGTAATCAAGTTCAAAGGCACGCAAGAAGACAGCAATGAGACAATGTATTTGAATATTGCTCGCTTCAAAGACATAAAGGTCGAGGACGGCAAGGTGGTGAAGGTCAGCATAACTGTCGAAACGACTGGTCATTGACCAGTCTTTTTTTCCTTATCTAAGCGACAGATAGGTTTATATACCCTGATAGGGGCCCTTCATTTAAGGTCAAATTTTATGGTTCGCACGTCGAGTAAGCCAGAAGCCTGGCAATTCCAATCGTCTAAAGAATTTAAAATCATATGTCCGAAAGACCCAGATTATGGGTCTAAAGCTTTATCATTGCACACAGTCTGTGTCACAACAACTAACTTCGGTGCAAGTGTAGTTCTACGTTGTTCCTACTGCAAACATGAAGAGATAATATGAAATGGTAGAGACAACTCTCGTCTATGACCCGAAGGAAGTTCATGTTAGAGCGAACCTCTATAAATATAGAGGAGGCAAAGAAATTCTTCGACTCGAGCTCGTACAAATTGTGCCAGGACTACCAAGTCATGGTGGAAGCATTCATATCCAAGGCAAACCGGAAGATATGAAGAAGCTGTTCAATGTGTTTGCTAGAGTTCTTAGAAGCCCGAAGATATTCACTAAAGATGGAGCAACTGCAGTAGCATGAGCGTTCCAATTCTTCGAAAGCTGCAACTTGTCCGACAAGGCTGGGTAAATGTTCCAGATTATGTAGTTACAATTGGAGAACTGAGAGCATGGATTCATGCAAACTTTCCAGGAGACGTTCCTAACAATCACAATCTTAGAGGTTTCATAAAGGCAATCGACGAGATGGAGAAGATAGCAAAGAATATGGAAGCGCTTAAAAGCGCAGCAGTTGAGCTTTGAATAGTATAGAATCGCCCTATCAGGATGCAACAACAACATGCATATGCCAAGATTGCGCTTGCGCTCTTGCAAAGCAATGCTACGAACATTGCCTTTGTGGTTGTTGTAGATACTACTTCCAAAAGGATTGGGTAAAACGATGAAGCTTCGTCTACGAATCTTAGTATTTATTTGTGGAGTAGCTCCTGTTACAGTATTGTTTCTAACGTCAGTTACACAAGCAGATATTTCTATTTCGGAAAAATTATTCGCGGCAGCAGTCGTATGGATGTTTATGGCAATTGTTGGATTTTTAGTTCTGTACCCAGACGCAATGTAGAGCTTAGAGAAATTATGAGTCGACATGGAGGTCCTTCTCCAATTACAACTTGCCCGAGCTGCGGTGGAAAAATGAATCCTTACATGCCTCACTATGATGATTATGGGACATTGGTCGAGGAAGTCAAATGTCCGCATTGTGGAGCAACATTCGGAGGAGCAGGAATGTGGAAAGAATAGACAATTCAAAAATATGTAACTGGACAAAGATTCAAAGGTTCACGAACGAGGACGTTATAAAAGCAGTCTCATCTCTTATGAAAGAACCAGTCAGAGTAGTTCTTATTGCAGCAATATGTGAAAAACAACCTCACCCAGACCAAGGAATTCATCAGCTCATAATGGTATGTGGAAAAGGCAATAAGCGTGAAGCTTTATTCCTTCTTAGCGAATTAGCTGAAGCAATTCTAAGGTAGTTCAAATGACTCAAGTAGAAGAAGATAAACCGACTCCGTCTGGAAGAACAAGAGGAGATTTCAGACGAAAAAAACAAGAAGAACCTCAAAAAGAAAAGAAAATGGAGGAGACCCAGAGCCAATCAGCTATACCAAACAATGATTCATCTATTAACATTCCACTAAGCAAAGCTCAAAGCGCTAACCGCATAGTTAGAGAGATTATGGACCGCAAAGAATTCTGGATATTCCTCTCAGGACTCGCTCTCGGCTACATATTAGGCAGATTCTAATGATACTTTCTGATACAGAAATACTCGCAGCAATTCAAGCTGGCGACATAGAGATCACTCAATTCAATAGAGCTAATCTTGGTCCAAATTCATATGATTTCACGCTAAATTCCCTTGTGCGATTCTTTGCAGGATTATCCAAGTTCGCAGGACACTCATCTTCTTTCGACCCAACAACGGATATTCCTTCTTCATATGAAGGAAGACTTCCAGCTCATCTCGAACCACACGAAACGTGTACAGTCATGTCAAATGAAATTCTCGGAATAAAAGCAAACTATATTGGCTTGCTTACTCGTCGCACAACATTATCACGATTACCTCTACTTATACAATATTCTCACCTTGTCGATACTGGTTATAGAGGCATCATAGGTGCAGGTGTTACTAACTTGTCAAAATCAAGAATCACGCTTGTGCCTAATATGCGATTCTTACAAGTAATGTTTACAAGAACAGGCAAGGTAGAACAGAGTTATCAAGAAAGACCATTATCAAAAGGAATCGGGCAAGATGGAACATTCGTTCCAGAATACAAGATAGATAAGGAGTTCTTACCAAAACAATGACAAAATATTATCGCATAGAAGCATGGAGAGCATGGTTCTATTTAGGCATTGCAGACCTGACTGTCTTTACTGTATTGTCTCTTGTTGCATTATCCTATAATGAAGTAACAGGAATCCTATATATTCCAGGTACTATTGCATTCCTTCTTGCTGGAATAAAATCTCTCCACAATGGCTGGACAGTATATGCCAAAAAAGAAAATCCAGTTGGAGAATATTAGAATGGCGAAAATCATACTTGACGATAAAACTTATGTTCTTCATGTTCATGACATTGTGATTTCTCCATTAGATTTGGAAAAACTGAATAGACAAGAGTCAATTAATATACAGTGTGATTCTTGTTCTACATGGGTTAGTATTAAGGTTGGGTGGAAGTAGTGGTCTACATGTCATTCGAACTCTTCAACTACTATAATCGGCCAAAAGTTGAGAGGCAATTCATTCTTGATGAGATAAAGACAAAGGGCGTGGAGATTTGCGAGAAATGCCCAGAAATGTGCGAGTCTCGTACCTTATACGCTTACGGCAAACCGACGTTCGGATATGGAAACATAAACTCTCCAATAATGTTCATAGGAGAAGCACCAGGAAAATGGGGCTGTGGAGTAACTGGAATTCCATTTACCGGAGATAGAAGTGGTGACTATTTCCAGAAAATGCTCAAAGAAGGACTGAATCTCCAGTTGAAAAGTGTTTATACAACTAACTCTGTTAAGTGCTGTCCAAAAGATAATAGAACACCGACCCCTCTTGAAAGAAGCAACTGCCTCAAATGGTTGATGGCTGAAATCATATATGTGCAGCCATTCCTCATAGTAACACTTGGAATGTCAGCGACAAAAGTCTTCATACCTGAAACAGAACAGTTCTTCAAAGTTCATGGGCATGATAAGACTCTTGGAGATGATGGAGAAATACCACAAATACGAGTAGACCCACTTGACACAAGCAAAGGTCGATACAAGTGGTCTGATATGGTACCTCATAATGCTATGTTATATCCAACATGGCATCCATCATTTGTCATGAGAGATACTCCTCATCTTGAACCAAGATATCTTGGAGAATTTAAAAGAATGGAAAAAATGATGAACATGGCTTTCAACAAATGGAGCGACAAAAATCCAGGGTCTTGGTAATGAAACGAAGAATAATAACTCTCTGTGGCGCAATACGATTTGAAGAATGGTTCAAAGTCTGCGCTGCAGAATTAACTATGAGAGGCTGGATTGTACTTGGACCAAATGTATGGGGTCTACATTCACTAATGCATGATTCAAGCAAAATGGATTGGGCGTCAGTAAAACTTAGTCTTGACAATATTCACTTTGATAAAATAGACCTTTCAAGAGCAATATTCGTCGTAGATGTGCTGAGTTACGTTGGAGAATCAACAATCAAAGAAATTGCATATGCAAGAGAAAAGCGAAAGCATGTCTTCTATTGGTCAAGAGGAGATTTGTTCAGACTTTGAATATTTCAGAATACTCCTCTGACAGAGAAGCACTCTTAAAACTGGACCAATTACTGAACTTAGACCAAATGCCGATAGAAATCATTCTCAACCATATGAGAATGGAAAGGCAAGAGTTGCTGGAACACTTGCGAACTTGCGATTGGGTCAAAGATAAGAAGATGTTCTCTCTTATAAGAGCTCGGGAGATAATATTCAAATGAGTTATGAAAGAGTTCTTGACTGGTCACGAAGACTTGAGAAGTATCATAAATCGCTTCATCCAGACCGCAAGAGCGACTGCGAATGCTGTAAGCTCATCCTTGAAATGGAGATAAGCGCAGAAGACCATCAGGAGTTCGGCTAATAATGAGCTTTAGGCAGTATATGCTATCAAGATTACTGAGCGTCATAGGAAGAATCATTGCAACAATAGGAATAATACTATTCCTATTTACATTATTTGGGTTTTTCTGGCTTTTCCCATTGGCTATACTTATAATAGCTTTTGGATTATACGCCTTCTATTATGGCGAATGGCTGAAAAAGAAAGTCGAACCAAAAGGAAGGTACAAGATAGAACAATGACACAAGAAGACCCATTAGCTAAAATTTGTACATGTCCTGAGTGTAGTTGTACAACATGCGGTAGATGCTTTATGTGGAACTGCGATTGTTGCATATGTGTGAATCAAAAAGGAGAGAAAATGCATCTTGGGACACCCTGAAGAACTATTCTGGCTTGCCGGATACCTTGAAGCTGATGGTTCATTCTTAATAACTAAACAAAAAAGACATGGAAAAGAGTATCGCTATATATGGATTAGAGTTGGTACAACTGACAAAGATACTGCAATAAAAGCTGCAGACATAATGAAGGTCAGTAAAGTGCTCGGTCCGTACGGACCTTACAAGAATAAAGGCTATCCTGGCAAACTCCCAAGGTATGATGTGAATGTTCAAGGAGCAAAAGCGGCAGAAATCATGATGTCAATATATAAGTATATGGGAATGCGTAGAAGACAACAAATAGATACATGTCTTTTACAATGGAAAAATGGAAGCGAGAATTAATGGGTCATCCATTATTCAAAAAGCTCGCAGATGAAGAAGTAGCAGAGCATAACACAAAGAGTGGAAAATACAATATTGGAGAAGACCCACTTGGCAACTGGAGGCTTGTCGTTCCAAAAATGCGCCCATGGGAAGGAGCATACGCAAGACTCACAGAGAAGATAGCACGATTGTTCGCAATAGTCAACTCACCAGAAATGAATCCTCACGATTTCCAGGAGATACTAAAAGAACTTGCGGTATATTGCAAGATTGTCAGAATCCTCTATGACGAGGATAGGGAGGCGATGTCATGAAAAAAATAACGGAATTCTTAGATACTGACAGAACCATAGCTATACTATTATGGTTAGCAATAGTATACACTTCTATAGTTATATGGAGCGTATGGCCATTATGGTTTACAGTACTACCAATTATAATGACACTATGGCTTCTGCTGCAATTCCGTCGACCTCTAAGAATCGAGAGAATAAGAGGTAAGACTCAATGACAGCGCATCCAACCGCGCATGTGCGCGGTTGCCCCTATTGTCCATACCAAGGCACGAATGCTGGTAGGCATGTTCGCAAACGTCATTCAGACAAGCCTGCTCCTTCAGACAAGAAATTTCCAGGTTGGAGAGAAGTAGAATCACTTGCCAAAGATTCTAATATGAACTGGATTTATGGAGTTACAAGTTAATGGAAGTCCTTGAACTAAGCGATGCTTGGCGCAAACTTGTAAGACTTGTAGTGAATGAAGGCAAACCTGCTGCGCCAAGAGACATAGGAACAATAGAAGTAGAAAATGTAGAAGTCGACTACATAAAGCCAACTTACACTTTCACAAACAAGCTAAGACGCCTAAATCCTGTATTCCATCTCGTAGAGTTAATGTATTTTATGGACGGTAGAAACGACAAGCTGCTCATAGAATATATTAAGAAGATGAATGACTTTGTCAACAAAGACACAAACCGGTTTGATGGTTCATATGGGCCGTCAATATACGAAAGCCTGCCATTCGTTATACAGAAACTGAAATCAGACAACCTCACAAGGCAAGCTATAATTCCAATACTTAGAATGCAACATGTTGCATCATTCGGCAGCAAAGACTTTCCATGCAACATAGTCATAGGACTGAGGATTAGGAATAATGCACTTAACATGAATGTAGTCACAAGGTCGCAAGACTTGTATCGCGGATTTCTCTATGACACGCTCGAATTCCAATTATTACAGTCAATGCTTGCAAACCTGTTCAAGGTGAATGTGGGCAAGTATCATCATACAATATTCTCCCTTCATCTATATGAAGATGATTTGGAGAAATCTCAAAGAGCTTCAGTATTGCAGCAAGAGAATTCAGAGTCAGATGGTCCAAGACTTCCACAGTTCTCAACCTTCGACGAACTGTGGGACTTCTGTCATGTAAGATGCCAGATTGCTGACTATGCCGCATACAACACAATGAATCCTGGAGCAATACTTGGTACAATGAATCTTGGAGTTGACGATATGTCAAGAGCAATAGTTGCTTATGCAACAAGAAGAACAGACCAATACCCATTGGGTCCTTACACGAAATGGGTAAATAAGTGGTTAGAATGACAAAGACAAATACTCATCTGGATATTGCAGAAGCAATAATCTGGCTAATCACAATACACAAAATCACTAATCCAAATTGCAAAGACAATTGCTATGAAGAAACCATAAAGATTATAAAGGCAATAGCGGAGGCCAAGTATCGATAATGCACTTATTCATTTGTCCAAAATGCAAAAAGACTAACCAAATTCCAGATAGCCAAGTAAATCTTGTAAAAGATGGAACCCAATGGATCAAGACAGCAAAGTGCAAATACTGTCTTCAAATGGTTAAAGGCGGAGACATAGAATAACATGGGCAAGAAGAAAAAATACCTATTGCTGATTGACAAGCCATATTGTCCCATTCATGGCCAGCGTTTCATGTCTCGCACACTTCCCTCTAATGATCGCATAGAAACTTGGGAATGTAAAACCAAAGGATGCAAATATAGAACAGTATATAATGTGGTATGACTTGAGATGTCATAAAGAAGGCTGCGAAGAAGATGCAGTATGGCAAGGAACTGGACGAAATAGACTAAAGACGTACTGTCTAATACATTTGCCTTCAAAGAAAGGCAAGTTCATAAGAATCAAAGCAAAAGACGACCAACAGAAGTTGTTATAATGAGCATTTATAGAGATAGAAAGACTGGTAAGTATTATTTCTTCAATTCATTATTGAAGAAATGGTTTAAAGTAATTCCATTAGGTCCAAAAGCGGAAGACGAGGACGGAGCTTGGGAATTCGAGATAACGACAGAAGAAGTTCCTAGTCCAAGGACAAATCCATGAGTCTAAGAATATTAGAAGAGAATCCATTTGCAGTATTTCCATGGCAGCCAAAGCCAAAGTTCCCAGACAGATATGTAATGATTTATGAGAAGATAAGCGGATGCGTCTTCTTCTCAGACAAAGAAGGAATACTTCTTCGACATAAGAATGAAGTTCGACTTGCAAAGCTAAGCGAGATTGTCCTCTCTCATTCAATCAATGGATGCAGACCAACGCGAGGACATCTTGAATGGTATGGTAGAAGAAGAAGTTGGGTCTGTTATGCTTGTGGAGCAAGGTGGTTTGGAGCAAAATGAGTAATTACCAAACGACAGATGGCTTTAAATATAAGATAGGGGGCCTATAGTATTATCATGCAATTTTGGGTTCCGTGCTCGGTTGAGAGAATCTTTTCGATGAAACCAGTGAAAGCCGGTGAACCATTTGCCTCGGGGCCACTCTGTAATGGAGAGGGTACATTGCAAATGCGTTGGTCAACCAGCAGTGGCTTGCTGGTAAGTGTGTTCCGTGCGACCCGAGAAAAACAACCCGAACTAAATGCAATACCACCCGCGCTAAAAGGAAGGAACTCAATCGAGGAACGGTTCTGCTTGGAGATGCACAGCTTACGAGATTTTGTCGAGCAAAATCCTACGGCTCATCTCGTTGTTCCCGGAACCGTCTCCGCACTAATCGGGTTGTCGCCGGTTAGTTGCCGATGAAGCTACAAAAAAGCAATATTCTTCGTAGCTGAGGCTCATATAATTCTTGCCGATGAAGTCGTGTTCGGCATGCACGACAGAGGCTTATCTAACAAAAAATTAGGATTTTAGCGTTTGTGCAAATCTCTGTTCTATGGTGACCAGCTTACTGTGAATGTCAGTATTCCCAGAACCGGTGGATTAGAATAGAACAAACAGTAATTGTATGGTCCTGCTATAAGAGTTGTATTGGAATTTTGGTTTGTGAAAATGACTGGAATTCCTGACGTAATGTTTTCTTTAAGTAGTTGATGCGATAATGGTGATATTGCTTTAGTAGCTGGACTACAGTTTGTTCCTTGGTATGATAGTCCTATTGCTATCCACCCTGTTGCCAAGATGAAAGTAGGCGTTTCATTAGTAGTATTTGATACTGATTGACTAAGCAGCGGACCTGCAAGAAGTATGGCTGGGAATCCATTGTCGCACATTGCTGTATTCACTCCGCTTGCTCCTGCTACTACGTCGCCAGGAGATACGTCCATCAAAGTGCAACCAGCAATTGCATATCTTGTACTAACAGTTATTGGTGGTATAGTTTGAATAACGTCGGTAATCTGTTTTCCTACAACAGGAACTATTGTCAAAATGGCTATCATTGATAGAAGCGCTAATCTAGTTTTTTTCATAATATCACCTCCTCAACTATCATTGGAGTTCAGCCTGCCATTTGAAATTCGCTGTTACAGCAACAGTCTGAGCAACACTGATAATCATTGTGACACGACATTTTGTTGTACCACATACAATGCCATTTTGAGCTACTTGTGCCACGACGCTCACAACGACATTTGTCACACTTTTCTGTAATACATAGATTTCAGTGAACTGTGGGTTATCTAAAGCTCCACCGCCATTCTGACCAACAACTCTAAGAATTTCAGTGGCAGGTAAAGTCAGCCCAGTAGGAATGTTTACATAGGCTGTAGGTGAACCATTTAAGACTCCTCCATTAGGACAGTTAGTAGCTTGAATGTTTATTGATGGTGCAATGTTATTCCAAGTTGCACCTGTATCATCAGAATACTGAAGCTGTAGTATTGCTGTAGCCGAAGTAGAACCTGTAAGACAATTAACTGCAAATCCTACTTGTGTTACGCCAGTCCAGTCTACACTTCGCCAGTGTTCGCCATTTATATTACCAAACAATTCTGTTTGAGCAGCAGGCATAGCATTCCATGTATCTCCAGTAAGTGTGTTACCAGAATCGAATATGTTTACCTGCGACGTAACAGTTATTGATGATGCTGTCCCACAATTGCCGCCAATGCATCCTGTAGCTACTGCAAAGAATGTTGGAGCTGACGTAAATACAAATGGACTGTAAAGTTCATCCTTGAGGCATGCTACACCATTTGCCAAAATAGTACAGGTATCAGAGCCAGATAATTTTTGATTAATTAATGAAACACCTCCACCACCACCCATAGCAGAAAACATTGGCATTATGACCAACACTGCAAGGCACATTAGCGGTATTGCCCTTGTATTAGTAAGCATTGACATGGTTATGGCTTCGCTATAGGCTTTCTGCCGAGCGGGTCTCTGCCCATGAATTTGAATATGGAAGCGACGGCAATATATGCCATTATAGTAAAGAATGAGCCAAGAATCTGCGAGACAAGCAATGGAAGGAATATAGCTGGTTGAGTAATAACACCAGAACTCTCAACCACATATACTTGACGTATCGAAATCAATGGAACCTCAAGTATTAGTAATACTAATGCTGCAAAACGCGAAAGCAAACCGCGTTCCAAGAGCCAAAGAGACATCAGCAGGAACAGTGCTTCAAAGAAGATAGATATGGGAAAGAACGCCATTAATCCTTCCACCTCGGGTTCTGCATTATCACTACTTCTTTTCTTCCGATTCGCTCCCCACCGTCTGGCCCGCGAACACCGGGCGGCAAAGGCACAAATTGAGGTCCTGCTTGGCTCAACAATTTCTCTACCAATCTTGGAGGCATTATCATGACGTCATGATTGTAGATTGGAAAGTATTTCCATGGCTCTCTCATGACAAACCTAACAATCCTCGTTGGATTATTCCTGCCCCTCACGCTGACAAGTATAGCAAGCAATGGAAGCTGAGGGTTTGGAGGAATCCTTTTTGTCGTAATGAAGAAGTGCGAGTTATCTCTGACCCTGTTGAGAATGTTCATATGGCGCACTGTATCAAAGTGAAAATCTATGTTCCGCTTTGTAACTTGATAGCCAAAGTTTGACAAGTCTCTTGCATCATATTTTGGAGCGTCAAAAGCATCCATGAATAATTCAGCTTGGTCTATCAAAATACAGCAGTTGTACAAGTCAAGTTCGAAGAGTTCTTTTGGCTGCTTGTCAATATGTGGAAAATTAAGTACGTGTTCGTCGGGCCTTCCAGGAATATGAGGAGGACAATTACAATATACGGTCTTGCCTTGCATGTAAGCTTCCCAACCATAGACCGCCATTGTAAGAGTCTTGCCACTTCTGTTGTCTCCCCCATGTCGGTAAATCATGGGAATAATCCACATCTTGCTGGAGCGAGAGCACAGTAAGTATTATAGGAATAATATGCAGCTACAAGTCCAAGAGTAACTACTATTGCAAGCACAAGCACAATAGTAAAGTTCCTACCGCTAAGTCTTGTAGGTGGTTCCTCGCCAACTCTATGCATGTCCTTGGCAATCTTTGTAGAGAAGGCTTTTCTAATGACTTGCGGATCCCATCCGTCTCTGCCCTTCTTGAAATCAAGAACAGGAATAGGCTCTGCTTCATCCCATTTGAAAATCATTGCAAGCCTGCCATTTGAAGAAAGTCCAGCCGGACCTTTCTCATCTATGAAATGTCTACCACCACCTTCACGGTCAAATCCTGCTGGAGACTCTTCAGTAATATCATCGAACTTGTATATCTCACGGCGTGGTTCCTTATTAGGGTCTATAAACCACGCGACAAAGTATGAAACCTTAGATATGCGGTACCATGCTTCTGGCCAACCTCCAAGACCATGCCATATGCGCATTCCTATCAAAGCTACAAACAAGAGAAAATATGGTGCGAACTGAAGAATTACATCTGTCTCTGTTACAGTATACGGGGCATTTGAATGAGTAGTAGAGTTGGTAACTGTAGCAAGGAATGTCTCTATCATTTACGGCTCGCTCCCAGGAACTCCTCTATCTGTAACCGCTGCTCCAGTAGCTCCGCTTCCAAGACTTTGAGATAAGGCCGCTGACTTAGCTCTAAGAGAAGCAACCCAAGAGGAAGCAATCTCTCTGAACTCATCTCGAGCATTGCCTTTTCCACCGTCGACAGATATGAACGCATGCAGTTTGGCAACGACCCAATCTGCAAACATTGGCATTGGGAAGTCGAAAGGCGGTACTCCAATCCCATGCTCTGCGACAAATATAGCGTCGCTAACAACGTTCGCCTCTTCCTTTGTAAGGCGAGTCCTTTCAAGGATAAGGTATTTATAGTTGACATCATGAAGGCCGAATACTGTAGTAAGAGCATCCCATATAGTCTTACCCTCGCCGATTAAGTCAAGAATATCTTCCATTCTTGTTGGTATTCCCGATGGAAGATTCGACGGATATGGCGGTGCAGTAGTCGGCGTATTTGCTGCTGGAACCATAGATGATTGTGGTCCTGATGCTGTGTTCCCAGGATTCCTGTCAGATGAGCCTCCGTCCCCATTACCAACCGGGGTGGCAGGCACTGGGACCGGAGGCGGAACAGCATCAGGACTTGGATTTTTTACAACCTCCTGAACAACAAGAGGCGACGTCGGATTTGTCTTCTGTCTTTCCATCTGTATTCTTTTCGCTTCTTCTTCTGTAGCCATAGTTTACTCCTCTCCTTTCCAAACTGCGAGGGAAGACTTCCCTGATTGTAACGTTCCGGGAAGTATTCCCAGAAATATGTGTAATAGACCATTACAAGAAACAGAGCAAGCAATATGTCGAGGATATCGAAGAACTTTGAGAGACCCCCGTAATCTGCTGGGGGTGCACCGCTCATCTAAAGTCATCTTGCTGGGACTCCCATGCTTGATATACTATATATATGACTGCCAAAAGCGCGAGCCCAGCTTCAAGCGCAGTCAAGCCGAAATTTCCTCCATGAAATTTCCTCGGAAGTTCTTCATGCAGGTGTTCCTCCACTTGGCTTTACTAAAGCCCACCCCCATATGACAAGGATTATCTGCATTGCTGTAAAGAAAAAGTTCGCGAATGGAACCCCAGGAACAGCAGTCAACGGGACAATAATGAACATGAGCAGAAGTATTGTCCCAAGTTCTGTTGCTGCCCACGTTGCAAATGACGCAAAACCAATAAGTATTTGGAATGGGTTCAAGACACTACTTGTAAATACTACTGGTGGAGGATTCGTCAAGGCTACAAGTATTTGTGCTACAGTATTTCCTGGACCGCCAAATGCTGCATCATAAAATGCCAACATTCCAGCAAATACCATATCCCATACAAGAATATGGATAGCTCTATCAGAGAGCGGCAAGCTAAGACCCCATGAGAAGTATCAGTCTATGAGTTATTGGACCAGCACCGACTTGTAATTGCGTTGAAGCAATTATGAACAATCCGTTGGGACTTATCATTATGAAGTTAATTGATGATGCTACACCAGATTTAGGCGTCTGTGCAACAGTAATTCTCCAGACTATGCTTCCATCTTGCCCAACAACGACAACTTGTGGCGGAGTCTGGAATGTCCCATTGATGAACGTATTGTAGACACCGTTTATGCTTGCAGTTGACGGGTCTGCTGGGCCAACATATGAAAGAGTATTGTAGAAGAACAGTCTTGAACCATCGAGTATGTTCCTAAATGTAACATTAGTGCCAAGAACCGTTATTACTGCTGCTGGAGTAATTTCAACTGGAGTTGCTGCATCCATTGTAACATTCCAGGCAATAGTCCACTGATGAAATACGCCTTCTGATGTTGTGAAAGAACTACTATTGTTCGTAACAGTTGTAGTGGAAAACTTTATGCCTTGGAATAATAGTACTGCAGCGAAAAGTATTACTATGACCATTCCAAGACCCACGCCAGTCTTCTTTTCCATTAGAAGCGGCCTCCCCTTCTAAGAATTCCTTCAGTGAAGAGCCATGTGAATACCGCCATTACAAATATTGTTACCCATGCAGGAAGTATTGATACTCCTCCGGATGCTATTGGAGCAGAGAATATGAAAACCAAGAACAAGAATATAAGAAGGAATCCAACTGGAGGGAATCCTGGCCTTCTTCGCCCTCCAGGTGCTTCGGTAAGATGGCGAGTTGCAAGTCCAATGCCTACGATTGCCCCTGAAAAGATGAATAGTAGTGCTGTCAAGCCTCCTGCAAGTCTTCCCATGCCAAGCCAGTCTACAAAACCAAGCAATAAGTCTCCAACACTATTGTTTCCTGTTACTTGGCCGTTGGAAGGCGGACTTGAACCTTTGAAAAGACCAGCGAATAGCGCAACCTTTGAAGAACCACTGAAAGTCTGGAACTGGCTTATGACTGTAGGTATTGTGCCAGTTGTCTGGTACATTACAGAGCCAGTGTTTGTATCATTTATCCTGAGACCATTCACTGAACCAGACAATGCTACACCGAACGTTTGCCCAGATATTACTTGCACAGCAGTTGCATAAACTATCTTCGCAGGACCTGCAGGATTAGTGAAAGATGTAGAAGCGAGTTTTATGCCAGGGCACTGAACAGAGAATGGGCCGTTTGCAGTCACGCAGCCTTGGTTTACAACATAGACAGCCAAGAATAATGTGCCTATGTACGTTGCGCCAAGGTATGTTGTCACATTGACTACAAAACCGTCGAATGGCGATGTGCCAATATAGAATAGAGTTATTGTCTGGTTAAAGTTCACTGTAGTGGTAGATGATGTGGAAGTCACTGTCCCACAGTTGCCACCACCGCAAGAAGTTGGTCCAGGAGTCACAGTACCGCCACTTGTGCCAAAAAGTATGAATGGAACAGCTAATGCTTGACCTTGAACTATAGTATCATCATGAGTTGAGCGGGCAAATGGTCCAGTATTGAACGGGTCCACAACCATGCACACCCTGCAAAGAACGGCACCACCGCCAAACGGATTGCTGCTTGTCCCCTCAGACATAGAGTTATTGTCGTCATATACGCATGAAATGGAGTTGTTGCATTCAAGCCATAGCAGCAGAACATACGTCTGTCCTGCAGCTACTATTATCTGGTTTGCTCCAGTAAAAGCCCAAGTAACCACTTGGAAATTCGGACCAAGCCCAACACATGTATTGCAGAAGCATCCAGCTTGTGAAGAGCAAAAACTAAGAAAATCTGATGTTGCAAGAAGAACCCCTGCTGTAGAAAATGGATTGCTTGCACGACATGTAGTAGCGTATAATGTTGTTGGGTCTGGAGCCATAATGTATATTCTGCCAGAAATTACTGGTTGACCTCGCCGAGGAATACCATTTATGGCTTGCTGCATTTCAAGCATAAGAGATGCAGAGCCAATAACACCAGTGAGAGTTGGCTGGAAGCATGTTCCTTCTGTAGCTCCACTTGGACCAGGGCATAATGAACCTGGAGGATTTCCTCCACATTGTGGATTTATGCCTGTCTGGCTGTTGACGTTAGAAAATTGGTTCTGTGCAAGTATTGGGTCGGCATGAACCAGAGGTACTTGCGGAACAACTACTACAGAGAACAATGACACGAACAGAATGATAGCTACTAAGGCTTTTCCTCTATGTCTGAAAAAAGTGGTATGGAGACTCGTCGTTGAGCCTCCATTCTACATGCCTTTTCGTCTTGAGCGCAAAATGTCGAACGCAGAGAAGGCGATGATAGCAACGAAGATGAATGGTAGCAGCTGTACGATTGAAGCTGCTCCTGGAGAGGCTGTGACATTGCCGTTCTTAGCTGCTGAACCAGTGGTTGAGTTAGCCACTGTAGTGATCAATGCAGCACCGAAGACAATGATAAGCAGTGCATCGAAGATGTTGCCGAGCTCGTCATGGACATTGCTGAAGACAGTGTGCCAGCGAGGGAGCTGGACAGAGTTCGTCTTGAGGAGACTCTGTGCATATCGCTCCCTATTGGCTTGCCATCTGTACTGTGCAACCGCAAAGTTGCCAGCGAGTGGTGAAAGCAGAGCATAGAACCAAGCAGTAACATATGCTCTTACTGCGTTCACAAATGTGCGAATTTTTTCAGACCGCATGCTTTGATAGGGCCCATTTGTAACATATAAGCCTTAGGTCGATTTTGTTAACCGTTCAACTTTGTCAATCGTACAAAAGCTCCAGTCTTTGTATCTACTATAGCACAAAATCCACGAGGAATCTTTTCAGCATAGTTCTGTGGTCTTACTCCAGGAGGCAACGCAACAAATTTAGCAGTGGTACGCCTTGCAAAAGCTTTTTTGGAAATACTCTGCGATGCATACTCGCGAAAGGCACTATCCCAATAAGCTACTGTCTCATCTATATCCCAAAGAGAAAAGGAACCCTGTATTAGTTTGAACAAATCATACTGCATATCATATTGTTGCTGATTCAAATATATCATCTCAGGTATAGTGAAATGTGTAGAGTCATACCTTAAGCGTGAATTATGACTTGGACAAAGTATGCCACGAACAAAACCAGTTTTATGGTCATGGTCAACAAATACTTGTAACTGCACGGTTTTGCATATATCGCAGACGCGAGTCCTGCAACGAGCTACCAATTCCTTAAAGGTAATGTGAAGCAAAATTGGATTAGTCATAAGAATAAGGGCCCTTATTGAGTATATAAACTATTCTGTCTTTTTGTCAAGAAGCAAAATAGCAAGCTTTAGAAGAGCTCTTCGCAATGGCATCTGGATCATCCACAGTCCAAGCAAGCCATATCGCATTGTAGTTCCAATAGTCTGAAGTAATGTAGAACCATTCTGTAGAAATATATCTCCACCAAGAGAGTTTGCAGAAAATATATAACCCCAAACATAAGGACTTAGCGATGGGAAGGGAAGCTTCGTGAATATTGCCATAGGTATGAACTGCCAATATTTCTGGGCAAATCCAGCAATCCAGACTATCAATATATCGCTTGGACTGAACAGTAATGCTGCAAAAGACGCAAAAGAAAAAAATACTGTGAATCGAAAACCAAGTAATCTTGAGCTTGCAATCATAACAAGGCTATCTAAAAGCGACAGATAGAGGCCAAATGCATATGTACCATTTTGACCTATTAATCTATAGAACGCATACCAAGATAACCCATAGGGAGCTATGTAACCGCTCCATGGAAGCGACTAGGTCCATGGAACGCCATTAGCAGCTTGCAGAATCCAGACATATGAAGGGAAGAATATCAATGTATAGTACATTTTCATTAGTTGTAGTACTATAGTAAGCCTTTTGAGAAGAATCATTTCTTCTCATGATTATAGTACTTATCCTGCCAGCACCACTTACATCGCTGAAGCAGTCTCCTGAATCTTGGATTGCGAATTCGCCTAAAGGATATTCTTCCACATTTCGGGCAGATAAACTTGAATGAAATCTCCATCAGAAAAGCTTCCCATTAGTATTCAAAGAAACAAATCCATGATAACCGCAAGACCTACAGTATAACGGTATTATTTCACCCTCATGTGGAGTCTTACTTATCTTGCCATCATGACCGCAACGACTACAAGTAACGGGATATTTTCTTCTTCCATATATAATGAGCCAAGCTAAGTCTGAAAAATTCATGGCGAAACTACCGCTGGTCTCCATGCACTATATGACTCAGTCTCTCTACCGCATTCAGAACAAGTAACTTTAATGATTGTGCCATTCTTAAACGGCCTAAAAGTATAATCATGAATACGATACGACTGACATTTAGCACACCAAGACATTCCAGTCAACAGAAATCCTCCATTCTCTTCTGCTCTCTATCATGACCAAGAATATCTCTAAGCTGGTCAATCATTTCGTCTATGTTCTTGTCAAGAACTTTGACCCAATTCCAAGGCCAGTGAAGCCACCAAGGCCTTCTCATTCCTTAATAGCACCACAGTAAGCACACTTAGGCTGATTAAGATTTGGTCCACCGCAATTCCTACAATTCCATGAGCTCAATGTTGCATGAACTATGATTTGAGATTCTTTTTTATGTAAAGTAGAAACCCAATTGTTCATGATAGATATAAACTCCTCTCTACTTTTATCTACCAAAAGAACCACTGATGCTTCCACTTGTTTTTTCTTTCTCTTTCAAAAGCCCAAGCGCAATAAGGAATAAGTGGAGTAAAGGATAATGTGAGGAAAATCTGAAGTGGAGTATTATAACCTACCAAGAGGAAGTACATGAAATCGAGGTATATGAAATACTGAGTATACCCAAAAACCAAGAGCATAGTAATAAGCCAAACATAATGATGATACTTCTTATGAAGCTGATAGATTTGCCTTAAACTCAAGACTTGCAACCTTCATGAAATCTCTCTACTTCCGGCTTGAACTTCCAAAATGGAATAATCCAAAACTTCAAGCGATTCCTCCAAGAATCCATAGCTACCTTATAAGTAACTCTATAGAAGTACTTCTCGCAGTAACTATGAATCTCCTTCCCACATTTTGTACAGATTTTCATTCTTCTTCCCCATCAATGGTTGAATCTTCTTCATCTTCGTTCATGGGACATACACTTTTGCAGGAAGTTCGGTTTCTTTGTTGGTCTTCGCACACCAAGGACAATCGCAAAGACAGTACTTCTTATGGCGAATTTTATCAGTGTAATAGTAATCATGCTTGAATGGACATTCAGTCTTTTTTGGAACGCCAAAAAAGAGGGACTTTGTCGGACCAGGCTCCACTTTCATAGCTTCTGCTTCTTCAATGTTCGACTCTTCAGGAAGCGATGTCAGTGAAGTCGGGTCAGACAAAGCTTTATGCCTTACTCTCCAGGAGCTATCCGGCGCTCAAACTTGACGTCATACCTTGTGTCAGTCTGTCCTTCGCCAACACGGATTATGCGAAGTACGCATGGTGCAACAGTCAAGCTCGTCAGAAGCTCTCTATACATAGGAGACCGAGGATTGACATTCCAAGCATAGCGCTCCTTGTTACCCATCTGTCGAGCAACAAACTGTTTGCGCAAATTCTTGTTCTGGTCCTCAGTATCCTTAGGGAGCTCAGCTTCCAGCACTATTAGATTCTCGCCGACTCTGAGCTTAGGCATATATGGTAACCCTCCGCGCGCTTTGACTAAGCTGAAAGTTTCTTCAGGAGTTATGTCGTGACCACAACAACAGAAGTCAATTGGATTCATTGACCTGTCGATTATTGGACTCTCACAATCCATATGAGCTCCATTAAGACAAGCTGCACACAGTGTAAGAGCATTCCTGAAGCTTTCATTTGCTTCGTCGCGCTGGGTATTAAGCTTTACTAGCTCTTCGTCCGCGAACTTCTTTAGTGCTTCTGCGTCCACTGGCATTTTTTCACCTCGTAGCTAAGTCTTTGTCATGCCTCCTTTTTTCTCGTCGGCATGACTTGGAATGACCTTATCCTTAGTATCCTTAATCTTATTGTATATGTTGGTACCAAACTGGATTTTGTGGAGAGCGGCAACATATTCGGAAGCCTTATTAGTAAAGCCCATACTAAGAAATCGAGCTTCTATAACAGGGTCAGGATAACCTTGAAGAAGAAGCTTATAGCCTTCGCGAAGAACAGCAGACGTCTTTCCAGCACCATCCCAACCCTTGCCAGCATATTCGAACTTCTCCGGATGGCCATTAGGAACCTGCTCATCAAAAGCAGTTATCAAGTCATGAGCTCTAATATGCAATGGAGGGAGCTTGCCAGTTATATCTGCAAGAGAAATGCCACACAACCTACATCTCGAATGACCTTTAAAGGCAAAATATGAATGGTCAAGTTTCATCTTGTCAGCATCACCTTCATGCTGCTGAAGACGAAGGCCTTCCTCACTCATAGGATTTTCGCGAGCTTCTTGGGATTTTCGCGCAGCTTCCTCTTCTTTCTCCTTTACTTGACGCAGAAAATCATCCGTCGGAAGCTGGGCTGGTAAATTGGACTTTTCGTCTGACAAGGTAATTATTAAGGGCCCCTGTCTGGGTATATAAACCTATCTGTCGCAAGGTTTACTGTAAAAATTCAGCGGAGTTTTAGACTGCAGATGCCTTGAAACATGATGCCCCTTGTCAAGCACCATGTTCCAAGGCGCAGCATTGTGGAACGGAGGCTCGTCCATTCCTACTATATAGGGGCCCTGAAGTAACATTTAAACCTTGCTGTCTGCAGGCTTCTCTACATTCGGAAGTCTGTTAATCAATGCGAAAAGCGAACGTGAAAAGTCCTCCACGCGTGCTTTAGCCCAATATGGGAACTTAGTCCTAATGAATCTTGCAAGAGCCATGTAACTTATCTCTGGCCGCTCGGCTTTAGCATCCTCAAGTAAAGTATCAAGAATCTTTTTTCTTGTATCAGCATACAGAACAGTGAGGTCCTGGAACTCTGCATATTTGTCTAACTGCATATACCCCTATATACCCTTATCACATATATAAAGTTTGCTATCATATTATATGATAGTATATACTCTTCGCAGTAGTATATATTGTATATATTCAACATCCAATTTACCACGGGGGGGATGGATGGATGGATCGATGGTAGGTCCGTAGGTCCGATGGAACGACCGATCCACCGATGGAACGAACGACGCTTCTGTGTTCCGTGCG
>WNGM01001368.1_pt1 | contig 21871 bp, 25 predicted proteins | sample 5400571 | NCBI WGS metagenome assembly WNGM01 (sample SAMN13153378, study PRJNA577476) | soil metagenome | isolation source: 100 cm soil or saprolite under Garry oak tree replicate 2 | place: USA:California | collected 2016-06-15 | reverse complement strand
CGACCTCTCCGAGGCCAATCTGAGCGAGGCCAATCTCTGTGGAGCGAACCTCAGTGAGTCCACGCTTCACGAGGCCGATCTGAGCAGAGCCGACTTGAGAGGGAGCGATCTCAGTGGAGCTGACCTGGGAGTGGTCAGCTTCTTCGGAGCCACACTGAACGGGGCGATCCTGAACGAGGCCAATTTAAGCGGTGCCCGGCTCGGCCGCGCCAATTTCTTTGGAGCCGTTCTCAGTGGAGCCAACCTGACCGATGCTGACCTGACCGATGCCGACCTCAGTGGGGCTCTCCTGAGTGGATTGACGGTCTCAGAGCTGGGGCAAGAGCAGTGAAGTGAGTGCTCACATGGAGGACTCCACGGACGAGCAACAGGAAGAATTGGGCGAGCACATACCATTTCCGTTTGTGCTGGTCTGAAAAGAATATCACTACTGAGAAGCAGTGGGATATATCAGACGCCCTGGAAATGGGGGGCAGGAGTTACATCCTCACTTTCATTTAAAGCCACTGCTGAAAGGTTTTCGAAACTGTAGATTTGCACACGTTTATTTGACAGTAGGAATACGAAACCCTATAGTGACGATCAGTTTTTTATCAACTTACGACTCAATGGAACCGAGGGTGACATGGACATCAACTCATCAACAACCATCCCTGGTGTTCGGGTATTCTTTCCCGACGCACTCCGTGCACGAGTCGGTAATCGCGCTTCTGTGATGGTTACTGGTAGCACAGTTCGTGAGATCATTGAGGCACTCGACCAGGACTTTCCTGGCTTGCGGTTCAACCTGTGTCATGAAACGGGTGAGCTGAGGCCATTTGTGAACGTTTTTGTGGCTCGTGAGAATATTCGCTATTTGCAAGGTCTCGATACACCGGTGCCCACTGGGGCAACCATTTATATTCTGCAATCTGTGGCCGGTGGCTAACTACTTATAGCATTGCACAGGAAGGAGATATTATGACCCAGCATAAAGCGTATGCACAAGGCACCACTGTGGTGCTGGTTGGAACCAAACGAGGGCTGTTTACCTTAACCTCGGAAGATCGAGAGCATTGGGATATCGAGGGTCCGGCTTTGAGAGGGCATCGCGTCTATCATGCCATTCTCGATGCGCGCAATGGCTACCGGCTGTTTGCAGCCGATAATGGTGACTTCTTTGGCACGTTTTTGCGCTACAGCGATGACTTTGGTGAGACGTGGCAAGAGCCGGAGTCAGGCATCCAGTTCCCGCAAGACAGCGGTCAAAAACTCAACAACATCTGGGTGATCGAGCCAGGCCGGTCTGATGAGCCGGGAACCGTCTACGTGGGAGTCGATCCGGCAAGTCTGTGGGTCAGCACTGATGGCGGCGTGACCTGGAACCTGAATGCCGGGCTTGCCAATCATCCTACGCGTGAGCGCTGGGAGCCTGGAGCCGGTGGACTATGCCTGCACACAATTATTCCCGACCCCTCGAATGCATCCAGAATGTGGGTGGGCATCTCTGCTGTGGGCTGTATGCGCACGGATGATGGCGGCCGCAGCTGGGTCTTTGCCAACAAAAATGTGCGTGCCGGCTTCCTGCCTACGATGTATCCGGAGTTTGGGCAGTGTATTCACCGGTTCGTCCAGCACCCGACCGAGCCGGATGTATTGTACCAGCAGAACCACTGTGGCATCTACAAGAGCACGAATGCCGGTGATGACTGATATCCAGCAGAGTCTGCCCTCTGAATTTGGTTTCCCCATTGCCCTGGATGTCCACCACCCCGATACCGTGTATGTCGTAGTCGAAGACCCGGCAGGCCGGCATAATATTGGCAAGCAGTTCACGGTGTACCGCACCGAGAATGGCGGGGAAGAGTGGGAGCCGCTCAGGCAGGGGATGCCGGAAGGGCCAGGCGTGCTGCTGGGTGTCCTGCGGCACGCGATGTGCACCGACGTTAAAGATCCCTGCGGGGTGTATGTCGGCACCAATACCGGCCAGCTCTTTGCCAGCCGCGATCGAGGGGATAACTGGCACCTTATTGCCGATTTCTTGCCGCCGATTTATTCAGTGACGACAGCGGTGCTTGAGTAGCCATCCACCCAATCCACCAATCAACCAGGCGAAGAAGGCCGACCATGTGACTTAGTCGCATGGTCGGCCTTCTTCATTGATTACAATTGAGGAAGCGTAATAAAAAGTGACACCTTTCCCATCCATACAGCGTGTGAGTTATAGCCGAGGAAAAAATCATTGGAATTTTTCTAATGTTGAGAGGGGGATGGGAGTGTAGTAGCTCAGGAACCCGTAAGCGATCTTCAGTGCTGCGGGTATGATTCAGGAAAGGGAGAAAGAAAATATGCAACAGATGACCGCCGAGCAACATGCTCAACAAATTGCTCAATTGCTCAAACAGGCCCAACAGGAGTGCAGAGCGGATATTGGACGTATTGAGGATCCTAAGGCCCAGGCAATGTTTGAAACGATTGCCGAAGTGCTGGGAGGAGCGATGAAAGCCCTCACGGACTACCAAAATAAGAATGAAAGCGTGTGGCAATCCCATCCCCAGCAAAGCGCGAGGCAGCAACGGCCACAGCCGCCGGTTGTTACGGACATGGCGGTTGATATCAGTGAGAACGAGCCTCCGGCGAAGCTCTTCACCGAGTAAAAGTGACACGATAAATGGAACTCCCCACCTACGTTCAGATTGAGCCTGTCGGCCAGTGTAATTTGCGCTGCCAGATGTGCTCAATCCAGTTCCGGCAAGATGGCCCTCCCTATGGACCGCTTGCCTTTATGGATTTTGAGCAATTTACTCGCCTGATTGACCAGTTCGTAAACGTTCAGGAACTACACCTGCAAGGATTGGGCGAGCCGATGATGCACCCGCGCTTTTTCGACATGGTAGCGTATGCTACCGGGCGGGGTATCCACGTCACCACTAACACAAACCTGACCCTGCTGAATGACAGGCGCGCTGAGCTCTGTGTGACCAGTGGACTTGCCAGTCTGCACGTTTCCATTGATGGCGCGAATGCTGAGACTTACGAGCGTATCCGGGTACGCGCTCACTTTGAACGGGTGGTACGCAACCTGGAGCGACTTCTAGCTGCCCGAGAACGACTTGGCAGTAAACTTCCACATATCACACTGGTGGTGGTCGTCATGCGGCAAAACCTGCACGAGCTACCCGATCTTGTGAGGTTAGCGCACCGTTGGTCAACGGAGAGAGTATTTGTTCAGCACCTCTGCCATGATTTTGGAGAATCCAGCTTACCCTCACAATACCGGCCAATGAGGGAATTTGTGCAAGCGGAGACCTTGCTCAATGAAGACCCGCAGCGCGTCGAGCACTACTTTGGAATAGCACGCACGGTGGCAAAGGAGTTAAGGGTAGACCTGCGTTTACCGCATCCGCAGCTGCGCCTGCACGCACCTGGCACTCCCGGTCCCAGCCGCTGTAACTGGCCATGGAAGGGAACCTACATCAGCTACCAGGGCTACGCCATGCCGTGCTGCATGGTCTCGACCCCGGACCGCATCAACTTCGGTAACATAGCGGAACAGGGGGTTGAGAAGACCTGGAACAATGAAACCTACCAGGCGTTTCGCAGCCAACTGGCTTCAGACGAGCCGCCAGAAATCTGCCGCTCCTGCTCGCTCTATGCAGGGACATTCTAACTAAAGGACTGCGGGAGGTATCTTAAGAAAGGTGTTTTCAGAAGTATGAAGGTTCATGACAAGGGGGCTCGTCCTCTCCACCTGGATGCGGCAACTTTCCGCGTGCTTTTGGAATTGCAGGGACCATCGTTGGGTTTATGGCGAGCGGCGGAGATAGCAGCTTTGCGCGAGCAGGTGTATGAACCTCCTGTGCTTGACCTGGGTTGTGGAGATGGACTGGTTACCTCGATGGTCTTGCCGCGAGTAGAGGTGGGGCTGGATCCAGATGAGAAGGCATTAGCGCAAGCGGCTCGACGTGGCATCTACGCACGGTTCGAGGCCATGCCTGCCGAAGAGGCGCGCTTAGCGGATGAGAGCATAGCTACCGTGGTGAGCAACTCTGTGCTTGAACACCTGCCGCGTATACAGGCTGTTCTTGAGACAATAGCACGAGTGCTGCGTCCAGGCGGGCGACTGATATTTACTGTACCTACAGATATTTTTAGTAGATGGCTCACCCTGCCTCTTGACTGCTATGCTACCTGGCGCAACGGCCAGCTCTGCCATATTAATCTGTGGTCAATAGAAGGCTGGATATCTCAGTTAAGGCAAGTCGGGCTGGAGGTAGAAGAGATTCGTCCATATTTAAGGCACGGGCTGGTAAGCTTGTGGGATGCCCTGGAACTCTTGCAGCAAATATGGATAGGCCGGCGACGGTTGGTGGGAATTGCCTGGCGGCGCATAACGCCAGCTATGTTTGATCGCCTTGCACAGTGGGCATCCAGGCTAGACCTTTCGGCTTCGCCTGCCGGTGGAGGGCGTTTGATAGTGGCACGCAAGCTGTAAGACGACGCCAGTTACACTTAGTTGGAGGTAATTCGTGGCATCAGTTGATATCCTTCTTCCTACATATAATCGCCTTGAGTCACTCATCATGACGCTGTCGGGAGTTGCGGCGCAAACGCTGCGTGATGTGCACGTGATCGTTGCTGACCAGAGCCAGGAACCGGTCGTAGACTCTCAGGTGGTGCAGACATTGGGGAGAGTGATCGAGGCGAGAGGTGGATCTGTCGAGTGGCATTCCCGGGAACCAATCCATGGTATTGCCGAGCAGCGCGACTTTCTGCTAAAGCAGGCGAGTGCACGGGCTGTGCTTTACCTTGATGACGACGTGCTTATGGAACCCTGGGTTGTAGAGCGACTGCTTGATACCCTGGATAGCGAGCATTGCGGCTTTGTGGGAGCATTTCCCGCCGGTTTGTCTCATCTTGACGACGTGCGGCCTGAGCAGCAAATCATTGAGTACTGGAATGAGCCAGTGTCGCCTGAGGCAGTAGATCCAGGCTCGCCTCAATGGGAACGCTGGCAGTTGCACCGCGCCGCCAACCTGTACCACGTGTCTCAATCAATACCGCGTGATACACTACCCAGGCTGTACAAGGTTGCCTGGATCGCATCATGTGTTATGTATGACCGGGTGAAGCTGTTAGAGGTGGGAGGCTTCTCGTTCTGGCCACGATTGCCACGCTACCATTCCGGAGAGGAGGTTCTGGTACAAAACCTGTTGATGCGACGCTGGGGAGGCTGTGCCATCCTGCCATCCGGCACCTATTACTCACAGGTGCCGTCGACTGTTTTGAATGACGCTGGCACCGTCGATGGGCACGCGCTTGATCTTTTAGCGGAGATGATCGAGCAGTACACGCGTATGGCACCTACGGTAAAAACGACCACATGAGCGATCCATTCACACCCGGACTGTTATCTCGTCTCGGAGAGACGCCGCGCAAAGTAGTAGTGCTGCGAGCCTCGCGTATTGGCGACTTCCTCTGTTCAACACCTGCTTTCCGGGCGCTACGTACGGCGCTACCAGGGGCAGAGATAACCATGATTACGCTACCACTCCTACAAGACCTCGTAACGAGGTCCCCTCACCTGGATCGCTTCATCGCCTTTCCAGGGTTTCCTGGGATAGCAGAGCAGTTTTTCGATGCACGCCGGGCAGTACAATTCTTCCAGGAAATGCAGGCTGAACAGTTTGACCTGGCAGTACAGATGCAAGGCTCGGGTATATACTCGAATCCATTCATGCTTCTGTTAGGAGCACGCATGACGGCGGGATTTGTGAGGCAGGGTGATTGTGCCGGGCGACTTGATGCAGCTCTGCCACTTCTTGAAAGAGGCCACGAAATACAGCGTATGCTGGCGTTGACGACATTTCTTGGCGCGGCAGCCCAGGGAGAAGAAACGGAGTTTCCTCTGTGGTCGGAGGATCATTTCATAGCGAAGGGGCTGCTGGAAAACGCACGGCGACCATTGATCGGGCTGCATACGTCAGCGAGAGATGCAACTAGGCGGTGGGCATTAGAGCGTTTCGTGACCGTGGGAAAGAAACTGTTGTTGCGGCACGGGGGGACGCTCGTACTCCTTGGTGAAATGGAAGACTATCCGGTGGGGGAAGTGGTGGCACAGGAAGTAGGGGGGTCTTGCCTGAACCTCGCCGGGAAAACGTCACTCGTAGTACTTGGGGCAGTGATAGCACGGCTGGCGGTACTGGTGACGAATGATACGGGACCTGCGCACATTGCTTATGCCCTCGGGACTCCTACGGTGACGGTGTTCGGTAGTGCCAGTCCAGAAGTGTATGCTCCACTGAAGGATGGCCCATACCGGATACTGGTGTATGAGGTACCGTGCCGGCCGTGCGGTTATGCTCTGTGTCCTGTAGGGTACAGGTGTTTGGCAGGAGTGACAGTAGAGCAGGCGGTGAAGGCAGCGGAAGAGGTCATACGCTAAGGGTTCGTTATTGAGGCTGGTTCACCAGGCATGCACGCAATAAAATTAGGAGGTGCGAGAGTCGCACCTCCTAATTTTATTACCTGCTGGATTGAGCGAGCAGTTGCTGGGCCTGCTGGGCCTGCTGATTGGCTGTCTGCTGCACAGACTGGAAGAACTGGACGAGCTGCTGGTTACCAGACTGTTGGGCATCCTGAATGTAGGCTGCTGAGGTCTGGGCAGTTTCGAGCGCGTGATAGAGAACGCTCACAAGGTTATAGTAGGTATTGCTGACGCTGGTTTGTTGTGATTGTTGCATGTGTTCTTACTCCTTTCAAATTTGGAATGATTAGTTGTCGTTGTGTAGCGAGTGCTCAAATACTTCGCACTCTCAAAGAAGAACACGCATACTAGCAAGAATAAGTTTCTAGAATTCCTGAGAAAAAGATTAAAAATTCTCGATTGCTTATGCATGATAGTGGGAAGTAATGTGTTATGGTAGAATAATTTACGGAGACACTTCAGTGTTTCCTTTCGACAGGTCGGGTCTTTAAGGAGAGGAACATGGAAAAGCGGTCACTGGGGCGAACTGGCTTGCAGGTACCTGTAGTTGGTATGGGCACATGGCGAACCTTCGACGTGCGAGGAGAGGCGGCCAGGAGGAATGCTCGTGCTATTGTGGATATGGCACTTCAAGTTGGGGCAAATTTCTTCGACTCTTCACCGATGTATGGTGCAGCTGAGCAAGTGTTGAGTGAGGCGCTGCAAGGGCGGCGGGATAGGGCGATGATAGCTACCAAGGTATGGGCTGCGACAAGGATCGAGGGACAGGCGCAGGTAAAACGGGCCCTCGCCCTTTTTGGCAACTGCATCGATCTTTATCAAATACACAACCTCCTCAACTGGCTCGAGCATTTAGCAATGTTGGAGCGATTACACGATAGAGGACAGGTACGGGCCATTGGGGCAACTCACTATAGCAGTTCCGCCTTCAGGGAGTTACGCCAGGTTATGCAGACAGGTCGCATCACTGCCATCCAGATCCCCTACAATCCATTGCAACGCGAGGTTGAGCGCGAGATCCTGCCTCTGGCGACCGATCTGGGCTTAGGGGTCGTGGTCATGCGCCCATTTGCCGAAGGGAGCCTTATGCGGCATATACCTTCTGAGGACGACTTAAAACCGCTCAAACCGTTTGGAGTGACTACGTGGGGTCAGGCTCTTCTCAAATGGATTCTCAGTGACACTCGCTGCCATGTGACGATCCCAGCTACCACGCATGCTAACCGCGTAGCTGAAAATGCTGCAGCTGGAGATCCTCCCTGGTTTGGCTCCCAGGAGCGGGAGTATGTCGCGCGCCTGGCGAAACACTAGCCGGTAACCTTTTTATTGCTTGCGTGCTGTGACACGCTTCTCCTGCTCTGCTTGAGCAAGGAGAGCGTGTACTTCTTCGTCTGTTGTTTGCGAGAAGTCCTCGTACCAATAGCCAACGCCGTAGAAGAGTTCCGGTGTTTTAGCGCAAATGATCTCGTCCACCTGTGTGCTAAGCTCTTCACACGTTTGAGGAGCAGCTACCGGAACGGCAACGACGATACGGGCGGGATGTTGCTGTTGCAATGCTTTTATAGCAGCACGCATAGTTGCACCGGTGGCCAGGCCATCGTCTATGAGGATGACCGTGCAATCGCGTACGTCTGGTGGGGGACGGCCATCCCGGTAAAGGTGTTCACGCCGTTCGAGTTCCTGCCGTTCTTTTGTTGCGACCTCCTCTATCACTCTGTCGGGGATATGCAGCATTTGCACGACATCTTCATTGAGTACGCATACACCTCCCGTCGCGATAGCTCCCATAGCCAGTTCTTCGTGACCGGGTAGGCCCAGTTTGCGCACGAGAAAGACATCTAGCGGGGCGTGGAGTGCCTTTGCCACTTGATAAGCAACGGGGACTCCGCCGCGAGGGAGTGCAAGCACAAGAACATCGCTGCGTTTAGCATAAGCCACAAGCTGCGTGGCGAGGACACGTCCCGCATCGCTTCGATCTCGATAAAGTGTCACCTTCTTTCTCCTCTCAGCTTCTCTTTTCAAATAAGTATATCTTGCAATCAAGATGCGAGGTAGCGTGTGAACCATTGGCTTGCCAGCTGCGCAACCTGCTCCAGGGCGCCGGGTTCTTCAAAAAGGTGTGTTGCACCAGGAATGATCTCGATCTGTTTTTCACCTTTTAGTAAAGAGAGGGCCATACGGTTCAATTCAATTACCTGAGTATCCTTTGAGCCGACTATAAGAAGAGTTGGGGCCTGAACTGCGGTAAGGGATGAACCGGCGAGATCGGGCCGACCACCGCGTGAGACGACTGCCCCAACGGCAAGGGGGTGTTCAGCTGCTGCCACTAAAGCGGCCGCGGCACCGGTGCTGGCTCCGAAGTAGCCAATCTTGAGGTTTGCTGTGGCCGGGTTCACGGTGAGCCAGTTCGTTGCACCCTTGACCCGCTGGCTGAGCAAATCTATGTTAAAGCGTAAGTGGCCTGTTTGCCAGTCTTGTTCCTCTTCACCAGCGGTGAGCAGGTCGATCAAGAAGGTGGCAAATCCAGCTTTGTGCAATACCTGGGCAACAAATCGATTACGAGGGCTATGACGGCTGCTGCCGCTGCCGTGTGCGAAAAGAACTACTCCACGAGGATTTTCAGGTATATTGAGATTGCCTTCAAGCGTGATATTGTTTCCAACCTGCACCTGATATGCGTGCATGTCTTTTTCTCCCTGGAAATTCTTGTTAAAAGGTTTCGCAGTAGCTACCACATGTACGTTTGCAGGCGAGAAAAAGTGTCACTGTCGGGATTTGAAGCGGGCTGGTTGTTTGAACAATCATTTCTTTCAAATTTTCTCTTCCTTCCATCCTTTCACAGAACGCTCCTGCCTAGGATCCTGAAATACTCAGAGAAGCAGAAACACCGTCACTCTCTACGACAAGGATCGCCTGTTGCATGCTGCTTCTCCTCTAGTGAAGTGGAGCAACAGGAAGTGAGCCATCCTTATTCCTGAGCCCCTTCAGGTTGCATCCTGGCCTCGCCCTCGACCATGAAGAGGATGCGTTCACAGATGTTGGTGGCATGATCGCCCACTCGTTCGAGTTTGTGGGCAATCCAGAGCAGGTAGGTAGCACGCTGCAAGATGAAGGTGTCATGCTGAAGGGCCGGGATGGCTCGTGCTCCTGCAAGCATGGTCATCAAGTCATGACGCACCAGGTGATAGCGGACATCGACAACATCATCCTCTTCCCAGATGTAGCGTGCAGCATTGACATCACGGTCCGCAAAGGCCTTCATGGTCCCCTGCAGGACTCGCCGCGCCTCCTGGCCCAGATCAAGGATACCGCGCACGATGGATGCTTCTGTGACCTGTCCATCCTCACCCCTGGGAGTGGGCTCGACCGCATCACCCAGGCTTCTCGCGATCGTCACTTGAGCTGTGTTGCTGCGCAGGGGGGACAGACGGAGGAGAATCTGGGCAATCCCCTCCGCGCCATCGCCTGTGCGCTCAAGATCACCTGCAATTGATAACGCCGAAGTCAGGTAGCGCAGGTCGCGGCCACCAAGCGGTTGTTGGAGGGTTAAGAGGCGAATGCTGTGTTCTTCAACGGCGACCCGCAGGCTGTCGATGAGGACATCGCCTTCAATCACTCTACCCGCCTGGGCGAGGTCGCCAGTTTCTAGAGCCTGCAGGGCTTTTTCCAGGGCGTCAACGACCAGGGAACCTAGCTGGATGATCTGGCCATCTAGTTCTTGCAGTTCTGTATCCAGGATTTTTCGTGGCATCTCAGATTTCTCCTTCTCTCTTTTAGCAGGTGTTTCACTCCAGAGCTGTCCCTCCCTTTTCATCACTCCTAGCGGAAGCAGTAGCCTACCCCCCGGACTGTCTGAATCAGTTGCGGGTTGGTCGGGTCCTCCTCCAGCTTTTCACGCAGCCACCGCACATGGACATCTACGGTGCGGGTATCTCCGGTGTAGTCGTAGCCCCAGACGTTCGTCAGCAATTGATCGCGCGTCAAGACGGTACCACGGTTACGGATAAGGTAGGTCAGCAACTCGAACTGCTTGGGCTGGAGTTCCACCTCCTGGCCCCGGCAGTAGACACGACGCCCGGCCAGGTCAATAGTCAGCGGGCCGGCCGCCAGTTGGCGATTGGGTCGTGGAACCTCGCTGCTCGTCTGGGTAGGATGTTCTTCTTGAACGGGAGCATAGTCGGCACGGCGCAGCAGTGCACGCACCCGTGCCAACAATTCGCGCCGGCCAAAGGGTTTGGTTATATAATCATCGGCTCCGACCTCCAGACCGACGACTTTGTCGATCTCGTCGCCTCTGGCGGTCAGCATCACGATGGGCGTGGTGGCCGTGTTACTTTCCCGGCGCAACTGGCGGCATACCTCTAAGCCATCCATTCCTGGCAGCATCAAATCGAGGATCACCAGGTCTGGAGTCTCACGCTGGGTCGCTTGCAGAGCACTGGCACCATCTGCCATTGTAGTAACCTGGTAGCCAGCCTGTTCGAGGTTATATGCAATCATCTCTACCAGTACGGCCTCGTCGTCCACCACGAGAATTTTACGTCCCACGTCGCCCTCCAGCCCTTTGTATGTTAACCAAAACGTCCACTGATGTAATCCTCGGTCTCTTTCACTTTCGAATGCTTAAAGATATCAACGGTCGGCCCGTATTCAACGAGCTTGCCAGAGAGGAAAAAGCCGGTGAATTGTGAGACACGCGCGGCCTCTTGCATGTTGTGTGTCACGATGACAATGGTATAGTTCTCACTCAACTGGGTAATCAGTTCCTCAATCTTCAACGTCGCTATAGGATCAAGCGCCGAACACGGCTCGTCCATTAACAACACTTCGGGCTTCACTGCCAGCGCACGCGCTATGCACAGGCGCTGTTGCTGTCCACCCGAGAGTCCCTGGGCCGGCGCTTTGAGGCGGTCTTTGACCTCGTCCCAAAGGACGGCTCTGCGCAGGCTCTCCTCGACCGTCTCGGTGATGGAGTGCCCAGACTTTCTTTGGACCCGTAAGCCATAGGCGACGTTGTCAAAGATCGATGAGGGGAACGGATTGGGGCGCTGGAACACCATGCCCACGCGCTGGCGCAGGCGGATCACATCGATCCCTGTCCCATAGATATTGTCCCCGTCCATGATCGCCTCTCCCTCAATGCGGGTGCCGGGAATGAGGTCGTTCATGCGGTTGAGTGTGCGCAGGAAGGTTGTTTTGCCACATCCCGATGGCCCGATGAGCGCCGTGACCTGGCGTTCACGGATGGGCAACGTGACGTTGGAGAGCGCCTGCTTTGAACCGTAGTAGAAATTGACGTGCCGGACATCTAGTTTGACTCCCGCTTCTGGCTTCACCTCTCGGGCCTTTTCACTGACCTCGATTTGCGGTATGTTCGAAACAACTATCACTTCCTCCCCGGCAATCTCTACCTTGGCCGGTTGATTGGTACCGTTGACATTGGCCTCCATCACGGCTGGGTCTCCTTTCTTTTTCCCCGTGCCCTCCTGCACCCTTAGACCAGCGGATATTCTTTATGGAGCGGAATAGAGGCATCGACAATCAGGCGATCAGCAAGCACCACCAGCCGTATATAGCGGCCTGCCAGCGCCTTGCTGATGAAGTATGGGCGGCCTTCATAAGAGATGTGACCACTCCGCGCCACTTTACGAGAGAAGATACTGGCACCTTCGGGAAGTGTCATACCTGTGCTTCCGTGTGCATCTGCTGACATATTCATGATACTCTTTTCCTCGATTCTGCGGAAATGCTCGCTGCTCCTGGACGTCTCTCCTAGCTAAAGCGCCCGCTCACGTAGTCCTCGGTTTCCTTCTTTTGCGGGTGGGAGAAGAACTGTCGCGTCTCCCCTTCCTCGATCACCCGTCCGTGCAGAAAGAAGACCGTTTTCTCGGCCACACGCCCGGCCTGCTGCATATTATGTGTCACGATGACGACCGTGTAGGATCCTTTGAGCTGTCGAATGAGCTCTTCCACCTCAAAGGTCGAGATGGGGTCGAGCGCCGAAGCCGGTTCGTCCATGAGCAGGATCTGTGGCTCAATGGCCAGCGCACGTGCAATGCAGAGCCGCTGTTGCTGGCCGCCCGATAACTCGGCGGAGGATGTATTCAGCCGATCTTTCACCTCGTTCCAGAGCGCCGCCCGGTTGAGGCTGCGCTCCACGATCTCCTGCAAGGCCTTTCCACGTGCCAATCCGTTGATGCGAGCGCCGATTGCCACATTGTCCCAGATGCTGAGCGTCGGAATGGGATTGGGCTGCTGGAAGACCATGCCGATGTGCCGCCGCACATACATCGGCTGAATGGAGCGCGCGTAAATATTGATGCCATCGACCAGCACCGACCCTTCGGCTCGGGCCCCCGGTATCTCCTCGTGCATGCGATTGAGGCAGCGGACAAAGGTCGATTTGCCACAGCCAGAAGGGCCAATGAGAGCGGTGACGCTGAGTGGCTCGAACGAGAGATTCACATCGTAGAGTGCCTGCGTGCGGCCGTACCAGGCGTTCAGGTGTTGAACTTCTAAAGACACCTCTTCCTCCTTTTTCCCTGTATGGCCCCATGCGGGCCTGTTTGATTCGTACCGGCGCTGGGACGTTTCTCACACACGGCTTTTGAATCCTCCCGTTGCCCAGCGTACCGCAAAAGAGGCGAGAACTATCAGGAGTATCAAGATCACTGCGCCCGCGTACGCCTGATTGACCTGCGCCTGGTAGGGGCTTTCCGTGAACACGAAGATGCGCAGCGGAAGCGCGTCCATCGGCTGTGTCACGTCCGTGTTGAAGAAATTCGTGCCGAAGGCCGTCATGAGGAGCGGAGCCGTCTCGCCGGCAACGCGCGCCATGGCCAGCACCACGCCGGTAATGATGCCGTTGATGCTCGCAGGAAGAACCACCCGCAGAATCGTCCGAGCCTCGGTCGCCCCGAGTGCCAGCGAGGCCTCGCGCAGTTCTTTGGGCACTAAGCGCAGGACCTCTTCCGACGTCGTGGCGACAATGGGAATCATGATGATGCCGAGCGCGACGCCACCGGCCAGTCCCGAAAAGGACTGCTGGGGCACGACGATAAAGACCCAGGCGAACAGGCCGAAGATGATAGTCGGGATCCCGGTGAGCACGGCGACCAGGAAGCGCACGCCATTGGCGAGGACCCCCCTCCCAAATTCGGAGAGGTAAATGCCTGTGAACACGCCCAGGGGAACGCCTAAGAGGGCCGCCAGGCCAACCAGGATGAGCGATCCCTGAATCGCCTCTGCTACACCGCCACCAGGCTCCCCATTGGGTGTGGGAGTCTTTGTTAAGAAGTCCAGATTGATGTACGGAATGCCCTGGCGCAACACATAGAACAGGAGATAGAGTAGGACAATCACGGCAAACGCTATTGCCATTCCAGTAAACAGGACCGCCACGATATTACCGACCCGCCTGCGCAACTCGTGAGCAGAGCGCGGCGGCTGGAAGGGATGAGCGACCGGCATTTTTTCGGGTTTCGCAACGCTCCTCATGCAACCGTTCCTTTCGTATGCACTTGACTCAATCGTCCCATTCTGGCGATGAGCAGGCGGGCCAGGACATTCGTGATGAGGGTGATGATAAAGATAATCAAACCTGCCTCCAGGAGCGAAGAGATGAAGAGCCCCGGCGTGGCCTCGCCGAAGGTGTTGGCGATCAAGCTCGAAAGCGTATAACCGGTATCGAAGAGATGCAAACTGGGCTGCGACGCCTGATTGCCGATGACCAGGGTGACCGCCATCGTTTCACCGAGAGCCCGACCGAGCGCCAGGATGATTCCACCCATGATGCCGACGCGCGCGAACGGCAACACGGCATGGCGAATCACTTCCCAGCGGGTCGCTCCCAGGGCCAGCAGCGCCTCGCGCTGGGATCGAGGCACGGTGAGCATGATCTCGCGTGACACGCTGATGATGAGCGGCAGCACCATAATCACCAGGATCATCCCTGCGGCCAGGAGGCCCAGCCCATGATACGGGCCCTGGAAGAACGGCAAAAACCCGAGGTACCGTTGGAGCCACGGCTCCCCCGTGTGTTGTAACCACGGAGCCAGAAGCAGAAAGCCCCACATACCATAGATGATACTGGGAACGGCTGCCAGCAGTTCCGCGATAAACGCCACAGGTATCCGGAGCGGCCGCGGGCAGAAGTCGACCAGGAAAATCGCGGCTCCCACACCAAGAGGTATGGCAAAGATGAGCGCGAAGGCCGAGGTGACGAGCGTCCCGTAGATAGCAGGCGCGACCCCAAACACGTTGTGGACGGGATCGAACGCCTGGTTGGTCAGAAAGCTGAAGCCGAACGCCTGAATCGTCGGGAGCGAGCCACTGACCAGTACCCAGGTGACCCCGATGATGATCATGATGACCACGAGGACAAAAAACAGGGTCAATCCACGGAAGAGCACGTCACTGAGCCTGCGTCTCTCTCCAAAGATCCTGACCGTCCCCTTTGTCACCGATAGGCTATGTTGCATAAAGCGACACCACTTTCACACTGCTGCACCACCAAAACGATCCATCTTCACCCTCTCGTTCAGGCAGTCACTTTTCTTCTCGCTCCGGTGCAGCATGCGAAGAAGAGAAAGATGGACTGCTGCGGGTCCGGAGTAGGAGGAGAAGGCTGTCCTCTCGTTCCCTACTCCGGTTGTGAGGTCAGCTTCCAGTATAGCACGGAGAGCTTCCGCAGGTCATAGCTTTAACCTGAGCCTCGCTCTTGGTGACGATTGCACTGGGCAGCGGCACATAGTTCAACGGCGCTGAGTACTGCTGACCATCATGGATCATCCACCACAGCATGTTCGCAATGGCCTTTCCTTTGTCGGCATTGGTCTGATTTTTGTAGACAACAACCCATGAGAAGCCCGAAATGGGATAGGAACCCTCGCCTGGCGCATTGACGATAAAGAAGCGCAGGTCAGGTGGAATGTTGGTCACATTGGCTGCATCTGCCTTCGCTCCATCAAGCGATGGCAGAACAGGTTTACCAGCCGAATTTACCACGGCAGCATAGGAGAGATTGTTGGAGAGCACATACGCCAGCTCAACGTAGCCGATGGATCCTGCAGTGCTTTTGACAGCTGCAGCGACTCCCGCATTGCCTTTGCCGCCGACACCTGTCGGCCATTTCACCGTTGTCCCTGCGCCCACCTTCGACGCCCAGTCGGGACTAACGGCTGCAAGATAGTGCGTAAAGATACCGGTTGTGCCACTGCCGTCGGAGCGATGCACAGGAGTAATGGTTTGATGAGGTAGTGTCGCTCCCGGATTCGCAGCCTTGATCTTAGGATCGTCCCACGTGTTGATAGTGTTAAGGAAGATGCCTGAGATGATGTCCCCTGTCAAATTGAGATGCCCAGAGACGCCAGACAGATTATAGGACATGGCTACTGCTCCAAGGGTTACGGGGATGTGGAGAATAGGTCCACTCGTACTCTTGGCAAGCTGCGCGTCGGTCAGGGGGGTGTCCGTCGCACCAAAGTCAACGATATGATTGAGTAAGTCATTAATGCCCGCGCCGCTGCCAACGGACTGGTAATTGACGTTGGCTCCGCACTTCACACTCGGGTACACTGAGAACATCTTTGAGAAGAGCGGGTTGTCAAAGGTTGACCCCGCGCCTGTAAGCGCCTTCGTCGAAGGACAGGACGGTCCAGAACTCGTGCCAGACGAGCCACTGGAGCTCCCGCCACAAGCGGCCAGGATCAATACGAGACCGAGTACTGCCGCTGCTCCCAGGCGGGTCAACAGAGGCTGCCGCTGTCGGGTATGGGACGCCGGTTGAAATACCATGATACCTTCCTCGCTTTCCTACGAGATAACAATATTCATATCTATGAATGCTAACAGAGTAAATTTTACTGTCGCATCTCTACCGTACCACCCACTTGTTAACTATGCTTTAAGGATACGTTAAGGGAATGTTAAATTTTTCCCTTTGGATAGACCATGTGGGTGGGACACAGGTGAGTAAGAGCGATACAGCTCAATAGTAACGAATATATGGTTTTTATTACACAAACATTTCTTGTTTTTTTCCCAAAACTTTGTTATACTGCTTGCATATTAGTGTATAAAGGACACTTTCTCTTTAGATACATAAAAGTGCCAAATGTAGACCCTTCTACCAGAAAAGGAGATGACGATAATGGCTCAACAAGCTACCGCACCTGCACTGTTTGATGTGCAAGATGCTTTTAAGGGGGCATACGCGCCTCGTATCCAGGCCTTTATAGAGGCAGGCCAACAAGCAGGGCTCACTGCATCAGAGAACGACAGTGAAAAAATTGCCGTTATATTGGTAGACTACCAGCACGATTTCGTTGACCCTACCGGAACGCTCTATGTTCCTGGTTCGCAGCAAGACGTAGCGCGCTTTCTAACATGGTTCTACGCCAATGCACATAGGATTACCTCTATTTATGCGTCATTGGATACCCATCTGCCCTTCCAGATTTTTTATAGCTCGTGGTGGGAGAACCCTCAAACAGGAGAGCGCCCGCAACCGTTCACACCCATTACGCTAGATGATGTAACGAGCAAGAGATGGGTGCCTGCGCTTCAACCTGACTGGTCTGTGCAATATGTGCACCAGCTTCAAGAACAGGCCAAGAAGGAACTGATGATCTGGCCGTACCATACGATGGAGGGGACACTTGGTCATATGCTGGTGGCTCCAATCAGCGAGGCCATAGCCTGGCACAGTGCGGCCAGGCATACCCAACCAACTTACATCGTCAAGGGACGAACCGTTCGTACAGAGTATTATGGCATTTTTGGTGCGGAAGTGCCTGATCCCGAAGTTCCTGAAAGTGGCTTAAATGTGGGGCTTCTCGATGCAGTCATGAAGTACGATAAAGTTTATGTTGCCGGCGAGGCAAAATCGCACTGCGTACTGGAGACCGAACGACAAGTGGTGGGTTACTTTGGGCATCAACCCGAGCTGTTGAAGAAGTTACTTTTTCTCAAGGATTGTACAAGTTCTGTACAGCATCCCACCATCGACTTTGATGCTCTGGCCGAGTCTGAACTGGCCAGGATGGAGCAACAGGGTGTCCAACTGGTTCTGAGTACTGACCCCATCAGCTATACGTAAATTTAAATATTTTTAGCTTGCTCATTCTAAGCAACTATGTTAAACTATGACTGGTTGGAGTACTCTAGATGAGTAAAATTTGTGTAAAACTCTATTCGAGGTGTGTTTTTCTGTGAATTACGAGCCTGATGAGCAATTGGAGTTGCTCAATCTATTGTATCCAGGGGAGCCATCTAATCAGCTTAAGCACGATAATGAGCGAGAGGGCAACTTCCAGCTTTCAAGTATAGTAGAGCAGAAATTTCAGAACTCTAAGAGTCAAGCAAGCTCATCCGACATCGAGACCCGCCCCGACCCGGGACGTGAGCAGCGTAAAGGGACCCCTGAAGTCATCTTTGGTGAGTCGAAAGATGTCGCCCAGATCATTGTAATGGCACAAGGACTGCTGAAAGGATCGGGAAGAGCAATTATCAGCAGGGTGCGACCGGAGGCTATTGCACCACTTCAGGAGGCTTTTCAAGTATACACTGTTTCCGTTCGTGAAGCGGCTCGAGCAGTTGTGATCTATAGGCCTGACTACGTACGGCGACGTACAGGAGGGCTTGTAGGCGTTATCAGCGCTGGCACGTCCGATATTCCGGTAGCCGCGGAAGCGGCGCTCATAGCGGAAGAAATGGGTTGTCAGGTGACCTGTATCTATGATGTAGGAGTAGCAGGGTTACATCGCCTGGTAGAGCCTTTGCGTGACCTTCTCTCCAATGGAGTAGATGCGATCGTCGTGGCAGCAGGCATGGATGGGGCGCTGCCATCAGTAGTGGCAGGGTTGGTTCCTGTTCCTGTTATTGGTTTACCGACGTCGATAGGCTACGGACTAGGCGGCAAAGGGATTGCCGCATTGCTTTCGATGTTGCAAACGTGTGCGCCAGGTCTCTCTGTGGTCAATATCGATAACGGTGTTGGCGCAGGTACTACAGCGGCGCTGATTGCCAATCGGGTGGCGCAGGCGCGAGAGCATCAGTTGCAGTAGGGAAGCAGCGAGATGTTCTGTATTGGAGGAATGTCTCACCGCATTGTAAGTTGGGTAAATGTGGAAGTACGAGTTTTAGAGAGGCGGGACTTTCTATGGCAAACAACAAACGTGGACCAGAACCGGGATCGCAAAAGGCAAAGCATGGTGGTCAGGCTGTACGTGAGAAGTATGGTGCTGAATTTTACTCCAAGATTGGCAAGAAGGGTGGCGAGACTGTCAAAGAGAAACGAGGGCCACAGTTCTACGCTGAAATTGGCAAGAAGGGTGGCGAGTCGACGAAACGCCATCAAGGGTCGGAGTTTTATTCTAAGATCGGCAAAAAGGGTGGGGAACACGGTCGTGCCGCTGCTGAAAAGGAGTAAAGCGATATAAAAAGAACAAGCCCGAACATTTAGCTTCACTGAATGTTCGGGCTTGTTCTTTTTATATCGCTTGGGACCACTCATATTTGCTTTCAGTCAAACTTCTTCATGAAAGGAGGTACGTCTATAGCCTCCTCCTCCTCTTCTTCCTCGCCCATTTGACGACCTCTGCGCGTGTCTTGACGGCGTCCCATGCTACGGATGCCACGTAAATCATTGAGGCTGCGCTGTTGACGTCCAGGTGGGCCTGGCGGGCGCACAACAGGCGGCACAACTGGAGCCTGTGCTGGCGCCAGGGCTTGGGACCTGGCGGGCGACTGTACATCATAAACAGGAGATTGTTGAGGTACTGGTCTGGGTGTTCCAGGTGATAGTGGCGCAGCCGGAACTGGGCGAATCGCTGCTGGCTGCGCTTGATGCAGCTGGAGGGACGGTATACGCAGGGTACTGCGCTCTTCCATGCCAGCAGCTATCAAGGTTACACGGATGGTATCTTGCAAGGTCGGATCGACGACCGCGCCAAAGGTAATATCGGCAGTGTTATCTATGGCCTGTCCAATTCTTTCGGCGACCTCGTTGACTTCAAAGAGCGTCATATCGTCGCCGCCACTGATATTGAAGAGCACGCGACTGGCACCACGGATACTCACATTGAGAAAACCACCCGCAACGGCCTCCTCCGCTGCACGCTGGGCACGGTTGCGCCCCTGCCCTTGCCCGATACTCATCAGGGCTGTTCCTGCTTTATGGAGGACGCTGCGTACATCGGCGAAGTCCACGTTAACCATACCGGGTACAGTGATTACCTCGGCGATGCCCTGCACTCCGTGGCGCAATACATCGTCAGCAAGCTTAAATGCCTCGGCAAGACTACGATCGCGTCCTGTAGTGGCCAGCAGGCGATCATTGGGAACAGTGATCAGAGCGTCAATCTCTGAAGCAAGTTCTGCTAAACCTTCTTCAGCGATACGCCGCCGCCGCGATCCTTCAAAGGTAAATGGAAGGGTAACAATACCGATGGTAAGGGCGCCTAATTTCCTGGCAATGGAGGCGATAACGGGAGCCGCGCCAGTACCCGTCCCCCCACCCATACCAGCGGCGATGAACACCAGGTCTGCTTCACCGAGGGCGGCGCGAATCTCTGCGACGCTCTCGGTTGCCGCACGCATACCTGTGGCAGCGTTACCGCCCGCACCAAGGCCTTTGGTATAATGCTGACCCAGGCAGATACAATTAGGAGAGCTTGAGAGGTCAAGCACTTGCGCATCGGTGTTCATTGCGATGAAACGGACTCCACGCACCCCCATGCTAATCATGCGATTGACGGCATTCATGCCGCCGCCACCCACGCCAGCAACCACGATATCAACATGGAGAGGAGTCTGCTCTGGTATCGCAAAAGGGGCTTGGGGAGAAGTATCATCATCTTCTGTGTTTCGCTGGTCCCAGGCTGACCGGACTGGCTCATTCTGCTGCTGCATATCCACTACCTCCACCTCATGCCGAAGTACGGCCCACTGGTCTTCATGCTCTTCGCACACATCTGGTTTGGCAGCAGTTTTCTCTACCCAGGGCTGTGGGGTTACCTCGTGTTGGAATGGATTGTCGTGCGGCTTTGATTGCATGCGAACCCCCATTTCATCTGGTTCTTCCCACTTTACTCAATGGAGCAGTTTCGCAAATTGAAATCTACTGCAATGAGCAGATGTGTACGGCTATTAGACGGATTTTACTCGCATTGTAACAAGAGTGTCAAGTCTGCTTACGCACTCAATATTAACTACGGTTACTCTTTCTTCAGAGAGTTGCCAGTTTTAGCTGCTTTTTTCTCCCTCTGCATCTCTTTCTTTTGTTTATTTGACTTGGGCGGGGCCTTCTGCACTTTTTTTTGTTCTTTATTCGCCATGATGAATACCTCCATGAAATAGGGCCGGGGTGGGCCAGTCTCTAGCTAACCAACTAACTGAACATGTCTATTGTACCAAATTCATGTAAAAAGAGGTAGTATCAATGGTACTGTTTTTGTTGGTAGAGTTGCTGTTCTTCAGAAGTTGCCAGCGCGTGAGTTATCATACGTATCACGCCGCCAATGTCCATTGGCTTGCGGAGTGGATGAATGCCTCGACGCTGTAGCTCTGTAAAAGGTAATGTTGCGCTCATCATAATGGCTGGCACCCCGCTGGTCTCTTCCTTCTGCTGAAGACGGTCATACAACTCTACCCCATTGAGGCCTGGCAGCCGATAGTCTAACAACAAAAGGCAAGGATGAATTTGCGGCCATTTGTTATGACAGCCGTATTATACGGAGTCTCTTCTTCGATCAATCGCTGAAGAAATTTGCCAATATCGGCATCATCTTCAACAATAAGGATCGTGGCGCTACATGGAATCTGTGCAGCGGGTGGAATAACCTCCACCGTCATGATTTACTCCTTCCTGTCTGCAATAGATGAGTTAGAAGATTACAAGCAATACTATACTGTAATGTAACGGACGTCAAGACAAATCGGTTACACATAAGGGATGTAATAATGTGAAAACAATGTTAAAGCGCTCCTGGTTACCTGTCCCTCGGACAAAATGCTAGATTTTCAGGTCGATACTCCTCTTTATGAAAGTCATGTCCTGGGCAAACAGAACCAGGCTGGCTCCTCATTCTGGTGATATATCCAACCATTTACCCTGGTCAGATAATGGAGCGTACGCTGCAAAGCTGTCTAACAGATCAGCGGGCGATGTGCTGTTCAGGAGAATATGTGCATGGTTTGGAGAAATGAAACCTTCTGTGACTGCATGACTTACCATCGTGAGTAATGGCGTAAAATAGCCAGCAACATTGAGTAGCCCTATGGGTTTTGTATGCAGACCAAGCTGTGCCCATGTTGTGATCTCAAAGAGCTCATCGAAGGTGCCAAAGCCGCCAGGAAGGGCGATGAAGCCATCGGAGAGATCGGCCATGAGAGCTTTGCGTTCGT
>WNGM01007013.1_pt1 | contig 21877 bp, 16 predicted proteins | sample 5400571 | NCBI WGS metagenome assembly WNGM01 (sample SAMN13153378, study PRJNA577476) | soil metagenome | isolation source: 100 cm soil or saprolite under Garry oak tree replicate 2 | place: USA:California | collected 2016-06-15 | reverse complement strand
TGGAAGGTGCGGCTGGCGCGCGGCCAGCTCGCAAGCGCGGCGAAGAACGCGACCACGAGCGCCTCGGCCGCCGTGTGCAGCACGGTCGCGTGCGCGAAGAGCGCGCGCAGGCTGAGCTCCCAGCGATGGCCGAGGAGCGGCCCCGCGAGGACGATCGCGGCGGCGTGGAACCACGCGAGCCCCACGAGGAAGCGGCGGCGGCGGCGCCAGACGTTCTCGGGCAGCGAGCCGCCCGACGGGACGAACGACCACACCCGCGTGCACAGCTCGATGACGGTGTGCCGGCTCGGAATTGGTCGCACGACGGCCTCCCCCGGGAACATCCAGCAAGGAAGGTGCCGGAAGTCGCGCGCCGGGTTTTCAGCCGGTTACGACCAGCCCCGCCGGTGGCGCCGGATCGAAACTGATCAGGCCTACCTGTCGAGGAACCCCTTGCCTGCGTCCGCGAGGCGGTTGAGCAGGAGCGCGGGCGTCCAGAAGGCGTCGCCCGTCTTTCTCTGGAATCCGAGCATCGTGTCGCGCAGCGCCTCGAGCCCGATCGAGTCGGCCCAGAACATCGGGCCGCCTCGATAGACGGGCCACCCGTAGCCGTACACCCAGATCACGTCGATGTCGCTGGCGCGTAGCGCCATCTTCTCCTCGAGGATCTTGGCCCCCTCGTTCACCATCGGATAGAGCAGGCGCTGGAGAATCTCCTCGTCGGAGATCGGCCGCCGCGTGATGCCCATCTCGGTGGAGACGTCGACGATGATCTTCTCGACGTCGGGATCCGGCGTCGGGTTCCGTTTCTCGTCGTACTTGTAGTAGCCGGCGCCCGTCTTCTGGCCGAAGCGCCCGAGCTCGCAGATGCGGTCGGCCACCGGCGACTTCACGCCGCGCCCCTTCCGGATCCGCCAGCCGACGTCGAGGCCGGCGAGGTCGCCCATCGCGAACGGGCCCATCGGGAAGCCGAAGTCGTAGAGCACGCGGTCCACCTGGTGCGGCAGCGCGCCCTCGAGGATGAGCTTCTCGGCCTGGATCCCGCGCTGGTGGAGCATCCGGTTGCCGACGAAGCCGTAGCAGACGCCGACCAGCACGGGCACCTTGTTGATGCGGCGGCCGACGGCCATGGCAGTGGCGATGGCCGTCTTCGACGACTTCGCGCCGCGCACGTTCTCGAGCAGCCTCATGACGTTGGCCGGGCTGAAGAAGTGGGTGCCGATCACGCTCTCCGGCCGGCTCGTGGCCGAGGCGATCTCGTTGACGTCGAGGGTGGACGTGTTGGTCGCCAGCACGGCATCGGGCTTCGCGATCTTGTCGATCTTCGCGAAGACTTCCTTCTTGATCGGCATCTCTTCGAACACGGCCTCGATCACGATGTCGGCATCGGCGATGGCGTTGAAGTCCGTGGTGCCCCTGATGAGACCCATGCGCTTCTCGACGTCGGCCATCGTGAGCCGGCCGCGGCTCGCCGTCGTTTCATAGTTCTTGCGCACGATGCCGAGCCCGCGGTCAAGCGCCTCCTGCTGGACCTCGACCACGGTGACCGGGATCCCGACGTTGGCGAAGTTCATCGCGATGCCGCCGCCCATGGTGCCGGCGCCGATGACCGCGGCGTTCTTGATCTCCTTGGCCGGCGTGTCGGCTGGCACGTCGCGGATCTTGGCCGCCTCGCGCTCGGCGAAGAAGAAGTAGCGCTGCGCCTTGGACTCCGGCGAGTTCAGCAGCTCGACGAACAGCTCGCGCTCGCGCTTGAGGCCCGTCTCGAACGGCAGGCTCACCGCGGCCTCGACGGCCTTGACGATGTTCTCCGGCGCGCGGAAGCCGCGCGTCTGGCGCGCGACCGACTTGCGGAAGTTCGCGAAGACCTCGGGCTTGCCGCGCACGGCCGCCAGCTTGTCGTCCAGGTCGCGGATCTTCTTGAGCGGGCGCTTCTCGCTCAGCGCCTTCTCGGCGAACGCCACGCCGGCCGCCGTGAGGTCGCCGTCCACGATCTCGTCGACGAGGCCGGCCTTGAGCGCCTCGTCGGCGCGGATCGGATCGCCGCTGACCATCATCGACAGCGCCTTCTCGACGCCGACCACGCGCGGCAGCCGCTGCGTGCCGCCGGCGCCGGGCAGCAGGCCGAGCTTGACCTCGGGCAGGCCGAAGCGCGCGTCCTTCACGCCGACGCGAGAGTGACAGGCCAGCGTCACCTCGAGGCCGCCGCCGAGCGCGGTGCCGTGGATGGCGGCCACTACCGGCTTGGGGCTGGCCTCGATGATGTCGAGCACGGTGTGGAGGCTCGGATCGGCCGGCGGCTTGCCGAACTCCGTGATGTCGGCCCCGGCGATGAACGTCCGCCCCGCGCAGACGATCACAATGGCCTGGACGGCGGAATCGGAAATGGCCTGCTTGAGACCCTCGTAGAGGCCCTGCCGCACGTGCTGGCTGAGCGCGTTGACGGGCGGGTTGTTGACGGTCAGCACGGCCACGCGGCCGCGACGGTCGAGGTCGACGGACTTGGTGATGGCTGTCATGGGCCTCTCCACTCGGATGTTGGTTGCGGACGGACTATACTCCTACACCATGACGACTTCGACCGTCGAGCGCCCCAGCGTCTGCCCTCTCGATTGTCCCGACACCTGCAGCCTGACCGTCACCGTGGACGCCGGCCGCATCACGAAGATCCGGGGCTCGCGCGCGAACCCCTACACGGCGGGCGTGTTGTGCGCGAAGGTGCCGGAGTCGTACCCGGAGTTCGTCCACGGGCCCGGCCGCCTCGTCACGCCCCTGCGCCGTGCCGGGGCCAAGGGCGAGGGGCGCTTCGAGCGGATCTCGTGGGACGAGGCGCTCGACCTGATCCACGCGCGCTTCACCTCGGTGATCGCGCAGCACGGCGCGCAGGCGATCATGCCGCTGAACTACGCCGGTCCGCACGGCACGCTCGCGGGGGGCTCGATGGACCTGCGCTTCTTCCATCGTCTCGGCGCGACGCTGCTCGACCGCCCGCCGCTCTGCGGCGGCATCCGCAGCGAGGCGTGGGCGGGCACCTACGGCGCCGCCGCGCCGGGCATCCCGCCCGAGCAGATGGAGCACAGCAAGCTGATCGTGGCGTGGGGCTACAACGTCACGTGGTCGGGCCTGCACATGACGCCCGTCATGGATCGCGCGCGGCGCGACGGCGCCAAGCTCGTGGTGGTCGATCCCAAGCGCACCAAGATCGCCGAGCGCGCCGACCTGCACCTGCCCGTCAAGCCGGGCACCGACGTCGCTGGAGCGGCGCGGCGGGATCGACCGCGCGTTCGTCGAGCGCCACGTGGGGGGCTACGAGGAGTTCATGACGCTCGCGCGGCCGTGGACGCTCGCCGCCGCCGCGCGCGAGTGCGGCCTCCGCGAGGCGGCGATCCAGCAGTTCGCCGACTGGTTCCGGACGATCTCGCCCGCCGCCATCGCCGTCGGCAACGGGATCGAGCGCAACCAGAACGGCGGCAGCGGCGTGCGCGCGGTGTTCGCGCTGCCCGCCCTCGCCGGAAAGTTCGGCGTGCGCGGCGGCGGCCTCATCAACGGCGCGCGCGGCGCGTTTCCGAAGACGCCGGCGAAGCTGACGCGTCCGGACCTCGTGCCGAAGGGCACGCGCACGGTCAACATCGTGGACGTCGGCCGCCACCTGACCGATCTGAGCCTGGCGCCGCCGCTGAAGGCCATCTTCGTCTACAACCACAACCCGCTCGTCGTGCACCCGGACCAGAACCGCATGCGGCGGGGGCTGGCGCGCGAGGACCTGTTCGTCGTCGGCTGCGACGTGGTGATGACCGACAGCCTGGCGTACGCCGACGTGGTGCTGCCGGCGTGCAGCCACTTCGAGCACGACGACCTCTTTGCCGCCTACGGCACGCACTGGCTGCAGCGCGCGGAGCCGGTGATCCGTCCTCAAGGTCAGGCGCTGCCGAACACCGAGATCTTCCGGCGGCTCGCGGCGCGCTTCGGCTTCGACGGCCCGGAGTTCACGGCCTCGGACGCGCAGCTGATGGACGACGCCATCGACGGCAGCGACCCGCGGCTCGGGGGCGTGCAGCCGAGCCGGATCCCCGTCGACGCGGCGCTGCTGATGAAGTTCGACGGCGCCGAGGCGAATCTCTTCACGAATGTCTTCCCGAAGACGAAATCGGGCAAGGTCGAGCTCGCCTCGCCGTACCTGGAAGAGAAGTTCGGGGCGCGGCTGCCGTCCTACCGGCCGTTCACGTCGTCGTACCCGCTCATCCTCATCACCCCGGCCTCCGACCGGCGCACCACGTCCACCTTCGGCGGCTGCACGGCGAACGCCGAGACGCCGCCGCTCGAGATCCACCCCGACGACGCGAAGAAGCGCGGGCTGAGCAACGGCATGCGCGTGCGAGTCTGGAACGACCTCGGCGAGGTGCGCCTGCCCGTGCGCGTGACGGACGCGGTGCCGCCCGGCGTCGTGTGCTCGCTCAAGGGCGCGTGGATGAAGACCAGCGACAACGGCCAGACCGTCTCCGCGCTGGCGCCCGCGCACCACGCCGACATCTGCGGCGGCGCCTGCTACAACGACACGCGCGTCGAGGTGGCCCCGGCCTGAGCCGCGGCCCGGTCGTCGGCGGCGTCGAGACCGGCGGCACGCGCACCCGCTGCGTCATCGGCACCGGCCCCGAGGACGTCCGCGCCGAGACGAGCGTGCCCACGACCACGCCGGCCGAGACGCTCGGCCGCGCGGCCGACTTCTTCCGCACCCACGCCGAGCGCGTGGCCGCCATCGGCATCGCGTCCTTCGGTCCGATCGACCTCGACGAGCGCTCGCCGACCTTCGGCTGGGTCACGACCACGCCGAAGCCCGGCTGGGCCCGCGCGAACGTGGTCGGCGCGTTCCGTGCGCTCTCCGTGCCCGTCGCCTTCGACACCGATGTCAACGGCGCCGCGCTGGGCGAGCATCGCTGGGGCGCGGGGCACGGCGTCGATCCGTTCGTCTACGTCACCGTCGGCACCGGCATCGGCGGCGGCGCGATCGTGAACGGCCGGCCGGTCCACGGGCTGGTGCATCCGGAGATGGGGCACCTCGCGATCCCGCGCGATCCCGCCGATCCCTTCGCCGGCGCCTGCCCGTATCACGGCGACTGCCTGGAGGGCCTCGCTTCGGCCGTCGCGCTCCGCGCGCGCTGGGGCGCGGCACCGCAGACGCTGCCGGCCGGGCACGAGGCGTGGCCCCTGCAGGCGCGCTATCTCGCCCTCGGCGTCGTCGCCATCGCGGCCGTGCTCTCGCCACGGCGGGTCGCGCTCGGCGGCGGCGTGATGCGCGCGGCCGGTCTGCTCGAGCGCGTGCGCCACGAGGTCGAGGCGAGGCTCGCCGGGTATGTGCGCGCTCCCGAGCTGGTGGCGCCGGCGCTCGGCGAGCGCGCCGGCGTCCTGGGCGGACTCGCCCTCGCGCAGAGTGCGCTCGCGCGCGGCAGCGTACAATAAGCGGCCATGAAGGTGCTGCTCGTCCACCCGAGTCCGTTGATGTACTCCGAGATCTTTCTCCGGCTCGAGCCGATCGGCGTCGAGCGCGTGGCGGCGGCGGTGCGCGCGGCCGGCCACGAGGTGCGCCTGCTGGATCTACAGATCTTCGGCCACGCCGACTACTACCGCGAGCTGGCCGACTTCGCGCCCCACGCCGTCGGCTTCTCGCTGAACTATCTCGCCAACGTGCCCGAGGTGCTGGACCTCGCGAAGGAGACGAAGCGACGGCGGCCCGGCTGCTTCGTCTTCGCCGGCGGCCACAGCGGCTCGTTCATCGCCGAGGAGCTGCTCGAGCACGCCGAGGGCGCGCTCGACGCGATGGTGCGCGGCGAGGGCGAGGCGATCACGCCGCGGCTGCTCGAAGCGGCCGGGGACCCGCGCCTGGCCACGCTGCCCGGCGTGGTCACGCCCGACGGCGCGGGACCCGCGCCGACGATGCTCGACGACATCGACCGCTTCCAGCCCGCCCGCGACCTGACGCGCCGCCGCCACAAGTACTTCATCGGCGTCCTCGATCCGTGCGCCTCCGCCGAGCTGACGCGCGGCTGCCCCTGGGACTGCTCGTTCTGCAGCGCGTGGACCTTCTACGGCCGCTCGTACCGCAGGGCCTCGCCGGAGGCCGCCGCCGAGGACCTCGCGCGCATCGCCGAGCCCAACGTCTTCATCGTGGACGACGTGGCCTTCATCCACCCCGAGCACGGCTTCGCGATCGGCCGCGAGCTGGAGAAGCGCCGCGTGCGCAAGCAGTACTACCTGGAGACGCGCTGCGACGTGCTGCTGCGCAACCACGAGGTCTTCGAGTACTGGAAGCGGCTCGGCCTGCACTACATGTTCCTCGGCCTCGAGGCGCTGGACGAGGAGGCGCTCAAGCTGCACCGCAAGCGCGTGACGCCCGGCGAGAATTTCAAGGCGCTCGAGGTCGCGCGCGAGCTGGGCTTCACCGTCGCCGTCAACATCATCGCGGATCCCGACTGGGACGAGCGGCGCTTCGCGATCGTCCGGGAGTGGGCGCTGACGGTGCCGGAGATCGTGCACCTCACCGTGGCCACGCCGTACCCCGGCACGGAGATCTGGCACACGGAGTCGCGGCGCCTGACGTCGCTCGACTACCGCCTCTTCGACGTCCAGCACGCGGTGCTGCCGACCCGCCTGCCGCTCAAGCGCTTCTACGAAGAGCTCGTCGCGACGCAGGCCGTGATCAACCGCAAGCACCTCGGCTTCACGGCGCTGCGCGAGGTGGCGGGGCTGTCCGCGCGCCTGGCCCTGCGTGGCCAGACGAACTTCCTGAAGATGCTGTGGAAGTTCGGGTCCGTCTACAACCGCGACCGCCAGTACAGCGACCACCTGCGGCCGGTGACGTACCAGATGCGCCCGCCGGCGGCGGTGGCGGCGAAGCCGGGCGCCCGCGATCTGTTCGTGCACCAGTTGAAGATGGGGGGCCCCGAAATGGCCCCCCATGCCCCCCCGCGCTCGTCGCGCCCCGAGTGAATCGTGGCGCTCCTCGATCACGCGGGGCGGGAGAGGGCCCCGAAATGGCCCCCCACACCCCAACGCTCGTCGCGCCCCGAGGAACCCGGGGCGCCCCTCGATCTCAGCGGCTCGCGGCGGTGACCGCCATCGGCTTGTAGACCGGCGTGCGCCACTCGGAGTGGCGCTTGTCGATCCCGCGCACGAGATCCATGTAGGCACGGCTGAGCTTCTTCGTGATCGGGCCGACCTCGCCGTTGCCCAGCGGGAATTTGTCGATCGAGAGGATCGGCGTGATCTCGTAGCCGCTGCCGCAGAGGAAGGCCTCGTCGGCGACGTAGAGCTCGGTGCGCGCGATCTCGCGCTCCTGCACCTCGAGGCCCAGGTCGGGGATGACGTCACCCAGCAGCGTGGTGCGCGTGATGGATTCGAGGATGTCGGCGGTGAGCGGCGGCGTCAGCAGCGTGCCCCGCCGGACCATGAAGAAGGTCGCGCCGGTGCCCTCGGCCACCGTGCCGCTCTGGTTCAGCAAGATCGGCGAGTCGTACCCGTCGGCCTTGGCCTGCAGCGTGGCCAGCCGCCCGTTCTGGTAGTTGGAGCCCGACTTCAGCCGGATGGGGATCGCGTTGTCGTGGGTGCGCCTCCACGACGACACGCAGCAGCGCAGCCCGGTCGGCGCGCTCGGGCGCCGCCGCGGGTTGATGTAGAGCCCCGTCGGCGTGGTGGCGTCCAGCCCGGTGCCCAGCACGTAGGCCACGAGGTGCATGTGGATGTCCTCGCGGACCTCGTTCGCCGTGATCACCTCGCGCACGGCCTCGTAGAGGTCGACGTCGCTGTAGGGCACGCTGAAGCGCATCATCTTCATCGACTCGCGCAGCCGCGCGAAGTGCTCGGCCAGCCGGAACCCGTACATCTCGCCGTCGTCGGCGTTCCAGTAGGCGCGCAGCCCCTCGAAGCAGTTCGTCGCGTAGAAGACCGCGGCGCTGTTGACGGGCAGCACCGCCTGCTCGCCGGGCACCACCTTGCCGTTCATCCAGATCTTGAAGTCGGCCATCCTCACGCTCCCCGCGCCCGCCGGCGGGCGCTCACGTAGTCCACCACGAGATATTCTCCCAGCCGGTCCGGCGTCGCGAAGAACGCGCGGCCGCGGTTGATGCGCGCCATCTGCTCGACGAACGAGGTCAGCCACGGGCTGCGCTCGAGCATGAACGTGTTGATGATGATGCGCTCGCGCGTGCAGCGCTGCACTTCCTTCAGCGTCTCCTGGATCGTGCGCGGCATGGGGGGATAGCTGAAGTCGGCAACCTCGCCCTCGAGGTGCGCGGTCGGCTCGCCGTCGGTGACCATGAGGATCTGCCGGTTGCCCCCGGCGTGCCGCGCGAGCAGCCGCCGCGAGAGCATGAAGCCCGCGTGCATGTTGGTGCCCATGTTCCACTCGCTCCACGACAGCGTCGGCAGCTGCTGCGTGGTGAACTCGCGCGCGTAGAGCGAGAAGCCGACGATGTAGAGCGCGTCGCGGGGGAACTGGCTGCGGATCAGCGCGGAGAGCGCGAGGGCGACCTTCTTCGCGGGCAGGAAGTAGCCGTTGTTCAGCATCGAGCGGCTCATGTCGAGCATGACCACGGTGGCCGCCTGAGTGCGCTGCTCGGTGCGGATGACCGCGAAGTCGTCGGGCACGAGGCGCACGGGCGTGCCGGGGCCGCCGCGCGCGAGCGCGCGCATGACCGTCTCCTTCAGGTCGAGCAGGAACGGGTCGCCGAACTCGTACGCCTTGCTCTCGTCGGTCTGGTCGCCGCCGGCGCCGCGCCGGTCGACGTGGTGGCCGCCGAAGCGGTCGCGCTTGAGGCGCGCGAAGATGTCACGCAGCGCCTTGTCGGCGATCTTGCGGATGGCGCGCGCGGTCAGCTTGAGATCGTCGTCCTCGCCCTCGAGGTAGCCGGCGTCCTTGAGCCGCTTCGCGATCTCCTGCAGCCGCTCGAGGTCGCGCGCCGCCTCCTCCCCCGCGAGCTTCGCGACGTCCTCGGGGTTCAGCTTCGCGAGATCCTCCAGGGTGCGGGTGCCGCGCAGCTCGCGCTCCAGCGCGTCGAGCCGCTGCATCTCCTCCATGAGGCGCATGGCCTCCTCGAGGCCGACCTGCTCGTCGCCGCGGAAGGGATAGCGCTGGGCCATCTCGTCGAGCGGCAGCAGGTCGGAGAGGTGCATGCCGAGCTGGCGCATGGCCGCTTCCAGGCGCTCGTCCTGCATGAACAGGGAGCGCATCATCTCGTCCAGCTGCGCGCGCTGCTCGGGCGAGAGCGACTGCATGAGCGACTGCATGGCCGCCATCCGCTGGCCGATCTGCTCGAGCAGGTCGTCGAGGCTCTCGGCGCCGGGGAACTGATCGCCCCACTTCTGCTTGAACGTGTCGAAGTCCGGCTCGCCGCCCTCGGCCTTCTCGCGCAGCATGCGGTTGAGATCCTGGATCATCTCGCGCATGCGCTTGAGATCCGCGGGCGTCATGTTGCCGAGCGCGCTCTTCATGCCCTGCATGAACGGCTGCATCGCCTGCGCGCGCAGCGAGGCCAGCAGGTCCTGGAACTTCTGCTCGGCTGTCGCGTCGGAGAAGTCGTAGTTCTGCAGCTCGCGCAGACGCCCGGCGGCGTCGGGCGGGATCTTGTCGAGCGCCTGCTGCGCCTTCTCGCGCTCGCGGCCCTTCAGGTCCCGCTGGATACCCTCGCGCTCGGTCTTCACGACGTCGTCGAGCTTCTTGGCGATGTCCTCGAGGCTGGAGCCGAGGTCGTAGCGCTGCAGGCGCTGTTGCCGCTGCTGGCGCAGCTTGTCGAGCAGATCCTTGAGGCCGGGCATGCGCGGGCCGTCGGGCGGCCGCATGCCCTGCTGGAGCAGGCGCTGGAGGGCGGACTTCAGATCGCCGTAACCGAGGACGTCGTCCGCGATCTCGTCCAGGACGTCGTCGGCGTCGAGGTCGGGGATGGCCTGCGTGCCGTCCCAGCGCGAATAGCGGTGGAGCACGTCAGCTCCGGTACCGGGTCTGGCCGGCCTGCGAGTCCTTGTTCAGCTTTCGGCTGAGGTGCAGGCCCTCGAGCACGAACTCGACGGCGGCGGCGAGGCCGGACGCGCCGTCACCGCCGAGCTTCTGAGCCGCCGCGCGCAGCGCCGGCGTCGTCTCGGCCTGCCGCACGTACTCCGCCGAGGGCATCGCGTCGGAGACCTGCACGCTGAGGCCGCCCTGGAAGGCGGCCACCACCGGATCCAGCTCGGCCGGCGTCAGCGAGCGGTTGAAGACGTTGAGCACGGCGCGCTGCACGAGCTTACCGAGGATCTTGTCCTCGCTCGTGTCACCGAGCGTCTCCAGCTCGATCTTGCCCGCGGTGGACGCCACCAGGGCGCCGAGGTCGCTCACGCGCGGCGCGGCGTCCGTCTCGCCGAGGCGGATGGCCCGCTTGAGCGCGCTGGAGACGAGGTTCTCGTAGTTGCAGATGCTCACACGCACGGAGACGCCGGAGCGCTGGCTGATCTCGCTGGCCTTGCGCGCGAGGTGCGTCAGCTCGGCGACGACCTGCTTCATGTACTCGGGCGTCGTCGTGTGCACGCCGTCGGCCGGGAAGGCCGTGCGCTCGGCCTCCATGATCGCGATCTCGTCCGCCACGCGCCGCGGGTAGTGGGTGCGGACCTGCGAGCCGAAACGGTCCTTGAGCGGCGTGATGATGCGGCCACGGTTCGTGTAGTCCTCGGGGTTGGCGCTCGCGACGACGTACACGTCGATGGGCAGCCGCACCTTGTAGCCGCGGATCTGGACGTCGCGCTCCTCCATGATGTTCAGGAGGCCCACCTGGATCCGCTCGGCGAGGTCCGGCAGCTCGTTGAGCGCGAAGATCCCGCGATGCGTGCGGGGCAGCAGCCCATAGTGGATCGTCAGCTCGTCGGCGAGGTAGCGGCCCTCGGCCACCTTGATCGGATCGACCTCGCCGATCAGATCGGCGATCGTGATGTCGGGCGTGGCCAGCTTCTCGCCGTAGCGCCTGTCGCGCGGCAGCCAGGCGACCTCGGCGGCGTCGCCGCGCTCGGCCACGCGCTGGCGGCACGCCGGGCAGATCGGCGCCAGCGGATCGTCGTTGTCGAGCAGGCCGGTAAGCAGCCGCGCGATCCGCGTCTTGGCCTGGCCGCGCTCGCCGAGCAGCACGACGTCCTGACCGCTGAGCACGGCGTTCTCGATCTGGGGGACCACCGTGTCGTCGTAGCCGACGATGCCGGGCAGGAACGACTCGCCGCGCCGCAGCCGGGTGACGAGGTTGTCCCGCATCTCCTGCTTGACCGACTTCGAGGCGTAGCCGCGGGTGCGAAGCTCTCCGACCGTCCGTGGTTGGGTCATGATCGAATCTTCGCCACTATGCGGCGGGGCCCGGGCAGTGTCAACCTCGGGCGGCCGCGGCGCCCGGCGCGGCCTCAGTCGGGCGAGACGAGATGCTCGGTCCGCTCGGGCCGTTCGAGTGTCCGGCGCACCGCGTCCATCAGGGTGAAGACGGTGAACGGCTTCTGCACGAGCGCGCCGTCGGGGACGGGCGGCATCTCCGCATAGCCCGTCATGTACAGCACCCGGGCGTGGGCACGGACGGCTGCGAACGGCCCGGTGAGCTGCAGCCCGTTCATCCTGGGCATCATCACGTCGGTCAGCAGGAGGTGGATCGGGCCCCGGTACCGCTCGGCGACCTCGAGCGCCTCCTCACCGTTGCCCGCGGTCAGGACCGTGTAGCCGTGCTCCCGGAGCATGTCGCTCGCGAGCGCGCGCACCGCCGGGTCGTCTTCGGCGACGAGAATCGTCTCCGATCCCGTGCGCGGCATGCTCGGCGCCGGCCGCGCTTCCGGCGCGGGCTCGCCGACCTGGGGCAGATAGACCCGGAACGTCGTGCCGTGTCCCGGCGCGCTCTCGACGACGATGTGGCCGTCGTGCTGCTCGACGATTCCGTAGACGGTCGAGAGCCCGAGCCCGGTGCCCTCGCCGATCCGCTTCGTCGTGAAGAAAGGCTCGAAGATCCGCGCCTGCGTGGCCGGCTCCATGCCGACGCCCGTATCGCTCACGATGAACTCGACCCAGCGGCCCGCCGGCAGTGCCGCCGGAAGGTGTCCCCCGCCGCGCCCGTCGCTGTCGACGTTGTCCGTGGCCAGGGTCAGCTGCCCGCCGTCAGGCATGGCGTCGCGCGCGTTCACGGCCAGATTGAGGATCACCTGCTCGAGCTGAGCGCGGTCGGCATTGACCCAGCCGGCCGTCCGGGCGAGCGTCGTGACCACGCCGATGTTTTCGCCGATCAGCCGCCGGAGCATCTTCGCCATGTCGACGATCGCGGTGTTGAGGTCCAGCGTGCGCCGCTCGAGGCGCTGCTGCCGGCTGAAGGCGAGCAGCTGCCGTGTGAGCGCGGCGGCGCGCTCCGCCGCCTCCCCGATGGCGTCGGCGTCGCCGCGCGCTCGCGCGTCATGCGGCAAGCGGTCGAGCAGGACCTGGGCGCGACCGAAGATGACCGTCAGCATGTTGTTGAAGTCGTGGGCGATGCCGCCCGCCAGCAGTCCCAGGGCCTGCATCTTCTGCGCCTGCATGAACTGCTGCGTGCGGTGCTCGACCTGCTGCTCGAGCCGGGCCGCGTGCTGCCGCAGCATCTCCTCCTCGACCTGGCGCCGATACACGTGCATGAACAGCGGCAGCAGCACCAGGTAGAGCATCGCGCCGCCCGCGAGGGAGATCGCCCAGATGACCGTGCGGCTCCAGCGGATCGTGTTCAGCAGGCGATCCGGCGTCTTGTAGACCTCGACGACGCCGAGGACGCGGCCGTCGCGGCCGACGATCGGCACGTAGATCTCGGCCAGGATCCCGAACGCCGGCCGCTCGTAGTGCTGCTCCGACTTGGCGAGCCGCTTGATCTCGACCTCGACGCTTCCCGCGAGCGCGCGCTGCAGCTCATCGTTGCCGGGAAAGCGCTGACCGATGAGGTCGGCCTGATCCGACCAGAGGATCTCGGACTCCCGGTTCCACACCTTCGCGCGCACGACTTCGGGCAGGCTCGTGATCGTCGCCGCGAGCACGCGTCCCGAGCGCTGGCGCGCCTCGGACCCGCCGGGCTCGGTGAAGATCCGCTGGAGCCCTTCCCGCTCGACTTCGCGCCTGACCAGCGCCGCGGTGTTCTGCCACTCCCACTCCGAGACGGCCCGCGTCAGCAGCGAAGAGAGCGTGTACCCCATGGCGAGGGCGAGCGCGACGATCCCGAGCAGACACAGCCCCGAGAAGCGCGTGAAGACCGGGTGCTTGAGCCAGTTCATCCCGTCACCATAGGTGCGACGATCGTGCCAGGCGGCGCCCCGGATCGGACCCCCATTCATGGGGTCGCCGCCGGCTCCCGTCCCTACCGCTCGTACGTCCCGCCGCGCCGGGCGGCCAGTTTCGAGCCGGCGGCTCGAGCCGCTGGCGAGGATTCGCCCAGCGGCGTCAGCCCTCGGCGCGCGAGCTCCTGTCCGCGAGCACCACGGCACCGGCGGCCGTGATCAGCGACGCCGCCAGCGCCCAGAAGACCGCCGGGTACGAGCCGAGGCCGAGGAGCAGCAGCGAGGCGCCGACGGGCCCGACCGCGCGCGCGGCGTTGGAGCCCAGCGCGACGGCCCCGGAGATCGTGCCGTAGTTGCGCGCGCCGAAGATCTCGGCCAGCGACGACGCGCGGGCCAGGGTGGCCATGCCATTGGCCGCCCCCTGGAGCACGATGAAGGGCACCAGCGTGCCGACGCGCGCGAGCAGCGGCAGCTGCGCGATGCCGAGCGCCTGCCCGACGAAAACGGCGGCCACCATGACGCGGGCACCCAGGCGGGCCGAGATCGGCACGAACAGCACGCGACCCGCCAGCTGCATCGCGCCCGTCCAGCCGATCGCCGCCGCCGCGAAGGCGGCCGAGTAGCCGCGGTCGACGAGAAACGGGATGAGGTGCGTGGTGACGGCCGCCGTCGCGAAGTTGGAGACGAGGAACGCGATCGAGAGCACCCAGAACACCGCCGTGCGCGCGGCCTCGCCCAGCGTGAGGCTGGGCGTCGGCGCCCCGTCCTCCGCGCTGGCGGACGCGTGGGCGGTGCCCTGGCGCAACAGCAGCGCGTGGATCGGGATGGTGATCACGCCGAGGATCACCGCGAGGATCGTCAAGGCGCGTCTCCAGCCCAGGAGCTCGAGCAGGGCGGCCTCGATGGGCATGAAGATCGTGCTGGCGAGCCCCGCCACGAGGGTCACCGTGAGCAGCGCGCGGTCGCGGCCCCGCGCGAACCACGAGACGACGACGGCGAACGCCGGCTCGTACAGGGTGGCGGCCATGGCCAGCCCCATCAGGAACCACACGGCGTAGAGCGCCGGCAGGCTCTCGACGCGGGCCCACGCGAAGGTGAGCGCGGTGGCGAGCACGGAGCCGGCGGTCATGAGCGCTCGCGGGCCGCGGGCGTCGAGCCAGCGGCCGACGGAGATGCTGGTCAGCGCGGACACGCCGAGGCCGATGGAGAAGGCCGCGGTCACCGCCACGCGGGAGGCGCCGAGGTCCTGCTCCATCGGCCTCAGGAACACGGGGAACCCGTAGTAGATGATTCCCCAGGTGACCGTCTCCGTCACCGACAGCGCGGCGACGATCACCCAGCCGTAATAGATCGTGCGCGAGCCGAGTCGGACGTCCGCGTTATTTCTCCGCGGTGCGCACGGCCGCCGGGCCCCCGTTGACCTTGATGCGGGCGATCTCCTTGAGCCCGCGGCCGTCGAAGGAGAACACCTGCACGTCCTTCTCGACCATGTTGCCCACGAGGATCGTCTTGCCGTCGGGCGAGAAGGCGGCGCCCTGCGACCAGTGGCCGATCGGCGCCTCGGCGACCTTCGTCAGCTTCATGCCCTTCGCGCGCAGGACCACGAGCTTGCCGTGGTCCGCGTAGAACGGCGACTCCTTCGCCTTGTTGCTGCCGTTCATCACCACCACCGCGACGTGCCGGCCGTCGGGCGAGACCTTGATGCCCTCCGGCGTCTGGCCGACGCTGACCGTCTCCACGACACGCGGCGGCCGGGCGCGGACGTCGATCAGGCTCACCGTGTCGGTGTCGCCCTGGCCGAGCCCGATGTTGGCCACGGCCGCGAAGTCGCCCTTCGACGACACGTCGATCCCGTAGGGCCGCAGCCCGGCGTTGATGTCGCGCTTGGTGTACTCGACCTTCGTGCCGTCGATCGAAAGCACCGAGATCTTGTTGTCGCCGTCGCGCGTGACGAGCGCCATCGTGCCGTCGGGCGTGAAGGTCACGTGGCTCGTGCCCGACTTCTCGTCGGCGATCGTGACCTTGCCCACCGGTGTCACCGTCTTGCCGGAGATCGTGAACACCGACACCGTGCCCTCGCTGCGGTTGGCGACGAGCGCCAGCGTGCCCTGGCGATTGATCGAGATGCCGGCGGCGCTCTTGCCCGCCTCCAGCGTCGTGATGACCGCCGGCGGCGACGCTTTCAGATCGATGACCGACACGCGGGTGTCCGGCACCGTCTTGGTCGGATCGCTCGGATCCACCCTGCTCGACGAGCCCACGAGCGCCAGGCTCTCGTCGGGGGTGAGGGCGACGCTGAGAGGCGGGCCCACGACGCTGCCCGGCGCGGCGATCTCGGCGACCAACCGCGGCGGCGAGGCCTTGAGGTCGATGATCGTCACCGTGTCCGGCCGGGGATTCGGCACGATCTTCACGGTGCCGTTGTCGAGCATGACCTTGTTGTCGTTCGACGTGACGGCCAGCTGCGCCGGCGCCGAGGTCGCGAGCGCCAGCACGGCCAACAGCACGAGGACGAAGACGCGTCGCTGGGCCTTCATGTCACACCTCCCGTGGAGTCGAGCGGGCGCTAGGACACCAGATCACTGCGCGAAACGCAAGACGTTACAATGAGCCCGGAGGTCACGACCATGTGGGGCTCGCACAAGACGACGATGCCGACGACGGAGACCGCGCTGCCCGGCCGCGCGGAGCGGATGCCCGTGCCCGCCACCCACCACGTGAGCGGACGGCCGCTGACGCCGCCGTTCCCCGCCGGCATGCAGACCGCGATCTTCGGACTCGGCTGCTTCTGGGGCGCCGAGAAGGCGTTCTGGCTCACGCCCGGCGTCTTCACGACCGCGGTCGGGTACGCCGCCGGGCTCACGCCGAATCCCACCTATGAGGAAGTGTGCACCGGGCGCACCGGTCACAACGAGGTCGTGCTGGTCGTGTTCGATCCCACGGCGATCTCGTACGAGGCACTGCTGCGGGTGTTCTGGGAGGCGCACGATCCCACGCAGGGCATGCGCCAGGGCAACGACGTCGGCACGCAGTACCGCTCCGGCATCTACGTGGCGTCGCCCGCGCAGCGCGCGGCCGCCGAGGCGTCGCGCGACGCCTACCAGCGCGCGCTGACAGCCGCCGGCCACGGCCGCATCACCACCGAGATCCTCGACGCGCCCGAGTTCTACCACGCCGAGGGCTATCACCAGCAGTACCTCAGCAAGAACCCATGGGGTTACTGCGGCCACGGCGGCACCGGCGTGGCGTGTCCGACGGGCGTCGCGGCGACCGCGCGCGCGTGAATGTCTCGGCGCCGGGCGACTGGCCGACGGCCAAGCCCGAAGATGCGGGGCTGGATCCACGTCGGCTCGACGACGCGATCGCGTATCACCGCGCCCACGAGACGCGGTGGCGGCGCGATTTCCTCCTGGACGACGGCCGCTTCATCGGTGTCGCCGACGAGCCCCAGAGCGCCGGCGGCGTGCTCGGTCCGGTGCGGCCGCGTGGCGGGCCGAGCGGCCTCGTCGTCCGCGGCGGCCGCGTGGTGGCCGACTGGGGCGACACCGAGCGCGTGGAGATGTCCTTCAGCATCGCCAAGAGCTACCTCGCGGCGCTGGCCGGCGTCGCCGTCGCGCACGGCCTCATCGAGACGATCGACGATCCCGTGCGCGACTACGCGACCGACAACGCCTTCGCCTCCGAGCAGAACCGCGCGATCACGTGGCGGCACCTGCTGCAGCAGACGAGCGAGTGGTCGGGCACGCTCTTCGGCAAGCCCGACTCCATCGACCACAACCGCGATCTCGGCAAGGCCGACTTCGGCCAGACCGACAAGGGCGTGCCGCGCCCCATGCGCCCGCCGGGGACGCTGTGGGAGTACAACGACGTCCGCGTCAATCGCCTGAGCCTGTCGCTGCTGCAGCTGTTTCGCAGCCCGCTGGCCGACGTGCTCCGCGACGCGATCATGGCGCCGATCGGCGCGTCGTCGACGTGGGAGTGGCGGCCCTACGCGAACGCGTGGGTCGAGATCGACGGGCGCCAGATGCCGTCGGTGCCCGGCGGCTCCCACTGGGGCGGCGGCCTCTGGATGTCCGCGCGCGATCACGCGCGCTTCGGCCTGCTGCACCTGCGTCGCGGCCGCTGGGGCGACGCGCAGATCCTGCCGGCATCGTGGATCGACGAGTGCCGCCAGCCGTGCGCGATCAACCCGGAGTACGGCCTGCTGTGGTGGCTCGATGTCGGGCGGACCGGCGCGTGGGCCGCGCGCGGCGCCGGCAGCAGCCTCGTCTGGATCGATCCCGACGACGATCTCGTCGCCGTCGTGCGCTGGATCGACAAGCCGCACATCGGCGGCTTCCTCGAGCGCCTGCTCGACGCCGTCGAGCGCTGACCTCGTTGCTTCCGACCCTCGAGCTCGAGACGGGACGCCCGTCGACGGCGTCGGTGATCTGGCTGCACGGCCTCGGCGCCGACGGCCACGACTTCGAGCCGATCGTGCCGGAGCTGGACCTGCCCGACGCGCTGGCCGTGCGCTTCGTGTTCCCGCACGCGCCGACGCAGCCGGTCACGATCAACGGCGGCGCCGTCATGCGCGCGTGGTACGACGTCTACGCGCTGGAGGGCGTGCGCCGCGAGGACGCCGCGGGCATCCGCGCCTCGCAGGCGAGCGTCGAGGAGCTGATCGCGCGCGAGAAGGCGCGGGGCATTCCGGCCGCGCGCCTCGTGCTGGCGGGCTTCTCGCAGGGCGGGGCGATCGCGCTCCAGACGGGGCTGCGCCACCCCGAGCGGCTGCCGGGCATCATGGCGCTCTCGACGTACCTGCCGCTCGCGAGCAGCCTCGCCGCGGAGGCCAGCGCCGCCAACCGGGGCGTGCCGATCTTCATGGCGCACGGCCTCTACGACCCGCTCATCCCCATCGAGCGCGCGCAGATGTCGCGCAAGCTCCTCGAGAGCGCGGGCTACCGCGTCGAGTGGCACGAGTACCCGATGGAGCATTCGGTGTGCGCGGAAGAGATCGCCGACGTCTCGGCGTGGCTCCAGCGCGCGCTGAAAGGCTGATCGCCCTAGCTCCTCGCCTCGACGATCAGGCTCTGCACCGCCCGCCCGATCGGGCCGCGCACGTCGTGCAGGCGCGTGTCGGCCAGCCCGACGCCGTTGTCCTCGTAGAGCGAGAGGCAGTCCATCCCCACCCATTCGCCGTGCAGCGGCCGATGCACGCTCACCGAAAGATCGGCGTTGATCGCGGTGAAGCGCTTGTGCTCGATGGCGGCGCTGACACCGCTGCCGGAGTCGGCGGCGACCAGCACGCGCTCGAGCGGAGAGGTGTCCGTGCCGGCCACGAGCGGCAGGCGCTGGCGCATCCACGCGGCCACGCGCCCGCTGCCCCACTCGCCGCGCGCGAGCCGCGTTTCCATCGCCGCGTGGTAGCTGACGGGATCGTTGAAGAACGGGAACTCGAACGGCCGGCCGCTCTCGGGCGGCGGCAGCGGCGGATCGTTCGCCGGCGAGGCGACGGCGACCGCGGCCGGCCGCACGAGCGCCGCGAGCGCCTGGGCGACCGGCCGGTCGCCGTGCAGCAGGCGTGCGACGAGGCGCTGCACCTTCGCCCCCGCGCGCAGCGCCTCGACGCGAACGGCGAGCCGGTCGATGGGCACCGGCAGCAGGAAGTCGACGGTCACGCGCGTGATCACGAAGCCGGGCGCCTGCGCCGCGATCGCGCGGGCGAGGAGCGCGGCCGGCGGTCCGCCGTGCTGGTGCCGGGGACTCCACGGGCCGCGCGTGTGAACGGTGGCGACGAAGGCGTCGCCGTCGGGGACGTAGAAGGCGTCGGTCATGCGAGCCCGTGCACGATCCGGTCCAGCAACTCCCCCGGACGATCGACGTGGAGAAAGTGGCCGGCGCCCTCGATGGTGTCGACGCGACAGCCGGCCGCCTCGAGCCGGCGGACGTCCGCGTCGGACACGTACTCGGACTTCCCGCCGCGAACCACGTGGACGGAGTAGGAGCGCCGTCCCTCGACGGCGGGCCACAGGTCCTCGGCGCCGATCTGGGCGTAGAGCGCGGCCAGCGCCGCGCGGTCGATGCGCCAGCGGTACACGGCGCCGTCGTGGACGACGTTCAACAGCAGCCAGTCGATCGCCGCGGGCGGCAGGCCGGCCTGCCGGAACCATTCGCGGAACGCCTCGCGGCCGGGCGCGGCGTCCGGAGCCTCGGCGAGCGCCTTCACGATCGGGGCGACCTCGCCCCCGGGCGCGCGCGGGGACGGCGTGACGTCGAGCAGCGTGAGGTGAGCGAGCGCGCCGGCGCCGACGCGCGTGTGGGCGAGCAGGCTCACACCTCCAGCACCATGCGGGCCGGGTCCTCGAGGGCCTCCTTCACGCGCACGAGAAACGTCACGGCCTGCTCGCCGTCGACGAGGCGATGGTCGTACGAGAGCGCGACGTACATCATCGGGCGGATCACGACCTGGCCCTCGCGCGCCACGGGCCGGTCCTCGATCTTGTGCATGCCGAGGATGCCCGACTGCGGCGGGTTGAGGATCGGCGTCGAGAGCAGCGAGCCGAAGACGCCGCCGTTGGTGATCGTGAAGGTGCCGCCCGCGAGGTCGCCGGGCGTCAGCCTGCCGTCGCGCGCGCGGCGCGCGACGTCGCCGATGGCCTGCTCGAGCGCGGCCAGGCCGAGACCGTCGGCGCCGCGCACCACCGGCACCACGAGCCCGCGCGGCGTGCTGACCGCGATGCCCAGGTGCACGTGGCGCGGCTTCACGACGTCGGTGCCGTCGATCCGCGCGTTGAGGATCGGCACCTCGCGCAGCGCGTGGATCACCGCGCGAGCGAAGAGCGACATGAGGCCGAGGTCGACGCCGTGCCTGGCCTTGAACCGCTCGCGGTGCCGCGCGCGCAGCGCCAGCAGCTCGCCGAGGTCGACCTCGTTGAAGGTGGTGAGGATGGCCGCCGTGCGCTGCGCCTCGACCAGGCGCGCGGCGATGGTGCGGCGGAGCTGGCTCAGCGGCTCCCGCTCGGCGTCGTCGTCGTGCGCGGCGGGACGCCGGCCGTCGCCGTCGCGCGGTCCCTGTGCCGGGGGTGGCGGCTCCGCGCGCCGCGGCGGCTCCGGGCGAGGCGAAGGCTCGGGGCGCGGGGTCGGCTCGGCGCGCGGCGCCGGCGCGGGCGCGGCGGCCTTCGTGGCGCCGACGGGCTCGGCGACCTGCCTCCTCGGCGCGGCATCCCGGCGCCGCCTCTTCCGTGATGCGTCCCACCACCGTGCCCGGCTGAACGCGCGAGCCTGCCGGCACCACGATGCGCAGGCGCCCCGCCGTCTCCGCCTGCACGTCCATGGCCGCCTTCTCGGTCTCGAGCTCCAGCACGACCTCGTCGGCCTCGACGTGCGCGCCGTCGTCCTTCAGCCAGCGCACCAGCATCGCCTCGTTGATGGACTCGCCGAGCGGCGGGATCCGGATCTCGACGGCCACGTCAGCGCTCCAGGGCCTGCTCGAGGATTGCCTGCTCCTCGGCCTGATGGATCTGGTACGAGCCCGTCGCGACGCCCGCGGCTTCGACCCGGCCGATGTAGGAGAAGCGGACGTCGGGCCGGAGCAGCGGCGAGAGCAGCGGCCGCACGAACCACCACGCGCCCTGGTTGGCCGGCTCCTCCTGCACCCAGCAGACCTCGCGCGCCGAGGCGTGACGCTGGACCAGCGCGCGCACCTCGTGGGTGGGGAACGGGTAGAGCTGCTCGATGCGGACGAGCGCCACGTCGTCGCGCTGCTTCTCGCGTCGCGCGGCGTCGAGCGCGTAGAAGATCTTGCCCGCGCAGATCACGAGGCGGCGCGCCGCCGACGGCGGGCGCGGGTCGTCGAGCGTCAGCCGAAAGCCGCCGTCCGTGAGCTCGGTGAGCGGCGATACGGCCTGGGGGTGGCGCAACAGGCTCTTGGGCGACATCACGACGAGCGGCTTGCGGAAGCGGCGGTGGATCTGCCGCCGCAGCGCGTGAAAGATCTGCGCCGGCGTCGTCGGCACGATCACCTGGATGTTCCGGTCGGCGCAGAGCTGCAGGAAGCGCTCGAGCCGCGCGCTCGAGTGCTCGGAGCCCTGGCCCTCGTAGCCGTGCGGCAGCAGGAGCACGAGCCCGCTCATGCGCTGCCACTTGGACTCGCCGCTCGCGATGAACTGGTCGATGATCACCTGCGCGCTGTTCACGAAGTCGCCGAACTGCGCCTCCCAGACCATGAGCCGCCGCGGGTCGCCGCTCGACATGCCGTACTCGAAGCCGAGCACGGCCTCCTCGCTGAGCGGGCTGTTGACGGCCTCGAGCAGCGCCTGACCGTCTTGAACGTGGTTGAGCGGCACCCACGGTCGCCCGTCCTTGGCGTCGAAGATCGCGGCGTGACGATGGCCGAACGTGCCGCGCACGGTGTCCTGGCCGCTGACGCGCACGGGCGTGCCCTCCAGCAGCAGGCTGCCATAGGCGAGCGACTCCGCGGCGCCCCAGTCGAGCGCCTCGCCGCGCGCGATGCGCGCGTGCCGGTCGTCGAGCAGCTTCTTCACGCGCGGGTTCGGCGTGAAGTCGGCGGGCAGCCGCGCCAGCGCCGCGCCGAGGCCCCGCAGCCGGTCGGCCGGCACACGCGTGTCGGCGCTCCAGTCCTCGC
>WNGM01001075.1_pt1 | contig 21928 bp, 18 predicted proteins | sample 5400571 | NCBI WGS metagenome assembly WNGM01 (sample SAMN13153378, study PRJNA577476) | soil metagenome | isolation source: 100 cm soil or saprolite under Garry oak tree replicate 2 | place: USA:California | collected 2016-06-15 | reverse complement strand
GTCTCGACTGGGCCAATACTGAGCAGGATGCGCAACACCTCCAGACTGGTGACTCCTTGAGCCAGCGTTGGGTAGAGGCTGGAGCCGCCTTGCTCGATATAGCCAAAATGGAAGCCCGCCGTGCTGGCGATCGCCTGGATGTGGTTCTTTGGGGACAGGTCTCCGTCGTTTCTGGGAATGGCGGGAAACTGCCCGGCAAACAAACCTGGGATGGCTTGAGGGAAGGTGTCCCCGAAATCAGGGTTCTTGGTGCTGCTGCGGTAGCGCGTCCACCAGCTGGTGTCTACTGTGAGCTGCATGAGGTTGGTGAGCCGTCCGATTTGCTGAGCGCCGGTCGCTTTACTGCTCGGTAACGTGCGAAACTTATCCAGATTGACGGGCTCGGCCCCCTTGGAGGCCAGGTAGGCGTTGAGGAAGTTCATATGGCCGAACTCATCCTCGGTATTGTCATGGATATATTGGGACATGTCCCTATCCAGCACGAGAAGGCCAGCGATGTAGGGGGCACTGCCGCTTCCCCCTGGGACTTCGCTGTCCTGGATGCCTCCCAGTTCATTGTATTGTTGCCACAGGTCACTTTCGATGATTTCGACCGCAGCCAGCAACCGGAGAATGGCCACGTCTCCCTGCGTGAGACTACCACTTTCCTCTTCGGCGAAGGCCAGTAACGATAAGCCATTGGTCAATAGCCCGGCGCCGATCACGCCTGCCCCTCCGACTGCCAGTCCCTTACGCAAAAAGGAACGGCGGCTGGTAGCATGTTTCGACTGTTGCGCGTTTTGCGTCATGATTTCTTCTTTCTGCGCCTGTTGCGCGTTGCATTCCACGATCTTCTTCTGATCGTGGTTGAGTCTATCCAGCATGCGTCATCCCGAACCTTTGAAACAAAGGTTCGGGATGACGCATATGTGTGAACAACGGATGTCCGTAATCCGTGGGACTCCCCCGTCAAGTACCCTACGGCGAGATGTCCAACACTAGATATAGCTGAGAAGGAAGCAGAGAACATCGTCAGAAACATGTAATTCTCCCACTTCTTGCTCCGGGACCATCTAGACAGAATTACCTAGTCTTGCTTGAAGACCGCCTGGGTCGCCCTTGTCACCGCGATGCACCAGCTTAGATTACGCTGTCAGCTTGCTTTCAGCTTCCTGAGTTTCCTCGGCAGGAGTCTCAGCAGCCTTCTGTCGTCCGCCGCGCAGAGGAATCTCTTTGAGGAAGAAGACGGCAATGGTGCCGACTACGATGATCACCATGGTTATGAGGAAGACATCATGGATACCTGCAGACAAGCCGACCTTCACAGACTCAATGACTTGATTGAACATCGTCACTGATGCAGCACCTTGATGCGTGGCTTGCCTCAGGAACTGCGCCTCCACATCTGGTTGGAGCAAGACCTGCGGGTTGTTGAAGATGCCCAGGAACTGCGCCACCTTGGGCTGCACTGTCGCGAGGTGTTTGATCGCAGGTGGCAGCGCGTTGTTAAATGCGGGCAGATAGGCAGCATTCAAGACTGATCCCATGACTGCCAACGCGATGGCTCCACCGATGGAACGGAAGAAGGTCAGCGCTGCAGTTGCCTGGCCAATCTTGTTCGGAATGGCATTCTGCACGATCAGGGTGTACAGCGACATACCAAAGTCCATGCCCAGACCGAACACGAGCACGGCCAGCAAGACAGCGGTGTTGGGAGAGTGGACATCCAGGCGCAATAGCAGCAATGTGCCGCCAACGCTGATGAGCATCCCGGTAATGGCAAGCCACTTGTATTTGCCCAGACGCGAGACCAGTTGCCCGGAAACGATACTGCCAACAACCAGGGTCAGCGTCAAGGGCGTCAGGACGAGACCGCTGTTGGTGGCAGATGAGCCAACGACACCCTGCACGTACAAGGGAATGAAGAAAATGGCACCGAAGAGCCCCATGCCAAAGATGAAGGTGATTAGTGTCGAGACAGCGAAGATGCTATGCTTAAACAGACTCGGCGCAATAATGGGTTGCCCATCGCGCCGCTCCAACCACGCTTCATAGAGCACAAAAGCCGCTCCCATGACCAGCGCACCTGCCAACAGACCGATAATTTGCGGCGAAAGCCAGGCGTATTGTGAGCCTGCAAAGGTGAAGCCCAGCAGCAATGGTACCGTACCTGCGACCAGCAACGCCGCTCCGATAGAGTCAATCGACACCTTTTGCGTCTTCCCACGCAGCGTCGGCATGAGGAAGATGAGCACCAGCAACGCCAGGAGACCTACCGGCAGATTCACATAAAAAATCCAGCGCCAGGATGAGTATTGTGTAATCCATCCGCCCAGCGTGGGACCAATAAGGGCGGAAATCCCAAAGACAGCGCCGGTCACCCCCTGCCACTTGCCGCGTTCACGCGGTGTAAAGAGATCACCAACCACTGCTATAGCGATAGGGGTCAGCGCACCAGTGCCAAGCCCTTGGAACGCGCGGAAGGCAATCAACTGGGTCATCGACTGTGACGCGCCTGAAAGCGCGGACCCCACCAGGAAGAGGACGATGCCAAACAGAAAAATGGGTTTGCGCCCGAACAGGTCGGAGAGCTTGCCGTAGATCGGCACCGTCACCGTTGAGGTCAGCAAGTAGGCGGTTGAAACCCAGGTATATTCATTAAAGCCGTGGAGATCGGCGATCACGTGAGGCAGAGCCGTCGCGACAATCGTCTGGTCAAGCGAGCCGAGTAGCATCACCATCAGGACGCCCAACATCGTGAGAAGGGTCTCACGCCGCAAATAGCGGGGCGGCTCAACCTCCTCGACGACGCTCGCTGGGCGCTCCGATGGGGGATCAGTCACACGAGACTGATGCGTTATGGTTTCCATAGGAAATTGAATCCTTCTGAATTGTTGCTCTGCCTTTGAAGTAGAAATGCCCCAGATGCTTCTCAATGAAAAGAGAGGAGGAAAAGAGAAAAGCCTGTTCCCTCTTTGCTTCGCATGGTCTGTGAGGGGGAGCAAGAGCCGAGTGGTTGTCTAGTGCAAAGGAGTCATTGTATGTCCTCTCTAAGATATATTCGGGGAGGGTTACTGGGAACCGGCAGCGATGACGAGATGCTCGGGCCACGTGTGCTCGTCGGAAGAAACCAGTACGGGCAGATCTCTACGCTTCCTTATAACGAGCATACTGTAACCCGCTGCGAATCTAGTGGTGAAAGAACGATACTATACAGCTTCATGCAATAGAAGCCCCAGGTATTGGGCTACAAGCATGCCCAAACCGGCTGGCATGCTACTGAATATTCCTTCGACGATGCAGGCAGATGAGTGATTCTGTCACTGAAAGCAGAAGCTTATGCATCATCAATGACTCTCAAAACATGGTGATTACTTACCTATCACATGCAGATGAGCGTAGAAGGCCTTATTCAGCGATATGGATGAATATGTGATATTCGTACCAATTTGATGTAGATTTACGGAGTAACTTTTATGATAAACAATCCCATAACGTCACCTTTGCCCCGAACCTCTGTCTCTTCAAGCCGTTCTATGTCGATGAACTGGCGAGAGCGCGGGGTCGGCATCGCACGTATCATCTTCGGTCTGGTCTGGGTCGTCGCCGCTCTCCTACAGTGGCTCCCCCAATTTCAACATACCTTCGTTGCACAAGTTGAAGCGGCGAAGGGTGGTCAACCCGGGTTCATTCAGAGCTGGATCTCCTTCTGGGCGAATCTAGTGAGTGTCAATCCGTTGCTCTTTGCTCGTATCTTAGCCACGACAGAGAGTGCGATTGCGATCCTCTTGCTCTTGGGCCTCTTCAGCAATCTGACCTCTATCGTAGGCATTTTCCTCTCACTGGGCATCTGGTCCATCCCTGAAGGTTTTGGAGGACCCTACCTCCCAGGTCAGAGTACAGATATAGGGACCGCCTTCCCCTATGCGATACTCTTTCTCGTCCTGCTCTGCCTCTCTGCTGGTCGCTATTACGGCGTGGATTCGTGGCTCACTCCCAGGCTGGGTAGATTGGGCTTCCTCGCTTCTGGCTCCTTTAGGCGTCGTAGGAAGTAGCTATGCGTGTGCTTGATACGCGTTAGGGCGAAGCCCGAAGCACGAAAATCCCCTTTGAGTGTAAAGAGAAATGGAAGGATATGAAAATAGATCATCTACGTAGTAATGGACATAGTAACGGACATATTGCTCAAGTTGAAAGGCAGCCAAAGGGGGTCGATTATCCGAGGCTACTTGCCTTAGGGCATGAGTTGCTACTTGCCATCGGGGAAGATCCTGAGCGCGAAGGACTCCGGGAGACGCCACGTCGGTGGGCCGAGACCTGGCGCGAATTTATAGAGTATGATCCTGGCACCACCGAGACGACGTTTTCCTCGGTGACCTCCGACCAGTTGGTCTGTGTGTCCGGTCTGCGGGTCGCCTCGCTCTGCGAACACCATCTCCTGCCCTTCTGGTGTGAGGTCTCCATTGGCTACATCCCCGACGAAAAAGTTCTGGGGCTCTCGAAATTCGCGCGCATTGCCCAGCAGTTTGCGCATCGCTTGCAACTGCAAGAGCGGATGGGCCGAGAGGTCGCCAATGAGATCACGCGCATTACCGGGACGATGAATGTGGCGGTGGTGCTCAAAGGGGAACATTACTGTATGGCAGCGCGCGGTATTCGCTCCCCAGGACGGATGACGTCCTCGGTCATGCGCGGGGTCTTTCGGACTGAAAGCGCAACGCGCATGGAGTTCTTGCGACTGATTGAATGAGTCCCAGAAGGAGTTACATGGGGACGAAACAACGAAACGAGAACGCCACGACTGCCCCTCTCTCTCCTGCGAAGGATACGCCAGAGGGATCATTTCGTAGTGTGCTGAAGAATCGCTCATTTGTCTTGCTCTGGCTAGCACAACTGCATTCACAGATCGGCTTTAACGCGGCCAATTATGGCGTCATTGCCATCGTGACGGCGGTCACCCACTCCACGGTTCTGGTCGGCGTTGCCATCGTCTCGTTTACGCTTCCCGCTGTGCCGTTTAGCTTGCTTGCGGGAGTCTATGTCGATTACCTGGACAAGCGACTGGTACTCTGGGTCAGCAACCTCCTGCGTGCTGCGGCCACCGGTCTTATCGTATTCGCGCTCCTCTGGAACCCGCGGACAGTCATTGCGCTCTTCTTCCTGACGTTTGTCATCTCGCTGGTAACGCAATTCTTCACACCGGCTGAGGCATCAGCCATCCCTTTGCTCGTAGGCAAGAACGATCTAGCACCTGCGCTCTCGCTGTTTAGCATCACTCTCACCATCGCACAAGTCCTCGGTTTTTTGCTCCTGGGTGGCCTCATCACGGCACTCTTTCCACCCTTTCGCCTTTCACTCGGCTTTATACGCGTGCAGGTGCAATCCTTTGACATGCTCTTCGCCGTTGTCGCCCTTGTCTATAGTATCTGTATGTTGCTGATCCTGGCGATTCCCGCACGTGCTTTTCGGCAGAAGCCGAGTGCGGGGTCGGAGTTGCGCAGATCGCTTGGAGAGCAGACGTGGAAGATCATACGGCACGACGTGAAAGAGACCTGGGCGTACATGCGCAAGAATCACTCGTTGCTGCTCGCTTTACTCCAAGTCTCGTTCGTCAGCATTTTACTCTTGGCGATCGGCGAGCTAACAGGACCGTTTGTCGTCAATGTCTTGCATCTGCCCATCCAGGACCTACCCCTCATTTTCGCGCCTGCCGGTATTGGTTTGGTGCTTGGTGGGCTGCTTATGCCCTCGCTCACACGGCGGTTGGGCAAGAGCCGCACCATCGCTCTGGGTAGCCTCAGCACTGCTGTTGGGTTCTTACTCATCCCACTCGGTCGCTTCATCTGGTCGTGGTTTGCTCTGCCTGTTTCAGCGTTCCTCGTGTTGGTGAGTGCGATCACGTTCGTCATAGGCGTAACGCTTGATATGGTGAATATTCCAGCACAGACGCTGATGCAGGAGCAAGCACCCGGAGAGGAGCGGGGGCGTGTGTTTTCCTTTCAGGCGATGTTATATAATGCTGGCTCTATTCCCGTCCTGCTCTTTGCTGGTGTGATTGCAGATACGCTAGGGACCGAAACCGTCATGTATTTGCTAGCAGCAGCAATTCTGGGATTCAGTTGGTGGACGGCATGGTATAGCCATCACTCATTTGTCTCGTGAAGTCCGGGGAAACTCTTTCGCCCGTGTCAGGCGAGGTGGTGCTCGATGGCATAGCGAGTGGCCGCACTGCGCGAGGTCACGGCCAGCTTACTGTAAATGGAACTAATATGGGCATGCACGGTGTGGGAACTGAGCACCAGCTTGCCGGCGATCTGCAGGTCGGTCAAGCCCCCCGCCAGCAGGCGCAGCACCTCCACCTCTCGTGCAGTCAGCCCCGCCGGATAGGCCCGCGCTGGGGTCGCGCTGGGAGTCGGAGATGGAGTTGGTTTGTGCCCCTGTGCCGCCAGGGCCTGCTGTGGGGTCATGGCGCGTCCCTGGGCCCAGGCGGCAGCGAAGGCGCGTTCGCCCAAATGGACCCGCGCTGCCGAGAGTGAGCGCCCATAGTCAGCGCGCTCGACGGGCGCGATCGGCACACCAAGCGTTTCGCGTAAAGCATCGGCTGCTCCCCACAGTTGGGCCGCCCAGGCCAGCTTGTGCTGTGCGGCGACAACTTCCCCCACTCCTAGCAGATCCCTAGCGATCAACCATTTTTCACCCAACTCATCGGAGAGCGCCAGGCTTTCCTCGTAGAGCGCCTGTGCTGCTGCATAGTCGCCTTCGGCAGCGAGCACCTTCCCCAAAGCCGCCAGTGACTCGGCAGTGCCATGCCGGTGCCCCATTTCTTTGTAGAGCACCACACTCTGCTCCACCTCTATGTGTGCGGTGGCCAGGTTCCCCTGGCTAAGCGCCAACTGGCCCAAGAGGCACTTGGCCGCGGCGATCCCCTCCTTGAAGCCCACCTCCTTGGACAGTGCGAGGCATTCTTCCAACAGGGAATGGACGCTCGCCCGGTCAGCTTGAGAATCAAAGAGCGCCTGGGCCAATTGTGAGAGCGAGTGGGCAATGCCTCTCTTGTTTCCGAGCTCTCGGTGTAGTGCCACGCTCTCCATGAACAGGGCCCGAGCCCTGGCGTACTCCCCCTGGCTGCGGGCCACAAGTCCCAGGGAGAAGAGCGAGTAGGCGGCATACTCCTGGTCATCCACTGCTTTGAAGAGCGCCAACGCTTCCTCCAGCAGGGAGCGTGCTCTGGCTGGATCGCTTCTCACCCAGGCGATATCCCCCAGTATACCGAGGGAGAACGCAATGCCTCGTTGGTCGCCGAGTTCCCGGTACAGCGCCAAACTCTCCTCGCACAGCGCCTCTGCCCGCTTATAGTCGCTCTGAACGAAGGCCAGGTGTGCTGCAGTGAAAAGTGCCTTTGCACCAATAGATGAAGCCTCGATTCCCTCACTCGCCGCCAGTGCCCGCTCCAAGAACGTTCGCCCTTCGCTCAGGTAACCATGTACCCACCAGAACATCCACAGCGCACCAACCAACCGCAAAGCGATCTCTCGGGGCTGGCTGCCCTCCTCATCTGCTGCTGGCTCTAAGGACCACGAGAGCGCCGCTCGCAGGTTGTCGTGCTCTCGCTCTAACTGCACCAACCACGCGGCTTGCTGGGGTCCCCCAAGTTCGAGCTCCGCTTGCTCTGCCAGTGCCAGGTAGCACTCTGCATGTGCCTGACGGGTGCGCTCCATCTCTCCGCTTGCCGCGAGCGTCTCCAGCCCATACTCGCGGATCGTCTCCAGCATCATCAGGCGCGCTGTCTCCGCCTCCTGCCCTGTTTGTCTCAGCAAACTCTTGTCCAGGAGGGAGGACACTTCATCCAGCACGTCTGTTGGCAGCTCACCGAGTACCGTAAAGAGCCCCTCCACCGCTTCCAAGGTGCAGCCACCCACAAAGACAGAGAGCCGCCGGAAGAGCCGTTGCTCCTGGGCATCCAGCAGATCATAACTCCATGCAAGCGCGTGACGCAAGGTTTGCTGCCGTAGAGGGACATCTTGTGCCGTACTCGTCAAGACCTGCAAGCGGTGTCGCAAGCGGGCCAGGAGCGCTTGGGGGGGAAGCAGTTTGCTGCGCGCGGCGGCCAGTTCAATAGCGAGCGGCAACCCATCCAGGCGAATACAGATCTCGACGATGACACGGGCATTGGCAGGAGTGAGCTCAAAGTCGGGTTTGACTGCCCGTGCACGCTCCAGGAAGAGGGCCACTGCCGCATACTGCGAGAGGGCCTCGCTCTCAGGCAGGTGGGTGAAATCGGGCAGCGTCAGTGGTGGGACGGGAAACTCGTGTTCTCCACGAAGGTGGAGCACCGCGCGGCTGGTCACCAGGATTGTAAGATGGGGGCAATCGGCCAGCAGGTCCGAAAGTTTCGGTGCCGCTGCCAATATCTGCTCGAAGTTGTCGAGGAGGAGGAGCAGTCGCTTGTCCTGGAGCGACGCTTGCAAGAGGTCGCGCAGTGGTTGCTCGTTGGCCTCTTTCAGTCCGAGCACCTGGGCGATAATGGGAACGACCAAGTCAGGATCACGAAGGGGAGCCAGGGGGACGAAGCAGATGCCGTCGGCAAACCCGTCAAGCAATTCAGTCGCCACCTGTAAGCTCAGGCGCGTTTTGCCGACACCGCCCGGACCGGTGAGGGTGACCAGGCGCACTTCCGGGTGTCGCAAGAGGGAACACACCGCCTGGATCTCCTGCTCGCGTCCAATCAGTAGGGTGAGTTGCGTAGGTAGATTGTAGAACCGAGTTTTCAATTGGTCTAACATATGTTCAACTGTGCGCAGTGCTCAATCAGGACTTCGCAAAAGCCACCAGGGAGCACTCTCCCATGAGGGAGAAGATCTTTTCCCTTCTGTTTTTCTCCTGGTCTTTGAGCGGTGCAAGAGCGAAGCGGTCGTCGCTCTCCACATAGCTATTGTACATTCTCTCGAAGATATATTCGGTAAGGGTTACGCAGAGTCTTCTTCCAGAGGCCGGCGGTGAGAATGCGCCCTTTGCACAGTGCCTCGGTTTCATCTCCGACTTTTGAGTCGCCCTGAATAGTCTCAAGAGCATCTATGAGACTCGTAAGTGTATCCGTAAATCTCTGACGTACAGCCCAGTGTCGAGGTAAGGTATCCCAGGATTCATTACCACACTGAAAATCTTACTGGATGGCATATTCAACTAGCGGTCAGGCACTGCTGATGGACCTCTCTGCCGCAGAGACTGGCGAGGCTGAAGGTCCCCGGATCACTTCCTCTTGCCAGTGCTCCTCAAAGGCTTCCAGCAAATAGGCTCGGATTTTCCTCATCCCTCGTTGTAAGGTGCGGATTTGTAAGGGTTGATAGCGTCCGGGAGAACGGCGCTGCAACTCTCGAAAGATATCGTCACTGCTCCGTTCAGGATTGGCCTGGGGCCAGGACAAGACCTGCTCCCAGTCTCCTTCAAAGGGGTCCTTGTGGGTGCGCCGCCAGCCCAGCACGCGTTTTCTCCGCTCCTGCTCGCGGTACAAGGTCTCGAGTCCTGCTGTTGGAGCGGGAGCATTCCGCTCTTCAGGAAGCTTTCCCGCTGTACACTGTTCTACCGAAAAGACGTGGAGAGGGTCGGAAAGGGGGAATGAGACAAAAGAAGAGCAAACGACAGCGCAGCGGAAAACGGCCTGTTGCAACTGCATGAGTTGTTGGAACAGACCGATGGGGTTGAGCGCCTGCGCCACCTCGGTCAGTTCTTGTTGTTTCTGGACAGACAATACTCCTGATTGCAGGAGGCGTTGCAGCGGGGTCTTCGCCGGATCGTAGACGTAGCGCACTTTCTTCCCCTCGCGCTGTTGGGAGAGCAATTTCATGGAGGGTTGAAAACAGTTGACATACAGACGCAGCGCCCGGTAGAGCTCGGTGAGTTGCCGATAGGCCTGTTCTCCCACCAAGCGGTCATAGCCCACCATCTGGCGTACAATCGCGCCATTTTTCTGTTCCACAAAACACTGATCATTTTTCACATAGGGTCGTCCGCGCGTGAACGTGATGTGTGCTTGTTCACAATAGGCGATCACTGCCTCATTGATGAATTCTCCACCGTTGTCGGTATCGATTCCCAGGATCGGGAAAGGAAACAGGGTCCGCGCTCGTTGGAGAGCGGCCCGCACGGTCTCCTGACTCCGGTACAGGAGGGGCAGACATTCTGTCCAGCCGGTGGCTATATCAGTGAGGGTCAAGGTGTACAGGTAGCCGCCTTCGATGTCGGTGCCACAGTGGGTCACCAAGTCCACTTCCAGAAAGCCGGGTCGGTTCTCCTTCCACTCCTGAAAGGTACGGATCGGAATCTGTTGCTTGAGCAGCGTTCCCGCTCGTGTCGTGGAGAGGCCATGCTGACCTCCTTTGCGCTGAGAGGACAGCAGGCGATCGGCCGTTGCTGCGCTCATGGCAAGCAGTTGCTTGCGGCACTCCTCCGAGATGTGCAGATGCTCATGCCGCTCCAGCGCTTCTATTAAAGTAGGGAGAAAGGGGATGAGGCGTTTAGCGCAGATCCGGTTGGCGGCATTCCAGGCCAGAAACAGCGCGTGTTGGACGTCCGGTCCATACGTGCGTAGCTGTGAGCGCCCATGCGTCTGCTGTACCTCTTCGGCATGGTTGAGCAGCCACCTGGCGTAGGTACGATGGTATCCAGCAGTTGAGGCAAAAGCATCCAGCAACGTCCCAGCCAGTTGAAAAAGTCCTTGCTGAGTTTATAAGAAATCAGATGAGCTTACCTACTCAAAGAGCCTCCAAGAAAGGACAACAAAATCAAAATAAGAATAAACAACAAAATATAATCTTCCAACGATAAAGTAACATAGGGAAAGAGATAGAACAGTCGTCTATTCAGAGAAAACAGACGCGTCTGAGGCTCAAAAAACGTGCTAAGAGCCGTGCGAGTGACCAGGGATGCCACAGCAATGCTGGGTCTGTCGCTTTTCAATAGGTTGTGTCTTGGGGCTTCATCTGGCTCGAAGTCGGGAGGCATCGTAGCCACTGCCTCTGCTGGAAATGGACGCCGTCCCCACCCGCGCTTTTTGAGCAAGCGTTTGAGATTTTGCCCAGCAGCAATCACAAGAGCTTCACAGTTGACCCTCCAGAGCTGCCTCAAGCGAAAGCGCCGCATGCCATGCCACTCTTTGGCCTCTCCGAATAAGGGTTCGACCCAGACTTTGCGCTTGCGCAGCGCTTTCTGATACGCTTCGGTCTGATAATACCCTTTGACCCGTTCGAGATAGGCAGCATGAAAGGAGCGATGGATCTGTCGGCCATACGGGCTGGGGGTACACTGCGCTTTCAGGGGACAGGCATTGCAAGTGGCTGCATCGGCTTGGTATTCGGCTTTCTCTGCCGTGTACTCCATACGAGAGAGGTGCAATGGTTGACCAGCAGGGCAGATATAGCGATCGTGGATGGCATCATATTTAAACCGGGAAGAGCCGTAATACGCCCCATGCTCGTTCTCCCTATTGAAGAGCGGAATGTAGGCACGCATGCCTGCATCTTCAATGGCTTTGATATTCTCAAGGGTTCCATACTTCGTGTCGCCGGTGACTTGCCTGGGTCGCAAGTGCCAGCGAAAACGTACATGCCACAGCAGATCAAGCATAGGCTGGTTCTCCATGACCTCCGCAGGGGTCACCAGAGCCGCAAGGATGATCCGCTGCTTTCCCCCATCGACGACGTAGTGCGTTTGATAGCCCAGATGCACTGGTCCCCCACCATGGCGCATGGGAGTGGCATCCGGGTCAGTGGTGCTGACCCGCTGATCAGAGCGACGTTGATAGAGCCCTCGCACCTCGCGTTGTTGCTCTCCTCCTTTTGCGTACCAATCATGACGAGTCTCTTGTTGCGTCAGGAGCGTTTCTTGCTCTTCTTCAGAAAGGGAAGTTGGCAGGGCGACGGGTTACTGCTCGGCTTGGATAGGAGCGAGATCAGGCGCTGTAGGTTGCTGCTCATCCTCCTCTTGGAAAAGCTCCTGCAAGTGTTGGTGGATAGCTTCACGCGCCTCGACCGCAAACCGTGTGGTCAGGGAATCGAGAGAAGCATTGGCATCCACTCTGGTCGCATCGATATACAGTTCTTTCCCCCAAATCAACTTGGCCTGCTGACATTGTTCAAGGATGGCATCAAAAAAGCGGCGAAAAATGTCGAGCCCATAACGGGTTCGGATCCGGCTCAGGCTCGAATGATCAGGTAAAGGATCATCCAGGTCGTAGCCAAGGTACCAGCGCACACTGAGCCGATCGGCCACAACACGCATCAGAAGGCGTTCGGAGCGAATATCTTCAAAAAACATGACCAATTGGAGTTTGAAGAACACCACCGGATCAATGGAAGGGCGCCCTTTGCTGGCATAGGTCTCCTGCACAAACTCTCGCACAAACGACAGATCAAGTGTGCGTTGCAGATGCCGATAAAAATGATCCTGTGGAACCAATTCTTCCAACGACACCTGCACGAGCGGGGCAAAACTCCGTTCTTTCGTTCCCATCATGGCAGTAGCTCTCCTTTTAGACTTGTCCTGTCATCCTCCTTTCTATCACCTATTTGGGACTTTTTCAACAGGCTGCTCCGTTTCTGAGCTGCAGATGCCTGACGATAATGGGGTGCTATCTGCTGAAGCACTTCGCGTCTTGCTTGATACCTCAACGACTTTTCCATTCTCCTCTCCTCTAGAGAAGCAGAGCGGGCGATCTGTTTGTGAAGGCGCCAGACTCCTCCCCTTGTTTGCCTCATGAAGAATCTTCCTCTTTCTCTTTAACGAATGCCAGATGCTTCTACAGCTTGAGAGATGATGAGCGAAGCAGCGGCCCAGAAGGAGAGACCAGAACAGCATTGGAGGAAACGAGATGCTTGAAGCGGACAAAGGAAGATTTTCGTGAGGCAATGCGCCTCATGAAAGAGAAGCAAGCCGCGGCTGTGACAGGAACGAGGCAGCTTGTCGATAAGGAACGCGAGACCAATAGATCAAGTAGAAGTGCTGATCAACTCTTTCTTGTGCTCTTCACTGAACAGGGTCGTCGTCACCCGACGAAGCAAGGCGACCAGCTCGGCTTCCTGTTCGGGCGACCAGCCGTCCAGCAGTTCGCCCAAGCTGTCATGGCAGGCGGTCGTTAGTGTCTTGAGCGTCTCCTGCCCGGCAGGTGTCAGTTGGAGTTCTCCACCTCCTTGACCCTCCACTTGTGCTGTCGTTGTGACCAGTCCGTTCTCCTGCAGCGCTTCAAGGGCAGGTGTGAGCCTGTCGGCTGGCACACGCAATCGCTTCTCCAGGTGTGCCTCCGAAATGGGAGCCTGCTCCTGGAGACGGAACAGGAGCCAGCTGGAGAGAGGATCGAGGTCAACGCCAACGCGGGCTGCGAGCCGACGGTAGAGCCGGTCCAGGCTGTCGCGGCTGGTCAGCACGTGAAGTGCCCGCTCGATCTCCTGCTGGGAAGTGCGAGCGGTTGGCATAGCGAAGGTATGGCCCATGTCGGTCGCCTGGGTGGTGGTGCGCAGTCGCACCTCGGGGAACAGCCAGGACAGCAGGAAAGCCACTGCAACAATGGGCACCGTCACCAGGAAGACGGTCGAAAGCGATTGGGCGTAGGCATGCACCACCTCAGCACGCACGGCTGTGGGTAGATGTTGGATCGCGGCCACACTCTCCGCGCGGCTCGGATTGATCCCGGACGAAAGTCGGGAAGCCAGGGAAGCGAGATGTGATGCCAGTTGATTGGAGAAGATGGCGCCAAAGATGGCCGTGCCGAACGCGCCGCCGATGGAGCGGAAGAAGATCACCCCAGAGGTCGCCGCGCCCAGGTTGCGGTAATCCACGGCGTTCTGCACGGCCATCACCAGCACCTGCGTCACCAGCCCCACTCCCAGTCCCAGGACCGCCATCGACAGCGATTCCACCAGTACGCTCGTGTGCTCGCTCAGGCGTGAGAGCAGGAACATGCCCAGCGTCATCACGGCTGTGCCGGCGATCGGAAAGGCTTTGTAGCGCCCCCAGCGACTGATGAGCTGCCCGCTGGTGACGGACGTGAGCAGCAACCCCATGATCATGGGTAACAGGCGCAGGCCGGAACTGGCGGGGGAGGCACCATTTACAACCTGTAAAAAGAGCGGCAGATAGGTGGTCGCCCCATAGAGCGCGAAGACGACCACAAAGCCAATCGCACTGGAGAGGGAGAACACGGCGTTGCGGAAGAGCGGCAGCGGCAGCACCGGTTCGGCAGCGCGTTGTTCAACCAGGACAAAGCCCAGCGTGAACACGCCGGCAACCATGGCGAGCAGGATGATCGGCGCCGATCCCCAGGGAGCGACGCTCCCGCCCAGGGAAGTCAGCAGGATCAGGAGGCTTCCCGCGACCGACAGCAGCACGGTGCCCAGGTAGTCAATGGTGTGCTGACCTGGCTGGCCCATGGCAGGCAAGGCTAGCGCAAGCACGAGCAGAGCAGCAGCGCCAATAGGTAGATTGATGTAGAAAATCCAGCGCCAGGAGAGCGTCTCGACAAAAAAACCACCCAGGAGGGGTCCGGCCACACTGCTCACCCCAAAGACGGCGCCGAACACACCCTGATAGCGTCCGAGCTGCCGTGGAGGCACGACATCGGCGATGAGGGCCTGGGAGAGCACGAAGATGCCCCCACCCCCCAGCCCTTGCAGGGCGCGGAAGAGAATGAGTTCGGCCAGATTCTGGCTGATCCCGCACAGCGCGGAACCGAGGAGGAAGAGCACAATCGACGCCTGGAAGAGCCGCTTGCGCCCGTAGAGATCACCGAGCTTGCCCCACAGTGGGGTGGAGACCGTGGAGGTCAGCAAATAGCCGGTGACGACCCACGAGAGCTGGCTGAGCCCCCCGAGATCGCTCACAATCGTCGGCAAAGCCGTGGCCACCACCGTCTGATCGAGCGAGGCGAGCAGCAAAGCCAGCATCAGCCCGCTGAAGATGACCCATATTCTGCGCTGGTCTGCTGTTTGCGGGAGTCCAGCCTGCGTCTGCTCGAGAGGCAGAGACATCGGAGGCCTACCTTTCTCTTCGCCCTTTTCGTTATGTTCCCCGACCACTTCGGGTAGCCAGAGAAGGGTGTCTTTCCTCTGTGAGAGAAGGGAACAGATGCATTACTCCGCAGGCCCTCTATTACCGTGCGTACTTCTGCGGTCCCCTCCTCGCGACCGATCGTTCTCACCTCATCCCCCTTTCAAGCGCCTCGCGATCCCACTGCCCAAGCGAGGCCCCTGCTTCGTAGGCGCTCTGGAAAAATGCAAGGAGTGCCTGCTCAGGCGAGGAAGCGTTGCGCACCTCCTCATACAGTAAGAGGAATTCTCCCAGTTCGCGACTGTAGAAGGCCTCCTGTGGGCGAATGGCGGCGGTTGGCAGTCCAGGCGGCTCTGGAGAGGTATAGGCATAGAACGCCGGGGTGGGGAAACTGTCATTGCCGGGCCAGAAGCCACAACTGATCTCTTCATGGGACATCGCTTCGCGCATCATGCGGTCGGCACCCGGTCGCTCGGGGGCGCGCCGGCCGGAGAAGAGCGTCACGGCGAGGTCGAAGCTGCCCCAGAAGAAGTGGACGGGACTGCTCTTGCCCACGAACGGCGAGCGGTAGCGCTGCATGACGGTGGCGGTCTGGGTCAGGATGCGCCAGAAGCGCCGGGCGTAAACCGGGTCGTAGGAGGCATGCACCTCATCTTCCTCACAGCGAATGGGACTCTGCACTTCGCTGGGCAAGGTGTTGATCGTGACCTGGATGCCCAGCGTGTGCAGGCAGTCCATGAATTCGCGGTAAAACGCGGCCACCGAACGCGGGATCAGTGGCAACGCCTTCGTGGTTCCCTCGCTGGTGCGAATGAAGAGGGTATGCTCGAAGAAGTCAAACATGACCTCGAAGCTGCTCCCGCGATAGGGAATCGAAGAGGTGGTCAGCCCGCGCGGAGTGACATACAGGGTGACGTGCCACCAATGGTTGAGGAAAGGGGAGAGTTCCATGCGGACTTTGCCTACGATCTGCGTCCACATGTGTAGCGTTTCATACGTCTCCTTCCATGATTCATAAGGCAACGCTGGCCAGCGTTCCGCTCGGTCCATTTGCTGTGTCTCGAGTATGTCTTCCATCTCCTGCATGTCCTCCTGGTTGTCTCTCTTGCTGCTTCCTCAGATGGTCGTCACGCTGTTCGGCTCGCTGCCTGGAGCGTAGGAAGTAAGGCGTCCTGCTCCCAGGAGTCGCGATACAAGACGCCATTGATGAAGAAGGTGGGTGTCCCTTGCACGCCGCTGCGTTCGCCCCCTTCCACATCTTCTTCGATGCGGGCGAGCCCGCGCCGTTCGGCCATGTCACGTGTGTACTGCTGTATATCGAGACCAACCGCCTCGGCAAACCCGGCGAGGTCCGCATCCTCCAGGGTATGCTGGTGGTGGAAGATATAATCGTGCATCTCCCAGAACTTTCCCTGCCCCGCGGCGGCCTCGGCGGCCAGGGCAGCGTACAGCGCATGGGGGTGGATCTCGGTGAGCGGGAAGTTGCGATAGATAAAGCGCAACTTCCCCCCGAGTTGCTGCTGTATGGCCTGCACCACCCACGTCGATCGGCGCGTATAGGGGCATTCGTAGTCGCCGTACTGCACCAGCGTGACCGCTGCGGTGTCAGGCCCCTGACGATGGTCGCGTTCACTGACCGGAACCACAAGTCGTGTCCTCTGCGTCATGCTCTTTGCTCCTTTGCAGCCATTTCAGGCAGACCTAAAATTGTCGTCGAACCCAGATCGGATCGGCAAAGTCGAGCCAGAGCTGGTCAATATAACACCAACCCCAGTTCTCCCCTGGCTGGAAAGACTGAATGATCGGGTGACTGGTGGCATGGAAATGCTTGGTGGCATGCGTATTCTTCGAATCGTCACAACAGCCCACATGCCCGCATTCCAGGCAAATACGCAGATGTACCCAGGTGTCACCCATTTTCAGGCACTCCTCACAGCCATTGGCACTTGGTGTGACCTCCCGTATCTGGTCAAGATGACTACATTGTTTTGCCATGGCGCTCGCTTTCCTTTCTCTTTATGATACGCATGTGCTCGTTTGTAATGAAGATGTTGGCTCTTCACTGGAAATGGCGAGTTGGAAACGGGAGTGAAAGGCCCATTTTCCAACTTAAACTTCCTCTATGGAAGTAAGCATATGACAGAAATTGATAGATCGTCAAAAAAGTCAGTTTCTTAATGCTCGCCTGATCCTGCCAGGGATGAGGTTGCGTCAGAACCAGGTTATGGGCCAAGTGACACCTGGCGGCTTCCTAGCCCTGGAGGGAAGCGCGAGCAGTCCGCCATGAGACAGGGAGAACCAACTCTTCGCCGCAATCGTCTCACGGCAGCAGCTTATCGAGCGTGATCGGCAGATCGCGGACGCGGATGCCGGTGGCGTGATAGATGGCGTTGGCGATGGCAGCGGCGGTGCCGACGATGCCCAGTTCCCCGATCCCCTTCACTCCCATTGGGTTGACGTGGGGGTCGGCCTCCTCGATCCAACTCACGTCGATCTCCCCGACGTCGGCGTTGGTGGCGATGTGGTACTCAGCGAAGTCGTGGTTGACGTAATCGCCAAAGCGCGGGTCCAGCACGCTTTCCTCGTGCAGCGCCATCGACAGCCCCCACGTCATCCCCCCCAGGAACTGCGAGCGGGCGGTCTTCGGGTTGACGATGTGTCCGGCGGCGAAGACGCCGAGCAGCCGCGGGACGCGCACCTCGCCGGTGTCTTCGTTGACGCGCACCTCGGCGAACTGGGCACCGAAGGCGTGCATCGAGAACTGCTGCGCCTCGGGGTTCCCGTTGAAGGCGCCGTCCGCCTCTAACCCCGCGGCGGGCACCACGCCCCCAAACTCGTCGCGCAGCCGTGTGCGCAGCTTCTGCGCGCCATCGACGATCGCCCACCCCCAGGAGGCGGTGCCCGTCGAGCCCCAGGCCGGGAACGCCTGCGGCAGGGCGCTGTCGCCGATGTCCAGCTGCACCTGCTCCACGGGCACCTCCAGCGCATCGGCCGCGATCTGGGTTAGTACGGTCCAGGCGCCCTGGCCGACGTCCTCCGCCGCGATGCGGACGCGATACCGTTCCGCTGCGTCAACAGCAACGTGCGCGCTTGCAGGCAACTGCACGGCCGGATAGGTCGAGGCGGCCACCCCGGTCCCGACGAGCCAGCGCCCCGCCCGTCGCTGGCGCGGCTGCAGGTCGCGCTTCGCCCAGCCAAAGCGCTCGGCCCCTTCGCGCAGGCAGGCGACGAGGCCGCGACTGCTGAAGGGACGGCCGGTCTCGGGATCGACCGCGGGCTCGTTGCGGACGCGCAGTTCGATGGGATCGAGGCCGCAGGCCACCGCCAGCTCATCCATCGCCGACTCGAGCGCGAACATGCCCGGGCTCTCGCCCGGCGCGCGCATCCACGAGTTCGCCGGCAGGTCGAGCCGCGCCAGCCGGTGGGTGGTGCGGCGGTTGGGCGCCGCGTACATCGTCCGTGTGGCGACGGCGGCTGGCTCGGTCATCTCGTAGAGCGCGTTGGTCTGCGCCACCACCTCGTGCGCGATCGCCGTGAGCTGACCGTCGCCACCGGCGCCCAGACGGACGCGCTGGATGGTCGGCGAGCGGTACCCCACCGGTCCGAACATCTGCTGCCGCGTCTGCGCGAGCTTTGCCGGCCGTCCTGCAACGTGCGCTGCCATGACGGCGAGGATGGCATACGGATGGGTAAATCCCCTGGACCCAAACCCGCCACCGACGTAGGGCGCGATGACCCGTACGCGCTCGGGCGAGAGCCCAAACGCGGTGGCGATGTCATTCAGTCTGATGTCCACCCCCTGGCACGTGTCGTAGACGGTCACGCTCTCGCCGTTGCCGTCGTCACTCCAGATCGCCAGGGTCGTGTGCGGCTCGAGTGGGTTATGGTGCTCGGCGGGCGTGGTGTAGGTGTGGTCGAGTGAGACCGGCGCGGCCGCCAGCGCCGCCTCGACATCACCCTGAGCGCTATCCGCCGCATAGAATGGGGCAGCCTTTTGCGGCACATACTCTGGCTTGTAGAGATCGCTGCGGTCGGCGCGCAGCTCGACGTCGTGCGGCTGCTCCTCATAGCGCACGGCGACCATACTCGCAGCCTGCCGCGCAATCTCCAGCGTCTCGGCGACGACGGCCGCGACGAACTGACCGCGATAGGCGACGGCATCGGATTGGAAGACTGCCAGATCCTGGTCGTCCAGCGGAGCGATCCGCGGGGCATTCTCGTGCGTGAGCACGGCAATGACACCAGGCAACGCACGCGCAGCGCTCGTTTCAATCGAGCTGATGCGGCCCCTGGCGATCGTGCTCTGCACCGGGAAGACATAAGTCACTCCTTCGACCGGATATTCGTAGGCATATGTTGCCGCGCCGGTAACCTTCTGCACCCCATCGAGACGGTTGAGAGGCGCGCCGGTGGCGCGTATAGTAGATTGCATCGTCAAGGTTGCACTTCCTCCTCTGTCAGGTCAAGCAGCGTTCGCACCAGGACGCTCCTGGCGACCGGGACCTTGAAGGCGTTGCCGGGCAGGGGCTGCGCATCGGCCAGCTCCGCCTCAGCTGCTCGCCCAAACACCTCCTCGGTGGCCGGTGCGCCGCGCAGCACCGCCTCCGCCTTCGTCGCCCGCCAGGGTCTGGGTGCCACGCCGCCGAGCGCTATGCGCACATCGCGGACCACACCGTCGGTGACGTCGAGCGCGGCAGCCACCGAGACGAGCGCGAAGGCATAGGAGGCGCGGTCGCGCACCTTGCGATAGTGCGAGCGTGTCGCAAATGGAAGTGGCGGCAGGTCGACGGCGGTGATCAACTCGCCGTGTTCGAGCACAGTGTCCCGCTGCGGCTCCTCGCCCGGCAGGCGATAGAAGTCTACGAGCGGGATGGCCCGTTCCCCCTGCGGCCCCAGCACACGCACCACTGCATCGAGTGCGGCCAGCGCGACGGCCATGTCCGAGGGATGCGTGGCGATACACGCCTCCGATGCCCCCAGGATGGCGAGTTCGCGGTGATAGCCCTGCCGCGCGGGGCAGCCACTGCCCGGCACCCGCTTGTTGCAGGGCTTGGAGATGTCCTGGAAGTAGACGCAGCGCGTGCGCTGCAGCAGGTTCCCGCCAGTGGTGGCCAGGTTGCGCAACTGACCCGAAGCGCCTGCGAGCAGGGCCTGGGCGAGCAGGGGATAGCGGCTGCGGATGGTGCGATCGGCAGCGAGGTCGCTGTTACGCACCAGGGCTCCGATGCGCACGCCCCCATCGGGGAGCGGGTCAATGCGGTCGTAGGGCAGGTGGGTGATATCGACCAGCAGATCGGGTTGGCTCACGCCGAGCTTGAGATGGTCGACGAGGTTCGTTCCTCCGGCGAGGAAGACTCCACCCGGCTCCTGGCCCAGGAGTGCGACAGCGCTGGAGGCGTCGCTCGCGCGTTCGTAGCGAAACGGATTCATGGCTGTGCCTCCTTCCCTACTGCTGTATCTGCTGTTCTTCTTGTGCCTGCTGGATGGCCTCCCTGATCGCCGGGACAATATTGGCATAGGCGGCGCAGCGGCAGAGATTGCCGCTCATGCGCTCGCGGATCTCCTCATCGTCGAGGGTGATGTGCGAAGCCGTCAGATCGTCGCTCACGGCGCTGGGCCAGCCGGCCTCGACCTCGCGCAGCATGCCGAGCGCCGAGCAGAGCTGGCCCGGGGTACAGTAGCCGCACTGGAAGGCGTCATGGTCAATGAACGACTGCTGGAGGGGGTGCAGGTGGCCGCCACCCTTCGCCAACCCCTCGATGGTGACGATCTGGGCCTCCTGGTGCGCGACGGCGAGGGCCAGGCAGCTATTGACGCGCCGGCCGTCGAGCAAGACGGTGCAGGCGCCGCACTGCCCGTGGTCGCAGCCCTTCTTGGGGCCGGTGATGCCGAGCCGCTCGCGCAGCGCATCCAGCAGCGTTGTGCGCGTATCGATAACAAGCGGATGTTCTGCCCCGTTCACCCGCAGGGTGATCTCAAGGTCCATAGTAGACGTGTCTCCTTTGGTGGTTCTAGCTTACCAATTCGCGGCGAAAGGCCCCGGCATTTCTGCCTGGGGATGGAGAGCCGCGCCGCGGCATTTCCACTTTTCTGTGCTTCCATCAGAATAGAAGAGGAGTACATTTGACAACTCAAGAGTGTTTCAGCGGCTCCACGATAAATCGCTTCAGTGGGGAAAAGTATTCAAGTTTCATTCAGATGCATACCACTTCTCTCTTCTTTCGCTTCGAGTCGTCCGGAGCCGGGCGCTGGCCGGAAGCGAGAGTAGCAACGAACGAAAGAGGGGCGGGTCTCGCCCCGAAGCGCGGATGTCCTCCACGCGACTAGTTCGTCGACCGAAAAGTCTGGGAGACCTTGCACGAGGCTCCTCCTTCCAGGCGTGCGCCTGGGGAGCACATGAGAGTGCAAGCTAATCCAGAACCTCCTAGCTTTAGCTATGGGGAGGTCTCAGTCTTGGTGATACAGGCCGCTTCACATCTGCAGCATTGGCATGAGAAGGTCTAACGAACACGCCAGCGCTTCCCGCAAGGCCTACTTCCCATTAGGTCGTGAGCAACGTATAGAGAGCGGCGATACGGCCTTCTCTTATAATCGCAATATCCATACCACTCACGACAGGGGGCTGCTCCTTCGGTCCCTTGTGCCAGGCAAGATATCCGAGGTCGTGTGTTTCATAGATGGGGCCTGCGGCCGTGAAGACGAAATCAGGCGCTTTTTCAAGGAGCTTCTGTGCCTTCTCGTTGAGTGCCTCGCGGCCAGTAGTTATGCCATCAGGATCAGAGAACACAACGGTATCGGTATACGTCCTGGCTATCGCTGTGGTACGCCGTTCGCGATCACGCTCGTTAAAGACATCAAACAAATTGGCCAGCATCAAATCACGAATCGTTGCAGTCATACTTTCATTTTCCTT
>WNGM01004119.1_pt1 | contig 21931 bp, 21 predicted proteins | sample 5400571 | NCBI WGS metagenome assembly WNGM01 (sample SAMN13153378, study PRJNA577476) | soil metagenome | isolation source: 100 cm soil or saprolite under Garry oak tree replicate 2 | place: USA:California | collected 2016-06-15 | reverse complement strand
GCCGCAGTGTGCTCGGGAATGTCCTCCAGCGCGTCCTTCAGCATCGCCTCGTAGTCGGCGCCGACCGGACAGACGTCTTCGCAGCGACGGCAGCCCGTGATGACGCCGGCGCCACGCAGGATCGACTGCCAGAGATTGAAGCTCTCTTCGGAGCGGATCAGCGTTTTCTGCTTGGCGGCGTCAGGCTCGCTGACGATGCGCTCGAGATGCTCGGCGAGCGTCGCGAAGCCGTGCGGCGAGCGATAGCGGTCGCACGTGGGCCAGTCGCGATCCCAGTGGCGGACGGTGTCGCCGGGACAGGCCTTGAGGCAGCGGCCACAGGACGGCCCCAGGCAGAGCGCGGCCTCCCGGCGCTGGTCGGTGGCGCACGGGACCGAGCAGAGCACGGCGGTGAGAATCACGCGCGGGCCGAACTCGGGCGTCAAGAGCTGGAGGTTCAGGCCGAGCGTCCCGAGCCCGGCCTCGACGGCGGCGTGGGTCAGCGAGATCAGCGTCGTCTGATGGCGCTCGGGATCGCCGTCGTAGCGCCAGGGGTCCACGTGCGTGGGCGGGATCACGATGGCGGGGAAGCCGTGATCCTCGAGCCAGTACACCAGCTCGAGCGACGCCGTTTCAAGGAGCGACAGCGCCAGCTCGTCGTTGTAGTACTTGTGGCGGTCGTTCCAGGCGAGGATCCGGCTCGAGCCGGCCGACACGCGCTTGGCCATCACGATCACGCGGCCGGCGTCGAGCGCGGTGACGTCCGACGGCCGCCGCGGGTCGCGCGGGTCGGGTGGATGAGCGTCCATGACTTTCCCGTCGGCGATGCCGACGAGGTCGGCGCCCAGCTCACGGGCCCGCGCCTTGATCGCCTCCGCGGTCGGCGGCGCCATCAGCGCTTTTTCGCGTCGCGGAACGCCTGGAGCTGGCGCGCGACGAGCCCCTGGTAGCCTTCGGGCCCTACCCAGCGAACATTCCAGCTATTGAGGCCGTCACCGGGCGAGCCGTTCCGCCGTGCGTCGAGATAGGCGCGGCCCTTGGCCACTTTCTCCGCCGTCTTCTCGGGGATGGTGCGTTGATGGTCGGCGAGATGGGCGTGGTAGTCGAAGCCGACCGGACAGACGGCCAGACAGCGCGGGCAGTCGCCGAAGGAGCCGACGACGCGAAGCAGGCCCTGCCAGAAGCCGAACATGTCGCGTGAGCTCATCATCGCCGACTTACCTGCCCGGTCGGCCGCGACGAACTGCTCGAAGAACTGGAGGATCGTCGAGAACCCGAACTCCTGGGCGGCGCGCGCGCAGTCGCGCTTGTCGAGGCCGAAGTGGAGCACGGCGTCGGTCGGGCACGAGTGCAGGCAGCGCGAGCACGTCTCGCCGATGCAGACCTGCTCCGTCATCGGATGATCCGGCTCCAGCGCGAGCTCGGTAAGAATGCCCGTCAGGTAGATGCGCGGCCCGAACTCGGGCGTGAGGATGTTGACGTCGAGCCCGAGCGTGCCGAGCCCGGCTTCGACACCCAGGTGGCGCGTCGAGAGCCGCCCGTACGACGCGCGCTTCAGTGCCCAGTCGGTCTCCTGGGCGGCGAGGATGAACGATGGATGCCCGGCGCGCTCGAGCGTGTCGGCCACCTGATAGGCCACGCGGTCCATCTTGCGCAGCACGAGCATGTCCATGTACTGCACGGGGACGTACGAGCGGCAGCGGAAGGCGCCGGCCGGGATGCGCTGGGCGACGACGATGACGCTCTTTACGTAGGGCGAGATGCGCTCGGGGGCGTTGAGCGTCGCCGCCGAGGCGACGCCCACGAGGTCGGCCCCGAGGTCCTTCGCGAGCTGCTTGACCTGCGCGGCATCCACGGACCGGATTATAATCCGCCACGAATCCAAACCAGCCGGGAGGAACCCCATCGTGCCGAACGCCTTGATCATTCTCGTGCTCGCGGCCGTGCTCTCCGCGACTCCCGCGGCGGCCGCCGACCGCGTGAAAATCGGGTTCATCGCGACGTTCTCGGGGCCGATCGGCGTGATCGGTCAGCACGGCCTCGACGGCTTTCTGCTCGGCGTCGAGCATGCCGGCGGCAAGCTCGGCGGCCTGACGACCGAGGCGATCAAGGAGGACGACCAGCTCAAGCCCGACGTCGGCCTGCAAGTCGCCAAGAAGCTCCTCGAGCGCGATCGCGTGGACTTCGTCGTCGGCACGATCTTCTCGAACGTCATGATGGCGATCTACAAGCCCGTCGTGGACTCGAAGACCTTCCTCATCAGCCACAACGCGGGGCCCTCACCCATCGCCGGCAAGCAGTGCTCGCCGTTCTTCTTCTCCGCGTCGTGGCAGAACGACGGGCCGCACGAGGCGATGGGCAAGCACGTCAACGACAAGGGTCTGAAACGCGTGTACATCATGGCGCCCAACTATCAGGCCGGCAAGGACGCCCTCGCCGGCTTCAAGCGCTATTACAAATCCGGCGACGTCGTCGGCGAAGTCTACACGACCATCAATCAGCCCGATTATTCGGCGGAGCTCGCTCAGCTGCGCGCGGCCAAGCCCGACGCCGCCTACGTCTTCTATCCGGGCGGCATGGGCGTTCAGTTCGTGAAGCAGTACGTTCAGGCCGGGCTGCTCAAGGACGTGCCGCTCTTCTCGGCGTTCACGATCGACGAGACCAACCTGGCCGCCATCGGCGATGCCGCCGTCGGGACCTTCGGGACCGCGTTCTGGAACCCGGATCTCAAGAACCCGGCGAGCGAGCGCTTCGTCGCCGACTTCCAGAAGAAGTACGGCTACACGCCGTCGACGTATTCGGCCCAGGCCTACGACGCCGCGCTGCTCATCGACAGCGCGATCCGGGGCATGCAGGGCCGCCTCGACGACAAGGACGGCTTGCGAGCCGCGTTCCGTCGTGCCGACTTCAAGTCGGTGCGCGGCGCCTTCCGGTACAACACCAATGGTTTCCCGATCCAGAACTTCTACCTGCACGAGGTCGTCAAGGACGGGGCGGGCAAGCTCAAGTGGGCCAACCGCGGCGTCGTCTTCACCGACCACGGCGACCCCTACGCCAGCGAGTGCCCGATGAAGTAGTCACCCTCGGGGGAGATTCACGATGAAGCGGAGCACCGATCGCATCCTGACCACGCACTGCGGGAGCCTGCCTCGACCGAAAGATTTGCTCGACCTGATGAAGGCGAAGTGCAGCGGCGAGCCGTGCGACCAGGAGGTGTACGCCGGGCGGGTCCGGAGCGCCGTGGCCGAGATCGTCCAGAAGCAGATCGAGGCCGGCATCGACGTCCCCACCGACGGCGAGCAGGGCAAGCCGGGATTCTTCACCTACGTTTGCGAGCGGCTCAACGGCTTCGAGCCGAAGCCGGGCGCGACGTTCTCGCTGTTCGCGGCCGAAGTGGCGGCCTTCCCCGAGTACTACAAGCAGTACTTCAGCCAGGCCATGCTCGGCGGCGCGGCCGCCCCGATGGCGCCGGTGGTCTGCACCGGGCCCGTGAGCTATCGCGGCCAGGACGGCGTGCGCCGGGACATCGACAACCTCAAGGCGGCGCTCCAGGGCGTGCGCACGCAGGACGCGTTCATGCCGGCGGTGGCGCCGAGCGGTGTGGGCACGAACGCGTACTACCGCACGCAGGAGGAGTACTTCCACGCCGTCGCCGACGCGCTCCACGCCGAGTACCAGGCCATCGTCGAGGCCGGCTTCATCCTCCAGATCGACGATCCGTTCCTGACCGACGTCTTCAGCTACTCGTTGCTCAGCCCGGCCGACCGGCGGAAGACCGCGGAGATGTACGTGGAAGCCGTCAACCACGCGCTGCGCGGGATCCCGTCGGAGAAGGTGCGCTGGCACACCTGCTACGGCATCAACGAAGGCCCGCGGGTCCACGACGCGCCGATCCGCGACATCCTCGACGTCATGTTCAAGGTCAACGCCGACGCCTACTCGTTCGAGGCCGCCAACCCGCGTCACGAGCACGAGTACCACGTCTTCGAGCACGTGAAGCTTCCGGCCGGGAAGCTCATCATCCCGGGCGTGATCACGCACGCCAGCAACATCGTCGAGCACCCCGAGCTGATCGCCGAGCGCATCGTCCGCTACGCGAAGCTGGTGGGCCGGGAGAACGTCATGGCCGGGGCCGACTGTGGATTTTCCTCCCAGGCGACCTACAACCCTGAGGTGCATCCGACCGTCGTGTGGGCGAAATTCAAGGCGATGGCCGAGGGCGCGCGCCTGGCGACGAAGCAGCTCTGGTAGATCCCGGCCTCCTCGTCGTCCAGGGCCTCAACGGCCTGCAGCTCGGCGTCATGCTCTTCCTCATGGCGGCCGGCCTGACCCTCGTGTTCGGGATCATGAACCTGGTCAACCTCGCCCACGGATCGCTCTACATGGTCGGCGCCTACTTCGCCGCGATCTTCGCGGCCCGGACCGGGTCGTTCGTGCTCGCGCTCCTGCTCGCCTTGCCGGCGACGGCGCTGGTCGGCATCGCCGTCGAGGTCGTCGTGCTGCGCACGCTCTATCGGCGCGACCATCTCGATCAGGTGCTGGCCACGTTCGGCCTCATCCTGTTCTTCAACGAGGGCGTCCGCCTCATCGGCGGCAAGGCCGCCCGGTACATGGCACTCCCGCACGGCCTCGAGGGGAACGTGGCGCTGCTGCCGGGCCTTCGCTATCCCGCCTATCGCCTCGTCGTCATGGCCGTCGGGCTCGCCGTCGCCGTGTTCCTCTACCTCCTCGTCACGCGAACCCGGATGGGCATGCTGATCCGGGCCGGCGCCAGCAACCGCACGATGGTCGGCGCGCTCGGCATCAACATCACGCGGCTCTACACGCTCGTGTTCGGCCTCGGCGCCGCGCTGGCCGGCGTGGCCGGCGTCATGGCCGGTCCCATCGTGGCCATCGAGTCGGGCATGGGCGAGCCGATCCTGATCCTCACCTTCGTCGTCATCGTCATCGGCGGCATCGGCTCGATCCGCGGCGCCTTCGCAGCCGCGCTGCTCGTCGGCCTCGTCGACACGATGGGCCGCGCCTTCCTTCCGCCGCTGCTGGTGAGCGTGCTGGGACCCCAGGCTGCGAACCAGGCCGGGCCGGCGCTCGCCTCGATGCTGATCTACGTCCTCATGGCCGGCGTGCTGGCGGTCCGCCCCGAGGGCCTCTTCCCCGCCCGGACCGGCTGACGTGCGGCGATCCGTCGCGGCCGTCGTCCTCGCCCTCGTGGTGGCACTGCTCGTGGCGGTGCCGCTGCTCGCCCGCGCGCTCGACCAGCCGTTCTACGTGACGCTCTTCGGGCGGATCATGATCTGGGCCATCGCCGCGCTCAGCTTGAACCTGATCCTCGGCTACGGAGGGATGGTCTCGTTCGGCCACGCCGCCTACCTCGGCGTCGGCGTCTACACGGTCGGCATCCTGTCAGCGCACGGGATCGAGAACGGCTACGTGCAGTGGCCGCTGGCCATCGCGGCCAGCGCGCTCGTCGCGCTGGGCGTCGGCGCGGTGTCGCTCCGCACCAGCGGCGTGTACTTCATCATGATCACGCTCGCCTTCGCGCAGATGCTCTACTTCCTCGGCGTGAGCCTGAAGGCGTACGGCGGCGACGACGGGATGACGCTGGCTGCGCGCAGCCAGTTCGGTCACTGGCTCGACCTCGAGAACAGCGTCGTCTTCTACTACCTGGTGCTCGCCGTCCTGCTCGCGTTCCACGCGCTGGCCGCCCGGGTCGTCAACGCGCGCTTCGGCCTGGTCGTGCAGGGCGTGCGGGTCAACGAGCGGCGCATGCGGGCCATCGGCTTTCCCACCTTCCGCTACAAGCTCGCCGCCTTCGTCATCGCCGGCGCCATGTGCGGCGTGGCCGGCGTCCTGCTCGTGAACTTCACCAAGTACGTGAGCCCGGCCTTCATGCACTGGACGCGCTCGGGCGAGATCATGGTGATGGTCATCCTCGGCGGCATGGGCACGCGGCTCGGCCCCGCCCTCGGCGCGGCCGTCTTCCTGCTCCTCGAAGAGGTGCTGTCGGGCTACACCGAGCACTGGGCGCTCTTCCTCGGTCCCGTGCTGATCGTCATCGTGCTCTTCGCGCGGCGCGGCCTGGCCGGGATCTTCGAGCCGGCGCGCTCGTCCCCGGCCCCGGAATCATGACGCTCCTCGTCGCCGAGCACCTGCGCAAGCAGTTCGGGGGCGTCATCGCCACCGACGACGTCGGCCTCACGGTCGACGATGGCGAGATCCACGCCGTCATCGGCCCGAACGGCGCCGGCAAGACGACGCTGATCGCGCAGCTCGCCGGCGAGCTCGAGCCCGACGCCGGGCGGATCTCCTTCGGCGGTACCGACGTCACCCGGCGGCCCGTGCACGAGCGTTCACAGCTCGGCCTGGCCCGCTCGTTTCAGATCACGAGCATCTTTCGCGACTTCACCGTGCTCGACAACGCAGCGCTCGCCGTGCAGGCGCACCGCGGATCGAGCTTCCACTTCTGGCGCAACGCCCGGCGCGACCCGCAGCTCCGCGAGCCGGCGCGAGAAGCCCTGGCCGCCGTCGGCCTCGGCGGCCGTGCCGACGCGGTGGCCGGCGAGCTGGCCCACGGCGAGCAGCGTCAGCTCGAGATCGCCATGGCGCTGGCGACGCGGCCGACGCTGCTGCTGCTCGACGAGCCGATGGCAGGCATGGGGCGCGAGGACGGTGAGCGGATGGTCGGGCTGCTGCGTGGCCTCAAGGCCGGTCACGGCGTGCTGCTCGTCGAGCACGACATGGACGCCGTCTTCGCGCTGGCCGACCGGATCACCGTGCTCGTGTATGGCCGGGTGATCGCCTCGGGATCGCCGCACGCGATTCGCAACGATCCTCGCGTCATCGAGGCCTATCTGGGCGACACGGAGGCGGCTCCTGCTTGAGGTGGAGCGGCTCGAGGGCGGCTACGGCCAGAGCCAGGTGCTCTTCGGCGTGAGCTTCGCCGTGCACGGCGGCGAGGTCGTCACGCTGCTCGGCCGCAATGGCGTCGGGAAGACGACGACGGTGCGGTCGATCATGGGGCTCTTGCCGGTGCGCGCCGGGACCATCGTGTTCGAAGGCCGGCCGATCCACGGACTGCCGTCGTTCCGCGTCGCCCAGGCCGGGCTTGGCCTGGTGCCGGAGGGGCGACAGATCTTCCCCAATCTCACGGTGCGCGAGAACCTCGTCGCGACGGCCGCCAACCGGAGCGGGGCTGCGACGCCGTGGACCGTCGAGCGCGTCTTCGGCCTGTTCCCGGCGCTGGCCGCGCGGCAGGCGATGCTGGGCGCGAATCTCTCGGGCGGCGAGCAGCAGATGCTCGCCATCGGGCGTGCCCTGATGACCAACCCGCGATTGCTCGTCCTCGACGAAGCCACCGAAGGGTTGGCGCCGCTCGTGCGCGCCCAGATCTGGGCCTGCCTTCGAGAGCTCAAGGCGCGCGGCCTGTCGATCCTCGTCATCGACAAGAACGTCGAGGCCCTCACGCGCCTTGCCGACCGCCACTACATCATCGAAAAAGGGCGTATCGTGTGGCGGGGCACGTCGCCCGAGCTCGCGGCCGACGCCACGCTGCGCCGGCGCTTCCTGGGGGTCTGATGCTGCAATTCGCCAAGCCCGCTCCCGACTTCTCACTGCCGTCGACGGACGGCAAGACGGTCACGCTGGCCGAGCTGCGGGGCAAGGACGTCGTCCTGGTCTTCTATTGCTACGACTGGGGAGGCATCTGAACGCCCGAGCTCTCTGGCCTCGGTGAGGCCGCCAAGCAGGTGCAGGACCGCGGCGCCGTGCTGCTCGGGGTCAGCGGTGACAGCCCGTTCTGCCATACCAAGTTCCTCGAGGCGCGCAGGTTCCCCTTCCCGCTCCTGAGCGACGTCCACCGGACGACGATCGCCGCGTACGGCGTGCTCGACCAGGAACGCAACGTCGCCTTCCGCTCGACGTTCATCGTGGACAAGAACGGCGTGCTGCGCTGGGGCCAAGCCGGCGACCGCGAGATGGTCCGCGACGGCGCCGAGATCGTCCGGGTGCTCGACCTGATCGAGCGCCTCAGAAAGAAGGCGTGACGCTCTTCCGAGGCGAGGCGCGAAGGCGCTGGCTCCTGCGGGTCGCTCTCGTGGTCTTCTCGTTCGCAGGCTGTGCGCCGGCGTTGAGCGATGTGAAGCCCGCGCTCTCCGAGACGGACTCCGGCAATCTCTGGTTCGCCAGCGCCGGAAGCCTGGTTCGGAGTTGGGATCAGTCCCGCCTCGTGCTCGGTGCCCCCGTCGTGATCTCGGGAGAGCTGAGGTTCCCGCCCGGAGCCGGGCCGTTTCCCGCCGTCATCCTCGCCCATGGCTGCGGCGGCATCAGGACTCCTGAATTGGGGTGGGGCCCGCTTCTTCGTGAGTGGGGGTATGCCACGTTCGTCGTCGACAGCTTCCGCGGGCGCGGCTTGACCGAAGTCTGCACCAACGCGAGGACGCTGACGGGCATCCAGCGGATTCCCGACGCTTACGGCGCGCTCCGCTTCATCGCCACGCATCCCAGGATCGACACCCGGCGCGTGGCTCTGATGGGCTTCTCGCACGGAGGCATCCTGACGATGGGAGCCTCGACCGTCTGGGCGAAGGAGACCTTCGTGCCGGCCGGCCAGTCGGCCTTTCGTGCGTTCGTGGCCTTCTATCCCTCCTGCAACTTCGCGTACCCCGAACGTCAGCGCATCTCGGCTCCCGTGCGGATCCACACCGGCGAGCTGGATGACTGGACCCCAGCCGGACCGTGCGTCAGCCTCGCGGAAATCCTCAAGGGCTCTGGCCAGGACGCGACGATCACGGTCTACCCGGCGGCGCACCACGGCTTCGATAGCATCGGACTCACATTCCTCTATCGCCCGGACGTGGACAGCGGCGCGGCCTGCAATCTTCAGCTCGCCAGCATCCTGGGACCATTTCCATCCATACGTGAGACGGGAGGGTGCCTTCGGAAGGGCGCGACCGTCGCCTGGAATCCCGACGCCGCTCAGCAGGCACGGCGGAACGTACGAGCCCAGCTGGCCGAGCTCCTCCAGTAGCGCGGCCATGACCCTCGTCTTTCGCGGCTACGACAGGAAGGCGCTCGATCGCGAGTACAACAACCGTGAAAAGGTTCCCGACCTACGCGCGCTCGAGCCCAGCGCGTCCGTCGCCCCGCTCGCCGTGGCGGACGCTCGCCTCCTCGTCGCCGACCTCCTGCCCTGACCTACGCGATGAAGCGCGGCATGATCTGGCTGCCCAGGATCCCGAGGTAGTGCGCCTGGGTGTCGAGATCGTGTCCGCTGACACCGATCCAGAGCCGGGTGGCCCCGAGCGCTGCGACCTGCTCGATGCGCTCGATCCAATCACGGGCGTTCCCGGCCAGCGCGAAGCGCTCGAGCGCGTACGGCGTGAGCCCGAGCGCCTCCATCCGCTTGGGGTTCTGGCCTTCGTGGAGCACGTGGTCGTAGAGGACGTAGTGGTCGAGATAGGCCTCGATCTTCGCGCGGAGATCTTCGGGCACGTGCTTGCCCTCGAGGCCGAAGCGCATCGAGTGGTTCAGGATCGACGACACCGACGCCTTGACGTTGTCGATCGCCGTGTCGCGGTCCTCGTGTAACGAGCTGCGCGCGGTGAACCAGATCTCGACGTCCGACGGCCGGCGGCCGGCCTCGCGCGCGCCGGCGTGCACACGCGCGATCGTGTCCTTGATCACCTCGGGTAAGAGGCCGGTGCCGGCGACGACGCCGTCGCCGATCCGGCCGCCCAGGTGGAGCATCCGCGGGCCCTCGGCGCAAATCGAGATGGGCACGCGCGGGCGGACGGCGCTCGACGACCAGCGCACTCGCTGCGGGCGCCCCTGATAGGTGGCCTGGCCCTTCGCCAGCAGATCGCGCACGCAGGTCACGTAATCCTCGATGCGCGCTCGCGATGCGGCCCGGTACCCGATGTTGAGCACGGCGCTGTCGCCGCTCGCCATGTCCATGAAGGCCCGGCCGTCGGTCAGGTGGTCGATGGAGGCGAGGAACGAGGCCATCACCTGCGGCTCGCGGGTCAGCGGATTGGTGGGGCGAAGCCCGACCCGCGCTCGGGCGGAAGCCTGGGCGATCAGCGTCGCGCGGACGTAGGCGTCACCCCCGATGAACGCGGTGTCGAACGTACCGATCGCCTCGGCGCCGTAGTCGTCCGCCATCTTCACGAGGTCCATGAACTTCCGCGTGTCCTCGCGGCGTAGGAGCGGCGTCGACGAACCGAAGCTGATCCCGAACGCGACCTTCATCGAGCGGGCTATTGAAGTGGACGCGGCTCAGTGGACGCTGCCGCCGCCGTCCACGAGGAGCGTCTGGCCAGTGATGAAGTCGCTGTCGTCGGAGGCGAGGAAGACGAACGTCCCCACGAGATCCTGCGGCACCTCCGCCCGCTTCAGCATCCGCGACCTGACGTTCTCCTGCTTGCGCTCTTCCGAGATGTTGCTCTCGTTCTCACCGCTCAGCGTGAACCCCGGGGCGATGGCGTTCACGCGGATGCCGAACTCCCCCAGCTCGCGGGCCAGCGAGCGGGTGAATCCAACGACGCCGCCCTTGGACGTCGTGTAGTGGATGTAGTGAGGAACGCCCTTGAAGAAGGTGCTCGACGAGATGTTGATGATCGTGCCCTTGCCCTGGGCCTTCATAGCCGGAAACACAGCGCGCGCGCACAGGAAGAGGCCCCGGAGGTTGATGGCCATGACCTTGTCCCACTCCTCGACGGGGATCTCCATGAACGAGCGCCGCTTGAGCGTCCCGTAGAGCGCGGCGTTGTTGCCCAGCACGTCGATGCGGCCGAAGCGCGCGATGGTCTCGGTGGCCAGCCGCAGGGTGTCGGCCTCGCGCGAGACGTCGCACTCGACGCCGAGGGCCTGCCCGCCCCGCGCCTCGATCTCGGTGACCGTCGGCTTCGGATCGACGATGTCCGCCACGACCACCCGGGCGCCCTCCGCCGCCACGCCCAGGCTGTACGCGCGACCGATGCCTTTGGCGCCTCCGGTCACGATCACGACCTTGTCCTCGAGTCTCATGGCTCCTCCTTGTCCACCTCAGTCGGTCGCGGTCGGAAGCCCAGGGTCACGCGCCGCCGCCTCGCCTCGCTCGGCCGGCGCGCGAACGCGGCGCATGAAGGGCACCAGGACCACCACCAGACAGGAGGCGACGAGCATCAGCCGGAAATCGTCGGCATACGCCAGGACCTGGGACTGGGTCAGCAGCTCGCGATAGATCATCGCCATCGCCTGCTGGCCCGCCGTCACCGTGTCGGCGCCTCGTTCCAGGAAATGCCCGGTCCACTGGTGAAGGCGAGCCGCCATCTCGTGGCTGCCGAGATTGATGTGACTGCCCAGCGTCGCCTGGTGTCCCTGGGCGCGGCGAACCAGCATCGTCGTGACCAGGGCCACTCCGACGCTTCCGCCGACGTTCCGGACGAGATTGTAGGCGGAGGTCGCGTTGCTCAGTCGCTCCATCGGGATGTTGGCCAGGGCCAGGGCCTGCAGCGGGACGAAGATGAAGCCCGCCGAGAACCCCTGGACGAAGCGCGGCCAGGCCAGTGCCTCGAAGTCCATGGTCGACGTGACCTCGGTCATGAGCCAGAGCGCCACGGCCTGCAGCAGACAGCCCCCCACCAGCATGATTCGCTGGTCCATCCGTGAGACGAGGCGTCCCGAGATCATCAGCGCGATCATCGTGCCGAGCCCGCCGGGCGCCAGCGTGAGCCCGGCCGTCCACGCGTCGTAGCCGAGGATCTTCTGGGTGTAGAGGGCCACCATCAGGATGCTCGAGTTGAAGGCGAGGCCGACGAGGAAGATGGCGACGGTGCCCAGCCCGAAGTTACGTTCGGCGAAGACGCGGAGATCGAGAATGGGCTCGCTGGCCATCAGCTCCCGAGCCATGAACCCGATCAACATGACCACGGCAACGACGGCGAGCATCACGATCATCGTCGAGTCGAACCAGTCGTTGCGCTCCCCGAGATCGAGGACGAGTTGCAGACAGCCGAACCCGATCACCATCAGCCCGATGCCGGCCAGGTCGACGTGCCGGGGGCGACGATGGAAGGGCGCGTCGAAAAGGAACGCGCTGATCATGAAGAAGCCGATGATACCGATGGGAAGGTTGATGTAGAAGATCCAGCGCCAGGACCAGTTGTCGCAGATCCAGCCGCCCAGCGTGGGCCCGAGGATGGGCGCCAGCATGATGCCGACGCCCCACACCGCCATGGCGGTGCCCCGCTCGGCGAGCGGAAAGATCTCCCACATGATGGCCTGCGCCATCGGAATCACCGGACCGCCCCCGAGTCCCTGGAGCACGCGCATGGCCACGAGGAACTCCAGATTGGGGGCCAGGCCGGAGAGGAACGAGCTGACCGTGAACACGACCGTGCAGATCAGGTAGAAGCGCCGGCGCCCGAACACCGACGTCAGCCATCCCGTGGCCGGGATCACGACGGCGTTGGCGGCCAGGAACGAGGTGATGACCCACGACATCTCGTCGATGCTGGCCGAGAAGGAGCCCTGCATGTGCGGCAGGGCCACGTTGGTGATGCTGGTGTCGAGCACCTGCATCACCGTGACCATCATCACCGAGAAGGTGATGGCCCACTTGCGGGCGGAGCCAAGGGGCGCGGTGGGCGCCTCAGCCACGATAGTGTGCCGAGGGCCGCTTCATCTCGAAGATGTCGTGCACGTGGGTGTAAAGATTTCCGGCCAGGCGGCCGACCGGGTGGAGCCGGTGGAGATCGATGCGGCCGGTGGAGGCGTCGTAGAGGCCGTCGCGGACGTGGAAGTGGACGATCTCACCGATCACGAGGTTGGCCGGCGCGTTGCCAACCGGGATGATCCGGACCAGCCGGCACTCCATGCTGATGGGCGCGTCCGCTACGCGCGGGGGCTTCACCTTCGCGCTCGGCGCCGGCGTCAGCCCGGTGACCGCGAACTCGTCCACCTCGGGTGGATAATCCCCCGACGTCAGGTTCATCTGCTCGGCCAGCGCATCGTCGACCACGTTGACAACGAACTCGCGCATCGCCTCCACGTTGCGCAGCGTGTCCTTCTTGGTGCGCTCGGAGCCCCGCTCGCCCCGGAGGGACGACGAGAACGCGATCGTCGGCGGGTCGTCGGTGATCGCCATGAAGTAGCTGAACGGGGCCAGGTTGCGGACCCCGTCGGCATCGACGCTCGACACCCAGGCGATGGGCCGCGGCACCACGCAGCCGATGAGCAGCTTGTAGACCGCGGTCTGGCCGAACGATTGCGGATCGATCTCCACGATGTCTCCTTTCGACCCGACGGTATTGGCGACTCCTTATTAATGTCGCAGATTATTGATGTCGCGGACGGCCTCGGGGCCGCCGCCCCCTCCAGGCGGTGAGCCGGGCGCGCAGCGCAGCGATGACAAAACGCCACGTCATCTCGAGCTTCCGTCGGCGGAGGCTCTCTTCACCCAGGGCGACCCTCGCCAGCAGCCGACACAATCGCGCGTCGGCGGCGGCCGCGCGGATGATCCGGTCCACGAGCGCCGGGTTGGCGAAGATGCGGCGCTGGATCCGGACGGCGTCGTTCAGCTCCTCGCCGATCTCCCGCCGCCAGCGCGCCTCGTACGCGGCGAGCCGGCGCGCCGAGACATCGTCGTCCTTCAGCGCCTCGGCCAGCGTCAGGCCGGCGTGCTCCCCGGTCACCATCGCGTAATAGATGCCCTCGCCCGTGTAGGCGTTGACGAAGCCGCCGGCGTCACCGCAGACGACAACGCGATCGGCGACGGTGCGCGGGAGCGGGCCGCACAGCGGCAGCCGGTAGGCCTTGAAGTTGTCGGGGTTCGAGCGGCCGTGCACCACGCCCTTCGCCGACATCTCTCCGAGGAAGCGCGCGTGGTGCTCGTAGGCGGCTCCGCCGAGCGTCTCCTTGAAGAACGGCAGCAGGAAGCCGACGCCGGCGTCGACGCAGCCGCGCTTGGGAAAGACGTAGCCGTAACCCGGCCAACCCTTGTAACCGTAGGCGACATACATGGCCTCGGCGTCGGCCGTCCGCAGCTCTTCGAGCGGCGTTTCTTCCATCGTGTCGATGGCGAGCTCGGCGTTGGTGAAGCCGCTCGTGAGGCCGGCGGCGCGGCCGACGATGCTGTTGACCCCGTCGGCGCCGACGAGCGCGCGCGCCGTGAGCCGGCGGCCGTCGACACCGCCGACGGTCACCCCGCGCTCATCGCGCTCGATGCTCACGATGCGAGCGCCTTCGATCACCTGGACGCCGGCGTCCTGAGCGCAGCGGAGCAGCGCGTCGTCGAATTCGATGCGACGGAACGTGAGATAGAGCGGCTCATCGAGCGACGCCCGGACCGACGCGCCGGACGGCGCTTCCATCACGACCCTGGAGATCTCGTGGATCGGAACGCGGCGCTGGAGCTCGCTCATCACGTCCGGAAAGCGACGACGGACACCGTGTCGGATTCCGCCACCGCACGGTTTGTCGCGGGGGAACACTTTCTTGTCGAGGAGGACGGTCGACACCCCCCGTCGAGCGAGCGTCAGGCCCGCCATGGAACCGGCCGGCCCACCGCCGACGACGAGGACGTCGGCGTCGTAGGTCGCGATCTGCGAGGTCACTCCCGAGACTTATCGGGCAGAGGCCTCGAAAGGTCAAGAGGCGCCTGGCGATGTTCCCGCCAGGCTTGCGCCAACGCGTGATCACGGTGCCGGCCGCACCCGTCGTGAGAAGGATGAGGGTCGCCGGCTCTGGCGTCGCCGCATCCGGGGCCGGAGGATTCGGATCGAGGACCGGGCCCGGGTCGGGAGCCGGCGGATTGCTGGCCGGTGGGAGGTCCCTGCCCGGTGCCGAGCGCCATCGCCGTGCCTCTCCCGAACATTCCTGACAACACCGGTGACGCGTTCGCGGGCTCGTCCGTTCGTTAGATTTTGCGTCACGGCTCCGCAGCTCGATCGAGGCGCGCCGACGTCAAGCCCGCGCCAGACCAGGCTTCACGGCTGACGGCACGCTTCCGGGTCGATCGTGGCCGCTCGAATCGGGCGTCGGAAACGCTTATGGTTTCGCGCTCCGTAGGATCCGGCCCTGACTTCGCCGGCACGAGCGCGAGAATTTCGTCGCCTCTATCAAAGGGATAGGCCGCGCTGGCGTTCGTGGGCAACCGTGGCACGGTTCCTGCGATGTGACTCGGGTGATGAGAACAGGCGGATGGCGGCGTGGTGAGCTCAGTCCTGATGGCGCCGCGCGTGAGACCGCGCGCCACGGCGCCGCGCCTACCATCGACTCCGGTGTCGAGCGACGTGCGGGCAGGCTCGATGAGATCGGCGCGGACGACTCGCGCGACAACCTGGTCGTCTCGAATGGTCGAGAGGCGCCTGGCAACGACGCCGCCAGGCGCCTTCTACCCTTACAACGACGACGGTGCTCTCAGCGACTGCGCTTGCGCCACCGAGCGATCACGGTGCCCGCGGCGCCCGTCGTGAGAAGCACGAGCGTGGCAGGCTCCGGGGTCACCAGCGGATTGCCCTGGTCGTCGACCGTGATGGTCCCCGGACCGGGCGGATTTGCGGGGGGATTCCCCGCTGGCGGATTGCCCGCCGGCGGGTTGCCGATGGAGATCCAGTCCGTGTCCTGGCCTGGCCCAGGATTGGGAGCCGGATTGTCGTCGCCATCGTGCTGGTCTTCCATCTGCGGCGCCTCGAGCGGGTCGTCAGCGCCTTGATTGTTCGGCTCGTCGGCCCAGCTAACGCCAGCCGCGAGGACGACCACGGCGAGAGTGACGGACATACGTCGAACCCATAGGACGAAATCACTCATCATTCTTTCCTCCGTCTACGATTTCGCCCCGCTCGTCACAAGAGCAATCCTCGTGCCTCACCGCAACCTACTGAAAAGCGCGACGACGTCGATGCGGCCATCGTTCGTCAGTTAGATTTTGCGTCAGCGCGCTCCCGTCCCCGCGCCGGATCTCGACATCAAGTCGTCGATTGTGCAGCGCTCGCGCTCGCTCGCACTCGCCGCGATCAGCCATCACCGCGCGCGTTCCACGTCGGAAACCTTTATGGTTCTCACTGCGCTCCGCCTCAGCGCACGCCGTGGTCACTCCGCGAGCGAAACTTTTTTCGGATGTATCAGAGGGATAGGGAACACGACGCGCGTCGGATTTTCGTGGCACGGTTCCTGCCACCATCCTCGGCCATGAGTACAGAGCCTTTCGTCAGTGCGCTCCTGATGCTGATGACGTCGGCGTCGACGCCGACCGCTTTCGCCGCCCCGGTTCCCTTCGAGGCGTCACCCGCGATCGAGCTTCAGCTCGGCGATCCGGACAAGACCAGTGAGAAACTGCGTGGCGCCGTGGCCTCGCTTCAGCGCGGCGACACGATCCGGGCGGCGTCCCAAGCGCATGCGGTGCTCCGCGAGGATCCCGGCATGGCGGCCGCCCACGAGATCCTCGGATCGGTCGCGATGATCCGGAAGGACTGGCGCGAAGCCGAACGCGAGCTGAGCGAAGCGCTCCGCTTGAACCCCCGCAGCTCCACCGCGTTGACCAAGCTCGGGAGCACGCTGCTCGCCATGAACCGGGTGAGTGAGGCGTCGCAGATGCTCAGGAAGGCGCTGACGATCTCGCCCGGCAAGGGCAGCGCCCAGCGAAAGCTCGCGACCATCGCGATTCGCCAGGGACGGCCGGAGCAGGCCGTCGCCGAGCTCCGCGAAGGCATCAAGGCCTCGAAGGGCACCGATCGCGTGACCAAGTACGTCCTGGCCAGCCTCTACCTCGAGATGCGGCAGTCCGCCGAGGCCGAGCAGCTCGCGGGCGACATCGTGCGCAGCGAACCGAACTGGCAACCCGGCCAGATCCTCCTCGGCATCGTGAGGCTCGACCAGGGCAAGATCGACGCGGCGCTCCCGCTCCTTCATGGCGCAGCCCAGCGCATCCCGAAGCGTGCGGTGTCGCGGTTGACGGCGGCCGTCAAGTATCGGGCGACGGGTAACCTGGCAGAATCGGTCCGGATGCTCGAGCAGGTGACCCAGGACCGGCCCGACTGGGCGCTGGCCCACTTCGAGCTGGGAGAGACGTTCTCCGCGCTCAAGCAGTTCGATCGCGCCCGGCAAGCGTACGCTCGGGCGAGGCAAGCGATCCCGGCGACGACGGAGCCGAAGACGACGCTCGACGGCGAAGATCTGAGCGTGCTCATCGGCGTGGCCGACACGTATGCGTGGCAGGCGAAGCGCCAGGTCAGCCCGGCGGCGCCGACGCTGAAGGCGGCCCGCTAGTCCAGGTCGAGCCTAGCCCTTGAGGCCGCCGGCGCCCCATCCCTGAATCAGGTAGCGCTGGACGGCGACGAAGAAACCGATCGTCGGGACCGTGATGACCACGCCGGCCGCCATGATCATGCCCCAGTCCACGATCGTCGCGTTGAAGAGGTCGTTGACGCCGACGGGCAGCGTCTTCAGCTCGTCCGACGTGATGAGAACGAGCGCGAAGAGGAAGTCGTTCCAGGCCAGGATGAACGTGAAGATGCCGGCGGCGATGAGCCCGGGCAACGCGAGCGGCAACGTCACGTACCAGGCGGCCCGGGCGCGATTGGCGCCGTCCACCATGGCCGCCTCTTCAAGCTCGAGCGGCACGCCCGCGAAGAATGCCCGGAGCAGCCACAGGCAGAAGGGCAAACAGAACGTCGTGTAGGACAGCACCAGGGCCAGGCGTGTGTTCACCAGGCCGAGCTGGCGGACCAGGATGTAGAACGGGATGATGATCATGATCGGCGCGAACATGTAGGTGGCGAGGATCAATCGGATGACGGTGTCGCGGCCGCGGAACGCGAAGCGCGTGAGCGCGTAGGCGCCCGCCGCCGAGGCGGCCAGCGTCACCACCACCGTGGTCAGCGACACGATCACCGAGTTCTTGAAGTAGACCGCGAAGTTCGTCTCGGCCAGGAGCTGGACGAAGTTGCCGAGCGTGGCGTGGCGCGGCACCAGCGTGGGGGTCGCGAAGATCTCGCCCGAGGGCTTGAGCGAGGTCGACAGCATCCAGAACAGCGGAAACGCGCCCAGCAGCAGGAGCACGCTCCCCGCCCCGTAGAGCCCGGCGGCCCGTCCCAGGCGCCGCCCGCTCACGCCGAGGCCTCCTCGTCGCGCAACACGCGGAAGTAGAACACCGTGGCCACCAGCAGCATCACGAACATGATGACGGCCAGGGCCGCGCCCATCCCCGCCTGCAGATACGTGAACGTGCGCGCGTAGGCGTACACGGGCAGCGTCCGCACGTAGCGGCTCACCCCGCCCTCCCCCGCCATCAGCCAGACCGTGTCAAACTTGGTGAACATCCAGATGGAGCGCAGCAGCACGATGACGAAGAGCACGCTGCGCGTGTGGGGCAGCGTGACGTGGAGGAAGCGCCGCACCGCACCGGCGCCATCGACGGTGGCCGCTTCGTACAGCTCGGGCGGGATGGTCTGCAGGCGGGCGAGGTACGTCACCACGACGAAGGGGAAGAACTGCCAGACACTGGTCATGATCAGCGACGTCATGATCCAGTCCTTGCCGAGCCAGGGCACGGGCGCCCGCGTGATGCCCCCGGCGACCAGAAGATGGTTGACGAGGCCGTACGAATCGTTGAGCAGCCACTTCCAGAGGATCACGGCGACGATCGTCGGAATCATGTACGGAAAGAGCACGACGCCCCGCAGCACGCCGCGGCCGCGAAACGCCTCGTTCAGGAGCAAGGCGGCCAGCACGCCGAGGACGATCTGCAGCACGATGGTCACGCCAGCGTAGACGACGCCGTACCGGACGCTCGACCAGAACTCGGGGTCGCCGGCGAAGTACTCGTAGTGGCGCAGCCCGACGAAGGCCTGGGCGGGCAGGAACGCGTGCTTGTCGAAGAGCGAGAGCCACAGGTTGTAGGCGATCGGGTAGACGACCAGTCCGCCCATCAGGAGCAGCGACGGCGCCAGGAGCAGCCAGCCGGCCACGGCCTGGCGCCGTTGGTTCACGGGGCGATCACGACCAGCGCTTGTAGTTGAGCTGGGTGAGCAGCTCCTCCGCGCGCTTCTGGGCGCGGTCGGCCTCGGTCTTGGGATTCTTCTCGCCCACCATCACCTCGATGATGAGGTCGGCCACGATGCCCGAGCCGTCCAGCTCGGCCAGGAAGGGCAGCACGTTGTCGTCGGGCCGGCTGAAGCCGATCGGCAGGAACCGGTTGTCGTTCAGTCCCTTCACCATGAAGTCGTGCCACGACTTCCACTTCTGGATGCGCGGGTTGGCCAGGTACTCCGGGTCGTTGATCATCGACTTGAAGATCGGCGTCAGGTGGATCGGCACCGAGTGGCAGTACTTCATGTAGTGCTCGCGCTTGTAGAACAGCTTGAGGAATTCGAAGGCTTCGTTCGGATACTTGGACTGGGTGAAGACGGCCCAGTTCTCGCCGTCGAGCGCCGAGACGCCCTTCTTGCCCTGCGGCCCGTGCGGCTTGAACATGGGCTGGAAGTGATCGGGATCGCGCATGCCTTCCGGCGCGTAGCGCTCGATGTAGCCGATGGTGCGGGCGCCCGAGAGGTACACCATCGACACCTTGCCGGTGGAGAGCGCGGCCAGCGTGTCGAGGTACTTCTGCCCGGACCAGCCGCCGGGCATGTACTTGTTGAGCTTCTGCAGATACTCGAGCGTGCTGACCATCGAGGTGCTGTTGAGCTGAGGCCGCCACGTCTTGGGATCGACCCAGCTCCCGCCGTTGGCGGCCAGCCACTCGGCCGGGTGCACGAAGCCGATGTAGAGCTTCTCGCCCGGCATCTGCAGCCCGAAGCGCTTGCCGTCCTCGGTGAGCGCCGCGGTCAGCTTCAGGAAGTCGTCGTAGGTCTCGGGCGGCTTCAGGCCCTTGCCCTCGCGCAGGTCGCGGCGCTCGGCGATGTAGGTGGCGCCCATCGCGTGGGTGACGCCGTAGTACTTGCCGTCGAAGTACTGGAGCTTCAGCGTCGCCTCGTGGATGTCCTTCTCGCCGAGGGCGCGGATCAGCTCGTCCATCGGGCGCAGCAGGTTCTTTCGGTAGAGCGACGCCGTCATGAACGGATTGAGGTGCGTGAGGTCGGGCGGACTGCCGGCGGCCAGCGCGGCGAGCAGCTTGGTGTTGAGATCGCCCCAGCCGAGCGCCTGCTGCTTGACCTTGAAGCCGGGGAACTTCTTCTCGAACTCCGCGATCGAGGTGTCCTGGATCGTCTTCACGGTCTGCGGCTCGACCTCGGTGTGCCAGACCTGGATCTCGCGCACCTGCTGGCCGAGCGCGGCCGGAGCGCGACCGAGGAGGACGGCACCCGCCGCCGTGGTCGTGAGGAACTGACGTCGTGAAGTCGGCTGTGCCATGGGCGCCCTCCTCGCTGCTCGCGAAGTGGGCGGAGTCTAGCGCGGGCCGGCCTCTTTCTTCAACCGGACGTCCTCGAGCGGCCCCGAGTACGGAAACGCCGGGATCAGCGTCAGCCCGGATTCCTCCACGCGCGGCCCCGAGGCGCGGATGAAGCCGTTCTCCCAGATCGGCGCGAACACCATGCGCTCGTGGAGCAGGCGCTGGATCTGGTGCAGCATCTCCTCGCGCTTCTTGCGGTCCATCTCCTGGAGCTGGCGCTGGAAGAGGCCGTCCACGTCGGGGATCGGCCCGTAGGAGGAGACGCCCCTGGCGGTGGCGAACGGCTCGATGCGGGTCGAGGCGTTGCCGGCCGAGCCGGTGGCTCCGACGAAGATGCCCCGGAGCTTCTTCTCGCGCCAGGCCGTGAGGAAGGCCGCGCGCTCCATCGTCCGGACGCGCGTCTTGATGCCGACGGCGGCGAGATAGTTCGCGATCGCCTCGCCCATCGAGGTGTACGGCGGGTACGGCGTGAACTCGCCGGCGTCGAATCCATTCGGGTAGCCGGCTTCGGCCAGCAACGCCTTCGCGCGCTTGGGATCGTAGGGATCGGGATCGATCGGCAGCGCGAACTCCTGATGACGGGGGACGATGTTGCCGGTGGGCCCCGAGAATCCCAGCGACTCGGCCTCGTTGATCGCCTGCCGGTCGATGGCGAGGCTGGCCGCCATCCTCACGCGCTTGTCCATCCACGGCGAGCCCGGCGTCCACTGCTCCGGGAACATCACCCAGAGAACCCCGTTGGTGCGCGTCGGGCTGAGCGTGAGCCCCGGTGTGCGGCGGATGTCGTCGGCGATCGGCCCATTGAAGTAGTAGGCGACGTCGACCTCGCCACGCTTGAGCGCCGCCGCCCGCGTCGACTCGTCGGGGATCGAGCGCAGCACGAGGCGTCTGACGCTCGGCGTCTTCCTCCAGTAGCCGTCGAAGGCCTCCAGCACGAGCTCCACGCCCGGCTGGAAGCTCACGAACTTGTACGGCCCGGCGCCGATCGGCGCCTTGCGGTACGCGTCCTCGCCAACTTTCTCGACGTATTTCTTGGGCACGACGTAGGCCGCGCCGGAGGCGCTGGTGCCGTAGAAGGTCATGAAGTCCGGCCACGGCTCCTTGAGCTGAAAGCGCACGTGCGTCGCGTCCACCACCTGCACCTCGCGCACGCGATCCTTGAAGAGCGGAGCCGCCGCCCCCTTGTAGCGCTCGAACGAGAACTTCACGTCCTCGGCGGTGACGGGATCACCGTTGTGGAACCGGGCGCCCTTGCGGATGACGAACTCCCAGGTGCGCCCGTCCTTCGACATGGTCCACGACTCGGCGAGGCATGGCGCGTTCAGACTGCCGGTCATCGGCTTTACGAGCGCGTCGTGGAGCGCGTACAGGATCATGAACGGGGTGATCTCGGAATCGGTGTCCGCCGGGTCGAGCCACCTCGTGGCGAGCGTGACGTGGACGCCGAACGTCATCGTGCCGCGCGGCTGGGCGGCCGCCGGCAGGGCGATGAGCAGCGTCGTCCCGAGGAGTACGACGATCGTCCGGATCACACGACTCATGAGCCTCCCCTCGTCCATACGGAAAACGAATGGCGCTCAGGAT
>WNGM01001846.1_pt1 | contig 21941 bp, 25 predicted proteins | sample 5400571 | NCBI WGS metagenome assembly WNGM01 (sample SAMN13153378, study PRJNA577476) | soil metagenome | isolation source: 100 cm soil or saprolite under Garry oak tree replicate 2 | place: USA:California | collected 2016-06-15 | reverse complement strand
CCGCCCAGGACCTGCATCGCGTGGTCCACGACCTTCCAGACGGCCTCGGCGGTGAAGAGCTTGGTCACCGCGCTCTCGCGCTGGGCCGGCACGCCCGCGTCGATCATCTTCGCCGTCCGATAGATCAGCTGCCGCGCGGCGTCGAGGCACGTGTACATCTCGGCGAGCTTGAAGGAGACGCCCTCGAAGGTCGCGATTGGCTGCTTGAACTGGACGCGCTTGGTCGAGTATTCCGCGGCGATCTCGAGCGCGCGGCGCGCGCTGCCGAGCGACGCCATGCAGTAGGTGACGCGCTCGGTGTCGAGCTCGTCCATGAGGACGTGGTAGCCGCCGTGGAGCGGCCCGAGCAGGTTCTCCCGGGAGAGGTCCACGTCGTCGAACTCGATCAAGGCGTTGTCCATCCAGTCGGCCATGATGACCTCGTCGAGCTGCCGCCGGATCGTCACGCCAGGATGGTCCATGGGCACGATGAACGTGGACATTCCCTTATGCGGGTGCGTCCCCGTGTCGGTGATCGCGAAGAGCGTCACGTAGTCGGCGAGGCCGCCGCCCGTGATGAACCGTTTCTGGCCGTTGATGACCCAGCGGTCGCCCCGGAGGGCGGCCCGCGTCTGCATCCGCGACGTGTCGCTGCCGATCTGGGGCTCGGTGATCGCGATCGCGGCGAGCTCCTCGCCCCTGAGGCGCGGCGGGATGTGCCGGCGCTTCTGCGCTTCGGTCCCGTAGCGGAGGATCGAGATGGTCCCGAGCGTGAGCGAGACCGACCGGATCGTGTCGGCGGGGTGGCCCGCGGCCGCGAGCTCCTCGTCGATGAGGCATTCGGCGACGACGCCCCGGCCGTTGCCGCCGTACGCCTCGGGGAAGAGCGCGCCGGTTAGCCCGGCTTCGCCGATGCGCCCGAGATAGGCGCGCGCCATCTCGCGCAGCAGGCGGCGCCGCTCGGGCCCCGGCGCGTGCTGGGCCTTGATCTCCTTCACGCGGCGGTGCGCCTCGGCGGACGTCGGCAGGATCTCCTGCTGGGCGAAGGCCCGCGCCGCGTGCATGAGCCGCTGCTCCTCCGGCGTGTAGAGGAACGTCTGGCCGCTCGAGACGGACCAGCCGCCGGGCATGGTCAGGTCGGGGAGGCCGATGGCACGGAACAGCTCGGGGTCGAAGCTCACTGGGCTACCCTCCCTGCGTCATTCGAGCGGGGACCGCGAGCCCGGGGCGGGCGTAGAACGGTACGCTCGAACGCCCGCTCGCCGAGGGTCGCGTGGTTCTTCTTGGGCACGAGCGCCGTACGCGGGAAGGTCATGACGCGCTCGCCGCGCTGGTTCTTGACGCGTGTCTCCACGGTGACCGTCCCGCGGTCGCCGCGCTTCGACTCGCGCGTGTCGAGCACGGTCGACTCGGCGTAGAGCGTGTCGCCGATGAACACCGGCGCGTCGTGGGTGATCTTCTCGATCTCGAGGTTGGCGATGGCGCGTCCCGACACGTCCGTCAGGAGGGCGAACCAGGTGCAGTCCGCCTCGCTGATCGTTCGCCCCGGCCAGTGGCGGAAGACCTCGCCGACCGTGAACTCCTCGAGATAGCGTCCGTAGGCCATCGGGCCGCTCAGCGAAGATGGGCCGCGAGCAGGAGGACGACGAGGCCGCACGCGCCGAGCCCGCTCCGGATCCAGTGCAAGCGGCCCCAGCGACGGAGGAGCGCGCCCGCGTCTCGATCGTCGAGCGGGGCGCTCGCCAGGAGCCGGCGGGTGGTCGGCATGACCACGAGAAGTGTGAACGGAACCGCGGCACCGACAACGACGCCGCCGAGCGCCCAGGCCCACGCGGACGTCACGAGCGCCGCGGCGAGCCCCGACGCGAAGGTGAGGCTCGCAAACGCGGCCTGCCACGGCGCGGCGCGCCTGTAGCTCGAGCGGAACGCGATCCGCGCGGCCGCCGGCCCGGTCTCCATCCGTGCCGGGTGCTCCACGAGGGAGACGTAGAGCGCCCAGGCGGCGAAGAGCGCGGCGCCGGCGATCGCGAGGGCCTCGAAGGCTATGGCCATGCGGGATCGGCCACCGCCGGGCGGCGTGACGCGCGGACGAGCTCGGCGGCGAGCGCGCGGCGCTCGGCGTCGTTGCCCGTCGGCGCCACCAGGAGGTGCGCGGCGTCGCGGTAGTAGCGCTCGACCGGGAACTCCGCCGTGTAGCCGTAGCCACCGTGGATCCGCATGGACTCGAGCGTGACGTCATAGGCCGTGTCGGAGGCGTAGATTTTCGCCATCTTGAGGCGGTCCGCGTCGAGCCCGTGCTCGGTGGCCGCCTCGGCGAGGAGGCGCGCCGCGGTGATCCGCGTCGCCATATCGGCGAGCTTGAGCTGGATCGCCTGGTGGTGGGCGATCGGCTTGCCGAACGCGGTGCGCTGCTGCGAGTAACGGAGCGCCGCCTCGAAAGCCGCCTGGGCCACGCCGACGGCGGTGGCGGCGGCGCCGAGGCGCGCGAGGGCGAGGGCGGCGGCGATCGGCTCGTCGCCGCGCCCGGGGGAGCCGAGGACGTCGCGCGCGGCGAGCCGGGCACCGGCGAAGGCGACTGCGCACGGGTCCACGCCGCGAAGCCCGAGCGTGGCGAGGGGCTCGCCGAGCCGGACGCCCGGTGTGTCGCGGCCGACGAGGAGCGTGACGGAGCCCGACTCCGCGCGCGCCTCGACGAGGAACCCCGCCACCCGCGTCGCGTTGTCCGTGGGCGGTGCGGCGCCCTCGAGGCGCCAGCCGTCGCCGTCGCGGGCCGCCGCGACCGTCCCGCCGCGTTCCCACGTCCACAGCGCGGCGCCGCTTGCCATCGGCGCCAGGATGCGGTGCTTCTGCTCGTCGGTGCCGAACCGCGCGAGCGCGTGCGCGACCGCCGCGTGCCGGGCGACGACGGTGGCGAGTGCGGCCGAGCCGCGCGCGAGCTCCTCGACGAGCATCGCGTAGGTCCGGACGTCGAGCCCGAGACCTCCCCAGTCCTGCGGGATCATCGCGCCCAGCACGCCGAGGTCGGCGAGCGCCCCGACGAGCTCTGCGGGGTAGGCCCCCGCGCGATCCAGCTCCTGGCACACGGGGGCCACGTCCTTGTCGACGACCTGGCGGACGGCGAGCACCATCTGGCGGCGCTCGGGGGCCTCGCCCTCGCGCGAGGTCAGGGCGCCCAGGCGCTCGCCGTAGCGCTCCGCGAGCTGTCGCGCGATGAGGGTCCGCTGGATCTCGTTCGTGCCCTCGCCGATGAGCATGAGCGGTGTGTCGCGGTAGTGGCGCTCGACGGCGCGATCGGCGCGCGTGCCGGCCGGACCGTGCAGCGAGAGCGCCGTCACGGCCAGCTCCTGCGCCGTCTCCGAGGCGAAGAGCTTCGCCATGCCCGCCTCGAGGTCGCAGCGCTCGGCGCGGTCCTTCATCGCCGCCGCCCAGTAGGTGAGGAGACGCGCGGCGTCGAGCCGGGTCGCCATGTCCGCGAGCGCGGGCGACGGCTCGGCGGGCGCTCCCGCCAGGTGCGCGAGCGTGTCGTCGTACGCCGCCTGGGCCACGCCGACGGCGCGGGCGGCGATGTTGATCCGGCCCGTCTCGAGACCGCTCATCACGTGCTTGAAGCCGCGCCCCTCGACACCCCCGACGAGGTTCGCCGCCGGCACCAGACAGTCCTCGAAGAGGAGCTCGGCCGTGTCCACGCCCTTGTAGCCGAGCTTCGCGAGGGACTTGACGACTCTGAGGCCGGGGTGACGCTTCTCGACAACGAAGCACGACATGCCGCGATGGCGCGGCTCGGCCGTCGGGTCGGTCAGCGCGAGGAGGGCGAACGTGTTGCCCTCGCGGCCGTTGGTCACGAACATCTTCGTCCCCGAAATGACGTACTGGCTTCCGGACCGGCGCGCCACGGTCCGGATGGCCTGCACATCCGAGCCCGCGTGCGGCTCGGTGAGGCACAGGCCGCCGCGCGCCTCGCCGCGCGCGAAGCGGGGGAGGAAGCGCCGGCGCTGCTCCTCGGTGCCGTGGTGGAGGACGATGAGCGCGGCCATCGTGTGGCTGTTGATCACGCCGGCGAGCGACATGAAGCCGCGGCACAGCGTCTCGACGACCCGGGCGTACGTCGTGACGTCGAGCCCGAGCCCGCCGTAGGCCGTGGGCACGAGGGCGCCGAAGAGACCGAGGTCGCGCATGCGCGCGACGAGCTCGTGGGGGTAGCGGTCGGCGTGCTCGAGCGCCGCGGCGCTCGGGCGCACCTCGCGCTCGACGAAGTCGCGGACTCGGCCGATCAGCGGATGAACCACACTGACCCGATAGTACAACACGACCGGCTAGGCGTAGTCGTCGAGCACAACGACGCCGATACCTTCCCCCTTGAGGCGTCGCAGACGAGCGTCGTTGGTGACGAACGCGTCGGCCTTCTCGCTCAGCGCCGTGGCTGTCAGGAGCGCGTCTGGCGTTCGGACGCCGTAGGCGGCCCTGAGACGCGCCGCCTCCCGCGCGATCCGGTAGTCGGGCGGAATCAGCCTGGTGTTGGGAAGAGAGAGGATGAACCGCTCGAGTACCGCCAAACGGTCGCGCCGCCCCTCCATGAAGGGCTGGACCAGCAACTCCGTCACCGAGAGCGTGGACAGCACCGCGAGCGGGGAGCCTTCGGCGATCGCGGCGAACACGGCCTCGGTCAGCTCGGCGTAGGGCTCCACGTCTTCGAGGTGATAGATGAGGATGGAGCTGTCGAGCGCCACTTTGCGGAGCCGTTTGAGCTCGCCGAGGAAGCGCGCTCGCTTTACGGCCACGACCTGCGCTGCCTCTCGACATAGCGCTCGACCGCCCGCCGGGTCTTGCCCCACGTGCCCTTCAGCGAGCCCCGGGTGATTCGCGCGTACACCCGCGGCCGGGTCAGGATGACCCGTCCGTCCTCGAGCCGCGCGAGCAGGTCGTCCCCCTCCTTCACGCCCAGCGCGTCACGCATCTCCTTCGGGATCACGAGCTGCCCCTTTCGACTCACTCTTACCGATCGACTTAAGGTCATACGATTCCCTCCAACGTAAGACAATACCAGATTGCGTAAGGCGACGGAATGGAGGCGGCCTCGCCGTCGAAGACGCTTTCGGGAGCCGGGCCAGCGCGGCTACACTGTGGCTGGGATGTCCCTCGACGACCTCGTCCTGCGCCTCCAGCGGTGGCTCGACCGGCTCGTGCGGCGGCTCTACCGCGGCCGGGCACCCGAGGCGACGCGACGCCGTGTGCTGATCGTCCAGATCGACGGCCTCTCGCGCTCCGTGCTCACGCAGGCGCTCACGGACGGCACGGCACCCTTCCTCGCGCGGCTCGTCCGGCAGCGGGGCTGGCGGCTCACGCCGATGAGCGTCGGTCTGCCCACCTCGACGCCGGCCTTCCAGATGTCGGCCATGTACGGCGTGCGGCCGGACATCCCCGGCTTCCACTACCACGACAAGCGCCGCCACGCCGACGTGTACTTCCCGCGCGGGCAGGACGCCCTGCGGGTCGAGGTGGCGCAGGCGCAGGGCCGCCGCGGCATCCTCGCCGACGGCAGCGCCTACGGCTGCGTCTTCACGGGCGGCGCCACGAGCAACCTCCTGACGTTCGCGATGATGCGGCGGCCGAGCGGCGCGGGCCTGCTCTGCCTCGTCTCGCAGCTCGTCGTCGTCGGCTGGGTCCTCGTGAAGTGCTGCGTGCTCTCCGGGATCGAGCTCGCCCGCGCCCTCCTCCGCTTCGTCGCCGACCCCCTCGGGGAGAGCGCGCGGGGGTGGCGCTGGCTCGCCATCAAGGTCGGGATCTCGGTGTGGCTCCGCGAGCTGTTCACGCTGGCCGCCGCGCGCGACCTGTACGCGGGCGTGCCGGCGGTCTACGTGAACTACCTCGACTACGACGTGTTCGCGCACGCCTACGGCCCGCGTCACCGACGCGCACGCCGCGCCCTCCGTCGCATCGACCGCTCGATCCACCGGCTCTGGCGCGTGCTGCGGCGCGTCCCGGAGCACCGCTACGACCTCTACGTCCTCTCCGACCACGGCCAGGCGCAGTGCACGCCGTACGCGCGCCTCTCCGGCGGGAAGCCCATCGAGCAGACCCTCTTCGACGACTTCCTCGATCCGCTCGCGGCGCACGCGGAGCCGGCGCCCGCCGGTCGCGCGCGGCGCGTCGTGCACGGGCTCGCCGCGTATCGGACGCACCGCGCGCCGGGATTCTTCCAGCGATTCGTGAACTACCTCGAGCGTGACTTCCCCCGGGTGCTCGGCGGGACGCGTGGGGTCCGCGAGCACGGAGGGATCCGCGTCGTGTCGGCCGGGCCGAACGCCTTCGTGTACTTCCTGGAGGTGGAAGGACCGGTGAGGATCGAGTGGATCGAGGAGCGTTTCCCGGGGCTCACGGAGGAGCTCTCGCGGAGCCGCGGGATCGGATTCGTGCTGGCTCGCGCGGGCGACGGGCCCGTCTGCGCCTGGCGCGGCAAGCGCTATCGTCTCCACGAGCTCGGCGCCGGGCCGTTCGCCGGACGCGACGATCTGCCGCGGGTCCTCGAGGGCCTCCGCGACCTGATGGCGATGGAGAGCGCGGGTGATCTCGTCGTCTACGGGATCGATGCGCCCGAGGGCGACGTGTCGTTCGTGGACGAGGTCGGCGCCCACGCCGGGACGTCGTACGACGAGCTGCACACGTTCGTCATCCACCCACCGACCGTAACGCTCCCGTCGGCGATCGCCCATCCGGTCGAGCTGTACGCGCACTTCCGGCACGCCCGCGAGGCGGCATGATCCCCCTCACGGTCGTGAGCTACAACATCCACCGGGGCGTCGGCCTCGACCGCCGCCTGGACCTCGACCGGATCGCCGACGTGATCGCAGAGACGGCGCCCGACGTGGTCGGGCTCCAGGAAGTGATCCGCGAGGCGGGCGGGAAAACCGGCGACCAAGGGGCGTACCTCGCGCTGAAGCTCGGCATGGCGCTCGTCATGGGCGTGACGCGCGCGCACGGCTCGGGGACCTACGGCAACGCCGTGCTCACGCGCGTGCCCGTCCTCGGCTCGGAGCGCCGCGACCTGTCGCGGGGCGCGCGCGAGCCACGCGGGGCCTTGCGGGTGGACCTCGACGTCAAGGGGACGCCGCTCCATGTCTTCAACTGCCACCTGGGGGTGGCACTCTCCGAGCGGCGCGCACAGCTCGAGCTGCTCGGCCGGTTCATCCGCGACTCCGCACGGCTCATCGGGCCGCGCGTGCTCCTCGGCGACTTCAACGAGTGGCACCGTGGCCCTATCACGCGCGGCCTCCGGCGCGAGTTCTCGTCGCCGATGCGCCGGATGCGGCGCACGCATCCGGCGATGTTCCCGCTGTTCGCCCTCGACCGGATCTACTGGGACGTGGAGCTCCAGGGTCAGGAGTTCCATGTCCACCGGAGCCGCCTCGCGCGGGTGGCCTCGGACCACCTGCCGGTGGTCGGCCGGCTCGTCGTGCGTCACCGGCCGCCGCGCGCCGTCCCGTACGTCGAGGGCGACGCGCTGCCGCCTGCGGAGTAGCCGCGCCCGGCTAGTTGAAGTGCGCCTGCACGATGACCTTCGGGTACTCGGGCGGCTTCCCTCGCAGGTCCACTTCGCGGAGGGTTCGGTCCGGCGCCTCGAGCACGATGTTGCCGTTCGAGTAGGCGACGAACCTGCCCCAGGCCTTGGGGATCGTGTGCTCGTACTTGGCCTGGGCGGTCTCGGCCGCGGCACGCGGCAGCGCGAGCGGCTCTCGCACGAGGGCGAGCCACGGGTTCAGCGCGATCGCGACCAGCGCGATCGCAATCACGGTGAGCACGACCCGGACGTACCGGTCGAGTGTCATGACGACCTCCTCTTGTTGATGGGCGGGCCCCGAGATGGCCCCCCATACCCCCCCACTGCGCCGCGATCGAGCCGAGGGCTCGATCGCGCCTGCGGCGCCGCCTACGCCCGCCCGGCGAGCTCGAGCGCGGCGAGGAAGAGCGTGTTGGCGCCGTACTCGATGTCGTCCATGGGCGTGAATTCCTCCTCGCAGTGGCTACGCCCGCCGCGCGACGGGACGAAGATCATGCCGGTCGGGCCGATCGCCGCCATGTACTGAGCGTCGTGGCCGGCGCCCGAGAGGATGCGGCGGGAGCGCGCGCCGCTCGCCTTCGCCGCGCGGTCGACGGCGGCGACGACCTCGGCGGCGAACGGCGTGAAGGGCACGCGCCAGTAGTGCTCGAGCTCGTAGCGGACGCCCTCGCGCGCGCACGCGTCGCGGACGACGCGGTCCACGAGCGGCAGGGCCCGGTCGAGCGTCTCGGTTCGCGGGTCGCGCAGGTCGATCGAGAGCGTGGCCGCGCCGGGGATCGCGTTCACGATGTTCGGGCGCACCGTGAGGTGGCCGACGGTGGCCACGAGGTTCCCTCCGATCTCGCGGGCGATGCCGCGCACGCCCGCGATCACCTCCGCCGCGGCGACGAGGGCGTCGTGGCGGATGCGCATCGGCGTGGGGCCGGCGTGGTCCTGGACGCCGTGGAGCGAGAGCCGTGACCACGAGATCGCGACGATCCCCTCCACGACGCCGACCGCGAGCCCCTCCTCCTCGAGGATCGGACCCTGCTCGATGTGGAGCTCGAGGTAGGCGCGGAAGGGTCGCGCGACGCAGGGCTCCGAGCCGAGATAGCCGATGCGCTCCAGCGCGTCCACGAGACGGACCCCGTCCGTGTCGCGCGCGCCGTAGGCGTCCTCGAGCGCGATCTTCCCGGCCATCACCCCGCTGGCGATCATGGCCGGCTGAAAGCGCGCCCCCTCTTCGTTGGTGAAGATGACGAGCGCGACGGGATGGCGGGTGCGGATCCGATGGTCGTTCAGCGTGCGGATCGTCTCGAGGCCGCAGAGGACGCCGAGCTGGCCGTCGTACTTGCCGCCGGTCGGCACGGAGTCCACGTGTGAGCCCATCAGGACGGGCGGCAGCGGCTCGGCCCCCGGGCGCTCGCCGAAGATGTTGCCCATCTGGTCCATCGTCACGCGGAGGCCCGCCTCGCGCATGCGCGCGACCATCCAGTCGCGCCCGCGCTTGTCCTCGTCGGTCAAGGCGAGCCGGGTGAGGCCGCCACGCGGCGTCTCGCCGATCCTGCCCAGGTCGTCGATGGACCGCTCGAGTCGCTTCCGGTCGATGCCCATGTGCCCTCCCGCCAGCCTACAATCCCGCAGTGCAAGCCGTCGCACGTCGCGGGGCCGCGGTACGAGCCGCAGCCGCAGGCGAGGCGAGCCTGCGATCGAGTCCCCGCCGTGCGAGGCGAGTCTACAATCCTAGATACGCGCGCTTCAGCCGCTCGTCGCCGAGCAGCTCGCGCGCCCGCCCCTCCAGCACGAGCTTCCCGCTCTCGAGCACGCACGCCCGGTGGGCGAGCGTGAGCGCCTGGCGGACGTTCTGCTCCACCAGCAGCACCGTGACGCCGTCCGCGTTGATGGCCCGCACCGTCTCGAAGATCCTCGCGACGAGCACGGGCGCCAGGCCGAGCGTCGGCTCGTCCAGCATGAGCACGCGCGGGCGCGCCATGAGCGCCCGGCCGATCGCGCACATCTGCTGCTCGCCGCCCGAGAGCGAGCCCGCGAGCTGCGTCCGCCGGTCGGCGAGGGCGGGGAAGAGCGAGTAGACGTACTCGAGCGTCGACGCGCGCTCGGCCCGCGCGCGCGCCGTGTGTGCCCCGAGGAGCAGGTTCTCGACGACGCTCATGAAGGGGAACAGACGACGTCCCTCCGGCACCTGGACGATCCCGCGCTCGACCCTTCGATGCGCGGCGACCCCCGTCAGATCCTCGTCACCGAAGAGGACGCGCCCTCGCCGCGGTGCCACCAGGCCGGAGACGACGCGCAGGGTCGTGGACTTGCCCGCGGCGTTGGCGCCGACGAGCGCGACGATCTCGCCCGGGCCCACCTCGAGCGAAACGGCCGCGAGCGCCTGCAAATCACCGTAGAAGGCGTCGATCGCGTCAAGCCTGAGCAAGGACGAATTCGTCGCCGAGGTAGGCGTCGATGACGCGGCGATCCCGCGCGACTTCGGCCGGTGTGCCTTCCGCGATCGCCTCGCCGTGGTGGAGCACGACGATGCGCTGGGCGAGACGCATCATCGCCGCCATGACGTGCTCGATCACGATCAGCGTGAGGCCGTCGGCGTGCAGGAGCCGGATCAGCTCGATGATCCCCGTGAGCTCGGACGGGGTGAGGCCCGCCATCACCTCGTCGAGGAGGAGGAGGCGCGGTCGCGTGGCGAGCGCCCGCGCGACCTCGAGGCGCTTGCGGAGGCCGATCGGCAGCGCCCTGGCGCGCGCGTTGGCGTGCGGGGCGAGCCCGCACGTCTCGACGACGCGCTCGGCCTCGAGGCGCGCCGCGCTCACGCGCCGGAGCCTGGTCAGCGCGCCGATCATCACGTTGTCCACGACCGAGAGGTTGCCGAAGGGCTTCACGAGCTGGAACGTCCGCGTGAGACCGAGGCGGCAGATCACGTGCGGGGGCCGGCCCCCCACGTCCCGGCCGTCGAACACGACGCGGCCGCCGTCGGGACGGTAGTAGCCAGCGATGACATTGAAGAGTGTCGTCTTGCCGGCGCCGTTCGGCCCGATGATGCCGAGAAGGTCGCCCCGGCGGACGTCGAGACTCACGTTGCGCACCGCCGTGAGGCCCCCGAAGCGCTTCGTCACGCGCTCAAGCGTCAGCACGGGCCCTCCAGACCCCCAGGCGACCGGCGACACCGGTCAAGCCCTCGGGGGCGAACCGCACGACGAGGATGAGGGCCGTGCCGTAGATGACGAGATAGATGCCGGCGAACCCGGTCTTCAGACCCGAGAACGTCGCGCGCAGGTACGTCTCGAGCGACGTGATCAGGATCGAGCCGAGGAAGGGGCCCAGGGCGGTGCCCATCCCCCCGATGATCGTGTTCAGCGCGAACCTGATCGAGAGGTCGATCGAGAAGACATAGAAGGGGTCGACGAAGCCGACGTACTGCGCCCAGAACGTGCCGCCGACCGCCGTCATCGCGGCGCTGAGCGTCACCGCGCGGATCTTCAGTCGGCGGCTCGCGATGCCGAGCGCCTCGGCGGCGTCCTCGTCCTCACGGACGCCGGCGAGCTGGTAGCCGATCCGCGAGGTCTCGAGCCAGACTTGCACGCCGTAGTAGACCAGCGCGACGACGAGGGCCACGTAGACCCACGCGACGTGGCCGAGGCCGAGCGTCCAGAGGCCGGGGCGGAAGGGGACCGGGATCCCCTCCGAACCCGCCGTGAAGCCGCGCCAGCGGCTCGCGACGATCAGGAGCACCTGCGAGAACGCGATCGTGGAGAGCGCGAAGTAGGGGCCGCGGAGGCGATTCGAGAGATAGCCGATCACCCCGCCGGCGGCGATCGAGAGGACCACCCCGAGGAGGAGCCCGAGCCAGGGGCTCTGATGGAAGCGCGCCGTCATCAGGGCCGCGGAGTAGGCACCGATGCCGAAGAAGGCGGCGTGGCCGAGGGAGACCTGGCCGGCGTAGCCCCCCGCCACGTTCCAGGCGGCCGAGAGCGCTCCCCACATGAGGATCAGGATCAGGCTGTCGAGGACGAACGCGTCGCGCACGACCAGCGGCAGGAGGGCGGCGACGCCGAGGAGCGCGAGCGCGGCCCAGCGCCGGGGCGGCAGCGAGGCCATCACACCCCGAGCGTCTCGGCGCCGCGCTGGCCGAAGAGTCCGGCCGGGCGGAAGACGAGCACGGCGATGAACAGGACGAAGTAGAAGACCTCCTTCCACGCGACGCCGAAGACGTACGAGCCGAGGACTTCCACCGCCGCGACGATCAGGCTGCCCAGCATCGCCCCCACCATGTCGCCCAGGCCGCCGAGCACGACGACGACATAGGCGAGGAGGACGAACTGGAGCCCGGCCGTGGGGTAGACCGCGTAGAGCGGCGACACCAGCACGCCCGCGGCGCCGACGCACGCGATGCCGATCGCGAACGTCAGGCGGTAGACCCGGTCGGTGTCGATGCCCATCAGCGTCGCCGCGTCGTGGTCCTGCGCGGTGGCCCGCATGACCCGGCCTGTGTGGGTCCACTTCATGAAGGCGAAGAGGGCGAGCGTGAGGGCGACGGCGATGACGAACGCGACCACCTGGGAGAGGTTGAACGCCGTGCCGAAGACGCGGATCACGACCGATGAGTGCCACGGCCGCAGCGTGCGGAAGTCCCCCGTCCAGACGACGAGCGCGACGTTTTGCAGCGCGATGGAGAGCCCGACGGTCGTGAAGATCTGGACGTTGTGGGAGGCATGGATCACGCCGCGCATGACCAGGACATAGGTGAGGAAGCCGAGGCCAAAGAAGAGAGGGATCGAGACGAAGAGGACGAAGTAGGGGTCGAGGCTCCAGAGGCTGTACGCCCAGAAGGCGGTATACATCCCCAGCATGAGGAACTCGCCGTGGGCGAAGTTGACCACCCGCATGATCCCGAAGATCAGCGTGAGGCCGACGGCGATCAGCGCGTAGATCCCACCGAGCAGGACCGTCGAGACCCCGAGCTGCGCGAAGACGTCTATTTGCGCGCGTCCCAGGCGCCGAGCGGGATCCACTTCGCCCGGTTCGTCGTGAACTCCTCCGGCCAGACCGTGACGAGCTGGCCGTTCTGCCACTGGAGCATGTAGTGCTGGACCCGCGCGTTCGAGTTCTGGCCGTGCTCGTCGAACTTCACGCCCCAGCCGTTGATCATCGAGCCGACGGGGAGGTCGAGCGACATCACGGCGTCACGGAACTTGGCGAGGTCGTCGCTCTTCGCCCGATCGAGGACGACCTTGAGGAGCCAGAGGCCGCTGCCGGCGAGCTGGTGGCCGCCGAGCGGGTAGGAGCCGGTCCGCTTCTGGATGGCCTCGCGGAACTCGCGTTCGAGCTTCTGGCCCTCGGGCTTGAGCGACTCGAGACGGAAGCCGGGGCCGGGCTCGAGCAGCGCGAAGACGCCGTTGGCGTCGTTGCCGAGCGCCCGGCCGAAGTCGGGCGAGCCGTACCCCGTCGCCCCCGCGTGGACGAGCGCCTTGAAGAGGAAGTTCTGCTCGCGGGCCTGACGCCAGAAGAGCGGCGCGTCGTTGGTGTAGCCGATGTGGTGGACCACGTCGGGGTTGAGCTGCTTGAACCGGGTGATGATCGGCGTGAAGTCGTTGATGGAGGTGAAAGAGTAGTACTCCGCCGCCACCTCCTGCATCCCGAACTCCTGCTTCGCCCGCACGCGCGCCGACTCCGTCACGCCCTGGCCGTACGAGGAATCCTCCGAGAGGAAGGCGATCTTGAGCGCGTTGGCTTTCATGTTGAAGCGCGGGGCGAGGTGCTTGGCGATGAACTCGACGTTGTACCAGCCGAACCCGGTGGCGTCGATCTCGGTGCGGAAGACGGTCGTGAGGCCACGCTTGTTGAACCGCGGGTCGACGCAGGAGGTCTCCCAGTAGATGACGGTGTGGCGCGCCGCCGCTTCGCTCGCTGCGCCGCACAGGCGCGAGGAAAACGTGCCGGTGATGATCTTCACCCCTTCGCGGGTGATCAACCGGTTCGCCTCGCTTGCCGCGGCGGTGGGGTCGGGGGCGTCGGCGACCGTGAACACGAGCTTCTTGCCCATGACGCCGCCCCGCTCGTTGATCATGTCGCGCACGATCTCGTACCCCTCGAGGTGTCGCTTGCCCTCGCCCGCGAGCGGACCCGTGAGGGGCTCGAGCAAGCCGATCTTGTACTCGCCCGAGAGCGTTTGGCCGTGGGCGACGGTGGCGCCGAGGACGACGGCGAGCGTGGTGACGACGACGGCCGAGCGATGCATACGGGACCTCCCGGCTTGGGGAAGCGTCTTCGAGGCGACGGCCGGGTTGTAGCACCTGGTCGCGTCGAGTGTCAAGGCAGGCGGCGTCGGCCGTGTGGACGTCGGCGAGCCGACGCGTTGCGCCCGTCACGAGCGCCGGTGCTAGACTCGGACACGTGAGCGCCGACCCCGCGCCAGGCGTCCTGGGACCGCACACGGTCCGCTTCTGCCCGCTCTGTGGCGCGCCGACCGCTCGCGAGCCGGTGCCCCCGGACCAGCGCGAGCAGCACGTGTGCTCGCGCTGCCGGTTCGTCTTCTATCTGAACCCGAAGGTCGTCGGCGCCACGCTCCCCGAGCAGGACGGCGCAATCTTACTGACGCGCCGGTCGATCAATCCCGGGCGCGGACTCTGGACGTTCCCCGGCGGCTTCGTCGACTTCGGCGAGAGCGTGACCGACGCCGCCGTGCGGGAGACGTTCGAGGAGACGGGCCTCACGGTGGACCTCACGGGCCTGCACAACGTGTACACGTATCCGGACGCGCCGGTGATCGTCGTCTACCGGGCGCGCGTCATCGGCGGCGCGCTGGCGACCTGCGACGAGAACGACGCGCTCGCATGGGTGTCGCCGGCCGAGATCCCGTGGGATGCGCTCGCGTTCCCGTCGACGCGCGACGCGCTCCGCGAGTGGGTCGCCGCGCGGGGCGAGACGCCGGGGGGCTAGACGGGTTCCGTCGGGTCATCGATCCTTCGACGGGAGAAGTCCGCCATGCGTGCCTTCGTCGGCAGCGCCCGCGTGACCCTTGCCCTGCTCTCCGTTCTCGTCGACGGCGCCGCCGCGCAGGCGGCTGACATGTCCTGCCAGCAGGTGCCTGGAAACCGCTTCTACTGGGTCGAGCGCGCGTTCTGCGATCTCGAGCCGAGCGGGCCCGAGAAGGCGCGGGGTCTCATCGTTTGGAACCACGGAATCAGCGGCACCCTGGAGTCGTACAAGGCGCCAGCCCCGCTGGCGTTCCGGCTGCTGCAGGCGCGCGGCTGGGACGTCATCATGATCAAGCGGCACAACCTGGCCGAGACGATGGCCGGCGGCCCGCTGCACCGCACGGTCCAGCGCACCCTGGAAGAGGTGAAGGCGCAACGAAAGCTCGGATATCGGAAGATCGTCCTGGCGGGTCAGTCGTTTGGTGGGTACGTGACGCTCGATGCCGCCGACGAGGCTCCGGATATCTTCGCCGCCGTCGCGCTGGCGCCCGGCGTTCGTGCGGGCAGCGCCACCGGACGCCTTGACGCGTCGATCACCGACCGGTTGCTTCAGAGCGCGAAGACCGGGCGGATCGCTCTCGTGTTCCCCAAGGACGACGACCTCTTCGGTAACGTCGTTCGCGGCGCGAGTGCCGACCGGATCCTGGCCGGCCGTAACTTGCCGTACCTCCTCCTCGACGAGACGAGCGGCCTCGTGGGACACGGTGGCGGCGTGGGCGGCCGGTTCGCAGTTCGGTACGGCCTGTGCTTGGCGGAATTCCTCTCCGCGCCGGAGCTTCCCGGTGGACGGTTCACGTGTCAGCCAGCGGGAGACCCCTGGCCGGTCGTGCGTGAGCTCTTGCTTCCCGCCCCGGCGGACAGGCCGGCGATCGTGACCGATCCTGCCGCGCTGCCCAATGGGCTTGGTCGCTTCACCGGGCTGTGGTATGGCCTCCTCGATGAGGCCATCGTCCTCTTCGCGCTCGTCCCGGCGGAGAGTCCGAAGCTGCGCGCCATGTACCGATCGTCGTCTTTTACCCGGAGCGGCAGCGTTTACGATGTCGAGGTCAAGGGCGGCCGCGTGCACCTCACGCTCCCCCGGAAGGACCGCGTCACCGTGGGGCCCGACGCGGACGGCGGCCTCATCACGTGGACCTCGTCGGACGGCTCGCGTGTGCTCACGGGAAAGCTGCTCCGCGCGCCCGAGTAGTCCCGCGATCGGGGCGGAGCGTCCGGCGATTATCCGCGCGAGGCGAGGGCGACCGTCACCCGGCCGGTGACGACCTTCTCGCCGCGCTGATTCTCCGCCCACACCTCGAGCTCGACCAGGTCGACGTCGTCCTTCGACGACTTGGAAAGCACGCGGCCTCTGCAGGTCACGACGTCCGCGAGCCGCACGAGCGCCGCGAAGCGGACACCGAGCTTCCGGACCGTGCCCGCGCCCGCCCAGTCGGTGATGGCCTGCGCGACGAAGCCCATCGAGAGCATGCCGTGCGCAAAGACGCCGCCCATGCCGGCCGCCCGCGCGAACGCCTCGTCCTGATGGATCGGGTTGAAGTCCCCGGAGGCGCCGGCGTAGCGCGTGAGCTGGATCTGCTCGATCGGGCCCTTGACGAGCGGTGGGAGCTCGTCGCCGACCGTGACGTCCTCGAAGGCGACCTTCGCGTATTTCATCGGCACGTCAGAGGCGGATCACCGTGACGTGGCGCATGGTGGCGACGATCTCGTCCGTCCGGTCGGTGATCGCGGTCTCGCGGACGACGAACGCCATGGGGCCGCTCTTGCCGGTCTTCTCGTAGAGGTCCACGACCTTCGTCCGGCAGAGGTACGTCTCGCCCGGGGTGAGCTGCCGGAAGATCTCGAACTCCTGCTCGCCGTGGAGCACACGCGAGATGTCGACGCCGAGATCGCGGAGCAGCGCGCCCGCGTCCGCGCGCTCGTCGCGGAAGGTCACGGCGAAGGTCGGCGGCGCTATCACATCGCCCCACGCGGACGCCGCTCCGACTCGATCCTCCAGATAGAACGGATTCAGATCCCCGACGGCTCGCGCGAATTCTTTGATCTTTCCCCGTTCGACCGTCACCGGGAAGGGCGGGTACTCCTTGCCGACGACGGACCTGTCGACCTGGATCGGCATCAGGCGCGTCCCTCGGTCTCGAGCAGCGTCGCTCTGGCGCGCACTCTCATGCCAACCGGCGTCGCCGTGAGGTGCTTCATCTCGACCAGCGTGCCGACCGTGCCCGCGCCCGGCGAGAGGTCCATGACACCGACTAATACCTCGGAACCAGCGGGAACCGCAAGCCGTGGCATCATACGCGGCGCATGGTTCGCTGGGTCGCGGCCGCGGGCGCCTTCGTCGTCTCGCTCGACTCGATGGTCAACATCGCGTTCCCGGCGATCGCCGCCGCCTTCGGCGCCCCGCCCGAGCGGATGCGCTGGATCATCATCTGCTACACCGGCAGCTATGCGGTCATGTCGTTCGTCGCCGGCGCGGCGGCGGACCGCATCGGGCCCGTGTTCCGGGTGGGCCTTGCGCTCTCCGTCGCCGGCTTCGCCCTCTGCGGCGCCGCGCCGAGCTTCCCGCTCCTCCTCGCCGGGCGCGCGGTGCAGGGGGTCGCCGGGGGGCTCGTCTACGGCACGGCGCCCGCGCTCGCGACGCTGGGCGCTGCCGCGTCCCTCCGCGGTCGCCGGCTGGGCTTCCTCAACGCGGCAATCGGTCTCGGCTTCGCGTCCGGGCCCGTGCTCGCGGGCGTCCTGGTCGACGCGCTCGGCTGGCGGGCGGTCTTCCACGCGCGCGTTCCGGTGGCGCTCGCCGCGCTCGGCTGGGCCCTGACGGTACGCCCGCGCGAGAGCGGCGACGCCTCCCGGCGGCTCGTCGCCGTGCGCGACGTCCTGCGCGCCCCGGTGCTCGTCGCGAGCGGGCTGTCGTTCGTCGCCAACGCCGCGATCTTCGCGATCTGGCTCCTGGCGCCCTTCTACATCGTCGGCGTGCGGGGCCTGTCGGCCTCGGCCGGCGGCGTGCTCTTCATGCTGACGCCGCTCGGCACCGCGGCGGCGGCGCCGCTCGCGGGGTGGCTCAGCGATCGCCTGGGTGCCCGCGCGCCGATGGTGGCGGGGCTCGCCCTCGAGGCGGTCGGGCTCGCCGCGCTGAGTCGGGCGGATGCGGCGACGCCGCTCGCCGCCGTCGTGCTCGCCCTCGCGGCGGCCGGGTTCGGGCTCGGCGTCTTCCAGGTGCCCAACATGGCGAGCGTGATGGCGGCGTTCCCCGCCGGCCACGCGGGCGCCGCGGGCGGACTCACGTTCCTCGCGCGGACCCTCGGCCTCGTCACCGGCGTCGCGGTCCTCGCAGCCGTCTTCGGCGGCCGCCGGGGGGTCGTGGGTTTTCAGCCCGCGTTCGCCGAAGCGTTCACGCTCGCCGCGCTCGCGGTCGCCGGCGCGGCGGTGGCCGGACTCGCGGTCGGCCGCGCGCGGGCTTATACTCCCGGGCGATGAGTCGTCTGAGCCTCTTGAGCCCGCTCGGTACGACGGCCGGCGAGGTCAAGCCGCTCGCCCGGCGCCGCGGAAACCTGCGCGGCGTCCGCGTCGGCATCCTCGACAACTCGAAGCCCAACGCGGAGGTCCTGCTCGCCCGGGTCGCGGAGCTGCTCGTCGAGCGCGCGGGCGCCGGGCCGGTGACGCTCTGGCGGAAACCCGGCGCGTCGCGCCCCGCGACGGTGATCGACGAGGTCGTTGCCGGGTCGGACGTCGTCCTCACGGGCTCGGCCGACTGAGGATCCTGCACGTCGTGGAGTTTCCACGACGCGGCGGAGATCGAGGGGCGCGGCGTCCCGGTCGCCGTCCTGGGCACCGACGCCTTCGTCTCGCTCGCCGAGGCCGCGGCGGCCGCGCTCGGCATGCCGCATCTCCAGCTCGTCGCGGTGACGCACCCGCTCGGGGGCATCGACCCGAAGCTCGCCCGCGCGAAGGCCGACGGCGTCGTCGATCGTGTGATCGCCGCGCTCACGCGCGACCCCGCGCCGCCCGTGGCGGCGTCCGCCCCCGTCGCCGCGACGGTCACGGCGCCAGCGGACATCGACCTGTTCCAGGACTTCGCCCTCGCCGAGGGCTGGTCGGACGGCATGCCCGTGCTCCCACCGACGGCGGAGCGCGTCGCGCGGATCCTCGGGCCCCTCGCGCCCCGCAGCGCCGACGTGATCGCGATGCTCGCGCCCCGCCGGGGCGTGGCGACTCTCGAGGCGATCGCCGCCAACCTGGCGCTCGCGGGCGCCCTGCCCGGGCATCTGCCGGTCGTCGTCGCCGCGATTCGCGCGCTCGCCGATCCCCGCTTCAACCTGAACGCGATCCAGACGACGACGCACCCGTGCACGCCCCTCCTGATCGCCAACGGTCCGATCGCCCCGCGCCTCGGGATCAACGCCGGCGCCAACGCGCTCGGCCAGGGCCATCGCGCCAACGCCGTCATCGGCCGCGCGGTGCGCCTCACTCTCCAGAACGTCGGCGGCGCGCGGCCGGGACGGGAGGACCGGGCGACGCTCGGCCATCCAGGGAAGTACTCGTATTGCCTGGCCGAGAACGAGGCGGAGAGCCCATGGGCGCCGCTCCACGTCGAGCGCGGCTTCGGGGCGGCCGAGAGCTGTGTCACCGTGTGCGGCTCGGAGGCGCCCCACAACGTCAACGACCACGGCTCGACGAGCGCCGAGGCGCTCGTCTTCGCGCTCGCGGGCACCGCGGCGACGACGGGGAGCAACGACGTCTATCTCGGTGGCGAGCCGCTCATCGTCCTCGGCCCCGAGCACGCGCGGACCTTCGCGGACTCGGGCTGGTCCAAGGCCGACGTCAAGCGGGTGATCTGGGAGCGCGCCCGCGTGAGGCTCGACCGCTTCAGTCCGGAGAATCGCGAGCGCTTCGGGGTGATCGACCCCGAGCGCTTCAGGGGCCGGCTCCTCGCGGAGGAGGTGGCGCTCTGTGCGAGCCCGGACGACCTGATGGTGATCGTCGCGGGAGGGCCGGGCAAGCATTCCGCGATCATCCCGACCTTCGGCGCCACGCGGTCGGTCACCCTGCCCATCGAGGAGTGAGGGGCGCCGAGGCGCGCTTGCGCTCCCGCGTCTCCGGGTGGTAGGGTGAGCCCCGTCAAGGAGGCGCGCATGTCCGCCACGCTCACGTCGAAGCGGCACACGGTTCACGACCTCGGCGACGCCATCGAGTTCTGCTTCGCCCAGGGCTGGACCGACGGCCTGCCCGTCGTGCCGCCGACCACCGACCGCGTCGGCCGTATGCTCGAGGGCGCCGGGCTCGACCCGAAGCAGGAGATCGGCTTCGTCGCCCACCGTGCCGTCTCGATCACGGCGGAGAAGGTCGCGATCAACGCGGTGATGGCGGGCTGCAAACCCGAATTCATGCCCGTGGTCGTTGCGGCGGTCGAGGGGATCGCCGACCCGCGCTGGAGCTACCACGGCCCAGGGACGTCCACGGCGGGTGCCGGGGTGCTCATGATCGTCAACGGGCCGATCGCCGGCGACCTCGACGTCAACGCGGGCGACAACCTCTTCGGCCCCGGCTGGCGCGCGAACCTCACGATCGGCCGCGCGGTGCGCCTCGTGATGCGGAACGTCTGCGGCTCGATGCCCGGCACGCTCGACCGCGGGACGCTCGGCCACCCGGGCAAGCTCTCGTACGTGATCGCGGAGAACGAGGCGGAGAGCCCGTGGACGCCGCTCCACGTCGAGCGCGGCTTCCGCGCCGACCAGTCCACGGTCACCGTGATGGCGGCGGAGGCGCCCCACCAGTTCTACAACCAGCTCTCCAACACCGCCGAAGGGGTGCTCACCACGCTGTGCGACGACATGAGGATCTCGGGCAACGTGATGGGGCAGCCGCACTACGCGCTCGTGCTCGCCGGCGAGCACATGCGGACGATCACCGGCGACGGCTGGGACAAGAAGCGGATCCGACAGTTCGTCTGGGAGCACACGCAAAACTCCCACGCGCATCTCAAGCGCACGGGGCGCATGGCGGGACCGATCCAGCCCGGCGACGAGACGAAGCTGCGGCCGCTGGTCGCCTCGCCCGACGACATTTTTGTGATCGCCGCCGGCGGTCGTGCCGGCGCCTTCTCGGCCTACATCCCCGGATGGTCCAGCAGTCGAAGCTCTCAGGCCGTCACCAAGGAGGTCAGACGATGATCGGCGGTGGAGTCGGCTAACCTCGCGTCGCGCTTGACAACGCGTCCGGTGGCCGGTGCCGCCGGATGGCCCGTTGTCCGTGTTTTGTCCGTGTTCTTCACCCGCCCCGCCGTCTCGATGACCGTCCGCATCCGCCGCCGGTGGGTTTGCATCGCCCTGAGCGCCTCGGCCGTCCGCCGAGCGTCCACGATCCGGTAGCGCTCGAACACCGCTTGCGTCTTGTGGCCGGTGACGCTCATGGCCGAGCGGTAGTCCATGCCCGCGTCGACGAGGTCCCGGGCGGCCGTCCTGCGGAAGTCGTGAAAGAGCTTTCCCGACAGCCCTGCCTCGCGGCGCGCCGACCGCCACGCCCAGTCGATGTCCGTGAGCGGCCGTCCGCGGCGGTGAAACACGTGGTCAGCGATGCCCACGGTCCGGTCGGCCGCGCGGTACTCGCGTGCGGCCCAGCGCCGCTCGAGCAGATCCCAGAGGTCGTCGACCAGCGGCAAGACGCGGCCGTCGTCGTTCTTGGCATCGGGCAGCCGGATCACGCGCGTCTGGCGGTCGACCCAGGCCCAGCGGAGGCCGAGAATCTCGCTCTTCCGCCAGCCGGTCAGGTAGGCGAACTCCGCGATGTCGTCGATCGGGCGCCGCCGAAGAACCCCTGGCGCGCCGGACCGCCTTTCAGGCGAGGGAAGACGGGCGCCTGGAGGAGCCGGTTCTGCCGCCGGGCGAGGTTGAAGGCGGCCTTGAGGATCCCGAGCACGTGTTTGACCGTCTCGCGTGCGGCGCCCCGCGCGAGCGCGGCTTCCGCCCACTGGGCGATGCGCTCCGGGTGGCGCACGAGCGCGATGGCGCGCCCCGCGCCGAAGGCGGCGCGGAGCTGGCGCATGTGGATCTCCTGCGTGCGCACCGCCTTGGCGCCGCGCAGCCTGAGATCGGCGAGGTAGCCGTCCAGCAACTCGGTGACCGTCAGCTTCTCGGCCCGCGGCCCGACGAATTGCTCGCTGAACTTCTCGCATAACCGGGCGCGCAGCCGGCATTGGGCCTCGTGGCGCGTGACACCGCCCGGCTCCCGGTACTCCTCGCCGTTGCCCGATCGGCTGACGGCAAGATAAAGGCGAGGGCCGGATGCTCCCTAAGTGTGCGCGCCTATTGAGGGGCGCACGGCCCTCTGCGAACGCGGACGCAACTCGCCGTCTCGGCGCGAGGGCCGTCCGGGGGCCGTCGCCAAAGGGACGGAAGAGGAACGCGCGATCGTTCATCAGCAGGTCCGCGACGCGTATGCCG
>WNGM01001065.1_pt1 | contig 21992 bp, 18 predicted proteins | sample 5400571 | NCBI WGS metagenome assembly WNGM01 (sample SAMN13153378, study PRJNA577476) | soil metagenome | isolation source: 100 cm soil or saprolite under Garry oak tree replicate 2 | place: USA:California | collected 2016-06-15 | reverse complement strand
ATTCGTGTATGGTATTCACTGTCCTGCTCCTGATCATGGCTGCCTCCTGGGTGGATGATCAACCTCATACTCCTCAGCTTACAGCCATCTCGCGGGGCGGTCAATTTTATCCTGGCGCAATTATACGTCGGCGTTAATATGTTCATCCGGGTCGAACTGAATCTCTCCCGTGAGGCTCCAGACGTAGCCGACCGGCAGGGCAAACTGCAGTTCGCCCCGTTGAGCTTTGTTCAACCGCCCCTGGTGCATACGTTGCTTCAAGATATGCAGTTCGGCTTCCGACATGGTTCCTTTTATTATGTATCATCTGGCTCGTCTTCCCGGAAAACCTCATCGAATCGAGCACAGCAGATTCCCAAGGAAACACGCTCGAGTTCCTCCTGAGTCCAACTCGTGATGCGCAAGCGGCCAAAGGCTTCTTCTCGAAAACGCTTGCCGCGCCTCACACCGTGCCTCCTCGCGTGATCACTGTCGATAAAAATGCAGTCTATCCAAAAGCCTTCAAGGGGCTGAAAGAAGAGGGGACTCTTCCCGACTCCTGTGAACTGCGGCAGGTCAAGTACCTCAACAACATGGTCGAACACTATCACCGGTTTGTCAAACGACGCATCAAACCAGGGCTGGGCTTCTTTTCCTTTGAGACCGCCTGGAAAACGGGACATCGATATGAGGTGATGAACATGGTGAGGAAAGGACAGATGTGCAGTGTCGAAAAAGGGGACAACCTGGGGCAGATTGCGTTCATCGCCAGCCTGTTTGGAGTGACCGCCTAAGCTGAGCAAGAGGTGGGACTTCACGCCCTTCGAGTTCCCCCGTGCGTTTTTTCAACAGAACCCTTTTTCTTTCACAAGAGCATTTGGCTGCTTGTGACAAGCTTAGCTAGTCAGAGCAGTACCTTCCTGTTTTTGACACTCCTCTTCACGTTTTCTTGACACTTCCTGGTCATACTAGCAAAAGCAACGAAACCTCAAGAGTTGCCTCAAAGGACAGAAAACGTCGTGCATCTTTAGACAGTGTGCTGTTTGGCGTTTGAATAGAGCCAGAGAGCTACATCTTTTGTTTTGGTACCGCAACATGTACCACTAGAACATGGAGGCTTACCATATGGAACATCAACCCATCAGATCGGCACGCGCAAACAAGCGTGGACTGATCGCACTGATCGCTGTATTACTCGTGGCAACGCTGGTTGCCCTCGTACCCGGAATTCTCGGGCACAAAGTGAAGTCGACATCGGCCAACGTGGGAGGTCTGGGACAGCTCAGTGGTCTGCTGCCAAGGGACCACCTGACCGAGGAGAGTGCCATTCAGGTCGATCTCAGCCATGAGACGGTGCGCCTGCCACTCTACAAAGGGGAGGCGTACGGCAAGACCGCCTGGTTCATCCTCCTGGATGCCTCAGACATCGGGCTGGCGCATGACCTGGGGGTGAACTATGCGCCCAAACTTGCCAATATCGGGATCAGTTGCCCCACTTGCGTGCAGACCGTGACCATTGATTCCCCAACGCCAGCACAGAATCCGTTCGGCCAGGCGGTGGTTCACTTCCGGGGCGCACCGGATTTCAGTCCCACCCGTATCGCGGTGCCCGGACCCAACGGCTTCCCGCTCGCCAAGTTCCAGCCCGGGGCCGTGGCCGGCTCCGGATACAGCCCCTTCATTCAGATAGCCGGATCACCAGTCGTCTACAGCGCGCCTATCGTGGCGACCGGCGACGGTCCGTTCGACGTCATCCACCACACCAACACGGGTGACCGGGTGCTGGGCATCCACATCGCGCCCGCGACGGCGCCTTCCGGCCAATTCCTGGAGTCGTGGGTCGACATGCTGTTCGTCAAGGGCTTTGACGCCGGCCAGCCGATTGTGTACCTCAGCACAGACGCGGGTCAGCCCTTGACCGCGGTGTTGGAGCGTGCGACCTATGTACCGGCGCTGAACACCGCAGCATACAATGGCGGGGACGACTTTCTGGGGTCCGCCCGCGAGCGGCTCTTCGGCTTCATCAACGGGCAAACGGGCGCCACCAACCCGCAGGCACAGGGGTTTGTACACCTGGTCCGCGACGGGCACTCGAGCGAGGACGCGTCAGCCGATAACACTGCCCTGATCAACGCTCTGCGCAATGGGGGCGACCTGCTCAACGTGTTCGGGGATTTCCCAACCTTGTCCGACCCCCGGCATGCCGACGCCTACAGCCCGTTGTGGGACGCGCAGCTTGGCCTGTGGACCGATAAGGCGGTGAAAGCCGGACTCAACACGCGGCAGATCGATGAGGTCGTCGTCTTCAACCTGGCGGCCACCCGTCCCGACCTGCTGACGGGCATCAACCCGGCTACTGGCCAGCCCGCTCCTTACGGCGCCCAGGGGGTCGGCATCAACTGTGCGGTCATCGGGTTCACTGACCAGGCACCGACCGCCAATCTTGCCACGCCAGTCCCGAACTCGCAGTTCCCGCCAAGGTAGCTATGCAGTGGCTTGGGCGTTGGTGTTCATACGACTGTCCTTTGGTGAGACTGGTGAACACAAACACTGATCGATCCAGGAATGGCGGATCCCTGCGCGTGCGGGGGTCCGCAGCTTAAGGCACTACCTATTCCGCAACTCTTCCCTGGACGCATGGAGAGAGACGATTGCATGGGGTATGATATGAAGCATTCCGCATTACCAATGACACTTGGGGCAGAGGTACAGCAGTTTGAGCAGCTGTATCAAGAGAATCTCAACCGCATCTATCGCTTCGTGTATAGCCATGTGAGGAACCGGGAAGCCGCTGAGGACCTAACCTCACAGATCTTTCTCAAAGCCCTGCGGAGCCTGGACCTCAAGCAGAGCGCGCACAGTGGCTCTGCATGGTTGTTTCGGGTTGCCCATACGACCGTTACTGACTACTGGCGCGCCTACTATCGTCGAGCAACAACACATTCACTGGAAGCATTGGTCGAAACAGGGTGGCAGGGACCAATCGATGCAGACCTTTCCCCGGTGAGTACCAAGGCAGCAGAGCGTGTAGAGGACATCCTCCAGGTCCTGCCCCAGCGAGATCGGGAGGTGCTGACTTGCCGGTTCCTACTCCGTCTTTCCGTCCGGGAGACGGCTCTCCGCATGGGCGTGACGGAGACCAACGTCAAAGTGAGGCAGTATCGTGCCCTCAGACGCGCTGCAACACTGATTGAATCTGCGGCCCAGCCAAAAAGTTCGAACGCCTCGCCTCATTCCTGATGCCCTCTGCCAGGCCCAGGATGATTGTCGCTGCCTCACTGTAGGCTGTTTGTGCTTGCACAGGGTCGCCAACTGCGTCATACGCCCTTCCTAACAACGCCTGGAGCTGCCACTGTTCTCCCGGTAATCCAATGTCTGCTGCCAACCCTGCTGCCTCGTCTAGGTAGCCGATAGCCTGCTCGCTATGCCCATGCCACGTTGCCAGGACCGCTAACGACCACAGGTAGGAAATGCGGAAGCGCCGATATGGCCCGAGACGTTCCCCGAGTCGGCGCACCTCTTCGCGCGCCTGGCGCTCATTTCCACCATGCAGTAAGGCCTCCGTTTCATACTGCCGGGAGAAATCCAGCGAAATCAAAGCCATATCAAAGCGATGGCGTACGGCGATGGCCTTTACGGCATAGCGGTAGGCCTGTTCCCATTCCTCTCTCAGGGCATAGTGCATGCACAGTCGCGATAGAGCGGGCACACGCAAGGGTCCCAGGTCTATTGTCTGGGCTATCACTTCTGCCTCTGCGAGCGTGCTGCGTGCCTCTTCCCACTGTTGCACGGCATGATACGTCCCCCCCAAAGCAGTGAGCAGACGCTGGAAGCTTAGCGTTGGAGGCAGGGTCCGCGCAAGCGCGACGGCTGGTTGCGTGAGGCCGAGCGCCTCTTCATACTGCCCCGCTTCCAGCAATCCTTGCGCGAGTCCGAGTGTACTGATGACCTGTGCCCAGGCGTTCTTGCTCTCGTGCGCGAGCGCGAGTGCCTGGTGACCACTCTGAAGGCTCAGTTGCACCTGCCCACCATTCACCTGTGCGAACGACAGCACCGCCCAGCACAAGGCTTGGGACGCGCGATGCGTCAAGGATTGGGTGAGTGGAGCGCCAATGGCAAAGGAAGGAAGTGACAGCTCCCGAGAAGCGCTCTGCTCCTGGCCCAGGGCCGCATAGAGTGCCAGGGATGCTTCCAGGCACTGTATGGCCTCCTCAAAAGCTCCCCCACGAATGTGGATCCATCCCAGGGAAGAGAGACTTCTGGCTTCCAACTCCTGGTCTTGTAGGTCTCGTGCCAGAGAGAGCGCCTGCTGTCCATGCGACAAGGCGCGCTTTGGGTCCTCCCACACGACCGCCGTGATCTGGGCCAGATTCCACTCGGTTTCCGCCAGCGCCCGTTGATCGGAACTGCGCTGGGCCATGCCCCGGGCTTCCTCCAGGAGCGCCCGCACCTGCGGCTTGTCCTTCGACTGTTGGACGGCCAGGATCGCCAGGCGGTTCAATGTCATGCTGACCAACGTGAGCCGATGCTCATGCTGTGCATAGGCAACAAGCTCTTCATAGGCTTGTTGGGCCTGCTCCCAGGTGTTCTGGAAGGTATAGGCCCGCCCCAGGTAGACATAGAGATGCTCGACCTCCGAGACTTCGAGCACGTTCTGCAGCCGCTGCTCCTGCAGCAAGGTACGCGCCTGTTCATAGTACCCGATGGCGTCGTCAACGGCAAAGACGGCCAACGCCTCGTCCCCAGCCTGCATGCTGTAGCGATAGGCGAACTCGGTCTCTGCCGAGGCCATCGCGTGATACGCGAGTTCTGCAGCCGCTGCCCCTCCCGTCAGCACCAGTGCCAGGGCGCGTTGGTGCAAGACCTGCCGCCGAGCCGCGCCCAGTTCGGTGTAGACCACATCTCGGATCAGCTCGTGCGCGAAGCGATAGCTGCCTGGACGGCCCATACCTGCTTCTTCCTCGCGCAAGATCCCGCTGCCGATGGCCTCCTCCAGGCCTTCGATGCCTGGCTGCACCTCCACTTCGGCCAGTTGCCACAGCAACTTCGCCGTCGCCTGGTTCCCCAGTACGGCACTGGCCATCACTAGTTGGCGCGCGGGAGGCGCGAGTTTCGCCAGGCGCGCCAGGATCATCGCCCGCACCGAGGGCGGTAACATCGCGCGCCGGGATTGCTTCTGCAAGAGGACCGCGGTCATCTCTCCGGTTGGCTCCAGCCCCCAGGTTCCATCTGCATTCAACCGTGGAACCAGCCAGTGCTGATCGCGGAACAGCTTGAGCGTTTCCAGCAAGTACAATGGCTGCCCCCCTGTGTGGGCAAACAGGAAGTCGCCCAGCGCGGAAAGCTTCGTCTCCGATGCGAGCGAAGGCTCGACCCCTGGCGTGGCGGGCATAACAGCGCCCTGCTTACGCTGCTCACCTCCACTGCTAGTTCCAGGCCTGGCCTCCCCGGCGATGGCCTGAAGGAGTTGCATCGTCTCGGCCTGGCTCAGCGTCGGCAACGCGATGCGTGTCAGCGGCAGGTCGCGGCCCAGGTTGGAGAGATCTGTGGAGAGCTGCGGATTGAGTTCTCTTGCTTCACTGCGCATCGTACCTAGCAGCAGTACTCGGCTGCTACGCCCCTTCCAGTGCCGTCCCAGGTAGCGCAGCAGGTCGAGCGAGGCGCCATCTACCCACTGCAAGTCATCCAGCAGGAGCACCAGCGGCACACGCTGCCCCAAGGCGTCCACCAACCGGGCTATCGCTTCAAACAGCCGCAGCCTGGCGGTCAGCTCATCCTCGGTGGGAGCAGGCAGATCAGGGTAGCGTACCCGCAGTTCGGGCAGCAGACGCGACAGTTCGGCCAGCCAGAGGTCATCCAGCAAATCCTCCGGCGCGTTTTCCTCCTCTAGGCGCTGGCGCAGGGCTTCGACCAGCGGCTGATAGGGCAGTCGTCCTCCCATCTCGAAGGCTTGTCCGCTCAGCACCTCGGCACCCTGGGCTCGAGCCCAGGTCCCAAAATCGCGGGCCAGTCGCGTTTTGCCGATGCCGACCTCGCCCTCCACCAGGACAACCTGCGGTCGCCCCTGCCGCGCCTGCTGCAAGCTCCCGACCAACTGCGTGAAAGCTGCGGCCCGTCCGACCAGTGGGGCCACCAGCTCGCCTGGTGGGGGACTCTCCATCGCTGTGGGGGAGGAACGGGCCAGGCGACTCCCGCGATTGGCTGCCGAGGCAGCACGAACGTGCTCAGCCAGGGCCACAGTATCCGCCGATGGTTTGGCTTGCACCTCCTCGGCCAGGCGCGCCCGGAGGGTGGCATAGACCTGCAAGGCGGCGGTCGCATCGCCCCGCGCCAGGTGTACCCGCATCAAGCGCCGAGCGGCCTCCTCCGCGAGCGGATCAAGCGTGAGCCAGCCGGTGAGGGTGGCTCTGACTGATTCCGTCTCCCCGGCAGCTTCTTGCCAGGACGAGAGCCGATCGAAGAGCTGGAGCAGGCGCACCTGCCACTGGTTTTGCTGTTGCTGGACCCACGCGTCAAAGCCGGTTTCCTCGCGCAGCCAGAAGCCGTCGAGGAAGGGGCCACGCACCTGGGCGAGGGCGTGCTGGAACAGGGCGAGCACGGCCGTGCGCTGTTGCTCAGTTTGGACTGCGGAGAGCCGCAGAGCCTGGTAGGCCTGCTGCACCACATCCAGGTCTAGCTCCAATGGGGCATGTGAGTTCAGGCCGAGCAACTCATGCTCAATGAGCAGGTGGCTGTGCTGGGAAGACGAGGCGTCGGAGTTGGCGAGCAAGCCACGTAGTAGCGTCAGGGCCGTACGCAAGCCCGTACGAGCAGCGTGGGGCTCACTGTCGGGCCACAGGAAGGCAGCCAGCTTGCTGCGGGAGTGCATGCCGCCCTCGACCGCCAGGTAAAGCAGCAAGGCCTGCGCCTTGCGCAAGGAAAAGGTGAGGCGACTACCATCATGAAACACTTCAGGTGCGCCGAGGACGGCCAGACGTAACAGACCCATGGCATGTTCTCATTATAGTAGAATAACAGGTACGACGAACAGTTCCTCACAAGTTCAGCCTCGCTTCCATACATGCATGCATTGAGTTGTGCTGCCAGGCGATCGAGCGCTCTGATGAGCAAGCGGAAAAGCTGTTGTTCCTGTGTCCTGACCACTGTAGAGCTATCGTACCATGTGAGGTTGTTCCAGGTCAAATTTCAACCATTGCTTCACGGAATCTCTTGCTCTATTGGCACTTTGCCCTGCTGGGGAGGAACCTCCCGTTCTTGACGCTGCTCTTCACGATTCCTTAACGCTTCCTGGTCATACTAGCATCAGAGGGGGCGAGGGGCAGCCAGTTGTGGAATGCGTCGAACCATGTGGGATGGACAAAGACGAGCAAACAAAGGAGCCTTGCTGTATGGCGCAGCTACAGATTGTCTACTTCCTGCGACCGGGAACCCAGGAGCAGTGGCGACGACTGTACCAGGAGGTTGCGGAATCACGCAAAGAGCAGTTCGAAGTATCCTGCCAACATATGGGGATTACCCAGTTGCAGGTCAGGCTGGTGCAACTGCTCCATGGTGATCTGATGCTCGTGACACTCCACACACAGGTGCCTCACCAGACCTTGCAGGAACTGGCGAGTGCAGAGCGTCCATTTGAGCGCTGGCTGCGAGCACAGGTTCAGGGTTTGCTTGGATGGAATGTGCAGGATGTAGTGAGTGGGCTGCCTGATACACCAAGTGATCTGATCTTCACCTGGGGCCCATAGTTTTCGTTAAACGAGTACTAACATCCCTTCTCCGCGAGGCAAGCGGCGCTATCGGAGCTGGCCTCCCCCGATGAGTTATGAGTGGATGTCAGTACTGTTCTCCTGATAGGAACAGGAGTCGATAAGAAGGGACATCTCATGTCACATCACCTTGACACTCCCGCTGCGCGCGAGGATGGTCGCGTTGATCTCTGTGATCTCTATGTGTTCGATGGGGCTGATCCAGATACCACCGTCCTGATTATGACGGTGAATCCCGATGCGGGCAAATCATCGCCTACTACCTTCCACCCTGAAGTGGTGTATGAATTTAAGATCGATACCAACAAGGACGATATGGAAGATCTGAGTTACCGCTTTCGTTTCGGTGAGCCCGACGAGAGCCTGGAGCAGCCGTTCACCGTGCTACGCGCGGAAGGTGAGGACGCACGATCTGGTACAGATGGAGAGCAGCTCGCTCAGGGACGTACCAACGAGCAGATCCTCCTCACCGAGCAAGGGCGTGTCTGGGCAGGTCCCAGATCGGACGCCTTCTATGCCGATGGGGTTGCAGCACTGGTCTTCCAGCAAGCGGCACTCACCCAGCACACCTATCTGCCGAACGTGTTCGAACAGGGCTTCAATGTGTTTGAGGGGCGCAACGTGACCAGTATTGTGCTCGAATTACCAATCAGTGCCCTAGGCCAGGGAGTCATCGGTGTGTGGGCTACCACCTCTCTGCATGGACACGGCAGGTCGGTCCAGATCGAGCGCATCGGACTCCCCCTGATCCAGCCTTTCTTCAACATCGATGACGAGCGGAGTGAAGCCCACAACAGGCGTCAGCCGCGAGAGGATAGGGGCTCCGGTCGCCCTCGTGTTGCTGAGATCGTCACGCTGTTCACACGCCTGGCAGGAACGACAGAGAGTCCCGAAGCCTATGGTCAAGCGGTGGCTGATCTGCTGCTCCCCGATATCCTTCATTACCGCCTCGGGACTTCGGCCAGTTTCAGCTTCGCGACACGCAACGGGCGACGGTTAACCGATGATGTGACCGATGTGGTGCTGAGCCTCCTCGTCAATAGCCCGCTCTCCGATCATGTTGGCTATGATGGGGGCATCCAGCCGCAATTCCCCTATATGGCTGCACCACATATAGTCACAGCGGACGAGCCAACGGTCCTTGCACGAGCACAAGCACAGGCGCAAGCATTGATGCAATCACTCGGGCAAGGGATCTAAGCCTTCTCATCAGAATCGGCTAGCTAACCCGACGTGCAAGTATTTCTTGCAAAGAAAGGGCTCATGGAGTCTACTACCCTCAGAAGAATTGCAAGTTTCTGAGGAGGGACGCCATGAACCTGGACGATTTTATTATCACATGTTTCTGTCTGCTTGACGAGATGCTGCCGGTGGCGACGAAAGGCAAACGCCTGCGCCAACGAGGGCCGATGCCGAAGTTGGCCGATAGCGAGGTCATTACCATGGAAATTGTAGGAGCCTATCTGAGGCTGTCGCAAGATCAGGAAGTCTTTGACTACTTCCGTCGCCACTACACGCATTTCTTTCCAGAAATGGCACGAGCGGTTCGCAGCACCTGGCTGCGGCAAGCCGCCAACTTGTGGGCTGTCAAAGAGCGGCTGTGGTGTCTCATCCGCGACACACTGCTGCTCTATGACCCGACGGTCGCGATCGTGGATAGTATGCCCGTCCCGGTCTGCCAGTTCGCACGAGCCTATCGCTGCCACCGTTTTGATGACACCGCCAGCTTTGGCAAGGACCATACCAGTCGACAGACCTTCTATGGCTTCCGCTTGCATATGCGCTTGTGTTGGCCGGGCGTCATCACCCAGATGTACCTGGCTCCCGCAAATGTACATGAGGGCGAGGTGGTCTGGAACGTGACGGCAGGCACCAGTGGCCTGCTGCTGGGCGACCGCAACTACTGGCTTCCCAGCCCGCAAGCGTCTTTGCGTCAGGGGGAGTCGTCTTGCAAGCTCCTTTCCGCAAGGCGAGCGCTCAGCCCGCTCACAGTTGGAGCGCGGTGTTGGGCCGCGTGCGCTATCGCATCGATACGGTCTTCGGGCAACTGACTGACCGCTGTGGAGCCAAGCGCGTCTGGGCGCGCGATGTGTGGCACCTGCGCAATCGCTTGCGAAGTAAAAGCCTTGCTTTCACTGGCTCCATCATTTTCCTTTGGACACAGGAATATGCCTGTTTCTCTTACATAAAATACATGCTTTTTAGAAAGGATTTCTATGTCTCACTTTTCCTTAACGACTGGCAACAGCAGGAACCTGCATCCTGGTTTCGATGATGTTCAGATAGAGCTAACGGAACAGCCAGCAGAGCAAGACTGGCAGCAGCTTGAAGAAAATATCGATCAATTCAATTTCCAGGTGACTGGCTACCGCGATTATCGTCCGCTCGCCATTTTTGTGCGCTCGCCTGATGGTACGATCCTGGCTGGATTGACCGGCTTTACCTGGGGAGGCACACTGCATATCCAGGTGCTTTGGATCGAGCAGGATATGCGCAAGCAGGGCTTTGGCGCCCGGCTCCTGGCGCTGGCGGAACAGGAGGCTATCGCTCGTGGCTGTCAACAGGCCGTTCTGGAAACCCACAGCTTTCAGGCACCTGCCTTCTATCCTGCCAGGGGGTACATCCTCTGTGGCGTGGTCGATAACTTCCCGGTGGGGCATCAGCACCTCTTTTTTCAGAAACGTCTGATCGAATAAGTACCCGCTGGCCCGTCGCGAAACACCAGCTTCGGACCAGCACTCACACAAAGGTGTTGTTCATAGATCTTGTGCAATTAAAATACTTCCAGGTCGTTGCTCAGCTTGAGCAGATGACGCGAGCAGCCGAAAAGTTATACCTGGCGCAGCTATCGTTGAGCCAGTCGATTGCCAGGTTGGAAGAGGAACTGGATGGACGTGCCGCTTTTTGATCGGTAGGGCAGGCTTCCCTCTCCTCATCCTGATAGGCCAGTTCCTGCTGAAGGACGTGGTTCTGGCTTCTGCCGCCATCACTGTGGCAGTGATGGATGCGGCCAAGTATGAAGCGAAACTGGGTGTGGTCAAGCAAGACATCCTTTATCACGAAAGGAATATGAGAGTATGATCAAAGTGAACATTTTCTACCCCAATAAAGACGGCGGTTGGTTTGACCTGGAGTATTACCTCCATACCCACATGCCGATGGCCATTGGAAAACTTGGCTCCTCCCTCAAGGGTGTATCCATCGAACACGGTGTGAGTGGCGCGCAACCAGGAACTCAGCCAGCCTATATCGTCATGTGCAACTACACGTTCGATTCGGCCGAAGCGTTTCTCGCCGCGTTCATACCCCACGCCCAAGCACTTCAAGGAGATATATCAAACTACACGGATATAGAACCAGTCATCCAGTTTAGCGAGATAAAGATGAGCCAGGAGGAACAAACACCCAATCGGTGAAACGGTGAGCTGCACGAGCTTGCTGCTGGAATAGCCTCCCACAGATGACAGGGACCTTTGACTCCAGCTTCGCTCGTCATTGAAGGATTTTCATCATGTTTCGTAGACATCTCATCTGGTGGCGTGGACTGACAGCCAGAAGTTGGGATTTCCACTCATATGGCTCTGGACAGGTTTCAGCAGATACCGATGTTCTCATGTGTTCCCCGATTGGGACAGCGAAGGCGATCATTGTGCCCGTTGTTCTGTTCCCATGTCAGGAGGTACTACGTGCTCTTTGCAGAACGATTGACCTGGAAGGCCAAGACGGTCTACCTGATCCTGTCCAGTGCCTCCGCCTTTTTCTTTACCACCATTTTTACCATCAATCTCGTGTATCAGTTGCAGGTGGCGCACCTGAATCCGCTACAACTGGTGCTGGTTGGCACGGTTCTGGAAATCACCTTGTTCTTGACACAGGTGCCCACCGGGGTACTGGCTGATGTCTACAGCCGCCGCCTGGCGGTGATTGTGGGCCTGGCGGTGATTGGTGTGGGTGCTCTGTTGGAAGGGTCCATCCCCCAGTTCTGGGCGATTCTCTTGGCGCAGGTGCTCTGGGGGGTTGGTATCACTTTGATGGATGGCGCGGACAGTGCCTGGATTGCCGATGAAGTGGGCGAGGCGCAGTTTGGCCCGCTGCTGCTGCGCTCCTCGCAGGTCAGCCGCGTCTGTGAGTTGGTGGCTATTCCTTTGAGCGTGGCCCTGGCGAGTGTTCGGCTCAATTTGCCCGTACTGCTGGGGGGTGGGCTGTTTGTAGCTCTGGCGGTGCTGCTGCTGGTGGTGATGCCCGAACGCGGCTTCACGCCGACGCCGCATGAAGACCGCTCCTCCTGGCAGACTCTGGCCCAGACGACCCAGAGCGGAGTGCGTCTGATTCGTCAGCGGCCCATTTTGCTGACCTTGCTGGTCATCACCGCGTTTGTGGGGCTATTCAGCGAGGGGTATGACCGGCTCTGGACGGCGCATCTGCTTCGGGACTTCAGTGTGCCGACACTGGGAGCGTTTCCGCCGGTAGTCTGGTTTGGCGTGATCAGTGGTGGCTCCACGCTGCTGAGCCTGGGCGTGACAGAGGTGATCAAGCGGCGGCTCAATAGCAACCGCCACCCAGCGGTGGCAAACCTGTTGTTTGCCTTCACGGCGTGTCTGATCGCGAGCATCCTGAGCTTTGCGCTGGCGGGCAATTTCTGGGTGGCACTGGTAGCCATCTGCTGCGCGAACGTCTTTCGCAATGTGCAGGAGCCGATCTTCCGCACGTGGCAGGTGCAGCGTATCGACCCAGCGGTGCGAGCGACGGTGCTCTCGATTGATGGGCAGGTGAATGCGCTGGGCCAGATTGCGGGCGGCCCAGCAGTGGGCGCGATTGGCAACCTCTCGCTGCGGGCGGCACTGGTCGTGGCGGGTCTGGCCCTTTCGCCTGCGCTGCTGCTCTTGGTGCGGGCCAGAGGCCAGGACACCGCGGCTCTGGTGCCAGAGGAGACGACGCTTGGAGGAGCTGTGCCGCTTGAGGAGGCATTACCCCTGGACTAGGGAGAAGTGCATCTCGATGAGATGCAATCAAAACGATCTGGTTGCGCTTCTGAAAGATTGCAACCCAAAAGGAGGATACCATGGCTTTCATTACAGAACGCATTCCCCATCAGGAGACGGCTTTTTTGCTCCCGGTGCTCGCAGACGCCGAGGAGGGTAAGGAGCGGATTCGTGCGACCCTCCAGGACCCGACATGTACTGCCTATGCATCCTGGTTAGATACGCAGCTTGCAGGGGCTGCTGTGGTGCGCTGGGAGGAAGAGAAACCCAGCGAGATCGTCTATATCGCAGTGGCCCCTGATTGGCGTGGGCGCGGGTACGGAAAGCAGATCATGCGCTTTTTCCTGGAGGAATTGCGCAAACGTGGAGGACATGCCCTCCTGGTTGGGACGGCGAATGCTGCCATCGACAACATCGCGTTTTACCAGAAATGTGGCTTTCGTCTGTTTGAAATCAGACGTGATTACTTTGCGTACATTCAACCCCCGATGGCGGAGAATGGGATTGTCCTGCGCGACATGATCGTTTTGCGCTACGATCTGGAATGAAGACGCAATCGACAAGAACGCGTATTCCCAAGCTCGTTTCTCCATTTCGCGGGGAATACTCATTGGAGTGCCAGCAGACGAAACGTCCGGTTACCTTCTCCATGCTGAGCGTCTAGCAGCATGTCAAGCCCCGCCTTCTGAGGGAAGAAGCACTAGAGCTTTGCGGGCGAAGAACCCCCAGGGAAGAGATGTCTCAATCAGCGAGGGTCCGTAGAGGTCTGCAACGTTCTCCCTGAGAATCCGGGGATTGACCCTCATGAGAGCGGACGCGGAAGAAAGAGGTACTTTTTAAAATGAAGTGTGAGCAAAGCATAGTGGACCAAAGACATGTTGCACTCACATTTGGTCTTCTTCTGCTGACTACGATTACTGGCCTCGAAACGTTAGCTGTAACGACAATAGCTTCTACTATTGCAAAAGAATTAGGAGGTATTGCTCTTTATAGCTGGATTTTTAGTGCCTCACTCCTCGCCCAGATGGTAGGAACTGTCGTTGCTGGACACTGGGCCGATCAACGTGGTATCCGGCATCCTTTTATCACATCCCTAGGAACATTTGCTGTTGGTATACTTGTAGCTTCTCTCGCCTCAAATATGCCCATGTTCATTGTTGCACGTGCATTACAGGGATTAGGAGCGGGAGGGCTTCTCAATTGTGTTTATACGAGCATTAATTTGAACTATGATGATAGGTCGGTAGAACTCCACTATCCGGTGAAAAGGGAAGGAGTGGTTGAAAAAGCAAGCATCCATTGGCATACTGTAGCATATGCAAACATGTACAGAGCCGATGGACGCGTCGAAGCAATTTTGCCCGAATGAGGCGTGTTCGGCAAGAGGCCAAAAAGAACAGGGCAACATCAGCATTCATGATCGCAAACGGCAACGCTACCGCTGTAAGGCCTGCAAACACACCTTCAGTGCCCGTCGAGGAACGATGTTGGAGGGCTTGCGCAAACCGATGGATCTCATTGTCATTGTCGTCACTCTGTTGACGTATGGATGCCCAGTGCAAGCCATTGTCCATGCCTTTGAGTTGGATGAACGCACCGTGGCGGATTGGCGTGATCGAGCAGGAGCTCATTGTCAAAAGGTGCACAAGGAGCTCGTTGAACAAGGGCGACTGGACTTGATGCACGTGCAAGCGGATGAAATCCGGGTGAAGGGATGCAAGATGATCGCGTGGATGGGACTGGCCATGATGGTTTCGACACGTCTGTGGGTGGCAGGGGTGGTTCAGGTGTCGCGTGATCGGAACCTGGCAGACCGTCTGATGTCGCAGGTTCGTCGAGTGGCCCAAGTCCTGCGACCCTTGCTCGTCTTGACAGACGGCTGGGTAGCCTACCCCAACAGTATTCGTCGAGCGTTCCGCGAGAAGGTGAAGCAGACTCGTGGAGTTGGGCGAGCGTGTTTGCAGGTGTGGCCAGAGGTGCACATTGGCACGGTGATCAAGCGGACCCAGAAAAAGCGGGTCGTCGAGATCACGAGAAGGATGACCCACGGCCTGTTGACCCAAGCAGAGAAGCTGCTTCAGCTCTCGCATGGTGGCATAGTCCTCAACACGGCTTTTATCGAGCGCTTGAACGGAACCTTCCGGGAACGGCTGGCCAGCTTGACGCGCAAATCCCGCCATGCTGCCCGTCGCCTCCGAGCCCTTGAGACGGGGATGTATCTGATCGGATGCTCCTACAATTTCTGTTTCCCGCATCATGAGTTGAGCAAGACCAAGCACGTCGGCTCTCCCTGTACTCCGGCGATGGCCGCTGGACTCACGGATCACGTCTGGAGTATCTGCGAACTTTTGAGCTATCACATCGCACCACCGCCCTGGGTTGAACCCAAGAGATCAGGACGGCCAGGCAAGCACGCTGAGCCGCTTCAGACGGTCAGCAAGCGTCCTCTCGTTCGACTGCGAAAGGAGGTTTTATGCTCAACCACCGTTTAGCGATATTGTTGGCGAATTGGAGAAGAGAGGAGAACGAGGAATGTGAGATACTGGTGAGAGAACCAGCAGTCCACTCAACAGGAGGCATCAGATGTCATTACACCCGCAAGTCATTCCCCCAGTCCCCGATGAAACCGCCCGTGTAGCTCATGCGATTTTTCCCAAAGGCAATGTGTACATGCACATGCGCGATGAATTAGGGAGCATCTATCAAGACCAGGATTTCGCTGACCTGTTTCCCCAACGAGGACAAGCTGCGGAAGCCCCCTGGCGTCTGGCACTGGTGACGGTGATCCAGTACGCCGAAGGACTCACGGACCGGCAAGCCGCTGATGCGGTGCGCACGCGGATCGATGTCAAGTATGCTCTCAGCCTGGACCTAATCGATGGGGGCTTTGACTTCTCGATCTTGAGTGAATTTCGCAGTCGCCTGCTGGCCGCTGGAGCAGAACGTCGTCTGTTCGATCTCCTCCTGGAGCAATTACGTACACGTGGATGGATCAAGGCACGAGGGAAACAACGAACGGACGCCACCCATGTGTTGGCAGCCATTCGCACGCTCCGTCGCCTGGAATGTGTGGGAGAGACGATGCGTCATGCCCTCGATGTCCTGGCAGAAGTCGCTCCAGAGTGGCTGCTGCAACACATGGAGCCTGAGTGGGCAGAGCGCTATCGCAAGCGGTTCAGCGATTTTCGTCTGCCCAAAGATGCCAAGGAACGGGTAACGCTGGCCGAAACGATTGGCGCAGATGGTCGTCGGCTCTTAGAACGGGTGTATGCAGAGACCAGGCTTCCCTGGTTGGCTGAACTGGATGCCGTTGAAACGCTGCGGCGCGTCTGGCTCCAACACTATCATGCGAGTGAGCAAGGTACTCCCTGGCGAGCCGATCAAGAACTGCCGCCATCAGCCCTGCTCATCACTTCGCCCTACGATGTCGAAGCGCGCTACAGTCGGAAGAAAAGCACGACGTGGACAGGGTACAAGGTTCATTTCACCGAAACGTGTGAGCCCGATGAGCCGCATTTCATTGTTGAGGTCACAACCACGTCCTCCACGATGCCAGACGGAGAGATCATGGGAGAACTTCATGAGCAATTAGCGGAACGGGAGATGCTTCCTGAACAGCATCTGGTGGATATGGGCTATGTCGATGCGGATGTGCTTGCCCAGAGTCAGACGCGCTATCACGTCGACGTCGTGGGTCCTGTGCCGCCAGACGTGAGTTGGCAAACCAAGGCGGCCACGGGCTTTGATCACAGCCGGTTCGCCATCGATTGGCAGGCTCACCAGGTGACCTGTCCGGCTTCGTCTACGAGTCAGAGCTGGGGAACCATTCCCGATCGGCATGGCAAACCGGTTATTCGGGTGCGATTTCCTCAGGCCACTTGTCAGGCGTGTCCTTTCCATGACCAGTGTACACGCAGTCCCGCACGCGTGCTGATCCTGCAGCCCAATGAACAAGCCTATCGGGCCCTTCATGAGGCCCGCGCACGCGAGCAGACCCACGAGTTTCGAACAATGTATGCCAAGCGAGCCGGTGTAGAAGGGACGATTGCTCAGGCCGTACGGACGTGTGAAATACGCCGTGCACGCTACATTGGCAGCAAAAAGCTCAGACTTCAGGCATTGCTTACCGCAACGGCTATGAACGTGCTTCGGGCCTGTGAATGGCTGATTGGAGGAAAACATGCCTCAACGCCTGTTTCTCGCTTCGCCAAGCTGGTTGCTACTGCGAACTCTGCGGCTGCTGCCTAGCTCCTGGCAATTCGCCAACAATATCTTAGCGGGGTTCTACCTGATAGGTTAAGGTCTCAAATTTTGGCCGTTGTATCAAGTGCTTATATTTTGCCTGCAATCATAGGGCCGTATGTAGCAGGTGTCATTGCTCAACAACTTACATGGCGTTTGGTATTTTGGGCATTACTGCCATTACTGCTTGTTGCTGGAATGCTCGTGATCCCGGCATTTTGGCGTCAAATTCGACAGGGCAAACCTGTTGGATATCAAAGACTCTTTGCAGCGGTACAACTGGCTGCAGGAACAGGATTTTTGCTTGCTGGACTAGATATGCTCCCCAAACTCATCGGCATCTTGCTTGCGGTTCTAGGAGGTGTATTGGCCATTGTTCCGCTACGCGTTGTATTACTGCCAGAAAAGCTTCAAGTCCAATTTGGCTTCCCTCTCGCACTCGTTGCACGTGGTCTCTTCACGGCAACGTACTTTGGGACAGAAAGTTTTTTAGTCCTTGCTCTTACCTCACTGAAAGGATATAGAGCCGACACAGCAGGGCTCGTGGTTGCTTCAGCGGCCCTTACTTGGTTTGCAGGCACTTGGCTCCAGGCACGACTTGACAAGCATCCTAGTAAGCAAGAGCGTAGTAAACGGATGGTTGTGGGGATAACTTTCATGCTTGCCGGGAGCTGTATTTTGCAATCGTTTCTCTGGCTTCAAGGATTCCTCTTCCCTCTTCTCATTGCGTTAACCGGTCATCTGCTCACAGGTTTTGGTATAGGTTTAGCAGAGCCAGCGAGTGGAACCATTCTCCTCGCGTATTCTCCAGACGGCGAGGAAGGAAGGATATCATCAAGCCTGCAGATCATGGATGTACTCCTTCCAGCAGTCAGCATTGGGCTAGGAGGGGCCCTCGTTTCAATTGGTCGTACTGCACGTTTGCCAGTATCCATTGGAATTGCAGCAGCGCTGGGATTACACTTGTTGTTCGTCATTTTAAGCTTGCTCACATCCTATTATTTACTACACAGAAATAAAAGGAGTATTGTATGACGACCTTCCAATCAGACCATGCCGAGACGCGGTACGTCAAAAGGGCCTCTGCACGTTTCGCCTACCGCCCATCGGACTTTGCTGGTGAATGACACTCAGTCTAGAAAGGAGAACAGCATGCAACGATCAGGCAGCCATCAGTCGTCCAAACCGACCGCGCCTCAGCTTGCCCCGTTTCTCCTGTTGCCACCAGGCATCCAGACGAATGCAATTGAGTGCCACCGCGCAGAGCACTTGCTGCAAATGCACAGCTGGCACTCCTCGACTGCGCGCCTGTCGGCTTCCCAACCGACGCACCTTCTGCGAAATACACGCTTCGACTCCACTACGCTCTGCCTGTATTTTCTGAGATACAGAAATTCCCATTCCTCCTGTCGTACTGATTCACTTAGCTGCAAAATACCTCCTGCGCACTTGCGTTTAGCTCGGTCCATCCACCTGTCAGTGCGATGTTTTCTTGTCCTCTTTCCGGTTTACCATGCAGATACTAGAGAAGATTCTCAATGTATCAGATTTTTCTATTGAGCCCAAACAGAGGGGGATTCTAAAATTAGCGCGGACGTTTTAAAATCGCCTTGAGGACTTTTTCTAAAATTAGTGCGGATTTTTGCGAGATTCTAAAGTGTCATTTTACCCATGGTTTTGCAGATTGGTGAGACCAAAGTTTTGCAGAGGATTGAGCTTGAGTGATAAGCCAGTTCATCATGCTTTTATGTTTTCGGCTCGTTAGCCGTCTTGATGGGGAAGCATGGTTTTGCAGAAAAACTTCACTGAAAGTAGAAATAGCCCTCTGATAAGGGACGAGATTTTTCAGCGTTTCGTGGTGCAGACTTAACGAAGCGTTAGGAATGCAGCTTCAGAGCTTGAGAAAAATTTCCCTGTTACTTCTATGATTGAGTACCTGTGCTGGCTGCTTAGGATATCCGTTCCTAATAATCGGGAAAGAAATCGTTTTTTCCGTCCTTGCTTCTAGCGTGCTATATGCTATACTGTAGCTCATCTACCAGAGAGCTTCAGGTGGGAGTGGGCCTTGTGCTGCGTAGAAACCCTCGTTTTGGGAGGTTGTCCGCAATATGTAAAGTCGTTTCACAGGCATGAATACGTCTCATACCTGCGAAAACAGGAGGCATTATGCACTTTTCAGAGTATATTGAGTACGATGCGGTTGGTCTCGCACATCTGATAAAGAGCGGACAGGTTTCGGCTCAGGAGGTGCAACAACTCGCTCGGCAGGCAATTTTGGCCGTGAATCCGACCCTGAACGCTCTCGTCGGAGAGCTGTTTGAGGAATCGCTGCCCTCCTCGACCACTGGACCTTTTGCCGGGGTTCCCTTCGTTATCAAAGATCTTGTGCTTCACGCGGCAGGAGTCAAGACAGGCATGGGAACACGGCTGACCGGTGAAGGGATCGTCTTTCCTCATGATACCGATATGATGACACGTTTCAAGCAGGCGGGTCTGGTAACGCTGGGTCGGACTGCGACCCCGGAGTTCGGCTTCAACGCGACCACCGAGCCCGTCTCAAATGGACCCACACGCAACCCCTGGGATCCCTCTCGCAGTACAGGAGGATCAAGTGGAGGATCAGCGGCCCTGGTGGCGACCCGGTCGATCCCGGTGGCCCATGGGACCGATGGAGCCGGCTCGATTCGTATTCCTGCTGCCTGGTGCGGACTGGTTGGGCTCAAGCCGACACGGGGACGTACCCCACATGGCCCGGATTTCGATGAACGCCTCTCAGGTCTTGGCGTTGAGTTTGCTCTGGCTCGGACGGTGCGAGATACCGCGGCCTTGCTCGATGTTGTGAGTGGTCCGGGTTTTGGAGACAAATATTTCGCCGCCCCACCTGAGCGTCCCTATGCTCAAGAAGTTGGTACTCCTCCAGGACGATTACGCATAGCGACGACTACGCAGGCCTGGTCAGGAGTGCCTGTTGACAAAGAGTATGCAGACACCGTCTCGATGGTCTGCCACGAACTGGTCGCGCTGGGTCACGATGTAGAGGAATCCAGCCCACAAGTGGATTGGGAACGCTTCGTCGATGCCAACCTCCCGATCTGGACGGCTTCGGTCGCTGATGGTGCTCTTGGCCTCGCTCACGCCCGTGGGATTGATGTAGGCCCGGATGTGTTAGAGGCGGTGACGCTTGCCAGCGTGGAATATGGACGCCGACTCACGGCAGTGGATCTGCTTCGGGCGCTGCGACTCTGCAATACCATCACCAGAAGCGTGAGCGCGTTCTTCCGCTCCTACGATGTGCTGGTGACTCCGACTGTCGCTACCCCACCCCCTCTGCTGGGATCTCTCAACCAGAACGATCCGAGCCTTGATCCAAGAGGCTGGCTCAACAAAGTGTTCGCGCTGATCCCCTTTACTCCACTCTTCAACGTGACAGGGCAGCCAGCAATAAGCCTGCCTCTGGGACAATCGAGCGAGGGGCTGCCCATCGGCGTGCAACTGGTGGCACGCTACGGCGACGAGGCTACCCTCTTGCGGCTAGCAGCACAGCTCGAACAGGCGTTGCCATGGGCTCTTCGCCATCCCTCAATCTAACTGAGAAACGAGGAAGGCTTCGTCAGTAATTTGTCGTGGAGCCATTATACATACCCCCGGAAACCTGGCCCCATGAGAAGCGGGCAGGCTGACAGCGACCATCGCTGTCAGCCTGCCCGCTTCTGGCGAAAGTAGACAATCACATTACCCGACTACGCAAATCCCCGGGTCCGTTCGGCGAAAAAAGGGAAATCGCTCCCAGGCGCCGGCCATCGCTTCACGAACTAGCTCCCACTCTGGCTTTATGGATGGCCTGCCAGACATTGTGCGGCGTCAACGGGACATCCAGGGAGGTGACTCCCAGGGGAACCAGCGCGTCGATAACGGCATTGGCAACAGCAGCAGGAGCGGCTACCGTGCCAGCCTCACCGGCTCCTTTCACTCCGAGAATGTTGAGCGGACTTGGTGTCTCGGTCAGGGTAAGCTCGAAGGGAGGCAGCTCTTTGGCAAGGGGGACAGCATAGTCCATCAGGGTTGCACTGAGCACCTGCCCGCTCACGTCGTAGGCCATCTGTTCATAGAGGGCCTGACCGATGCCCTGAGTAATGGCCCCATGTGTCTGACCCTCTACCAGCGTGGGTACAAGGACATGACCGTAATCATCTACCGCAACATAGCGTTGTAGATTCACTTCGCCAGTCTCAGGGTCTACCTGTATGACAGCCAGATGTGCGCCAAAGGGATACGATAAATCTGCTGGCTCGAAGCCCTGCATGCTGCACAGCCCCTTGAGCAGTTCTTTCTGGAGGTCCTCGGGGAACTGCTCTTTCTGTACGGGGTTCTCGGCAATACTCGCTAATTGGGCGAAGGTGTACGCTTTGCCAGGAACACCGGAGACCTGCACACGTCCCTCGCGCAGCTCGAGATCGCTCTCGCCCACTTCGAGCAGATGCGAGGCTAATTTGAACATCTGCGCTTTGACAGCTTGAGCCGAGAGCTTGAGCGCGACGCCTCCGACTCCCATACTGCGGCTGGCAAAGGTAGCAAGCGAATGGCTATTGGGAGTGTCTCCGATGTAGACTTCAACCTGCTCAAGAGGAACCGCAAACTCCTGGGCTACAATTGTGGCAAATGAAGTGGCATGACCTTGCCCACTATCAACCGAAGCGCTCTCGACGAGAATCTTGCCTTCAGGTGTAATGCGCACCAACCCGCTATCAGGCTGGCCGCTCATGCCCTCTCCTCCCATAGCGGTCATCTCGACGTAGAAACAAAGCCCGACACCGACACACTGACCCTGTGCGCGCAGGCGAGCCTGTTCGGCGCGCAATTGCTGATAGTTCGCGGCGGTCAACAATGTATCCAGGGCATGGCTGTATGCGCCGGAATCATAGGTCGTACTGGTGGCGGTTGTGTAGGGGAACGCCTCCTTGGGGATCAGGTTTCGCCTGCGCACCTCAACGGGGTCTAGAGAAAGCTCATGAGCAATAGCATCTAT
>WNGM01001059.1_pt1 | contig 22028 bp, 19 predicted proteins | sample 5400571 | NCBI WGS metagenome assembly WNGM01 (sample SAMN13153378, study PRJNA577476) | soil metagenome | isolation source: 100 cm soil or saprolite under Garry oak tree replicate 2 | place: USA:California | collected 2016-06-15 | reverse complement strand
CATAATATTGATCCAACCAGTGATAAAGGGCCAGGGTCATTTCAGCATCGCGGGCGGCATAGGCAACCATAGCAGGAGGAAGTGGACGGCGTGCCCAATCTGTGCGCTGCAAGCTCTTATCCAGGCGAATATTAAACGCTCGGTGCAGCATAGCCGCAAGGGATGATTCATTCTGGCCGAAGATTGAACGACTGGTTGCCTCCAGATCATAGTAGTGAACCACAGCGAGCCCACGTTCTGCCATGACACGCATATCGGCTCCCGCGCCATGCAGCAAGACAACAATAGCCGGGTCTGCCACCACAGCTGCCAGAGGTGAAAGATCGCTCAGCCGCAAAGTGTCCACCACAAAGCACCTGCCCTCAATAGCTAATTGGAGGAGCGCCATACGATGTGAAGAAGTCTGGACATCACCCCGGGCCCGTGAACGTACCTGGCTAAATTCTGCGTCAACAGCCACCACCTTCGCCTGCTTGAGTATGTCGACCGCGTCAAGTAACTTTTCTGGTCGATCAACCCAGGTGCGTTCTGCTTTCATTGGAGGTTTGCCAGTCAGAGGAGTTGGACCAAGGTAGCCAGGTTGCATACTATCCGGGTTCTCTTCTGCGGGTAATACTTTATCGTTCAATGCAATCGCCATTCTACCTTAGGTAAAACATAACATAACTCTGCTAGTAACTATACCAGATTTTTGGACACGCGTACAGTACATACGTAACGAGCCCAGGCCAGGTTCCCTTGTATGTGTCCCACCGCTATGCTAAACTGAGTGAGGAAAAATCAGTCCTAACCAATTCAGCATAACAAGAGGAAAGATTGTCATATGGCCAGGAAAATACCCATTACAGTTGCTTATGGAGATGGCATTGGACCAGAAATTATGGAAGCCACCCTCCACATCATCAAAGCGGCAGGCGCTCGCATTGAAATCGAGCCAGTCGAAGTAGGCGAGAAAGTTTACCTCCGTGGCATCAGCGCGGGAATCGAACCCGGCGCCTGGGAATCGCTCCGCCGCACCAGAGTATTTCTTAAAGCTCCTATTACCACGCCTCAAGGCGGGGGCTACAAAAGTCTCAACGTCACGACCCGCACGATGTTTGGACTCTATGCGAATGTACGTCCCTGCGTGGCCTATTACCCCTTTGTCAAAACCCTGCACCCAAATATGGACGTGGTTATCATTCGTGAGAATGAAGAGGACCTCTACACAGGCATAGAATATCGCCAGACCAACGATATGGTCGAGAGCCTCAAGCTCATTAGCCGCCCCGGCAGCGAAAAGATCGTCCGTTACGCCTTTGAGTATGCCAGGAGTCACAACCGCAAGAAGGTCACCTGTTTCATGAAAGACAACATCATGAAGCTGACCGATGGACTCTTCCACCGCGTCTTTAGCGAGATTGCCAATGAATATCCCGATATCTCCAACGAAACCTGGATCGTTGATATCGGCTCGGCCAAACTCGCTGACACACCGGAGGCATTCGATGTGATCGTTTTGCCCAATCTGTATGGTGATATTCTCTCAGACGTGGCGGCTCAGCTCGCCGGTTCGGTTGGTCTGGCCGGCTCGGCCAATATCGGAGATCGTTGCGCCATGTTTGAGGCCATCCACGGGTCCGCCCCCCGTCGTGCCGGTCAGAACATCGCCAATCCTTCAGGTCTCTTGCTCGCAGCAGTGATGATGCTCGTACATATTGATCAGCCAGATGTCGCCACCTTAGTGCATAACGCCTGGCTACGCACGCTCGAAGACGGCATCCACACCTACGACATTTTTACCGAGGGTGTAAGCAAACAAAAAGTTGGCACCAGAGAATTTGCCGAGGCCGTCGTTGCCCGCCTCGGCCAGGAGCCAGAGATGCTCAAGCCCATCTACTACACCTCAGCTCCAGAGCACATCTCCAGTGAACATGTGACCATTACCAGGGCAATTGAAAAGAAAGATCTGGTGGGAGTAGACGTCTTCCTCGACTGGCGCGGCGGCACCCCAGACGAGCTAGGTGAGACCTTCAAGCAAGTCAGTGGTGACGATCTCGAACTTACTATGATAACCAATCGCGGAGCCAAAGTCTGGCCTCAAGGCATGCCCGAGACCTTCTGTACCGATCACTGGCGCTGCCGCTTCATGTCACCAATCAGAGGCGAAACGATCACTCACAAGCAGATCATCTCCCTCCTCCAGCGCGTCGCCAACGCCGGCTTCGACTTCATCAAAACCGAGAACCTTTACACCTTCGACGACAAGATCGGCTACTCGATGAGCCAGGGAGAGTAAGAAAAAAGGAATTCGTTTGTATGAGAATTGATGAGATTTTGGACTACAATGAGCGTTTCTTGCAGAAAACACAGCTGCCCATTATTGGGCATACGCCGCGCAAAAACCTGGCAGTTGTCACGTGTATGGATTGCCGGCTGGTACAAATGTTTGAGCAGGCTCTTGGCCTGGGGCGCGGAGACGTTCTGGAGCTACGTACCAACGGTGCTACTATCCCTGAACCCGAGCGAGCAGGTGCCGCTAACGACCTCATTCGCTCTCTTGCTGGCAGTATCTACTTGCTTGGCGTACGCGAAGTCGCTATCATAGGTCATACCCAGTGCGGATTAGCACATGCGAACCCCATAGCTCTAACTGCTTCAATGCAAGCATTAGGGGTGGATCCTCAGAAGTTAATTGAGCAAGAGAACCTGGGAGACGTACAAGGCCTTTTACGCTGGCTCGGCGCATTTAACGATGTCCATGTCAATGTGCGCGAAGTTGTCAACGTTATTCGTAATAGCCCCTTCCTACCCAAAATTCCTGTAAATGGCCTGGTGATTGATATCAATACAGGTCGGCTAGAATTGGTTGACAGGGCTGTGTAAGCGGCAAGCTAAATGCCGAACCAGGGCAACCATAAGAATTACTACACTTTAGCGCATAGCTGCCCCACTATACCGGCTATCCTGATTAATACCGAAAGCTGTAAACATCCGATTCGTCCATCCTCCACCATGGCACTAAGCATCGGAGGGAAGAGAATCGGATTGCTCTTGCTTTGAGGGGAAGAAGCCGATAAAGACGTCCTCTACAATCACTATCCCGAAGAGTTCCACTAACATTCGGCTCACTTGATCTTCAACTATAAGCTCAGTGCTCTCCAACTCATATGGAGGTACTTCAGAGAACCCATCAGGGCACTGAATAAGTATCTGAATGATATACACGTAATCCTCCTTTCGCGAGTTATATGCAGTAAGCTCATCGGATATAGTATGATGTGATCTATGTTTATATCTCAACTGCGTCCCGAGGCCAGTCTATAGTCCTGATATCTATCCCATGCTTCGCAAATTCCTCTACGAGCGGGAAAGTGTCTCCTATCTCATCTTTTAGCAAGCAAATCATGGCATATTGTTGATGATGGGGTAATCTCAGCACGTTATCAATGACATCAGCGATCAATTCTTCGTGTTCGAACTCGAGAGCAGGATCCTGCATTCCATCGCTTGGAATGAGCACCACTCTCCCCTGATAAAGTTCTCCGTCTTGATCTGTAGGCAAAGAAAGGGTCGGTTTACGCTTGAGTTGGCGGATTAAATCCACGCACTGAGAACGAACAATAGAACGGATATAGGCCTTTGGAGAGTCAATCTGTACGTGCTCCGAAATGAGCTTAGACCAGAATATAATGAGTGTTGTTTCTGCGAGATCATTAATCTCATCATCTAACTCCTCGGGGGACACAATACTACGAGGAACTTGCATTCGCACTAATTCAAGAATATACTTATAATATCGTTCCAGCGATTTGTTTACTTCGATGTTATTTCCACCGGAAGTAGAGAGGCTTGATAGCGTAGGCTTCTCTTCTGTTATAAAGGCTTGTTTGGCTGTGACCATTTTGATTTCTCCTTAGTACCGAAAGCTTTATTCAAAAGTTGGAACTTTTGTGAATTGGTACCTCTTCCTTTCAACATAATCGTAACATAGAAAGAAGGAATTAACTCGATAGAGACTCAATAAAGTACTGACAATAATCTTTCATAACTATACATATTCCACAGGAGGAGCATTTCTAGGAGTGAGTGTGGCGAAGGTAGAGATGAATTCCCTAATAGGTTCCCGGCTTTTTGCTCACAGAATGCGCCTAAGTTCGCTGTCTTCACAGGGGAGTACGCTTTATGACAAAAACACCCGAAACGCCAGATTGGGGAGCACAAAGTGCTTTACTGACGAAGTATATAAGTCCAGATATAATAAGCCAATGGGGTAAGCAAAAAGGCACGAAATGGCTCGCTGATTTACGAGCAGAAGTAATAGCAGGCGAATCAGTGCTCCGCGAAACTCCGGAAGGATTAGTAAGAAGTGTAAGCGTTACAAGAATTTATGTGCTCTATAATCACCCAACCAGAGGTCCACTCGCATCAGTGGAGGATAGACAAGAATTTAAGGATGGTCTACCAACCCGGCAACGTGCGTTGAATTGTATTTCGGAGAAATTATTACCCCAGGAAAAGAGGAATCCCCGAAGAGGTGCAATAAGAGCATTAAAAGAAGAAATTGGGCTTGGGGGAGTAGAGGAAGAAAGACTTATTGAGGTGGACATACTCTCGATTAAAGAAGATTCACATAGTTACCCTGGCCTGGTGACGGAGTACATAATCTATAGGTTTTCCCTCAATTTGGAAGATGAGGAATTTGAAAAAATGCGTCTCCAAGAAGAACAGGGAAATACAGTTACACTTTTTGTTTGGAGAAAGAAGAATTGAAAGGATGCGTCAATCTCATCCAGTTCAGTGTCAGTATTAACAAACAAGCTCATCAAAATTATTGGAAGTAACAGGCTCCAAAGATAATACTCTCAGGCCTTACTGTTCTGAATCCTGGGGCAGTTCGTCTGATTGACCATTTCCAGGAGCATGGTCAGTAGATCGCGATAGCTTAAGTTGAGTGAGCACATCCAATATCTGCTGGGGCGTAGGAGGACAGCCAGGAACTTTAGCGATTATAGCGTTCTCAATTTCCGGTGGGCGATCTGCCAGCGCATATGACCCTTGATAGATGCCTTTGTTAATAGCACAATCACCGATAAGAACAATACGAGGTGCTGGCATCGCATCCACCGTAAGCTGGGCTGCCTCAGCTAGATTGCGTGTAAAAGGACCGGTCATTACCGCTACGTCGGCATGACGAGGTGAGGATTTGAACTCAATGCCAAGATGCTGAGCATCATACACGGGATTTTCCAGCGCAGTGAGTTCTAACTCGCACCCATTGCATGAACCACAATCCAGGTGGCGCAGCCAGAGTGACCTCCGTGGCCACATCCGTATGGGCATACTTTGCCCGGAAGAATGCTCTTGCTGTGTGGTGGTATGCAGTTGATTCCCCCGAAACATCTTCAAAATGTGCTGGAGAATCAAGCCGCGCATCGTTTTTTGTTTTGCCATGTCTTTCTCCTTTTATGAAAACCGGTCTGTCCATGGCGGATTAGTAATAAGTGCATTTCGCTAACCTCATCTAGTATGTCTTCGTTTATCAGCATCTGACAATCCCATCATAAATCGTGTCCCGAGTACGAAAGATTGAAACTCTTGTTGATAATCGGAAAATCCGGCAGGATATTGCCAGTTGTATCTGGTTGAGCGGGGTCATCGGGCATGACTGCAACACGCAATGCCGGCCAATTCAGGAATGAAGGATCGCGCACCTTGCAGCGAAAAATCCTGTTGAAGCGATCTTTCATCAGCCAATAGACAATATCTCCTCGCCAGCCCTCCACGTAACCCAGCGCGAACTCAAAGTTCTCAGCCCTCCTAACTGCCTCTTCGACGTGTGGTTCCACGAGAACATCAGCCGGAGTGATTTCTAGCCCTGTAAGTATATGCTGGATCACTCTGAAGGATGTATTGACTTCATGCATGCGCATCTCCAGGCGAGAGAATACGTCACCAGACATGCGCAGTCCTTTCAGTCCTTCTTTGTGCTGAATATGAGCACGTAGATCAATCATCTCTTGAAGATGCGGCTCGAGCTGGTAGATTCCAAAGGGATGATTGAGACGAAAATCTCGCTGCTCTAAACCTGAAGCACGTGCAACCAGGCCAGTAGCTCCGAGTTCGAGTGCCTGATCCCTGTTTAAGGTACCGGTATTGATAGCTCTGTCGCGAAAAGCCGATGTTCGAAGAAGTAATTCTCCAAAATCACGAAACTCTTCGATCAAGTCATCAAAGGTTCGAAACCTTTTTCGGCTGATCTTGGAAGTTATGCTGTCAATATATTGATGATCAATCGCTTCCGTCCGACCGGGTGGGAGGACGATGCCACCTGGCCGATTACTGCCCCGTAAGAGACGGTGCCCGGTAAGCTCAGCATTCAATCGTACCAGGTATTCTCGTATAACAGCGATTTCGGAAGATACAAGATCAAAAGCGACATCGTGTGCGAGAGCTGCACCATCAGCGATATGGTTGTAGAGCCTCTCTAACTCCAGAAATAATCCTCGCAACCAGGTCGCTTTCAATGGAACTTCGATTCTGGCCAGCGCCTCTACCGCGTGGCAATATGCCAGCGAGTGAGAGAAAGATGAATCTCCAGAGATTTTCTCCGCTAATTGCCACCCATCCAACAGTGAAAACTTCGTCTGGAAGAGTTTCTCTATCCCCTTATGCTTGAAGCCCAGCTGAATGTCCACATCATCCACCACCTCCCCTGCGATATGAAAAGAAAAGCGGCCAGCTTCAATAATGCCGGCATGGATCGGTCCGACTGATAATACAACCTCGTGAGCTTTTGCATTGCTCGTATTACTGGCCGCTGTGGTTGGGGCAGCATATCGCTCGATCTCTTTTCGTAAATCTTCCACCTTTCTGCCCCTTTCCAGAGGAGCCAGGTGGGGAGAATAGGACCGATGCAGCAGAAAGCCTCCGGGTATGGTTTCTGATAGAGGTTCAGCAGGGACAATGGTCTCAGAGGCGTCAACGACAACCGCGGCGAGATCGAAAAGATCAAAGATTTCTTGTTCAAATGATCTTGCCGCCGCAAATATATCACGAACAGATGGATAAGCGCGGCCGTCCAGTAGATAGCTGGAGAGCGAAGGCTCAGTATCCACGTATTTGGAAGGGTTGTGCTTCTGAAGCGCATACTCTAGAATTAAGAAATGATCCTCTGCTTCGTGGGAAAAGATATAGTACAGCTTGAAGCACTCATCCTCAAGCCGGCGCTCATCGTTTGCTACAACAGTCACAAGATATGCTGCTTGCTGCAGTAGTCGGCAGGCTTCGTGCAACCTGTGATAGTCCAACAGCAAATTCTCATCGCTTTTCAAGACCAGGTGATCCTGGTTAAACTCCCAGCGGTAACGCTCTTCCCAGCGTCCAGTATCGTTATGAAAAACATCTTCCCAACAAGGATTCATGGTAAACATACCTCCTGGACTCCCTGACAGAGAATGTGCACGCTCTCTTGGAGCAGAGGTGTCAATGGGAAGGTGGTGAGGCCCCCAATGATTAACAGGAGTAACAACGCGCCCAGGGAGGCAATTTGCAGTGGATTCTCGCGTACCTTGCCCTGTGGGATGGGCGATTTACCCAACAAGATTCGCCCCAGATGCACCACCAGCCCGGCAAAGATCAGCGTCACCGAGATGAGAAACAGGCAAACAGCAACGATTATCCAGAAGGAATCCTTGCTCGTGGGTACCTTTTGAAAAGCAGCCCACAAAATAATGAACTCGCTGAAGAAAATGCTGAAGAACGGCATTCCAACGAGGGCAAGTCCACCGAGGCCCAGCAATGCGCCAGTCACGGGCATAAGCTGAAATGCGCCACGAATTTCTTCATCCGGAACCTGTTCTTTTGCGTACGCAGCCTGGACATTGCCATAGGTCAGGAACATTAACGCCTTGTTGAGCGCATGGTTCAGCGCATGGAAGAGCGCGCCAAAAAACGCCAGCGGAATGCCCAGGCCGAAGCCAAAGGTAATGATGCCCATGTGCTCCAGGCTGTGGTAGGCCAGCACGCGTTTAAAGCGATTCTCTTTCTTCGTGTTCAAGATAAATGGGGTTGCCATAACAAGCGAGAGCAAACCAAAGATGAGCAAGCTGCTGGATGCGAATGAATCGCCTGCTAGAGCCAGATTGGTGATGATGTAGAAGCGCAATATGACATAGAGAGCACATTTGAGCAAGACTCCTGAAAGGAGGGCGCTGACCGGTGAGGGGGCCTCGCCATGCCCATCGGGCAGCCAGGTATGCATGGGAAATAAACCGGCTTTGGTGCTGTAACCCAGCAAGAGAAGCAGAAATGAAAGTTTGATAATTCCTTGCCCGATCGGAGTCACAAGGCCCGCATTCAGGGCCTGGGTGATATTAGACCAGTTGATATCGATATAGGGTCTCACTGGGAAGCCTTTGAATTGGAAAGCACTGATCAGAAAGATAGTGCCTAGCAAGGCAAACACAATGCCAGACGAGGAGATCATGATATATTTCCACGCAGCTTCTTGCGCTCGTCTGTCCCTACGATAGTCAATGAGTGGGGCTGAGATCACTGTTGTAAAGGTGATGAGGACCCATAAAAGTACCAGATTATCGATCATTGGCACCAGCAACATACTCACATGAAAAAGGTTGAATTGGAAATGAAAGAACCTGCTTGATCCAAGTGCTTTATCCTGCTCTGCCTGCGTCTCATCATCCTGCCTCGGCATAAAAATAGTAAAGTAGGACGCGAACAGCGCCACAATATTGACCAGCAGAATGAAGTAAGTGCTGAGCGCGTCAATGTAAAAAAGAAACAGAAAATGAAAGCTATGTGAAGGTTCGGAAAGTATATAGAAGACCAGGGCCACCGAGAAACCGAACGAGAACACTGAGGCAATAAAGGTCAGAACGCTCTGCCTGCGGGATTGGTGTTTGCCGAACAAACTCGCAATAGCTGTGAGTAAGGGAGGCAAGACAATGCCTGAGATAATGAGCAGCCCTCCATTAAAGAACCCGTTCATTGCTTTTCACTCCTTGAGAGTCTTCTGATCTTCGATATAAATGCTGTGCGAGGATTGTCGCAGACGGGGCAAGAACATGACGAGAATAATCAGGGTCAGCAAATACCAGGCAAACATACTGACTAAAAAGGCAAGCAGAAGATTTGAATCATTGATAACAATCACCGCGGCCAGAAAGAGCCCATTCTCCATGACCAGTAGTCCCATCATCTGGGCCAAAGTATCGTATGAGTTGATCATGATAAATAAACCAACCAACAATAGGGCGAGGGAAGCTACCAGGCCATTGAAGTTTTCCACTCGAGGCACTACCTGGCTTGCCACAAAATAGGCCGCGATGACGAGCACACCACTAACGCTCAAAGGAGTTAGTGGATTGGTGCGAACAATATTTGCATTCGGGCGGTTTTCGGGACTGTTCTCGAGCCAAATGGAGCGAGCTTTCAAGATGTCCAATCGCTCATGTAAGAAAGAGCGGAATGATTGACCAGGTTGTCGTGGCTCGACATTTGTGACTCCAGCCACCAGTCGTTCAATAATGATGAACTGTATAATGAGGATGAGAGCCACTCCTAAAAACCATAAATCAGCCTGCTGAATAGCTTTGATCACGGCCAGTAGAGCCAACGCGAGGATTTGCAGACGATAACCGTTTATCTTGTTCTGTAACCTGCGGGTAGAAGCATTGTACAGCGCCGTTGCTATCGCACAAATAACAACAATATTCGTCCCTATACTTACGAGATTATTAGCGATATTCGTTATACTCATCGATTCCCTCCTCTGTCAACTAATGAACGCTGGCGAGAAACGTAGCCGCTATCGCCAGCAACAGTGCAGCGCCCCATGGAATGACGACACGGCGCAGGCGCAGTTTGATCTGTGTTATTTCGAACATTGCCAGCAAGACAACCCCAATCAGCAGCTTGGCAACATAGAGTGTTGGCAGCAGTACACCTCCTGGAACTGTGGTGCGGGCTATAAGGAGATCGCCCAGCAGGGTCAGGAAGAATGTGAACCGCATGGCCTCACCCCATTCAATCAGCGCCAGGTTGCGCCCTGAGTATTCTAGGTGGAGGGCCTTCTGGATCATAGTCAATTCTAAGTGAGTAGATGGATTGTCAATGGGTAGGAATCCATTGTCCATGATCGTGACAAAAGCGAGTGCTAGCCAGAGTAGCAATAATGCTGCCAAACTGAAGATAGGATTACTTATCCCTTGTTGGGGTGGGAAGGCAGTGGTAACGATACCCATCAGATCGGTGGTGTGACGTTGAAATGTTAGCGCGAGGATGATCAGGATCAGCAGAGGTTCGGCGAGCACATTGATAAACATTTCCCGGCTGCTGCCCATGCCGCCAAACGGCGTACCCGCATCCATGCCAGCGAGGGCCAGGGTGAAACGGGCTAATCCCAGCAGGTACACTACCGTCACCAGGTCAAACAGCGTAAAGCCCAGGTAGAAAGGAGGAGTGGCTAGAGCGAGGAGTAGGTAACATATAAAAACGGTGAAGGGAGAGATGACATAAATCCAAGAAGTTGTCTCTGGTTGCAGCCCCGGAGGTAAACGTAAAAGTTTAATAAGATCGAGATACAACTGCCAGGGAGGCGGTCCCTGCCGCAATTGCAGGCGGGCTTTGATCCACTGCAGCGTGCCGATGACAGCGGGGGAAATCAAGGCAAAGACGCTGGTTTGCAGCAAACCGTAAAGTACTGTAGTTACTACCTGGGTCATTTGCTCACCCCGATCAAAATGATGAAAACGATGATAAAGAACAGAAAGATGTAGAACAAGTAACTGCGCAGGTCGCCGTTTTGAAAAAAACTTCCGGTCGACCGGGCAACAATTTGGAGCAGTTTTATCAGCCAATTGTATGCCAGGCGGAATGGCTCAGCGACGCTGCGACCTTCTCCTACCTCAAAAGGAGTTTTGATAGGTGGCGTTTCAAGTGCCGCAGATTGCTGCGATGGCACCTGGCCGAAGCGCCTTTTGAGCAAGGATTGTATGAGCGGGGTGAACAGCACAGAGATGAGCGCTCTTCCCAGGAAATCTCTCACCGGGAAGGTGAACACACTGCTGGTATATTGCATGGTGCTCGAATCATATTGAGTGCCACCTGTCCAGGCTGCTCTAGTTCCTTGGGACTTGCTTGCAAGGACAGCCATGAGGAAGACGAAGATCACGAGACCAAGTAAAGTGAAGAGAAACACAGACGGGAGATGAGCTGAGTACAAATGCCCATGCAGCCCTAAGCTGATAGTAATCCCGCTCCACCATGAAAATGCGTTCGGAGAAGCCAGGGGAAGCCCCAGGTCACTGGTGATCATGCCTAGCATAATGATAATAGGTCCAGGGAAGATACCCAGTACTAGGCAGAGAATTGCCAATACGATCAGAACCCCTCGCATTCTCCATGGAACATCACTCTTTGCAGAACCCTCAACAACTGTCTCATCTCGAGGCTTGCCTAAAAATACCTCACCTGCTATTTTCACAAAGGCGAACGCAGTCAGCGCAAAAGCGCTCGCGAGCAATATTAAACTCAGGACGATGCCACCGAGCAACCACACGTTCTGCGATAGCAGGTTTACGCTAGCGATCAACGTTTGCAATGTTAGCCATTCACTGATGAAGCCATTGAATGGTGGAAAACCAGCAATGGCTACACTGCCAACAAGAAAACATGCTGATGTCCAGCGAAAGCGATGAATGAGACCACCAAGTTTATCTAATTCAACAACACCATTGGTCAGATAGTCAATAGCTCCGGTGCATAGGTAGAGCAATCCCTTGAAGACGGTATGGTTGAGCAAGTGATAAAGCCCGGCCACCAATGCAAGCGCAGCCAGACTATTAAGGACCGAAGGGGCTATGTTAGCTACAGGTATATTCCCTGCCTTAAGAGTAAGCGCAAGCCCTATACCTGCCAGGATAATGCCAATGTTCTCCACGCTGTGGTCGGCAAGGCTGTCTTTCAGAGTGCGTCCGTAAAGTGCATTTCTCACGCCGATCATTGCCGTCAGAGCCGCCACAACCAGAACCGTAAGGCCCCACCACCAAGAAATGGGATGCAGGAACTGAAAGAAGACGCGGATCATGCCATATAGCGCGATTTTAATCATGATTCCTACAGATATAGCATGAACATTGGTCGGCAAGTTGGGGTGAGCGATTGCTACCCAGATGTGGAAGGGAGCCATGCCTGCTTTGATACCAAAGCCAATGAGCGCCAGGAGAAAAACGAGGTTTGCAGTACTAGGGTTGATAGTGTTACTTACGTCCCGAAAGACACCCATATCGAAAGTCACTTGCCGGTGAGAAGTAGCTAGTATGAGCAATGCTGCACGGCATTGCAGCGCTTTGCGACCTGGTCTACTCTTCGGATTCAAAACGGCCGGGCGCGGGTATATGTAGCCTACACGATCATCACCCTGGTGGGATTGCTGACCGCCTGGCTCATCTGGGGAGGAAGATAAAAAATGGGGTTGATTGCTACGCTGCTGAACGCAGGAGTCTTTCTGCTGGTGGCGCCTCTGGCAACGGGACTGCTGAGCCGTAGTAAAGCGCGCTTGCAGTTGCGGCGTGGGCCAAGTCTCTTACAGCAGTACCGTGATTTGAAGAATCTCTGGGCTAAGCGCCCGCCGGACCTGGCAGTACCATCTCTGGTCTTTGTAATAGCCCCTTACGTGGCCCTGTTCTGCTATGCACTCGCCGGAGCGATCATACCGGTCGTGTTCATCAATGCAGCGGGGAGCGTGGGAAGCGTGTGGCCAGGATTGCCGGATGGCGATCTGCTCCTGTTGATTTACCTGCTGGGATTGGCGACCTTCGCGATGGGGTTGGGGGGAATGGACAGCGGTGCGCCCTTTGGGCAAATGGGCAGCAGCCGGAGCATGTTCATCCACGTGATGGTCGAACCGGGGCTCATTCTCTCGCTCGCTGCACTGGCCCTCTATTGGAATACCACTGATCCGGCCTCCATTGTGATCCAAACGCAATATCTAGGTCTCGGGGGGATCCTGACGCATCCAGCCCTCCTTCTGGTCGGTTTCAGTCTCGTCATACTGGCTCTCGCTGAAGCCGGGCGGCTTCCCTTCGACAATCCATCCACGCACCTGGAACTGACCATGAGCGAACATGCAGTCGGCATCGAATATGCCGGCCGCCAATGGGCAGCAGTGAAGCTGGCCGAAATGCTTAAAATGCTCCTCTTGTTGACCCTGCTCATTGATCTCTTCGTCCCGGGCTTTGTAATGCCGCTACAGACGCCGGGGCTGGCAGTACTGACAGTTGTAGCGTACCTGATCAAGCTCTGCATAGCGATGCTCCTGCTGGCAGGCTGGGAGTCGTTACAAGGGCAACTTCGGCTGCGAGCGGCCATTCGGCCTGCATCTTTAGCGACCGGCCTGGCCTTGAGTTCTATCGCCCTGACTTTCATCAGTCATATATTCCCTGGAGGAGGCCGCTAATGTTTCCGACGACAATTTCTCCCGCAGATCTCATGTTTGTTGCAACCGCATTGCTCGTGATAGCTATCCTGTCCGCCTCGGTCCCCGTGCAGATCTTTCTTTACCAGGTCTTATCAGGCATGTTAGCCATACTGACCCTATGGACCACGCTGATCGGCGGCAACGCATGGGGCATACTCTTGACCCTGGTCCCAGTTGGGTTTGCCTTTTTCATCCGATGGATTGCCAGGTATATTGCAGACCCCGCAAAGATTGTGCCATTGACAATACGGCGGCGAATAGCCTGTGCTCTGCTCGGGCTGCTGCTGATAATCCTGGCATTTGCGGTGACTCCGCACCTGCCGACGTATGGAGGAGAGAGCAGTTCTCTGCGGCTGGCAGCTGCGCTGGCGCTCGTCCTTGTGGGCATTTGTACATGGATGATCAGAAAGGATCTGATCTCACAGGCAATTGGTTTGCTGGTGATGGACGATGGCCTCCTCCTTTTGAGCGAGTCGGTGGTTCACAGAATGGAGTTGACCTCTGTGTTGTTAGTCGTTCTGTTCCTTTACCTTCTGGTCCCGCTTACCTGTCTGCTGCTGGTTATGCCCCGACTCAGCCAGACCACCCTGGAACTTGATGTTGATCAATTTCGGCAACTGAGGGGGTAGTGATGAAGTTGACCCATGATATTCTAGAAGTTCTCGTGTTACTCATGCTGGCTGGACCTCTTGTGACAGGTACTTTCGGCTTCTGGCTGCCTCGCTTTAGCCTGACGGCAGGAAGCCTCCTTTCACTGGGTGCAACCCTCTTCCTCGCTGCCAGTGCGCCGGCTGAATTGCCGCTGCATTTCACATTTGGCCTCAACTTCTACCTGGATGCCCTCAGTGTCTATTTTCTGCTGCTCACCAACCTGGTTGCCGTTTTCTCTGCCTGGTACATTGATTACCTGGGCACCAGGGATTCCGAGCTGGGCTCTGGGCGTGCCCTCAGGCGCTTCCGTGCGCTCTTTGGCATCTTCCAGCTCACCCTCATACTCGTGCCGGTGGTCAATGACCTGTTTGTACTCTGGCTGATCATCGACCTGACTACGGTAATCTCGGTGGTTTTGTTGCTGCATGGTTCGGCGCCGCATGCCGCTGAAGCGGGCTGGAAATATCTTTATGCCACGATTCCAGGATTAATCTTCACCTTCCTGGCTATGATACTCCTGGTGAGTATCCTGCCAGCAAACACAGCACTTCGCTGGTCCGACCTGCTGCAAATCAGCAGAGGACTCGATCCAAGGCTGATCAGCCTTGTTTTCGTGTGTGCCTTGTTTGGCTATGGGGCGAAGGCGGGCCTGGCTCCTCTCCATACCTGGCTCCCTGATGTGCACGGCGAGGCACCTGCCCCTGTCAGCGCGATGCTCTCCGGCGTCCTGTTGAAGATCGCGCTCTTTGCACTGCTGCGCTGGACCAGCATCACCAACTTGGCACTGGGCAACCGAGTGTTTACGTCTGGCCTGTTTCTGGCCTTTGGTCTACTCTCGCTTATAGTAGCGACACTGGCCATTCCGAAGGCCAATAAGTTTAAGCGAGTACTGGCATACCACAGCTTAGAGCATATGGGATCATCGCCTTCGGGTTGGGCATTGGGACACCTCTGGCGATTCTAGGCGCCCTGCTGCACACGCTGAACCACGGCTTAACCAAGGGGTTGATGTTCCTCACCTTCGGCAATATCCGGCATCGCTATGCCACCATGACAAGGAAAGATCCGGTTGCAGCGGGCGGCGAAGGCATGGCAAAGGTCGAGATACTGTCGTCTGATGAAGATCACATCCAGGGTGTCTTCAAGGCTATGCCGGCATCAGGAGCATTGTTAGGTCTGGGCGGCTTATCACTGGTTGGCTCACCGCCATTTAGTATTTTCCTGAGTGAGTTCATTATCCTATGGGCCGCGATCCGTTTGGCGTGGGATGGTCGCAGTGCTATAATTATTACGGCCACGGGAATCTTTGTGATTTCGATTACGCTTATTTTCGGAGGACTGATCAGCCACCTGGCGAAGCTCTTGCTCGATGTTCCGCCCTCTTTCGTGGAACGGGAGCGATGGTATCGCCTCTGGCCGCTGTATGTCCTGCTCGGTCTTGTACTTTTTGTAGGACTCGTCATGCCAATAGCGGGTTCCCTGGGTCTGTGGGCCCTCCTTGATCGCAGCGCCTGTATTGTTCTGGGAGGAGCCAGTGTATGTCGATAGAAACGGGGAGGAGGTGCAAGATGTCGGTCACGCTAGACAAGAGGGCGTGGGACCGGTGTGAAGCCTTGTGCCAGATTGGCGGGCTTGAGCGAGGGAATGCCGGGAGACTGAAGAACGAACTGCACTACCTGGCTTTGACCGGCAATAGCCTGGTTCAGCTGGCTGCGCAACTGTCCGATGAAGGGTATTTTCTGGTAACACTGGTGGCGAATGATGAACAAGGCTTCCGGGATTCCGAGCGGTTCTGCCTGTACCATATCTTTTCCCACCCGGTTGCCGATTTATTTCTCTGGGTCTCCTATGCCTTACCCGCCAGCGACGAGACATACGCGTCCGTACGACCTTATTTCGCCTGTGTAGAGCCCTTCGAGCGGGAAATATACGATTTGTTCGGCCTGCGACCACGAGATCAACCTCTAACCCGCAACCACGGAGCTCGATTACATCAAGGATGCTATCCAGACCAGCTCTATCCGCTGCGCCGGGGCCGCAGTCTTGCCGAAATCCGGCAGGTAGTTCGAGATCATTTCTCCAGTCTCGGAGCAAGATCACTCACACAACGGGAGAGCACAAACGAAACAGATACGAAAATTACCTCTGATGGGGAAATGTTGGTCCCTGTTGGGCCGGTTCACGCGGGTACCATTGAACCGGGCCACTTTCTTTTCCACCTGGATGGGGAAAAAGTATGCCAACTGGATATCACGCTAGGCTATAAACACAAGGGGATCGAGCGGTTATTTCAAGAATACACCATCGAAGATGAGCGTTCGGTACAACTAGCCGAATTCGTTTCTAGTGACTCGGCGTTTGCACATTCTCTAGCGTATTGCCGGGCAGTCGAGAACTTGACGGATATGGCCGTCCCCTCACCAGTGAGAACCGCCCGCAGACTGTTCCTGGAACTGGAGCGCATCAGCAATCACATCGGGGATTGTGGTGCGCTGGCCCATGATGTGGGGCTTGATGTAATTGCCAGCGATTTAAACATGCTGCGCGAACGGATGCTGGAACTCTGCCAGGAAACGGCGGGACACCGCCTCCTGATGGGTGTGAACCGGCCAGGGGGAGTAATGCTGCCAGCTCCGATTGATCCGCAACGTGTTGGAAATACAGTAAAGACGATCATGCACGAGTTCGTTTTGCAATGCCATAAGTTGAGTCGAAAACGGCTTTGGAGAAGTCGTACGCAGGGTGTCGGCATACTTGAAAAGGCAGAGGCAAACCGGCTGGGTACCACGGGCATGGTAGCGCGGGCCTCAGGGCTTCCGCGGGACTTCCGCCTGACCCACCCAGATACCGCAGGAATCTACAACCCCCTCGCCTTGCGGCAGCAACTTCTTGAGAAATACGGCCAGGGGTTATACGAGGCTCTGCATACACGTGAGCGATCAATATCAGGTCAATCTCAAGTACATATGGACGCGCCTAGTACAAGCTGGCAGCCAGCTCAGCTAGACGGTAGCAGCGCTTTAAAAAAGGGCGTTCATAGCCATGACAAGAACCTCTTAGCACGTTTTGATCCCAACCGAATGCGGGATGGCAACGAGCCTGGAGGTGATATTAATACACGCTTTTATGAGCGGGTACGGCAGGTGGAAATATCGGCGCACATGGTAGTTATATCGCTCAACAGGTGGCGTGCCGACTGGCACGAGCAAAGATACAAGGCGAAGCCGATCACTCCCATTGCATTGCAGCGGGAGTTGGCACTGGGATATGTCGAAGGCTGGCGAGGCGAAATAGTCTATTGGCTCATGGTCGATCCATCCGGGCAGATATATCGCTGCAAAGTACGTGATCCCTCTATGCTGAACTGGCCCGCATTAGAGGAAGCGGTAAGTGGAGAGTACCTCTCCGACTTCCCTCTGATCAATAAAAGTTTCAACCTATCATACTCTGGGAATGATCTCTGAGGAATTTGGCAGACCAGGACTGATGCAGAGCTAAGTTTACCTTCAGGTAAGGAAACGAAGTGCCTGGTTATCTGTAGGGACAACCGTGTTGATGTTATCTCTCAGTAGAATGCTACTAACTACTGGTGAGCAAGGATGCTAGTGTTAGATGAAGGAGATTAATATGGGCCTGAATAGTCTGCTGTGGACCATTATTAGCAGATTACCGAAATTCTTCTCCAGTCGTGGACTGTACACGGAAGAGGGGAGTGAGGGTGGATATGGTGAACGCGGTTGGGTAGCTCGTCTGCGAGGTCGGTCCGTCTTTATCCGGCATCTTGACACGGGATCCAGCAATGGTAGCGAGTTGAGCATCAATGCTCTGCAAAACCCTAAATATGACATTGAACGTTTGGGATTCCATTTCGTCGCATCGCCAAGGCACGCTGATCTGCTCCTGGTAACCGGGCCGATGACCTACAACATGATTCCTGCTGCAGAAGCTACCTTCGATGCAATGCCCGACCAGCCGCGTCACATTGTCACGGTGGGAGATGATACCGAGGGCGGAGGCATCTTTCGTGATGCATATGGTGTGCTGGGACATTTGCCACGCGATGACATGCAGGCTGCTTTTATCGGCCATATTGAAGGCCCGGTACCAAGGCCTCATGACATCCTCACGAAGTTATGCAGCACCGTTGATGAACAACGTAAAGGATAGGATCCATACGCTTCGCTAGTATCATAAGCAAGTGAGCCTGGCTAAGCTGCCTTCTCTCGATCGAGCCCAAGGCCACGCCGTACCTCTAAAGTGCGTATAATTGCATCTCGCGTCAGGACACCGACGAGCTTTCCATCTTGTACTACTGGCAACTGGTTCACGTTTCGATTAGCTATCAAGGGGAGCACATCGTTCAAGTTTTGTTGGGGCGAAACAGCATGCAAGCGCTCTAGCGGGATCATTACTTGACCAACAGGCACCGTTGCCCATTGATCGCGTGCCACATGGCGAATATCGCTAAGCGTGATTAAGCCAGCTAACTGATCTCCCTGAACTACAAAGGCAGTACGCAGGCCAAATGGCAAAAAGTATTCATCCACGAGTCTTTGTATTGAGATGTTGGCAGGAACCGTTGCCGGTATCCTATCCATGACCTGGCCTACCGTCACTCCTTGGAGCATGGATTGTAACATCCCTTGAGAATTGGCCGACTGTGCTGCACTCAGCAGAAACCAACCAATAAAACCGATCCAGATGCCGTTCAGCAAGTTGCCGGTAAAAATTTGCCAGACGCCCCAAAGGATAAAGAGATAAGCAATAAGCTGACCTATAGTGGTGGTCACACGGGTAGCAGTTCGTAAACTACCGCTTATTTTCCAGATAATTGAGCGCAGTACACGCCCCCCATCCAGTGGAAAGCCAGGGATGAGATTAAAGATGCCCAGGATTATATTCGTCACTCCCAGATACCAAAGGATAGGTTCAATAAGTGTATGCGTACCTCTTACCAGGAAGAATAATCCGTAACATATCGCACCAATAACCAGACTCGTCAGAGGCCCAACAAACGCCATCGAAAATTCAACCCCAGGTGTTTGAGGTTCCTGTTCGATATTAGAAACACCTCCAAAGATGAAGAGAACGATGCTATTCACAGCCAGGCCGCGTGCGCGAGCAACCAATGAGTGAGCCAGCTCATGTAAGAGAACTGAGACAAAAAGAAGCAGTGCGGAAATGAAACCTAAGAGATAGTAAGTCGATGATGAATAACCTGGAAAAAAGGCAGGAAACTCGCCGGTGGCAAGTGCGTAGGTAAGAAACACCAGAATAATCACCCAGCTCACATTAATATAGATGTCGATTCCAGAAATTCTGAAAATGCGAAGTGATCCTGGCATAGACGTGCATCCTTTTATTCTTGATAGAAAACCACTCAGCTATATGGTATCGTAGGCGGAAAGTACAGAACGTGCAAGCTGAGCAATAACTGTTTGTGGGGCATCGTGGCAGGCCAATTAGACACCTCCGCAACTTCCATGCTATACTGCCTTCATAATCACATACCCTATCAATCTAATTTAGATACGAAGGAACGTATCGATGGAGACAACCAGATGGCCACAAGTGAACGTATTCCACAAGAATCATCAGAACTCAAAGGAACTGAGGAGAAAATCGCGGAATTACACCGCCTGAAAGCAGGAGCTGTGCTCGGCGGCGGGAAAAAGCGCATCGAGGCCCAGCATAATAAAGGGAAACTAACCGCACGAGAACGACTTGACCTGTTGCTCGATCCAGGCACATTCAATGAATTGGACATGTTTGTCACACACCGCTCCACAGACTTTGGCCTGAACGATCAAAGAATTCCCGGTGATGGAGTTGTCACGGGCTATGGTCAGATCGACGGCCGCCTGGTTTACGTCTTTTCGCAAGATTTCACAGTCTTTGGTGGTTCGCTTTCCGAGGCACACGCCGAGAAAATTTGCAAGATTATGGACCTGGCTATGAAGAATGGCGCTCCAGTCATTGGTCTGAATGACTCTGGTGGGGCACGTATCCAGGAAGGCGTGGTCAGCCTGGGCGCGTACGCAGATATATTCCTGCGCAACACGCTGGCCTCGGGCGTCGTACCGCAAATTTCGGCCATTATGGGACCCTGCGCGGGCGGCGCGGTCTACTCTCCTGCCATCACCGACTTTATTTTCATGGTTGAACAGACCAGCTATATGTTCGTCACAGGTCCCAATGTTCTCAAGACCGTCACGCACGAGGATGTGACCTTAGAAGAGCTCGGCGGCGCCATGGTTCACAACAGTACCAGTGGTGTCGCCCATTTCTCTTGTCCCGGTGAACCGGAATGCATCCGCATGATTCGTACCCTCATGAGCTATATTCCCTCAAACAATCTGGATGATCCACCCCGCATTACTCCCGTTGACTCGCCTACACGGACTGTAGAGGCCCTGGATTCCATCATCCCGGACAACCCCAACAAGCCCTATGACATGAAAGAGGTCATCAGATTTATCGTCGATGATGCTGTATTTTTCGAGGTGCAGGAGCACTTTGCCAGGAATATTATCGTTGGCTTCGCCCGCCTCAATGGTCGCCCTGTCGGTATTGTGGCACAACAACCAGGAGCCTTAGCAGGTGTGCTCGATATCAATTCGTCGGATAAAGGGGCGCGTTTCGTGCGCTTCTGTGACTGCTTCAACATCCCCATCATCACCTTTGTAGATGTGCCAGGTTTTCTACCGGGCGTGAGCCAGGAACACAATGGCATTATCCGCCATGGCGCCAAATTGCTCTATGCCTACTGCGAGGCTACCGTGCCCAAGATCACGGTGATCACTCGTAAGGCCTATGGTGGGGCTTATGATGTGATGAATAGCAAGCATGTCCGTGGCGATATTAACTATGCCTGGCCTACGGCGGAAATCGCGGTGATGGGGGCGGAAGGGGCGGTGAATATCCTGTTCAAGGATGAAATAGATAGAGCCCCAGACCCCGATCAGCGGCGCAAGGAGTTGATCGCGGAATATATCGAGAAGTTTGCCAATCCCTACATCGCTGCCAGCCGCGGCTATATCGACGAGATTATTGAGCCGCGCTACACCCGCACCAAGTTGATTACAGCTCTGGAGATGCTGAAAAATAAGCGGGATACGAACCCACCGAAGAAACACGGGAACATCCCGCTGTGAAAAATATTTTTCTTGTGAAGAGGGCACCCTGCTGGTCCTCTCTTCACAAGAAGAAAAATGTTTTACTTATCGAACGTTACTGGTAGCAGGCAACTGGCTCTCAATCCAGCGCTGCAGGGCTTCGCCGCTCTCAAATGAGACGATCAGGGCGTAGCGGGGTTCGGCTCCTGGATGCCAGGCCGCGTGATAGAGGCGCTCTGAGTCGATGACGATCTGGCGATTTCTTGGCAACGAAACGCGGGACTCCGTTGTGGGATCATTCTTGTCCTCGCGTAGAATCATATACGAATTGGGATTGTCGGTGAGCTGCAGCCAGGCACGCACAACCCAGCCTTTTCCATCAGGATTGAGACGGTTGTTGTCATCGAGATGCATGTTATGTATCGCCTCAGCCTCGGTGTTGGGATTGAGCTTGATGATGCGAACGCGCCCGAAGTTGGCAGCTACATTCTTCGTCCACTGCACTAGCGTCGGGCATTTCTCGGCATTGTTTGTCCACATGCCGTCTTTGTCAGGTTTACCATGATCCCAGAAACCCCTGCATTCCATTTCACCATATGCGGACGCAATCGGCGCAAAGTTAGTATCACCACCACTTTTCCAATCCATATATTCGAGACCCGCCCATTCCTCTTTGGGAACCGGTGGCCCATCATAGTCACGCAGAATAGAAAAACCTTTCTCCTTGAGAACATCGAGTTTAACGTGCATTAATCGCTCCTTCTAACTAATATAGTCTTTGG
>WNGM01001720.1_pt1 | contig 22029 bp, 22 predicted proteins | sample 5400571 | NCBI WGS metagenome assembly WNGM01 (sample SAMN13153378, study PRJNA577476) | soil metagenome | isolation source: 100 cm soil or saprolite under Garry oak tree replicate 2 | place: USA:California | collected 2016-06-15 | reverse complement strand
GGCGCATTTTCTCCGCAATAGCCGGATCAGGGCATCTCATCGAGTTCTCATAGGTGATTTTCTTGATAGCTTCAACGCTAGGAGTGTGATCCAAGTGAACTCCGTCGATGGCCTGGGTGTAGGCTAGGACCTCCACGCCGAACGTCGAGAGGAGTTTTTGGGCGATCGCTCCCGCGGCTACGAAAGCTGCAGTCATTCGTCCTGACAGTCTTCCTCCTCCTCGATAGTCGCTGAAACCACCATACTTCACCTTCGCTGGATAATCCGCGTGTCCAGGCCGAACAAGATCTTTCAGAGGGTCGTAGTCCGATGATTTCACATCCTTGTTTCTGATGTGCAACGTCACCGGAGCGCCAGTTGTATGGTCCTGGAATACCCCGGAGAATAATTCCACAACATCAGGCTCTCGTCGGGCAGAAACGACCTCTTTCTCTTGTGGAATTCTCAGGTCCAGTGTCTGTTGAATTTCGCCGACCGTAAGTGATAATCCAGCAGGGCAGCCATCTACTGTAACACCGACTACGGGGCCGTGGCTTTCTCCGAAACAGGTAACAACGAACGCCTTACCGATGGAATTACTCCACACTGAGTTGTACCCCCAATTTTGTGAGATCCTGAAAGAATTCCGGGTAGGATTTGGAAACTGCTTCCGAATTTTGTATAATTGATTCTCCCTTGGCACCAAGAGATGCGGCCGCGCAAGCCATTGCGACACGATGGTCGCTGTGAGAATCGAACGCGCTTCCGACCAATTCTCTGTTTCCCTTAATCTTGATCACGTCGTCTTCGACATGAATCTTGGCACCCATCTTTACCAGCTCCGTCGGGAGAGTTTGCAACCGGTTCGACTCCTTGTAAACCAGCCTCTTCACCCCTCGGATCTCGGTTGAGCCGTCCGCGAAACATCCTAGGATCTCAAGGGCCGGGACAAGGTCCGGGTTATTGCTCGCGTCAAAATCGAACCCACCCAGCTCTCTCTTACCGATTGTTAGACTATCTCCATTCTGTTGAACTTCGAGTCCGATTTCAGGAGCGATTCTCAATATGGCAGAGTCAGGTTCAAGCTCGTAGGAGCCAAGGCCAGTTATCGCAATCTCGTCTCCAGCAACTCCGGTTGCAGCAATGAGGAAGGCTGCTGACGAAAAGTCTCCTGGAACTCGATGAGACGCAGGGACGAACTTTTGGGGTGCAGGAATCCTAAACTTCTCGTCAGATTCGTCGATAGAGATTCCATGTTTCTTCAACACGTCAACGGACATGTTAACGTACGGCCGCGATTCCAGTGAGCCCTCCACGTTTATCGTAACGTCTCTCATTGCCAGGGGGGCTGCGAAAAGGAGTCCTGAGATGAACTGGGAGCTAATGTCGCCTCGAACCATGACTTCTCCTCCTCTGAGAGGTCCCCTCACCAGTACCTCAAATCCGCGTGTGTCGGAAAACGCCCGGGCAGAGGCGCCCAGAGTGTTGATTGCCTTCACGAGGGGATCCAAGGGTCTGTTGGCAAGTCTAGGGCTGGCCGTTAGTCTAACTGTTCTTAGAGAAGTAGACGCGATAGCGGTCAGGAACCTGAGAGTGGCTCCGGACTCACCGCAGTCAAAGGGCCTGTTAGTTGTTATCGGTCTCCTTATTCCATAAGAAATTGTCCGGGTTTTCTTGACAACAACTTTTGCCCCCAACCGTTGCATCCCTTCAAGAGTTCGCTGGGTATCATCACAGTGCAATGCTCCATCGATAACCGATTTTCCTTCCGACAACAGGGAGGCGAAGAGTGCTCTGTGGGTGTATGCCTTGGACCCGGGCGCCTTCACTTTTCCATGCAGCGCTTGTGGACCCCTGATCCTGACTCTCAAGTCTCGACCAACGCTTTCGAAAAGTTCAGGTTAGCCTCGAGAACTCGTCCATCAAATTTCGCGAACGCCTGTCGCACCGGTTTCAAGCTGTTCTCGTTGACTATAGCGGCCACAGAGGGGCCCTTGCCGGACAGTCCTGCTCCAAGTGCGCCTGCTTCGATCGCTGAGAGTGCTGGACGAGGGTCTTCTCCGAGGATGGATGCGACCGCGAGTCCGTTGAGCGTAAGCGCGTCCCAGACGTGTCCGTTGTTGGCCTCGCTGTAGGCCAGTTCTGAAATCCGTTTGATAGGCGTAAATTTCGACCGGTCTAGCTGTCCAGTTCGAGTTTTTCGCGGTGGAACAAATATGAGGACTTTGAGGTCCTCGGGGATCTTGAGAATTTTTTCCACCTTTCTACGATCGTTATCCGTCAGGACACCGCCGCCGTGATAAGACGCGAACGAATCGTCATACGCTCCTGTTAGACTCACCCCTGATTCAATGGAAGCATCTATTCCGATCCCAACTAGTGTATCATCATCTATCTTTTCATCAATGGCGGAGGCGGTCGCTAGGGCTACTGCGTTGGCAGCGGCGCTGCTGCTCTTGAGACCAACAGCTACTGGAATGTTGGACGAGGTGATCACTTCTCCTTGCAACTTCCGCTCATACCCATAGTGCTCCAGAGTCTTCTGGACGACTGTGATCGCGAGCCTGTTGGATTCCTCCGGGTCCGAGGATACAAATCCGGAGATGGGGCCGGGTCCCTCGCGGAGACTGACTTTTGCCCGGGTCCAGAGATCCACCCCAAGCGCGCCTCCCTTGCCGGTTGGGAACGCGTTTAGTATGCTGATTGCTCCGTGGGAGAGAGCCTGGCCGGTCCCTTTCACTTCCAATCCTTTCCCAGATAGTCTACGAGGGAAGATCGCATGAGGGCGAAGGGAGCGGTCTCATTGAGCCAGATTTCGTAGGACAAGGCAGCCTGGTGCACGAGCATCTCCAGCGGGCTCATCGTGCCGCTTCTAGCAGGGATCTGTTCGCTCTGCTTGTCGTACGCGAGGTCGAAGACCCAGTCTATGTCCTTCAACTTGTTGAGTGGGATCTTGAGTTGGGATACGAGTGCCGAGGTCCGTATCGGAGTCGAATTGACTAGAAGATCTGTATCATGGAGAGAATTCTCCAAACTATTCTTGTCAAGTTCTCCATACGAAATTCTGCCAGGGCCAGATGCGTTATCCGCTAGTTGTCGGGCCTTGTCTAAAGTTCTATTGAGAATCCTGATCTTGTTGTTGTCTCTAGAAAGACGATGGACTAGCGCTTTGGCAGCTCCTCCCGCCCCCAACACCAGTATGCGCTTGTTGTTGGGTTCGAAACCGTAGGATCTTAGTGCTCTGACCGCTCCCTCCCCGTCAGTATTGTACCCCACAAGTCCGCTCTTGGTTCTGGCAACCGTGTTTACAGATCCAATCTTCTCCGCGCTCCCGTCAAGCCGATCTAGCATATCCAAGATCGTGGTCTTGTGGGGCATTGTGACGTTGAAGCCGGCAAACCCGAGTGTGCGGGCTGCTCCTACTGCTTCTCTCAACTTGTCTTTGCTGACCTCGAATGGCACATAGGTTCTGTTGAGGGATAGTTTCTCGAAGGTCGTGTTGAAGATTACCGGGCTGAGGCTGTGCGATACTGGTGATCCGTAGAGAGAGTGGACTCTGGTGTCTCCTTTGATCATGGTGCTGTTACTCCACGCCTAGCATCTCATAGATTCGGCGAAGCTCAGCAATTGTCGATTGTCCCGGGGCGGTTTCCTGTCCTCTCTCTAGCGAGGCGTAGGTGAAGTGGGCCCCGTAGAATGGTGCTAGTAGTCTTGACCAGACTCCCGCCTGTCCCATCGCAAAGCTGACCAATGGGGAGTTCTGATGGTTTGCTTTCAACAGACTGAGAACCGTCAGATTGTCTTCAGGAATCTGAGCAGTTGTGACAATTTTGCAAACATCTGGTTTGAACTTCTGAAGTTGGGCTAGGGTCGAGGCAAGCTTCGCCGGATCGGGCGTTCTGAAGTGGTCATGGTGGGACAGAATGATCTTTGCACCTTTATCCCTGAACATCTTGATGACACGGTCGAGCTTGCTTGTTGTTAGTTCCAAGTCCACGTACTGGAATCCTCCCTCTACAGCCTCCATCAGAATCTTCAGACGCTCAGCCTCGGATCTGTCGAAGGACCCCTTCTCTGACAAGGGCCTATTGGTTCCGATGATCGGTCGTTCGACTGCCCTTGCTATCTTTGTGAGTCCATGGTAGCTGCGGAGCCTATCCAAGCGAACTTCGACGAGATCAGCGGATAATCTCTCGGCTCTCTGCGCTCTTCCCAACAGTTCCGGAGTGTCGGTTGAGGAGATTGAGACACAGACCTTGGGGTTCACTTCTCGATAATCATCTCATCTGCAACCTTTGTTCCAAAGTGTCTTCCGCCTTCCTCGAACCGGACCAGTACTTCGTCGCCAGGCTTGATCTCTGAAACCGACTTGGATCCATCTCTGGTGACTAGCCTAACTGTTTCAGCATTCTGAACTATCGTGGTTATCTTTCGGTTTCCGATGTTCGCTTCGACGAGGATCATATAGCTCGGAGAGGTACCGGGTTTTTCCATTCGCCGTCAGAACGTATGATGAGACTGGGCCCGCGTTTACCCTGAAGGGCCGTGAGTTCACGTGAGGGTTGGAATGTACCTCGCCCTCAACGAGGAAGAGTGCTTGGGAAGAAGAGCCGGTCAATAGTCCCTCCCCGGGTTCAAGTAGCTCCGTTGTATCTACGCAGACTCGCGCTCCCGTTCCGATGGGCCTGACGCTTGTGACCTGAGCTACTGAAAGCGAGATCTTCTCGGCGTCTCCAAGCATCAGGTCTCGAGTCTTGAGAATCTCATTTATGTCGCGGGAAACAAGGATTATCCCATCAGCTCCCAGTTCTAGAGTTGAGAGCGCTATCCTGCTTTCGTCAAAACTTGATGTTCTAGCAAGAAGTTTCGAACGTCCCTTCGCCTCCGCGATCAGGTTTTCGAGCGGGATGACCTTCCAGTCGGGACAATTGATCAATAGATAATCAGGACGCATCTCGAGGGCCGGTGATATTCTGATAAGGTCCTTCTGGTTGCTAATCGTAACCTCCAGCGCTACGGGCTTCTTGCTCCTCTTGGAGGCGGACATGTGGTCAAAGCTTGACGTGACGAGAATATCCGTCCCTTCTAGCCGCGAGGCGATCTTAGCTGAAACTCCAGTAAGCTCCGTGTCTGTGAGGACTGTGTGTGGCCTAGCTTGGTTGACTATCTTGCGGATGACTTCCGCAGACAGATCGGGGTTAGGCTCTAGCCAGAATTCTTTCACTTCTTTCACCGATGATAGAGAGGGCCTGCGTGGGGCTACTGCCTTTGTGGACTATCTCGACGAGTGCTCTGGTCATCACCGTAGGCTTGCTGTGCTGGAACACGTTTCGCCCAATCGATACTCCAGCGGCTCCTGCTTTGATCGAGTCTGAGACGAGCTGCAGCGCCTCAGATTCGCTGCCTGCTTTGGGCCCGCCAGCTACGACCAACGGCGCTTTGACGCTCTTAACGACGTTTCGGAAGCTTTCGACATCTCCAGTATAGTTTGTCTTGACAACGTCTGCTCCTAGTTCGTAGCCAAGCCGTGCTGCATGGCTGACGACCTCGTAAGCGTGTTCGTTCTGGATTCCAGGTCCTCTCGGATACATCATCGCAAGGACCGGTAGGCCCACATCGTCGCTTTCATCGAGTATTCGCGAGAACTGGTCGAGCATGTGTTGCTCGTGTTCGGATCCGACGTTGATATGAACAGATACCGCGTCAGCTCCCAGTCGGAGGGCTAGTTTGACACTGGAGAGTTGCGTTTTCCAGTTGGGCTCGCGGGTTAGCCTTGTGGCGCCTGAGAGGTGGAGTACGAGACCCATTCCTTGGTTGTCAATTGTCTTGGCGATGCCGGCGTGGACGAGTACGGCGTCGGCTCCTCCCTTAGCCACATTGTCGATAGTCTCGCTCATGTCGGCCAGTCCTTCGATTGGTCCGACTGATACTCCATGGTCCATTGGTATCATCACCGTCTTCCCATCCTGTCGGAATATCCTCCTCAATCTCCGGGTTTTTCCAGTTTCCATTTTTCTTGGATCACCTTATGATCTTCTTTGCAAGGAAGAGTTCCGCGTTGAGGATGGAGCATCCCGCTCCGCCGCGGACAAGGTTGTGGCCGAGGGCCATGTACTTGACACCGTTCAACGCTGGGTCTCGCCGGACCCGTCCGACGGTGACCGCCATCCCATTTCCCTCATCGACATCGAGCCTTGTCTGCGGACGATCTTCCTCCTCCCGGACAACGATCGGATGCTCGGGTGCTGAGGGGAGCTTGAGCTGTTGAGGAGTCCCCTTGAACTCTCTCATCGCCTTGACGATTTCGTTAGGTGTCGCAGCTGATCGTGTTTTGGCAAACACCGCCTCCATGTGTCCGTGAATTGTTGGGACCCTGTTGCAACTCGCGGAGACAGTAATCCCAGCAGGCTTCGACATTGTCCCGAATATCTTGTTGGTCTCATGTTCGACTTTTTCCTCCTCGTTCCTGATGAACGGGATAACGTTCTGCATTATGTCGAGAGAAGCGACTCCGGGATAGCCTGCCCCGGACACGGCTTGCATTGAGGACACGACGACAGTTTCTAGCCCATACTTGTCGTGGAGGGGTTTGAGAGATAGCGTGAGGATGGCGGTGGTGCAGTTGGGGTTGGCGACAATAAAACCGTCAGTCTTCATCTTTCGTTTCTGTTCTTCTACCATCACAGCATGCTCAGGGTTTACTTCCGGATTCAGGAGCGGGACGTACGGATCCATTCTGTGCGATGATGCGTTGGAGAACACAGGCATCCCGGCTTTGGCAAACTCTTCTTCTACTGGTCCTGCGACTTCAGCTGGGAGGGCTGAGAAGGCGAGGTCCGGATCGTCTAGGACTCGCGGCTTGGGTTCTGTAAGTACGAGTCCTCCTAGCCCATCGGGGAGATTTGCCTCTTTTCTCGATCCGATCGATGATGCGTATGTTTTGCCAACATTCTTGTCGGATGCCGCAACAGCGCTTACCTCGAACAATGGGTGGTGGGATAGTAGCTGGACGAATTTCTGACCCATCATTCCGGTCGCGCCGAGGACGGCTACCTTTCTCTTGTTCACCATTCTAGTTGTTCTCCAGCGAAATTCTGATCAATCTACCAGCTTGTTTCCTTACCTTCCAGTCAACGAGTACGAGGACAGAGGATGTTATGGTGAGGACGCCGAATATGTTGATGTTACTCGACCGCAATGCATCGCTTATTCTTGCGACCACTCCCGGCGTCTCTTCCAAGCCGACTCCTTTAACGGTGATGAGCGCCATGTCCATCCGGACGGCAAGCGCAAGACCGTGAGGATCCTTTGCAACTACGTCGTGGAGTCTGGAAATCTGTCGTCGCAGGCTCGGTGCCTGACTAAGGTAGAGTATCGCGCTATCGCTGTCTTGCGAGATAGCAACGAGATTCGTCCGGATAATCTTCGTGACTTTCCTGATAAGTTCGGGATTCTGGGGCAGGTCTTTTCCTACAAGGGTGATGGAGGCTACAGGATCTGGATTGTGGATCTTCACCTCCAACTCGGGCAACGGCCCGCCCGTAATCCGTGTTCCTTGTGCGTCGAGTCTTCCTGCTACGCTCGGTATGACTCGGATGTTGATCTCTGGGTCTTTGTATCGTAGCGCTTTTCGATGGATGAATTTTGTTCCGCTATCCGCTATTCCAATCAACGCCTTCATGTCGATCGATCTGAGAACACGCGCCTTGCTGATCAGGTTGGGATCTCCCGTAAGAATTCCTGGCGCACTGGTTACCAGGACGACCTCGTCTGCTCCGAGTGCCGTTGCGAGAAGGAGTGCGGTCGTGTCGCTTCCCCCACGTCCCAGCGTGCTGATTCGTCCATCTCTGGTTCGGCCGATGAACCCACCGATGACTGGGATGATTCCGTCTTCGACTACAGGTTTTACATATTTTTGTATTCGTTGAATGCTCGCTGTTCTCAGTGGGTTGGCGTTTGAAAAGTCGTGGTCGGTGATGATCGGCCAGTCTCGGTCTGATGGGTCGAAGTAGCGGGCTTGTATCCCGCGCGATTTCAGTGATGCTGCGAAGATCCTGGCGCTGGTTCTCTCACCCATCGCGAGAATATCGTCTCTGTCGGTCTCTACTATTCCTGCGCCGTGGTTTGTGAGTTCGAGAAGCTCGTCAGTAGTTCTTCCGACAGCGCTGACAACTACGACCAGCCTGTTTCCCTTGGAGTACTCTTTAGCGATCGATTCTGCGGCTAAGTTGATTTTTTTCCCGGTGGATAAGCTTGAGCCGCCAAATTTCGCGATGATCAGGCGGCGGCGTTGACGTGTTCCCGACGTCCTGTTTGGTTGGTATCCTGGCTCGGTCGTTATGAAAGCTATAGTCTGATTCTGGTGTTTAGACCTGGATGAGGGTCTCGGGAGCGGGTCTATGCCAGTAAAGATGACCACCCATCCCCGTTCACACCAGAGATAAACTCCAATTACACTGTCGGCTTATTTAGCGTTATGGAAACCCTGGTCCATTCTGAGATATCGGGTGCTCAGGAGAAATGATGAGAATGTGGCGTGCCTTCAGCGTGTGTATGGATTGGACTTTTGCAGGTTAATCCGAATACTCGAAACGATGTGGCTGGGTCCGATCCCTAACTCGAGCGTGACCAGCATAGTATATGTTTTCGAGATGTAGGCCGTAAGTATACGGTTAGCACTAACTATGTATGGTGAAAACGGATGGACTTCGTATACGTGTTGAGCTTTGGAACGTACCTTCTCTTTCTAGAGTATCTCCTGCTACAGAGAAAGCGAGTGTTTGCACTAGCGATGAAAGGTCTCGATATGCGAGCGATCATCGTCGAAGTGCCTCTCTCGGCTCCCGGTTGTCTCTAGATCCGGAGCAACTTCTTTTCCAATACTGATATTCCGGCGCCTTCCCAACAACGTCCCTTAGCGAGGCTTCCGCTGGTCCTTTGTCTTCGAAAACGGATATTTTGAGTTAGCAACGTGTCTAGATACTGGCGCCGATGACCATCAGGATTAGCGCAATTCCCAGCAAGGCCACTCCCAAGCGTCCAGCTATCCCCATTCTCTTCTGGAGACTCGCGAGTTGTGCTGCCATCGGCTCTTGAGCTGATGGTTGCGCTGGAGGTTTCGGAGCTTGCTTCGTCAGCGATATGAATTTTCGGCCCGCTGGGACTAGGATTCCGAGTGCGATGATGAGGACAACTAAGCCTAGTACAGCGCCTGCATTGATGTACATGAGTCCTGGCTCGGCAAGGGCAAAGGAGCTTGTTGTCTGGGTCGTTGCATATCCGTAGAGGATGAGTCCGGCTACGATTGCCAGGATCGAGCTTCCGGTGATGAATCTAAGGTACCTCGGTAGGGCGGACTGGATGAATTCGGCTCTGGAGGTTGGAGACATTTTTGAGAGTGAGGGAATGATGACGGAGACGAATAGTGCAGCGCCTCCCATCCAAGCTACTATCGCGCCAACGTGAAGGATCAACAGGACGAGGAATGCAGCATCGGCAGCCATGTGCTAGAGCCGGTAAGACGTTGAAGCGTCTGGTTATTATGATATGCCACTCGAGTATCTATTGTACCTTTTTCGGTAGAAAGCATAGAATGGGAGAATGGTAACACTGGATCGGAAGAACGGAATCAGCGACTGGAAATCAGGTCTTGAAAACCACTTTTTGAAACCAGTTTTTGAAATCGCCTTTTGAAATCACTTCTTGAAACCGGGCTTTTGAAACCGGATCTAGCGAATTTTCATAGCCTCCTGGGGCCTACTCAGTATCACGCCGCTCCCTTCGTGATTCGTTCAAGAACTCTTAATGCCAACCTGCCTCCTTAGGAGCAACGTCCTTGTGTGGAATATTCGGCTGCGTACTCCATGACGGTAAAGAAGCCGCACCGCTAATCCACGCCGCCCTCAAACGACTGGAATATCGAGGATACGACTCCGTCGGCGAAGTAACAATATCAAATGGAACCCTCACGGTAAAGAAGGATAGCGGACGACTCGACGAAGTCCATGCCAAGTACAACCTTGACCTTCTACCCGGACCCGTAGGCGTTGGACACACTCGCTGGGCAACACACGGCCGGCCCGTAAAGGAAAACTCTCATCCGTTGCTCGACTGCAAATCCCGAATCGCCGTCGTCCACAATGGTATCATCGAAAACTATCTCGACCTCAAACGCGAGCTCGAAGCGAAAGGGCACCGGTTCGCCTCCAGAACGGACACTGAAGTTGTCCCACACATGGTTGAGGAATATCTGAGCCAAGGTCTCAGCCTAGAAGAGTCATTCAGGAAAACCATCAACCGGCTGGAAGGAGCCTACTCCATCGTCCTAACAAGTGTAGAGAAACCGAAAACGATTCTCTGCGCCCGCCAAGAAAGCCCCCTCGTCCTCGGACTAGGGGACGGAGAATATTATTGCGCCAGCGACATAGCCGCCTTCCTACCCCTGACCCGAAAAGCTTTGATCCTGGAAGAAGGAGAGATGGCCTTTCTCGACCCGAACGGGATCCGGATTCTCAAAGCGAAGAACGGTGTCGCGGTAAAGAGAGACCCTATCACTATTACTTGGGACCCAGAGTCCGCGAAGAAACAGGGTTACAGGCATTTCATGCTGAAGGAAATTCACGAGCAGGTCCATACGATAAGGGATGCGATGGGGACGCACGAGATTTACTATGATCTTCTCGCGAGCAAGTTGATGGAAGCAGAGACAGTGTTCATCGTCGCCTGCGGAACATCTTACCACGCCGGGCTCGTGGGAGCCCAGGCCCTCATGAAACTGGCAGGAATGAACGTTCGGGTCGTGATCGCGTCAGAGTTCTCAGACGAAGCCCTCGACCTCGTCGATTCCAAAACAGCAGTCCTCGCTGTGAGCCAGTCAGGCGAGACCATGGACACTCTTAACGCGGTCAGAGATGCGAAGGCCAAGGGAGCCTCGATTGTCAGCATAACAAACGTACTAGGTTCAACGTTGATGCGATTGTCCGACGTGTATATCGGACAGAACGCGGGACCCGAAATCGGTGTAGCGTCAACAAAGGCCTTCACCTCACAGGTGACGGTCCTCCTTCGACTCGCGATCGCGATCGGTAAAAAGAAAGGCGAAGTCTCATCGAAAGAAATCAGCGAACTAGAAGACGCTCTACACCGAACCCCTGCCCTGATCCAGAGCTTGCTGACGACTGCTGTTGAAAACGTGAAGAAGATTGCCGAAAGCTGCAGCGGCGCATCGAGTATTTGCTTCCTCGGGAGAGGAATCAGCGTGCCCACGTCCCTGGAAGGACGATTGAAACTTCTGGAGTTAAGCTACATCCCGGCAATGGCGTATCCTGCAGGCGAGAGCAAGCACGGCTTCATTGCGCTTGTCGAAGAAGGATTCCCAGTTGTATTCGTGGCCCCGAAAGATGAGACTCACAAGAAAATAATCGGCAACATTATGGAGATGAAAGCCCGCGGGGCGAGAATAATCTCGATCATTGAAGAAGGGGATGCTGAGATCCGAAGCCTTTCTGACGATGTGATCGAAATACCCGAATCTCTCCCATCGCTCGCAACCCCAATCGTCTACGCCGTTCCTCTTCAACTGCTAGCCTACTACATGTCGGTAATTCTGGGCCACGACCCCGACTATCCAAGAAATCTGGCAAAGAGCGTCACGGTAGAATAGTCGCTTCAGGGTCGCGTTGATGGATGCCGCTGAAGAACAGCGAATGCTAGAGGAGAAATTGGGCCAGGCTTTGGACGAGGCGAGAGCAAAGCTCGACACGGCACTGGATAGTCTCTCCAAGGGTGGAGCGGAATCCGAGAAGAGAGTCTGGTGGGCCGAGGAAGCAGCCGAATACAGCAGCCTGCTCTACTCTCTCACATATGGTTTCGAAGACGAGGATCCTCCCGCTCCGGTGAGGAAGAGGAACGCCGAGCCTATCCCGCTGGTCAAGGAATCTTCGGAATTGCTACGTCACGCGACAGAGCTTCGCGGCAAGTCTTCCTTGGAAGGGTACCGATATCTCAGGACAACAGTGTACAAGCTAAGGCAAGCACATCATATTCTCGAAAAAGCTGGTGCGAAGAAGCCTAGTCTTTAACTAGAGGCTGGTCTGGCGCAAGCCCTCTCGCAGGCGCTTCAGTATGTTCCGATCAGTAGTCTGCCTCGCAGGCGGGGTAGGCGCTGCACGTTTCTTGGATGGCCTTGCGCAAATCTATCCACCGGACAAAATAACGGCGATCGTCAACACAGGAGACGACCTTGACTATCTCGGCGTTCACATTAGCCCCGACATTGACATTGTCACTTACACGCTCGCGGGTATTGTTGACAAGGAGAAGGGCTACGGTATCGCAGGCGACACGTACAACTGCATGGCTCAGCTCGAACGTTATTCTGCGGAGACATGGTTTCGGATTGGAGACAGGGATTTCGCAACACACCTTCTCAGAACGGCGTTTCTCCAACAGGGATTCAGTCAATCGGAGTTGACGGAGAAAATTCGAACGTTCCTTGGTGTGAAGGTCAGGGTCCTGCCTATGACTGATCAGATGGTGGCTACTAAGGTCAAGACCTCTGCCGGGCTCTTGGATTTTCAAGAGTATTTTGTCAAGAGAAAGTTCGAGGATAATGTGGAAGATGTAAGCTACGAGGGTGCAACCGTGGCGCTGCCGGCTCCAGGCGTTGTAGAGTCGATAGAAAAATCTGAAGTCATCATTCTCTGCCCCAGCAACCCCATCCTTAGCATCGGACCAATACTCGCCATACCCGGAATTCGCAATGCTCTAGCGACGACCAAGGGCCGGATCCTTGGTATCAGTCCAATCGTCGGTGGAAGATCAATAAAGGGTCCGTTAGATCGAATCATGCGCCACCTGGGTTTAGAAGTCTCACCCCTCGGAGTTGCCCAGCTCTACAAAGGCCTCCTGAGAGGCTTTGTTATCGACGATGTCGACAAGTCCGTTGCCTCCAAGATTAGCAGCCTTGGAATGAAGGTAGCATCGACCCAGACAATAATGGACTCATCAGTAGCGAGAGCCAAGTTGGCAGAAGATACCCTAAGGCTGGCGGAGACTCTTTGACGGGAAACTTTGCAATCATTCCAGTCAAAGGGCTGATCGAAAGCAAAAGCAGGCTTGCCCGCTCCCTTAGTCCAGAAGACAAGAAGAAACTCATCCTTGCACTATTGGAAGACGTGTTGGCTGCCGTCAAAGAGTCTCAACTTTTCAGCCGAGTCCTGGTTGTTTCCCCTGATCCCGATGTAGAGAAAGAGGCAAATTTACCTCACGGGACATTTCTCCATCAAGAGGGACAGGGGCTCAACGCAGGCATCCGACAGTCAACGCTCTTTGCCATGCGCGAGAAGGCATCCTCCGTGGCCGTCTTGTTAGCCGACATCCCAATGCTAGAACCACGGGATTTGAGAGAGCTATACTCGGTGGGAGGCACCGCCGAGAAGGTTGTCTTGGCCCCTTCGATGAAGGGCGGAACCAATGTAATAGTGCGAGAGCCTCCTAACATTATCGCACCTGCGTACGGAAGATGGAGCTTTAGCACACATCTTAGAGCAGCACAGAAGACAGGATTTGCTGTGTATTCGATCTCCAACCCGCGCCTGTCGTTCGACGTCGACACTCTCGAAGATCTGATCGCCGTCGCAAGAAAGGATCCTCACGGAAAAACTCGCACCGCAAAATGTCTTCAGGAAATGACTTTGCTTCACGTTCTTGCACGAAGCTCCAAGTAGATCAGTGCCAGCCTTGCTACTCATTCTTGGGTAGAAACTCTTTTATGAGTAGCTCATCGCCGAGCCGGTAGCCTTGGAAAGGAAAACATCCACTAGCTCGTTGGCCTTGGTCGCGTCAATGGCTGCTCTGGGCAACTTGCTGGGGGTCGTTTCGGTCGCGTTGGGACGGATTCCAACTCCAGGGGTTAGCCAGGTCGCGCTCGATTTTTCCAGTGTTCCTATTGTAGTAATGGCCATTTTCTTTGGTTGGAGATTGGGGTCTCTCACCGGACTGATCGCTGGCATAGGTCCAGCTATCATGTTCGCATCGAACACGGGGCCGATAACTATCCTATTTCCTGTCGGAAAGGCGATAACAGGCTTTGCGATAGGAATGATAGCTCAATTGCTCAAGTCAGACTACAGGCAGAGGAGCTACTTTGTTCTCCTGGCCGTGTGGATCGGGTTCATTCCAGAAGCGGTGCTCACGTGGTTCTACTTCCAGACCCTCGTTCCCTTATTCGTCTCTGGGGGCAGTTTCTGGGCCCCTGCCCTAGCCATTCCAGTCTTGATTAAGGGATGGTTTGAAATGACCATAATTGGGTTCCTAACCGTAGCACTTGTCGGTAACGAGGCGTTCAAGATCTTCCTAGGGAAGTTCGTCCCGGCAGGACGGCTTTTGGTACCACTGAGAGCTCGTAAATAGCTCCGGGCTTTCTGAGCCTTACCTTCGCTGAACCAGCAACGGCTTCGCCTTAATGGGCTTGTTCGAGTTTCTCAGATCTATGATATCGGCCTCGGCCGGACCGGTTCCGATCAGAGTGACTGGCACGCCTGTCTCTTGTTCGATCTTTGATATGAACGTCCTCGCCTTCTCGTCAAGGTCTGCCAACTCGTGGGCTCCCTTGGCGCTAGGGAAGAGTACGTCGAGCTTGGTTAACGCGATCTGAGTGGCCCCGTTAAGTTGAACGGCTCTTCTCGCGAGCCTGAAATCGAAAGGTGCAGCTCTCCTCTCTCGTCCGGTAACAGTTCCAAACTCTGTCCAACCGCGGCGTGCGACTTCCTCGCGGTCTAGTTGGCCCTCGAGCGGTCCTTCTCCTACTCGTGTCACGTATGCCTTGAAGATGACTATGACATCGTCAACTTGAGTGGGACCCACTCCGACATCGGCGCAGGCAGCAGAGGCTGTTGTGTCTTTTGACGTGACGTAAGGATAGGTTCCATGATAAAGGCTCAGAAAAGTGCCCTGTGTTCCTTCGATCATGATCTTCTTGTTCTCTGCAAGAGCTCCCTGAATTTCTCCAACCGTATCGCCGACGTATGGCTTGAGACTTGGAATCGTCTGAGCCATTTTGGCCATTCTCAAGGCTCGTTCTGCATTACAGGCTCCGACTCCGCTTTTAGTTGAGCCAACTTTCCTTGACAGGTGATCCGATCGTGATTCCTGCTCCTTGTGGCGTGGTTCAACGATGGCGCACTGATTGTCAACCTCGATCCTTCGTTCAGAGTCGGTTTTCCGGAGTTCGTCGAGCAATACGGCAGGGTCAACCGGCACCCCGGGTCCGATGAGAAGCCGCGTCGAGTGGTTCACAAAGCCGCTCGGAATGAGTCTGAGTGAGTACTGGACCCCGTCATGAATGACGGTGTGGCCGGCATTCGGTCCGTTCCCGCCTCTAACGCATATGTCGGGCTTGTCCTTCATTGCGAGATAAGCGGCTATCTTCCCCTTCCCTTCGTCTCCGAAGAATCCGCCGACAATGACAGTGCAGGGCAACTGGTATCCAAGCAGCGTAGAACTATGGTAGAATAAGACTTTTGAAATGATTCTCTGAAAACTAATTCTGATCTAGCAAAGATCCCCGATCCGCCGAATCACAGCGTGCGAGATGAAGAGCCTCTCGACTCAATTGTCATTGAGTCGGCCAGCAGGTTCTAGAATTGGCTGGAGAAACAATGGAGAGTGCGGCCGTAAAGGCCACACTTTGGTCCAGTTTATGGGTCGTGGGAGTGTTCGTAGCCGGGTACAGGGTGCGGGAGGTAGGGAAATACCGACAAGAACGGCGCGGTATTTGGTGGCTGGACTGGGTTACCTGCCGGGATGCCCTGGGTTACCAGACTTACTGCACCGTCTGTCGTGAAGTTCTTGTCTACCAGTGGTAAGGTCGCGCCGGCTATCGCCTTAATCTCGATGTCCACAACATCATCTAGTACTCTTCGTCCATTGGGGAACCCCGCTGGGTCTCCACCTACGAGCCCTAGCCTGCTTGGGTTGGTAGTGTTCGGGGGGATTGCAAGGTTGAGGCGGAGATAGTCAGCTTGGAGGGGCCCTGTGAAGTTCTGGAACCCTGCAATTATACCCGCGGGTATTCCCGTTAGGAGTATTGCGATGAGGTCTGCGCGCGCTTCGGTTACAGCTGCTAGGTTCGGGAAGACTCCGGGGTAGAGCACGGGGAGCAGCTTCTGAAGTTCGGGGGTCTGGTAATACTTGAGGAACTGAGAGTCGAATCTAGGAAGCGATGTGTTCCAGAAATCTTTCTTCCCCAACGGGATGATTACCTCATTGATTAGGGGCATTCCCAGCCGGGACACTTGTGTAAAGGGTCCGGTGACGACTCCGTCAGATTGGTTGTCGCCTGATTGGGTGTCGTCTCCATCGGTCGGAAGGATGGCTGCCCTTCGTCTACTTGCTGATGCCCATATTCCGATCGTTGAGTTCTTTCCCAGCGGATCAGTTGGGTTTGATCCATCCGACGTCAGTTTGTTCTTGGCTACTTGTATTGCAATACTGTGGACGCTGAACCCTTTTGTGGCATCAACGCCTGGGGCTGCCGGTGTGGGGATGACGTGGAAATTCTGGACGGGTCTGAGAGTTCCGAGATCGAATATTGATCCAAGGTCTACATAGAACGCTTCGTCTCTCTGGCCAGCGAACACTGTCGAGCCATCGCTCAAGGTGTTTATTGCTGCGTTTGCCAGGTCCGCATAGTTCGGTGTTGACCGTGGTCCAATGTTTACGGGCGGAGTTGGGAGGTTACTGCCTAGAACTGTGGACACGCCTGTCCTTCTTGGTCCAACTACTTTTGTTACTGAGTAGGATTGTTTCACGTTCCATGAGGAGTCGGTGAGGGACCCGATGGGTCCGGTGTTGTAGAGGAAGGTGTCTGGGTTTCCGATCGTGGTCTTGAATCTGAACTGGTAGGTTAGGTCTTCTATTCCGTCGCCGTTGTTGTCTATTACTATCTCGTAGAGCACGTCGTCCCCGAAGGTGTTGAAGTTGGGGCCTCCCGCTGGTTCCTCCAATGGAATGTAATTGGCTAGGATAGTTGCAGTGTCAGGCTTGTCAGGGCTAACAAAAGCGTACAGGTCAGTGTTGTCAGCCACCGGGTCCTTAGAGATCTTGGGAGCTTCTCTGTGGGACGTCAATGTCTAGCTCCCTGCCCTTAGCTTGTCCGCAATCTGCGCGGCCAACCCTGCATCTTTCACTTTAACGGAGACTTGTCCATTCATGACCGTTAGTTGGTCACCACTTACAGAAGCAACAATCGGCTCTGCGCTGTCGTTCGCCGCAGGCGTTTTTGGTTGCTCTGCCGGAATGGGGATCTTACCCATCAGGGCCGTGGCGCCTGCCGCTACCGCGGCGGCTCCTACGCCGAATTTCAAGAAGTCTCTTCGGGATATCTTGTTGCTTGAGTCCTGTTCGGACTCGGATTTCTCGTCGGCCTTCCTATTCTCTCTCAAGAGGATTTCTGGCTGACATGCCTCCGATCGCTTCTTAACGGTTTTTCCAAATCTCCCCGGAATCTAGCCCATATTCTCCCCGGAGATAGCTGTAGCGGGCTATCGGGTGCTATGATTCTATTTCCAGGTAACTCTAAGCAGATTTGCCAGAGCCAGGGCTTCCCCGACGTTCACGAGGAGCATGTAGGTAGAAGCTTGATCTACAAAAGTGGCGGCTGAACTCACGTTCTCGAATAGAAAGAGCCAGAATACGAGAATGGCCAGGTTCAGTACTACGAAAAAGCTTCCAAAAAGAACGAGACCCATGGTGAAGGAAGACTTGACCTTTCTGTACGTCCCGAGGTAAATTGCCAACAAAGCGAGGGTCATGACGATGTTTGCAAAAGCAGCTATTGCGCTAGCCCATAATGCATAACCCACGCTTGGTCATTCTACTCCGTTTTTGTTTCGTTTATCTTTCTTCTTCCAATTTTGCTCCAGATCTCGTCGAGGATCGGAAGTGCTTCTTCCATCTTGGGAGTGAGAAAAAGAACAGCGCCGTACGTTCCCTTATCCGATGGAACGATTAGGCCATTCTCCTCTAGAATCCTCACGTGGTGTTGGATGGTCTTGTAGTCTACACTGAGAATCTGTGCAAGTTGGTTGGCGTTACTGGGACGATTCTGAAGAGCCCTTATGATCTCAGCCCTGCTCGGTCCTCCACGAGTTCCGGCAAACAAATACCAAAGGAGTCGTTTGAGATACTTCTCGCCATAGAGCGATGCTTTGGGGTCTTCCTTTGCCGTCGTAAGGAGGAATGGAATTCTATGAAATAGTTGACCTATTTCTGGAATCAGCTGCGACTCTTGCGTTATCAACTTAATCGTCTACGAAGATTGTTCGGAGTCCGTTCGAATTCCCTCTCTTTCCGTCCAGTTATAATATTTCTTCGAGTCTGTTGGCGAGGTTGGGCCTTGTCGCGACAATTCCTCATTCCGTCATGGCAATATCCATGTTGGAAGGATATTCGGGAAGGATGAGATTCGGGCGGGCAATGTTCGCGCTTGGCAACAGCACCAAACTCTGTCCAACCACGACGTGCGACCTCATCGCGGGTTGTTGTCCCTCTAAAGTCTCCACCATGGGTCAAGGTATGGCGCCAGCATTTGGTCCGTTCCCGCCCCTTACACATATGTAGGGTTAGTCCTTTACTGCAAGATAAGCGGCTATCTTCCCTTTCCGCTCGTCACCGAAGAATCCGCAGACAAAGTGCTGGGCAATAGGTATCCAAGTAGCGGATAAAGAGGGTAGAATAAGACTTTTGAAATGGTTCTCTGAAAACTAATTCTGATCTAGCTCAGATCTCCGAATCCATTGGCGAGAAATGTTCTTCATAATGCACGTCGTCGCTCAAGCAGAATTGGCTGCTAATGTGTTCCTCATCTCTCTGTTGCTCGATCCTAAGTCTTATAACAACCCCGCCCGCACCCGCCGCCGCCAGTAACAGAATAAAATGGTACCACATACCCATTTGGAGGATCAACATTCCCGGCGGGGGCGCTTAGGGTATAAATTGATGTTGGCAACTGTGATGTGTCGCCCGGAGATGAACCGCAGTTGTAACCAGTCATGGTGCAACTGTCACTGACCACTTTGATAGATAGGGTTAGCCCACTACTCTCCGGCACTGAAACTGAAAAAGCTAGTTCAGCATAATTGTCGAAGGTGCAGGTTGCGTACGACCAAATGCCCCAATGTATGGTCTGTGTTCCTACATCGAGTTGCCGATTCTGACCCGGTATGAGGATTGGTACTGTTACCCCGCCGAACACGAAGCTCAGGGAGGACTGGGACCAATCAAAACCCGATTGGGGACTTGCCGCTTGAAACCAATAGCCGGCACTTGGAGAAGACACGGTAACCCACGCATCCCATTTTCCCGAAATGGCGCAACTGGTGAGCGTGTTGTTATCGTCCCAATATCTGAGAACGAGACTGTAGAAATCTCCGTTCGGAGTTATCTCACCGGTGTCCCGCAGGAGCTGCGCGGTTATGTGAGCACAAGCTTTCTGATTTGTCGTCGTCTGAAAACACGAGCCTGCCCATGTAGGAATGTAACCGGCGATTTCTTGGGTTGCGTGAACCCCAGGAATACTGATCATGCCTACCACGAATATTGACGCCAACCATACTGAAACAAGCTTTCTTGAGTGGAGCATTGTCCCGGCCCTCTGGGGCAGAATATATAGACCTGTCGGTCCAATATCTTCATTGATCGTTCAGCAAGGACTCGTTTGCAAATTTTCTAAACACTCTTCGCGGTCTGTTCTCTTGATCAGATGATCTACCCAAGCCAGATTTCGGTACGTCATAATGAGCCTTGTGAAGGGGATTCGGGCGGACGAGACTCGATCACTATCAGCCCGCCCGATGTCGTTCGTCATCGCGTCGGCTGAGAACGCTCCGTCCGCTTGTAATTGCGGAAATTCATCATCTAATTCCAACTCTGGATCTGGGCTCTTTTAACTCATCTGAAGTATCCCGTTACAAGACGGACGCTCGGACTCAAAGTCTCGCCTTTCCGCATCGGCCGCAGAACACTCCGCCTGCATCCATCTCTCCACCGCAAAAGTTGCAGGTTGTTTGCGAGACCAAACTCGTTCCTTCTTTGGAAGTGCCTTCGGTTTCGTATCTCCTAGCAAACCAGATTGCGCCTTCGAGCAAGATAATTATAGGAACAAATAGTGCAATGTCGGCCAGAGGTCCGCCGTCAGGCGAAGCGATAGCCGTTAGAATTAGCGTGATAGCCCAGACATACTTTCGGTTCTTAGTAAGCATCTTCGTCCCGAGGACGTGCAATTTGACCAGAAGGACGAAGAAGAGAGGAATCGTGAAAGCGAAGCCCGAGAGCGTAACGACAAAGAAAATGAGGTAATAGAATCGGTCAGCATCTATGAAAGGCGATATTCCGATAGATTGGAAGAATGGTATGGAGAAATAGAATATGAATGGTAGGAGGACGAAAAACGCGAACAACGCACCCGTCAAGAACAGCACGGAAAATGCCGCAACAAAGGGAAAAATGGACTGCTTCTCGCTGGGTCTTATTGCAGGGTCCACGAACTTGTAAATCTCGTATGCGAGCACGGGTACACTCGTGGCAAATCCGAATACGGCGGCAGCGACAGCTAGAATTTCTAGGGGCGTTGTGACGGTGCCGCCAATCAACGTGTACTGTGATGGCAACAGCCTCGTTCTAATTCCCAAAAGTATAGTTGCGATGATCGGGTGGTAGACTTGGAACGGATTTTGAAGAAACGAAAGATCGCCTGGGACGACTAGGTATAAGAGGGTCGCGCCTACAAACGCGTACAGCCAGACTCTGACACGCGCGGACAGCTCAGAGATATGGTCCCATAACGGAAGGACTTTTTCAGGAGAAGTTTCGTCCGACAAGATCCACACCATGCTCCGCTGCTTTGCCTAGCGCCTCAGCTTGCTCATCGCGTTATCTCACGGGGCCGAACAACAAGTAAAGCTCAGTGCCCGTCGGCACAAAAGTACAACTCTTTCGGCTAAGTCTTGGCGGCCTTGACGATCTCGTCGGATATCTCTTGGCGAGTCTTCCCGGTCGTACTAATTCCCAGTCTTTGGGCGGTGTCGATTAGCGAATCAGACTGTGAACTGCCGAGTTGTGGTGTTGATATTGGGTTCGTTAGCCCCTTTGATGCGTCTTCAAACTCCTTCCGCGCCCTGCCTATAGATCTAGCTAGTTCTGGTATCTTTTGGGGTCCCCAAATGAGTATGACCGCCAGTACACCGATTATCAAGAGAATCTGGAATGGTTCGAAAGCCATGGTATTCTCGTTTCAATCGTGCACAGTTCCAAGCTTTAACTGTTTACCATAATTATTACAGGAACTCAGTGCGCTTAAGGAAACCTTATTCTTCGGCTCAAATTCGACTTCGGCGAGGCGGCTAAGAACTGAAAGTAGTCGTGTGCGTGCGGCGCGTCCCTGACACGGCAACACGCATCAAGATAGCCCCGGACGGGAAATCGATTGTTACCAGCGATGCAGAGTTCGTGCTCAACCCTTACGAAGAGTATGCCTTAGAACAGGGCGTTCAGCTGAAAGAGAAACACGGCGGAGAAGTCACAGTTCTTACCCTTGGACCAGAGAAGTCAACTAGTGTAATTCTCAAGGCTCTAGCGCTTGGTGCTGACAGGGCTGTTCATCTCAAGAGCGAAAATTTTCCGGATGATCCAAGCGCCGTTGCCCGGGCAATTGCGGCGGAATTGAAATCCATAGAATTTGACATTCTTCTGTTTGGCAAGAAGGGAGTTGATGACGACAATCAACAAGTGGGGCCTATGGTAGCTGAGCTTCTTGGAGTCCCGTGCGTCACTCAAGTCGTCAAACTTGAGATTTCGGATGGCAAGGCGCTCGCTCATCGGGAAGTTGAAGGAGGAGCAATTGTCGTCGAGATAACACTGCCTTCTGCGTTCACCGCTGAAAAAGACTTGACAGTCCCTCGATACGCGTCGCTTAGAGAATTGGTTGCGGCTCGAAAGAAACCCATTCTCGTGAAAGAGCCTCAACCGTTTCCGGGCATGCTTGAAATTGTC
>WNGM01001086.1_pt1 | contig 22089 bp, 20 predicted proteins | sample 5400571 | NCBI WGS metagenome assembly WNGM01 (sample SAMN13153378, study PRJNA577476) | soil metagenome | isolation source: 100 cm soil or saprolite under Garry oak tree replicate 2 | place: USA:California | collected 2016-06-15 | reverse complement strand
ACATGCAAGCTGACATGATGAATCCCCTCCCGGACGCGGCTTGCGCCGACCAATTGCCGTGCGGCATCCCGATCGGAGCCGGCTGCCATTACCTTAGCGGACATTTCGGATCGGTGCACGGAAAATGAGATGGCGGAAACGGAGACAACAGAGACGCAGCATTGCTTGTGCGCCGCTTGCCCGCTGGGTTTTCGTCGTTAGTTCTTCATGATCTACGCCCGCTGTGGTCCATCATCCGTCGTCTGTTCTTGCGCAATGCCCGCTTATTTTACCGTCGGCCATTCCACGCGCTCGGTTTCCGAGCTGGTCGCATTGTTGCAAAATGCCGGCGTGAAGCTGCTGGCGGACGTGCGGGCAATCCCGCGCTCCCGGACCAACCCGCAATTCAATATCGAGGCGCTGCCGCCCGAGCTTGCGGCGAACGGCATGGGATACGAGCACTTCCCCGAACTCGGCGGCCGCCGCGGCCGCGCGCTCGCCGATTCGCCCAACGAGTTTTGGGAGCACGCGAGCTTTCGCAATTACGCCGATTATGCCGGGACGCCAGCGTTCCGCGCCGGGCTGGAGCGGCTGCGAAGGCTCGGACAGCAGCAGTGCACCGCGATCATGTGCGCCGAAGCCGTGTGGTGGCGCTGTCATCGGCGCATCGTTGCCGATTATCTGATTGCCGCGGGCGATACCGTGTTCCACATTCTCGCAGCCGGAAAGATCGAGCCGGCGAAATTGACGCCCGCCGCCCGAAGGACCCCCGAGGGCATATTGGTCTATCCGAGATAGGCCCCGCGCCGCCCTACTCCCCGCCGGCGAGCCGCGTCGCGAAATAGGCGATCGTCTTCGAATAGACCTGCGACTTGTTCCATTGCAGCAGCACTTCGAAATTGGCGGACCCCGGCGTCCAGGGCTGACCGCGCCGCCAGCCGTAGCCCTTGAGATAATTCGCCGTCGAGGCGAGCGCGTCCGCAGCGCTGTGGATCAGGTCGCGGCGGCCGTTGCCGTCGTAATCCACCGCGTATTTGAGATAGGAGGACGGCAGGAACTGGGTGTGCCCGATCTCGCCGGCCCAGGCGCCGCGCATCTCGGGGGCCGTCATGTCGCCGCGCTCGACGATGCGCAGCGCGTCCAGCAATTCGCCCTGGAACAGCTCGGAGCGGCGGCAGTCGTAGGCGAGCGTCGCCAGCGACCGGATGGTCGGGAACCGCCCCTGGTTGACGCCGAAATCGGTCTCGAGCCCCCAGATCGCCACCAGGACCGGTCCCGGTACGCCGAACCGCTGCTCGATGCCGCCGAACAGCGCCGCCTGCCGGCGCAGCAGGCTCGCGCCCTTCTGCAGCCGATCCGCCGACACCATGCGCCCGGCGAACTGCTCGAAACTCTGCCGGAACACGCCTTGCGCATGGTCGCGCGAGACGATGCCGGGATCGAAGCTCACGCCGCTGAGCGCCGAAGCGATGGTGCGTTGCGAGATTCCCCGTGCGGCAGCCTCGCGCTTGAAACTCTCGAGCCAGCTCTCGAAGCTGCCCGAGCCGCACGGCACGGCGAATGCCGGGAAGGCAAACGCCAGGACGACCACGAAGCAGGCCACGGGCGAAAGACGACGAAAGACGGTTTTGGCGGCGATCCATGCACCGCCATCCATCGCCGGCCGCTTCCCTCGCCCGCCGTCCGTCATTGGTCGTCCATTGTCCGCGGTTCGCTCGCCTTGACGCCCGGACCTCCTTGGTCTGCTATGATGCATCAACATGCGGCCGGGCTCCACCATGATCACGGTTCCGGAATTGGCGGCGGACGCGCTGGGCTCGTTCCTCAGCTCCGACATGCAACAGCGGTTCGGCTCCTCCAACGCGCGGCTGACCGAGCTGGTCCCCTACGTTGCCCGGCTCGCGCTCGAATGCATCGGCAACAGCGACGCGCTTTACCACAACGTCGAGCACACCATGCTGGTGACGCTGGCCGGACGCGACATCCTGCGCGGCCGGGCCCTGCTGGCCCCGACCAAGGCCACCGATTACGCGCACCTCATCGTCGCCTGCCTGCTGCACGACATCGGCTACGTGCGCGGCATTCTCAAGGACGACCACGCGGAGGGCTACGTCGTCGATGCGGCGGGCGGCAGGGTGAAGCTGCCGCGAGGCGCTTCCGACGCCGCGCTGCTGACGCACCACGTGGATCGCTCGATTCTGTTCGTGCTCGATCGCATCGAGCCAATCGAGCTTCTGGACGCCAAACGCATCGCGCGGGCGGTCGAGTGCACGCGCTTCCCGGTCTCCATTCCGCCCGAGCACGAGGAGATCGAAGAGGAGGGCGCGCTGCTGCGCGCCGCCGATCTCATCGGCCAGCTCGGCGATCCGCACTATCTGCGCAAGGCCAACGCGCTCTACTACGAGTTCGAGGAGGCCGGCCTGAACCGCCAGCTCGGCTACGGCTCGCCCGCGGACCTCGTCGATCGCTATCCGCAATTCTACTGGAACAGCGTTTCGCCGCGGATCGAGACCGCCATCCGTTATCTCAATGTGACCGCGAGCGGACGGCAGTGGATCGCCAACCTCTACAGCAACGTGTTTCGGGCCGAGCGCGACGTCAGCCCGTCGGGGCTGCACCACTGACGCCAGACGACAAATAGAGAGCCGAATTGCCCTATCTGCGGTCCATCGTCCGTCGTCCGCCGTCTGAATAGCAGGTGCCCGCGCCCCATGAGATTCATCAATCCCAATCCGTTCACCACGCGTCCCGAGATCGACGGCACCTTCGGCGTCGTCGCCTCGACGCACTGGATCGCCACCGCCGTGGGCATGGCGATCCTGGAGAAAGGCGGCAACGCCTTCGATGCGGCGGTCGCCACCGCGTTCACCTTGCAGGTGGTCGAGCCGCATCTCAACGGTCCGGGCGGCGACGTGCCCTTGATCCTCCATGACGCCCGCCGCGGCCGCACCGAAGTGATCTGCGGCCAGGGCCCCGCCCCCGCCGGCGCGACCATTGCGCATTTCCGCGCGCTGGGCCTCGACATGGTGCCCGGCAGCGGCCTGCTCGCCGCCTGCGTGCCCGGCATGTTCGAGACCTGGATGCTGCTGCTGCGCGATTACGGCACGCTGCGGCTTGCCGACGTGCTCGCTCCGGCGATCGCATACGCCGGCGAAGGCTATCCTTTGGTCGAGCGCGCCAGCGCCACCATCGCCGCCGTCGAAAAGCTGTTTCGCGAGCATTGGCCGACATCCGCGGCCGTGTATCTGCCGGACGGGAACGTGCCCGAACCCGGAACGCTGTTCGCCAATCCGACGCTGGCGCAGACCTATCGGCGCATCCTGCGCGAAGCCGAGAGCGCCGGCGCCGGGCGCGAGGCGCAGATCGAGCGGGCGCGCAAGACCTGGTCGCAAGGGTTCGTGGCCGAGGCGATCGACAGCTTCTGCCGCGCGCCGGCGATGGACACCAGCGGAACGCCGCACGCCGGCGTGCTCACCGGCGAGGACATGGCGCGGTTCAGGGCCCGCGTCGAGCCGCCGCTCACGTTCGCGTACGGCCGCTACACGGTCTGCAAGGCCGGGCCCTGGAGCCAGGGTCCGGTGATGCTCCAGCAGCTCGCGATCCTCCAAGGCTTCGAGCTCGACGGGCTCGACCCCACCGGGCCCGATTTCATCCATCTCCAGGTCGAAGCCGCCAAGCTCGCCTATGCGGACCGCGAGAGTTTCTACGGCGATCCGGACTTCGTCGAGGTGCCGATGGCGACGCTGCTCTCGGCGGCCTACAACGCCGGGCGGCGCAAGCTCATCGGGGAGACGGCGTCGCTGGAGCTGAGACCCGGCTCGGTCGAAGGCTTCGGCGCCGTGGTCGAGCTGCGGCGCGACACGGGCGAGCGCGCCTCGGTCAGCGCGCTCGGCGCCGGCGAGCCGACCGTCGGACGGCTCGGCCAGGTACGCGGCGACACCGTGCATTTCGACATCGTCGATCGCGCCGGCAACATGGTCTCGGCGACGCCGTCCGGCGGCTGGCTGCAGTCCTCCCCGGTCGTTCCAGAGCTCGGATTCTGTCTCGGCACGCGCGCGCAGATGTTCTGGCTCGAGGCGAGCCACCCCGCCGCGCTCGCGCCCGGCAAACGCCCGCGCACCACGCTCTCGCCGACGCTCGCTTTGCGCGACGGCGAACCCTACCTCGCCTGGGGCTCGCCGGGCGGCGATCAGCAGGACCAGTGGACGACCCAGTTCTTCCTGCGCCACGTCCATGCCGGCATGAACCTGCAGGAGGCGATCGACGCGCCGGCGTGGCACTCCGAGCACTTCCCGATCTCGTTCTGGCCGCGCACGGCGCGGCCCGGCGTGCTCGTCGTGGAGGGCCGCGTGCCGAACGCAACGATCCGCGAGCTCGAGCGCCGCGGCCATATCGTCGAGGTCGCGCCGGACTGGTCCGAAGGCCGGCTCACCGCCGCCTCGCGCGAGGGCGGGCGGCGCCGCGCCGCCGCCAATCCGCGCGGCATGCAGGGCTACGCGGCCGGGAGGTGATCCGTGATCAGAGCCAGGAACCGAAACAAAGGATGAGCGCTTGATCCCCGGGCAGTCGCTACAAGTTTGCCATCAGACCTATGAGTTCCGACCACCGAACCCTGTCATGTCCCGACCACTCGTCGTTTCCATTCCGCATCAGCTCGGCAAGGAGGAAGCCGCTCGCCGGCTGAAATCCGGGTTCGGCCGCGCGCGGTCGACCTTCGGAGAAAAACTCGCCGTGATCGACGAGACCTGGTCCGGCGACCATCTCGACTTTCGCGCCGGCGTATTGGGCCAGACCACCACCGGCACGATCGACGTTGCGGAGGATCACGTGCGCGTCGAAGTGCAACTACCTTGGCTGCTCGGCGTGCTGGCCGAACAGGTCAAGCCGTTCATCGAGCGCCAGGGTCGCCTGATGCTGGAAAAGCCGGGGGCCGGAGATCGCGGGCCCGGCTGATCCGTTGCAACTACCGACTTCCGATCACCGATCGCTGCTCACGGCATCGGGATCTCGTTCACCTTCTTGGGCACATGATAGCCGCGCTCGACCGCGGGCCTGCGCGCGATCGCGACGTACCAGCGCTTCACGTTGGGATATTGGTCGAGCTCGATGGTCTGCCATTCGTAGCGCGAGATCCACGGCCAGATCGCGATATCGGCGATCGAATATTCGTCCGCCACGAACTCGCGGTCCGCGAGCCGGCGGTCCAGCACGCCGTAGAGCCGGTGCGCCTCCTTGAGGTAACGCTCTTCGGCGTAGGGCGCCTTGCCCTTGTTGTATTTGACGAAGTGATGGACCTGGCCGAGCATGGGCCCGATCCCGCCCATCTGCCACATCAGCCATTCGATGACGCGGTAGCGCACGTGCAGATCCCTGGGCATCAGCCTCCCGGTCTGCTGCGCGAAATACATGAGGATGGCCCCGGATTCCATCAGATGGAAACCGCTGTCGCGATCGACGATGGCGGGGATGCGGTTGTTCGGGCTGATCTTCAAGAAATCCGGCTGGAACTGCTCGCCCTTGGAAATGTCGATGGCATGCGGCGTGTAGGGGAGCCCCAGCTCCTCGAACAGAATGGAAACCTTGCGGCCGTTGGGCGTCGTCCAGGTGTAAAGATCGATCATGGTCAATCCCTTGCAGATCATCGGCTGGGCAAACGGGGATTACGGGCTTTGCGGCGGATTGTCGAGCTTGCATGGCGACAGACAATCGCGGTCGCCCGATCTCAACCGGCTCGCCTCACCACGCGAGCTCCAGAATTTCGCGCACGTCCTCGGGGCCGCGGATTTGGCGCGGGTTGGTGGCGATCGCCCGATCGTGCATGCTGTTGTGCGCGATCAGATCGAGCTGTTCGCGGGTCACGCCGACCTCGCGCAGCGTCGCCGGCAAATCGAGCTTGCGAACCAGATCCGCGACGAGATCGCCGGCATCGGCCTGCGGTTGTCCCAATGCCGCGCTCACCAGCGCCTGGCGATCGGCGTTCACGGCTTTGTTCCAGCGCAGCACGTGCGGCAGCATCACGCACGAGGTGAACCCATGCGGCACGCCGGCGGTGCCGCCGAGCACGTGGCCGATGCCGTGGCTCGCCGCCATCGGCGCCCCCGACTGGATGCCGATCAGCGAGAGCCAGACGCCCAGCATGCTCTCGAGCCTCGCCTCGAGATCCGCCGGGTCCCGTTTGGTGCGGATGAGCCCTTGCGGCAGGAGGCGCAGCGCATGCGCCGAGGTCGCCTCGAACAGCGGCTGCGGATGGATCGAGCACAGCGTTTCGACCGCATGGTCGACCGCGCGGATCCCGGTCGAGAGCCACAGCCGCATCGGCGTGTGCGGCGTGATCCGCGGATCGAGAATGACGGCCTGCGGGATCATCTCGGGATGAAAGAAACCCTCCTTGAGCCGCTTCACGACATCGGTGCAACCGGCGATCGGGGTGAACTCGCCCCCGGAAAGCGTGGTCGGGACCGCGACCGTGCGCACCGGAAGGGTTCGGATTTTTTCCAGTGCCGGCTCGCCGGGCCGCAGCGCATCGAGCGCCTGCGGCTCCTTGGCGTCCGCGGCGAGGCATAGGAGGACCATTTTTCCGGCATCCGTGACCGAGCCGCCGCCGATCGTGACGATCAAGTCCGCGCCGGCCTCGCGGGCCTTGGCGGCGGCGCCGATCACGTCGTCGCGCGGCGTATGCGCGCGGATGCCGGTGGTGAAACCCGCGAGCCGCTCGCCGAGCGCCTCGCGCATCGCCGCGGCGAGCGGGACGGTTGCGGCCAGCGTGCTGCCCGCGATCGCGAATACGCGGCTTGCGCCGAGCCGCTCGACCTCCTCGGCCAGAACCTGTTCCCAAGGCCGGCCGAAGGCGACGCGATCCATCCGTGGATACCGATAGACGCCGGGCTCGATCATGGGTCCCTTCGCTTTGCCGCATTTGCGGGTTCGAGCAGAGCGAAACCGGGGGCGGTTCGGCCGTCGCAGACGGAAATCGGTCGCGCGCCGATCGTGCTGCAGCACGGCATTATGACCATAAATGCTCGATTTGAAACCGTTGTAGGTCGCCCCGGCCCGATCCGCCGATGCAAGGAACACCGCGGGCATCCGAGACGTTTTGCCGCTGTGAGAATTTCGATCGCGCAAGATCGGGAGAACATCATGCTGAAACGATCCCTGATGATGAGCGCTGCCGCCTTTCTGTTGCTGGCGCCGGCGCTCGCACAAACTCCGACGCCGCCGGCGCCCAGCGCGCAGGCTCCGGCAGCGACGTCAAGCGCCACCACCACCGCGCCCGAGAGCGCCAAGCCCGGCTTCGTTGCCGAGCAGGGCAAGGATCAATGGCTGGCCTCGAGGAACCTCATCGGCGCCAAGGTCGGCGGTCCCGACAACGCCACGGTCGGAAGCATCAACGACCTGCTGATGGAGAAGAACGGCAACGTCCTCGCGGCCGTGATCGGGGTCGGCGGCTTTTTGGGCATCGGCTCCAAGAACGTCGCCGTCCCGTTCAAATCCCTGGAGCTGAGCCGCGACACCGACGGCAACGACAAGATCGCGATGCGTTTCACGAAGGACGAGCTCCAGCAGGCACCCGATTTCAAGCCGCTGATGCCGCCTCCGCCGCGGCCTCCGGTGGCCGGCGGGCCGGGCGCGGTGCCGCGGCCGGGCGGCGCCATGACGCCGGGACCCAAGACGCAGTAGAGAAACCCAGGTCCCGCCCAATCTGCATCGCGCCAGGCCTCCGAGCCTGGCGCGACGCCGTTTGGCTCAGCGCGGCAATTCAGCGTACCAGCACGATGAAGTCCGTATCGCTGTCGGTCTCGTCGCTCAATGGCTGGTCGGAGATGACCAGCGAGGATTTGGGCGACAGCAATTCGGCAATGCGATCGGCCGCCTCCGGCGGGATTTCGATGCGCTCGAGCGCCGCGCTCGCCCGCTCGACCGACCGCGACGGGGATGGCGGTGGCGGCGCGGAGAGTTTTGATCGCTTGGTCTCGCGCTCCGGACGCCGGCTCTGCCCGGGCTCGATCCGAACGCGCTCGCTCCTGTTCGAGGCTTCGTCCGGAAACGACACCACGGTCCAGCGCATCGCACCGGAATTTCCCTTGAGCTCGATCGCCGTGAAGACGTGGGTGCCGAGCGGCCGTTCGGGATTGCGAATCGTCACCACGGACTCGAACAGCGGCGCGTAGCCCTGGCGGACGAACAGCTTTTCCTGTTTGCGGCTGATGAAGATCGAAATCGGCTCGACCTTGGGCGTCGGCGGGTTCGGCTCGACTTTCGGCCCGCCCTCGGTGCCGGAAGGCTGCTCCGCCGTCGCGGGCGCGGACGGCGGGCTCGCGTCGGCGGCTATGCCGGCCACCTTCACCGGCTTGATGAAGTCGTCGGCTGCCGGAATCGTGGTCGTCTGCGCGGTTTTGAGCACCTCGCCCGGCGTGCCGAGCGACACCGGCAGATCGGGTTTGCGCTTTTGCCCGAACAGCTGCGGATGCGAGATCTCGATCGGTCTCACGTCCTCGCGGGCGATGATCACCCGGTTGCCGAGCTTGCTGAGCTGCCACAGGTGAATGGCGAAATCCTCGGTCAGCCGGATGCAGCCGTGCGAAGCCGGGTAGCCCGGCAGAACGCCGGCATGCAGCGCCACGCCCGACCACGTGATCCGCTGCATGTACGGCATCGGCGCGGCGCTGTAGAGGTTCGAGCGATGCCATCGCTGCTTCTGGATGACGGTGAACACGCCCATCGGGGTCGGGTGGCCCGGAACCCCGGTCGAGACCGCCGAGCGCGCCGCGAGCACGTCGCCGCTGTAGACCGAGATTTTCTGGTCGGCGATGGAGATGATGATCTGCAGCGGGCCCTTCGGCGCCGGCGTCGGCTCTTGACGATGTTTCTCGCCCGCCGGCGCGCTCTTGCCCCGGTACAGGTGCGGGCGCGCCGCGTCGGCCCGATCCCACGGCCACGCCAAAGCCACCAAGGTCACGCTCGACGCCAGCATGACGCGCGCAGCCAGAACCGCGGCGGCATGCTTCGCGGCAATGCCTGCGCTCGGCTGAATTGCCATAGGCCTGGCCAAATTGGTCCCCGGATCGCTCGCTTCGAACTCGACCTGCGACGACTTTGTTCCACGCAAATGTTAATTCCTAACAAAAAACGCCGACATTGCAGTTGAAATCGCGCGCTTGGCCGGCCAACGCCGGGAATCACGCAAAGATTAGTCCCTCGCTATTCGGTTTGATTAAAGATTGAAGACGGACGGGGCGCTGAATGGGAGCGCCCGAAGCAAGCGACCGTTCGAGACACCCGGGCCGGCGCCGATGCAAAAGCGCCCGCGGATCACGGTATGGGTAATTCGCAGTGCACCGATTTCCGTGATCTGTGGCGCAAATATCACAACCTCGGAGGACGCATAGCGTTAGGATCACGTTGCCAGTTCGAGATCGCTTCGGGTCTCGTGGCAATGAATGGCATTTTCCTCCCGGTGCTCATGGGCCTCAGGATATTTCTGGGGCCCTCTTTTTTGGCGGTCGGATGCTGACTCCTGCGTTCGACGCACACCGGCATCGCTTCGCCAACGAACAGCTCCGCACGCCCCGCTGAAAAATTTCTTCAGCCCGATCGCGGCGGCCGGGGCCACGGTCGTTGCGCCGGCCGCATACGTTCATAAGCGCGCGCGAGCGCCAGCACGCCGAGATCGTCGAATCGTTTGCCCGCGATCTGCAGGCCGATCGGCAGCCCGCTCGCAGTATAGCCGCAGTTGATCGACGCCGCGGGCTGCTCCGACATGTTGAACGGGACCGTGAAGGCGATGTGCTCGAACGGCCGCGCCGGGTCGTTGGTCGGGCACGGCAGCTCGGCCGCAAACGCCGGGATCGGCGCGGTGGGGCACAGCACGTAATCGTAGGCCTGGCATGCCGCGTGGGCGGCCTGGCGCATGACGAACACTTGGCTGAAGCATCGGAACAGCTCGAGGCCCGAGAGGTTCGCGGCGGCGCTCGCCCAATCGAGAATGAAGGGCAGCACCTCGGCCCGGCGCGCCGCCTCGAGCGCCGAGAGATCCGCCCACGCCCGCATGCGCCAAAAATAGTCGACGCCGTCGAGCATGTTCCGACTGAGGAACGGCTGCATCGGCTCGACGATCGCGCCCGCCGCCGCGAACGCGTGGGCCGCCGCCTCGACCGCCGAGCGCACCTGCGGTTCGACCGGAAGGCCGCAGCCGACGTCCAACAGCAGTCCAAGCCTGAGCCCCGTCAGGTCGCGCTCGAGCGCGAGCCAATCGCAGCTTTGGTAGGGCAGGCTCATGTGGTCGCGGCCATCCGGTCGCGACAGCACACTCATCAGCAATGCCGCATCGGCCACGCTGCGGGTCATCGGACCGGCGACGCGGCCGATATACGGCGGATCGATCGGCACGCGCCCGAGGCTCGGCTTGAGCCCGAACACGCCGCACCAGCCGGCCGGCAGCCGGATCGAGCCGCCGATGTCGGTGCCGATGTGCAGCGGGCCGTATCCGGCCGCCAGCCCGGCCGCGGCGCCGGCGCTGGAGCCGCCCGGGTTCTTGGAAAAATCCCACGGATTGCGCGTGAGCGGATGGAAGCTCGACAGACCCGAGGACAACATGCCGTAGTCCGGCATCGTCGTCTTGCCGAGAATCACGGCGCCGGCCTCGCGCACGCGCGCGGCGGGCGGCGCGTCTTCCGCGGCGTCCTGCAACGCGGTGGCGGCGGTGCCGAGCGGGACCGGCACGCCCTTGGTGGCGATGTTGTCCTTGATCATGACCGGCACGCCGTCGAGCGCGCCGGTTCGTCCCTCGCGCCAGCGCGCCTCGGAAGCCTCGGCCGCCGCGAGCGCCGCATCGGGATCCAGCCGATAGGTCGCGCAGAGCGTCGGCTCCCAGCGCTCGATCTGGGCCAGCACCGCACGGGTGGCCTCGACCGGGGAGAGCGCCTTTCTCCTGTAAAGCTCGAGCAGCTCGACGGCGCTCAGATCATGGATTTCGGGCACGTGGGGTTTTCGCTTTTTGCATGCAGGAGAACTGGGCTGATGCCGCTTGCAAGCTAACAGCAAGCGGATGATCGGGCCAGCCGACGCACCGTTCGCCGCCGGCTAGCGCCCCGCCGCCGCATCCTCGAATGCGCCGAAATTCCAGTGCCGGCCCGGCGCCGCCTCGATCAGCGCCCGCGTATAGGCATGCTGCGGATCCGAGAAGATCCGCGCGACTTCGCCGTGCTCGACCACCTTGCCGCGCTGCATGACCGCGACGGTGTCGCAGACCTGGGCGGCGACGCGCAGGTCGTGGGTGATGAACAGCATGGTCAGCCCCAATCGCTTGCGCACATCCGCGAACAGTCGGAGCACCTGCGCCTGGACCGAGACGTCGAGCGCGGACACCGGCTCGTCCGCGATCAAGAGCTCCGGCTCCATCGCCAGCGCGCGCGCGATGCAGATGCGCTGGCGCTGCCCGCCGGAGAACTCCTGGGGAAAGCGCTCGAGCGCATTGCGGTCGAGCCGCACGAACTCCAACAGCCCGGCGGCGCGCGCGACCGCCTCGGCGCGCGACAAGCCAAAATTCATCGGCCCTTCGATGATCGATTCGCCGACTTTGCGCCGCGGATTGAGCGAGCGGTACGGGTCCTGGAACACGATCTGGATGCGGCGCCGGTGTTTGCGCAGGCGGCGGCCGCTCATGGCGGCGAGCTCGTCCGGGCCGAGCCAGATGCGCCCGGCGGTCGGCTCGATCAGCCGGGCGATGCAGCGCGCCACCGTCGACTTGCCGGAACCGGATTCGCCGACGATGCCCAGCACTTCGCCGCGGCGGATCTCGATCGACACCGCCTCGGCGGCGCGGACCGGCCGCCGCTTCCGAAACAGGCCGCCGTCCGCATAGACCTTGGTGAGATTCTCGGTGCGGAGCATCACCGGCGCGCTCGTGTCGCGCAGCGACGCGCGCGGGACCATGCTCGGCACCGAAGCGATCAGCGTGCGGGTGTATGCATGCCTGGGACGCATCAGCACGTCGCGCATCGCGCCGAGCTCGACGAGCTCGCCGAGGCGCAGCACCGCGACCCGGTCGGCGATCTCGCTGACCACGCCGAAATCGTGGGTGATGAACAGCACGGCCATGCCGCGCTCGCGCTGAATGTCCTGGATCAGTTTCAGGATCTGCGCCTGGGTGGTCACGTCGAGCGCGGTGGTGGGCTCGTCGGCGATCAGCAGCACGGGTTCGAGCACCAGCGCCATGGCGATCATGATGCGCTGGCGCTGGCCGCCCGAAAGCTGGTGCGGATAGGCGGCATTGATGCGTTCCGCATCCGCGATGCCGACGCGACGCAGCATGGCAAACGTCTTTTCCCGCCGCGCCGCCGCGCCGAGAGGAGTGTGCGTCGCCAGCACTTCGTCGACCTGATCCCCGCAGGTCATCACCGGATTGAGGGCGGTCATCGGCTCCTGGAAGATCATCGACATGCGCGTGGTGCGCAGATCCCGCAGCCGCGCCTCGCCCGCGAGCAGGATCTCCTCGCCCTCGAGCCGCACGGCGCCGACGGGTCTCAGCGTCCGCGGCAACAGGCCCATCACGGTCTGCGCCGTCACCGATTTTCCGGAGCCGGACTCGCCGACCAGGCACACGATCTCGCCCCGGTTCACGGCGAAGCTTACATCGCGTACCGCATGCGTGCGCTCCCCGCCCGCCGGCAAAGCAACGGTGAGATGCGCGACCTCGAGCGCGGCCGTCACGGTCAGATCGATTTCGCCATGCGCGGGTCGAGCGCATCGCGCAGGCCGTCGCCGAGCATGTTCACGGCCAGCACGGTGACCGCCACGAACACGCCGGGAAACAGGATGGTGTGCGGGTAGACCCGGAACAGCTGGCGGCCCTCGGCCATGATGTTGCCCCAGGTCGGAATGTCGGTCGGAATGCCGATGCCCAGAAAGCTCAGGATCGCCTCGATCAGGATCGCGGAGGCGCAAACGAAGGTGGCCTGCACGATCATCGGCGCGAACGTGTTCGGCATCACGTGGCGGATCAGGATCAGGGGCACCGGGGTGCCGACCGAGATCGCGGCCTCGACATAAGGCTCCTCGCGGATCGTCAGCACGATCGAGCGCACCAGGCGAACCACGCGCGGAATCTCCGGCACCACGATGGCGAGGATGACGGTGAACAGCCCGGCGCCCCATACCGCGACGAGCCCGATCGCGAGCAGGATGCCCGGGATCGCCATCAGGCCGTCCATGACGCGCATGATCACCACGTCGACCCAGCGCAGGTAGCCGGCGATCAGCCCGATCGCCAGGCCGATACTGCCGCTGATCAGCGCCACGGTGACGCCGACGATCAGCGACACGCGCGCGCCGTAGATGACACGGCTGTAGACGTCGCGGCCGAGACTGTCGGTCCCCATCCAGAAGGTTTGTATCGTGCTGGCGCCATCCGCCCGGGCGATCACGTGCTCGGTCCCCGGCACGCGGTTGCGATAGGCCGGATCGATCGCCTTGGGATCGACCGTGCCGAGCAGCGGCGCAAAAATCGCGATCGCCACCATCAACAGCACGAGCGCGCCGCCGATCACGACGCTGCGGTGATGCAGCAGGCGGCGCCCGACGTGCGTCGGTCGAGCTTGCGGCGTGGCGAGCCGGGCGACAGCGCGTTCGTCTTCGGCTTCGATCGTCAATAGCGGATCCTCGGATCGAAGAAGCTGTAGGTGAGGTCGATCAAGAGATTGACCAGCACATAGGCGAACGAGAACAGCAGGATGATGGCCTGGATCACCGGATAATCGTGGGCCAGCACCGCGTCGACCGTGAGCCGCCCGAGACCGGGAATATTGTAGACGCTCTCGGTGACCACCACGCCGCCGATCAGCAGCGCGATGCCGAGCCCGATGACCGTGACGATGGGAATCGCGGCGTTCCGGAGCGCGTGCCGGATCAGGATGACGCGCTGGGTCAATCCCTTCGCGCGCGCGGTGCGGATGTAGTCCTCGGTGAGCACCTCGATGACGCTGGCGCGGGTCATGCGGGCGATCAGCGCGACATAGATCACGGCGAGCGTCAGGCTCGGCAGCACGAGGTGGACGGCCCAATCGGCGACATTTTCGCCGATGCGCCGATAGCCCTGCACCGGCAGCCAATTGAGCTTGACCGCGAAAATGTAGATCAGCAGATAGCCGATGACGAACACCGGGACCGAGAAGCCGAGCACGGAAAAACCCATCAGGCAGCGGTCGAGCAGGCTGCCGGCGCGCTGGGCGGCGAGCACGCCGAGCGGCACCGCGATCAGCACCGCGAGGAGGATGGTGACGATCGCGAGCGAGAGCGTCGGCTCGATGCGCTGGGTGATGAGCTCGGATACCGGCTTCTTGAAGAAGAAGCTCTCGCCGAAATCGCCCTTCAGGCCGCGCCCGGCCCAGATGAAGAATTGCTGGAAAATCGGCCTGTCGAGCCCGAGCTTGCCGCGGATCTCGGCGACCTGCTCGGCGGTGGCGGTATCCCCGGCGATGACGGCGGCAGGATCGCCGGGGGTGAGGCGGAGCATCAGGAACACGACGACCGCGACCGTCGCCAGCACCGGCACGGCGGAGAGCAGTCGATGGGCGATGAAGGTGAACACTTGGTCGCACCTCCTCGCGGTACCGCGGAGTTCTAATGTTTGGCCACGCCCCAGAACAGCGGTGCCGGCGATGCGACCCACCCGCCGACCTTATCCTTACGATAGGCCAAGGGCTTGTGATACTGGCCGACCCAAACGTGGGTTCCGATCTCGATGGCGCGCAGTTGCACCTGTTCGGCGATCTCCTTCTGCTTGGCGAGATCGGTTTCGTGGCCGAAGGCGTCGCGCAGTCTTTCCATTTCCGCGTCGCACGGCCAGCCCGGGGCCGCGGCGTCGCAATTGGCCGCGAGGAACGCCGCCGCGACCGGGTTGAGGATGTCGGCCGCCGCCCAGGCGGTCAGGAAGGCATTCCAGCCGCCCTCGCTCACCGGCACCTTCTTGGCGCGCCGAGCAACGACCGACTGCCAGTCCATGTCCACCATGTTGACCTTGAAGCCGCCGCGCTCGAGCAGCGACTTTGCCACGGGTGCCAGATTGGTGAGCGCCTGAAGATCGGTCGAGTGCATCAGCAGCACCGGCATGCCGTCGTAGCCGGCCTCAGCGAGCAGCTTCTTCGACAGGGCGAAATCGGAATGGAAATACGGCGCGGTGCCCTTGTCGCTCGCGAACGTGGTGCCGCAGACGAACAACGCCGGGCAGATTGTGTAAAATTCCGGATCGCCGATCACGGCCTGCAGGAAATCCTGCTGATTGAACGCCGCGAACGCCGCCTGCCGGATCTTCGGCTTGTCGAAAGGCGCCTGCGTGGAATTGAAGCGGAACACGTACTGGAAGCCGAGCGTGTTGTAGTCGAAGAGATCGATATTGCGATCGGATCGCAGCACCGGCAGCAGGTCCAGCGAGGGGTCCTCGATCATGTCGATCTCGCCGGCGATCAACGCGTTCACCGCGGTCTGGGCATCGGAGATCGCCAGCCATTCCACCCGGTCTACGTTGACCACCTTGCCGCCCGACGCCCAGCTCGGCTTCTCGGCCCGCGGCTTGTAGTCCGGATTTTTCACGTACACTACCTTCTCGCCGGGCTTCCATTCGTCCTTCTTGAAGATGAACGGGCCGGAGCCGGTGTAGTCGGAAATCTGCTCGGACGGCGGGGTCTCCGCCACGCGTTTCGGCATCATGAACGGCACGTTCGAGCTGGGCTTGGCGAGGCCGAGCAGCACCAGCCCGTAGGGCTCCTTCAGGATCAGCTTGAAGGTCTTCGGATCGACGGCCTGGAACGACGCGACCGAGGCCATCAGCTTCTGGCCCATGGAATCGCGCGCCGCCCAGCGTTTGATCGAGGCGATGCAATCGTCCGAGGTGACCGCAGCGCCGTCGTGCCATTTCAAGCCGTCGCGCAGCGTGAACGTATAGGTGAGCTTGTCGGCGCTCACCTCCCATTTCTCCGCCATCTGCGGCTGCGGCTCCTGCTGCGCGTTCATCGCCAGCAGCGTGTCGTAGATCATGTAGCCGTGATTGCGGCTGATGTAGGCGGTGGTCCAGATCGGATCGAGGATCTTGAGGTCGGAGTGCATGACCACGCGCATCAGGGTCTCGGCGGCCGCTTGCCGCGTACCGGGCAGCGCCGCGGCCGCACAGAGCGCGGCAGCCAGCGCCGCGCGAACGAGGGCACGTCGTATCGTCATGACCATTCTCCCCATCTTTCGATCTTGTGGCGTTCCTCAGAGCTTGCCGCCGGCGAGCTGCCGCTCGGCGATGCGCGCCAATAGCGAGGCCCCGATCGGCAGGATGCCGTCGTCGAAAAAATAGCCGGGATTGTGCACCGCCGGACCCGGCGTTTGCCCGAGCCAGAAATAGGCGCCCGGCACGGCGCGCAGCATGTCGGCGAAATCCTCGCTGGCCATTTTCGGCCGCGGCTCGGCCTCGATCCGCGCGTCGCCGACGATCTCGCGCGCGGCTTCGGCGGCCGCGCGGGTCTGCGCCTCGTGGTTCTCCAGCACGGTGAAAATGTCGCGGATGTCGACGTCGATCGTCGCCGCAAAGCTCGCGGCAATGCCGGACGCGAGCGCGCGGATGCGGGCGCGGACGAGCTCGCGCACCTCGTCGCGGAAGGTGCGTAATGTGCCGGCGAGATGCGCGCTCTCGGGGATGACGTTGTAGGCCGAGCCGGCATGGATCTGGGTGATGGACACGACCGTCGGGTATCGCGGATCGGTATTGCGGCTCACGATCGTCTGCATGGCCTGGGCGAGCGTGATCGCCACGACGGTGGGATCGATGGCCTGGTGCGGATGGGCGCCGTGGGCGCCGCGGCCGGTGATGCGGATGTCGAAGAAATCCGCGCCCGCCATCATCGGCCCGCTGTGCACCGAGACCTGGCCCTGCGGGCCTTCGGGGGAATTGTGGAGCGCATAGATCTCATCGCACGGGAAGCGCTCGAACAGCCCGTCGGCCAGCATGGCGCGGGCACCGCCCAGCCCCTCCTCGGCCGGCTGGAAGATGAACACGACGGTGCCGTCGAACTTGCGGGTCTCGGCGAGATAGCGCGCCGCCCCGAGCAGCATCGTGGTGTGCCCGTCGTGACCGCAGCCGTGGAAGCGACCCGGGTGCTTGGACCGGTACGGCAGGTTGGTCTGCTCATCCATCGGCAGCGCGTCCATGTCGGCTCGGAGCCCGACGCGGCGTCGACCCGCGTCGCGTCCTCGGAGCACGCCCACGACCCCGGTCTTGCCGATGCCGCGAAAAACCTCGACGCCCCAGGACGCGAGCTTTTCGGCCACGATGCCGGAGGTGCGGACCTCCTCGAAGCCGATCTCGGGATGGGCGTGAAGGTCGCGCCGGATGGCAACGAGCTCGTCGGCAAATTCGGCGATGCGGGGAAGCGCCGGCATGCGGGAGGCCTTTCCAGAAGACGCGGCGGCAAGCGGAGCGTGGGCAGGCGCCGCCATTGTGTCAAGCAAGCCGCGGCATGCAAAGAGCCCAGCTCGCTTCACGCTATTCGTCCCGCCCCGCGCTTGCCGGATAGCCGAAGTCGCGCGGGCGCAGGCCGGCCTGGAACCAGGTGATGAAGCTGTAGACGTCGTAGACCGGCAATCCCAGGTGCTCGCGCAGCGCCCTGGCGTAGGGCGCCATATTGGTGCACTCGAGCAGCACCGCGCCGACCTCGGGGTTTCGCTCGAGGAGCGTCTCGCCGGCCTCGAGGATATCGCGCTCGGCCGCCGCGACATCGAGCTGCGGCTCGTTGCCGAGAATGGCGCGGGTGAACTCCGTTCCCTCGTCGGTCCCGACCACGGGCGTGCCGGGCGCCACGCCGGCGCTGCGCAGGTGCTCGGCCGAGAGCGTCTCGGCACTGACGGTGAGAATCCCCACGCGCCGGCCCGGCGGGAGCAAACTCTCGATGAAGGACGCCTGCAGCAGGCTCGAGGTCGCGACCGGCACCCGGACGTGGCGGGCGATCTCGACCTGATAGATCGACAGGAACCCGCAATTGGTGGTGATGGCTTCCGCGCCGAGATCGACCAGCTCGCGCGCCCCGTCGAGGAAGGCGTCGAGCAGCCCGCTCGCGCGCTCCTTCACCACGCGCTGCGGCGAGGCGCCCTTGATCACCTTGTAGAGCACCGGAAACGGCCAAGTCTGCGCATGACCCATGTCGCCGGGGATGCGCGGGAACCGCGCCTCGAGCATCAAGATGCCGAGCGGCGCGCCGTAGATCGCCTTGCCGCCGCTCGCGATGCGGTCCCGGTTGGACTGCCGGTGCATGGCTCGACTCATGAATTGGGTGCGGTGCCGTTGTCTTGCCCGCGATCGGCAGACTAGCAGCCAATGCCGGACGGCGAAATCGGCAGCGCGTGCGGGCCCGCAGGGTGCCGGCGGCCGGATGAAATGCAGGCAGTCCCCTGCTAGAGTTCCCTTTCAGCCGCGCGCCAGCGGCACGTCGACGGAGGACCCGATGAACACCATCTTGCGCCTGGCCGCACTTTTGGTCCTGCTCCTCGCCGCCGCCCTCCCCTTCGGAGCGCTCAAAGCCGCGGATCCGCCGGTCGTCATCGGCCTCGTCATCCCGCTCTCGCCGCCCGGCGATCCGACCGCCGGCCAACTCATCCGCCGCGGCGCCGAGCTCGCGGTCGACCATATCAACGGCCCGATGGGCGGTGTGATCGACGGCAGGAAAGTCGCGCTTTCCGTTCAGGATTCGCAAGGGCGCACCGAAGGCGGGGTCGCCGCGTACCGGCGCCTGGTGAGCGAGGAGCGCGCCGCTGCCGTCACCGGCTTCTTTCACAGCTCGGTCAATCTCGCCGCCAACGAAGTCGCCAAGGAGCTCGGCGTCCCCACCCTCGGCACGCAGACTTCCGCCGCCGACATCACCGCGAAGCACTACGACGTGGCGTTCCGCACCCACGTGATCGATCCGGTCCGGACCGCGGCCTGGCTCGATTTCATCAAGGCCCGGAACTTCAAGAAGGTATCGCTGCTCGCCGAGACGACGGACTACGGCATCGGGCTTCTCACCGAGACCGAGCAGCAGAGCAAGGAGCGCAAGCTCGGGATCGAGCTGCAGACCATCACGTTCGATCACGGCACCACCGATCTCACCCCGCTGCTGCTGCAGGTCAAGGCATTCAAGCCGGACCTCATCATCAACGTCGGCGTCGGTCAGCCGATGGATCTGATGCTGGAGCAGGCGGCCACCCTCGGGCTCACGCCGCAGACGCCGATGCTCGTCTCCTACGACGCGCCGATCCGGCCGCAATTCTGGCAGCTGCACCCGAAGACCGGCGACAAGCTGTATTTCATCGCCTATTATTCGCCGAAGCAGAAGCTGTCCGAGGAAGGCGCCGCCTTCGCCAAGGCGTATGAGGAAAAATACAAGGAGTCGCCGGTCTATTCCTCGCTCAACGGCTTCGGCGACGTGCTGATCATCGCCCAGGCACTCAATCAAGCGAAGAGCGCCGACCCCAAGGCGCTGATCCGGGCGCTCGAGACCGGCCGCTTCAAGAGCTGGACCGCCGCGCCGGTGACCTTCCCGCGCGCCGAGGGCGTGTTCTTCCACAATTGGTCGCCGCCGGTGCTGATCCTGCAATACACCGCGCCCGGCCAGGACTGGAAGGAAGCGGCCGTCGTGGTCGAGCACGCCGGATCGGGACCGTGAGCTTCCGGAGCGAGCGGCATTCTGCTCCCTCCCCCAGCCGAACTCGGGTGTTCCCGAGTTCGGCTGGGGAGGTAACCGGAGCGAGCTACCAGCCATACGCGATTGCCCTGTCTCCCGGGAGAGGGCCTGCCCTCGTCCCCGCATGATCTTTTCCGCCGAGCTGTTCGCCCAGACGCTGATCGCCGGCGTCATGATCGGCGTGCTCTATGCGCTGATGGCGCTCGGCATCACCTTCATCTACAGCATCGTCAAGATGATCAACTGGTCGATGGGCGAGTTCTACATGATCGGCAGCTATCTCCAGTATCTGCTGGTCGTCGAATGGCTCGGACCGGATCTGTGGTGGGTGGCGGCGCCGCTGTCCGCGCTCGGCGTGTTCGCGCTCGGCTTCTTGCTCGAGCCGCTGCTGATCAAACCGATGTTCACCCAAGGCATCGAGCGCAAGGACGATTACGCCATCGTCGTCACCATCGCGCTCTTGCTGCTGTTGCGCAATCTGGCGACCGCGCTCAGCGGCCCCTACCAGCGCACGCCCGGCTCCAACCTGCCGACGGTCATGCTGGGTCCGCTGCCCGAAAGCGGCGCGCGTCTCGCCGCCTTTGTGTGTGCGCTCGCGGCAATGGCCCTGTTCTATCTGTTGCTCAAACGCACCTGGCTCGGGCTGGCGCTGCGGGCCGCGGCGCAGAGCCGGGTCGGCGCCCAGACCGCCGGCGTCGACGTGTTCCGGCTCGACCAGGTGGCGTTTGGAATCGGCGTCGGGCTTGCCGGGATCGCGGGCGCGCTGCTCGCGCCGGTATTCATGGTGTTTCCGACCAATGGCGTGGTCACCACCGTCAAGGGCTTCGAGATCATCGTGATCGGCGGCCTGGGCTCGATTCCCGGCGCGCTCGTGGCCGGCGTCCTGCTCGGCGTCGTCGAATCGCTGGGCGCGGCGTTCCTCGCCGCGCCGTACCAGAACGTCTATGGCTTTCTGCTGGTCATCGTCGTGCTGTTGCTGCGCCCGTCCGGCCTGTTCGGGGAACGCGTGCGGCAGGCCTGAGCGGGAGCCATGGCGGCGCTGCTGGAGACCAAAGACCTGGCAAAACGCTTCGGCGGGCTTTCCGCCGTCGATGGCGTGAGCTTCGCCCTCGCGCCGGGCGAGATCCGCGGCGTCATCGGCCCGAACGGCGCCGGCAAGACCACGCTGCTCAATCTCATCAGCGGCGTCTATCCGCCGACCGGCGGTGAGATCCGCCTCGACGGCGAGCCGCTTGCGGGCCTCGCGCCGCATCGGCTCGCGCGCAAGGGGCTGATCCGCAGCTTTCAGGTGGCGCGGCTGTTCGGGAACATGAGCGTGCTCGACAATCTGATGGTGCCCTATCTTGCCGCCCGGCGCGGGACCGGCGCCGCAACGGCCGCCGAAGAGGCCGCGCGCCTGCTGGAGCTGACCCGGCTCGCGCCGCTCGCGCAATCTCCGGCCAAGGCACTGTCCGGGGGCCAGCGCGCGCTGTTGCAGATCGCCGCCGGCTTCATGGCGCCGCAGCTCAGATGCTATCTGCTCGACGAGCCGTTCGCAGGCGTCAGTCCGGCGATCAAGGATTCGATCGTCGACCTGATCGAAGCCCACAACCGCGAGCGGCGCACCACCTTCATCATCGTCAGCCACGAGATGGCGCTGGTGCGCCGGCTCTGCCCGCGCGTCACCGTGATGATCGAGGGCCGCATCGGCGCCGAGGGCGCGCTCGACGAGGTCGCCGGCAAGGACGAGGTGATCGGCGCCTATCTGGGCAAGGTCTCCGCGACATGAGCGAACCGCTGCTCACGGTCGAGAATCTGCACGCCGGCTACACGAGCGGCATCGACGTGCTGCAGGGATTGTCGCTTACGGTGGCGCGCGGCAGCCTCACCTTGATCATCGGCCCGAACGGCGCCGGCAAATCGACGCTGCTCAAGGTTCTGTTCGGTTTCCTGAAGCCGCATCGCGGCCGCATTCGGTTTGCCGGCGCGCCGATCGACGGGCTCGAGCCCTATGCGGTCAGCGAGCCGGCCGGCGCGCTGAGCGGCGGCCAGGGTCGCATGCTCTCGGTGGCGCGGGAGATGATGGCCGCGCCGGCGCTGATGCTGGTCGACGAGCCGACCGCGGGGCTGGCGCCGGCGCTGGTCGATCAGGTCTACGAGCTGCTGCAGACGGCGCGGCGCAGCATCGGGGCCACCATCCTGCTGGTCGACCAGAACGTCGGGGACGCGGTCCGGCAGGCCGACTACGTCTACATGCTCGACCTCGGCCGCATCCGCGCGGAAGGGCCGGCGCGGGATTTCTCGCCCGGGCGGGTGAGCGGCTTGTTCAAGGAGGCGCTGCTCGGATGACGCGCGCGGTTGCATCCCCGCCCGGCTGGCGCGGCGCGGCGGTCATCGCGGGCGTCGCGGCGGCCGCACTCGCGCTCGTGCCGGCGCTCGC
>WNGM01002067.1_pt1 | contig 22091 bp, 17 predicted proteins | sample 5400571 | NCBI WGS metagenome assembly WNGM01 (sample SAMN13153378, study PRJNA577476) | soil metagenome | isolation source: 100 cm soil or saprolite under Garry oak tree replicate 2 | place: USA:California | collected 2016-06-15 | reverse complement strand
CACCGGCCAGGTCCGCGTAGTGCACGTTGATCGAGCCCCGGTCGCCGGCCTGGAACAAGACGCCCTTGCCGTCGGGCGTCCAGTGGAGCTCGCCCGGATCGCGGTCGAAGCTCTTGGACACATCGCGCACGCCGGAGCCGTCGATCCCCGCAATCCACAGGTCCGAGGTGCGGTGGGTGTGCTCGGTCGAATCGTAGCCCGTGAACGCGACGCTCTTGCCGTCCGGCGACACGGCGGGGTTCGCCCAATTACCGGGCCGGGAAACGAGGGCCCGGATCGCGCCGCTCGCGACGTCGACCGCGTAGATGCGCGACACCTGGTACTGACGGTCCCAGGTCGAGTCGCGCAGCCCGTCGAACACGATGGTGCGCCCGTCCGGGGTCCAATCGTACCCCGCCCCGACGCTCAGGCCGTCGAACCGGGCGCCCACGTTCCAATGCCCGCTCGTGAGCGCGCGCGCCGTCCCGCCTTCGGCCGAGACGAGGAAGAGGTGCGTGAACCCCTGCTCCATGTACCCGACGCGGTCCTGGCGGTAGTGCAGCTCGTCCACCACCCGCGGCGCCGGCGTCCACTTCGCCCCTTCGGGCGGCTTGGGCAGCGAGATGCTCCACACCGTCGAGTCCGGCACGAGCATGACGAAGGAGATCGACTTGCCATCGGGCGTCCACTTGGCGTTGGTCGGCTTCTCGAGCACTCGGGTCACCTGTGACGACGCGCCCTCGGCGTCCATCCATCTGACGAACAGCTGCGTTCCCTTGGGCTCCCCATCGGTCAGATAGAGGATGCGGCTGCCGTCCGGCGACCAGCGCGCGTCGCTGCCCTTGACGAGGAACCGGTTGTGCGAGCCGTCGGCATTCATGATCCACAGCGCCGAATCCCATTTGTCTTCGAGCTTGTTCACCCAGCGGCGGGTGTAGACGATCTGGGCGCCGTCGGGTGAGATCTGAGGATCGCTCACCTGCTCCCAGTCGAGGTAGTGATTCACGGTGAGCAGCGTGTCGGAGGCGGCCTCTTGGGCGGAGGCAGGCGCCACGACGAGCGCGATGCCGAGCACGGCGACCAGTCCGAAACGGCAGAGGCGAAGCATGCGACCTCCAGCGGTGGGAGAGGGGAGCGAAGCGGTCAGTGCAACAGCCCGCCGATCTTTTTTTCGACCCGTTGGGCGAACATGTGCGCGCCGACCGGCGCCATCCGAGCCGGGTCGCCCTTGATCTCGTAGCTGTCGACGAGCACCGGCTCGCCGGTGGCGACGTCGAACAGCTCGGCTGCGAACTGCCACACGAGCCCGGAGAGGTTCGAGATGCTGCCCTTGGCGACCCAGCGCGCGCCGAGCCGCCGGGCGACCGCGACGGCGCAGGGGTTGTCGCAGGCGTTCCCGTCCGCCTCGGCGCGGGCGACAGCCGCGGCTACCGCGGCAGAATCGACGACCGTCACCGCCTCCGAGGAGCGCAGGGTGGCGAGCAGCTTGCTCGTCGCCGCCGCCACGACCGCCGTGTCGCCCGGCCCGAGCACGTTGGCGTGCTCTCCGTCGAACCGCAGGTTCATCACCGCGATGGCCGGCCGGGTACCTGCGCTCTGGGCCGTGAGGGTGACGCACCAGAGCAGGAGCGAAGCAAGCAGGGTGACGCGCACGAGTGTAATCTAGAGGCCCAACTCGCGGGACACCAATGACCATCACCCGGCCCGCCGCTGACGACCGCAGCGCCGCCGTCCTCGCCGGATTCCTCGGCTGGACGCTCGACGCGTTCGACTTTTTCCTCGTCGTCATGACGTTGACGGCGATCGGAAAAGAATTCGGGAAGTCGGACGCCGCCATCGCCCTCTCCCTCACGCTCACGCTGCTGTTCCGGCCAGTGGGCGCGTTCATTTTCGGGCTGCTGGCCGACCGCTACGGGCGCAAGCTGCCGCTGATGATCGATCTGGTGTTCTACTCGGTGGTCGAGGTGCTCACCGGGCTGGCGCCGAGCTACGCCACGTTCCTGGTGTTACGGGCGCTGTTCGGGATCGGGATGGGCGCGGAGTGGGGCGTGGGCGCGTCGCTGGTGATGGAGAAGGTCCCAGCCCGCTACCGCGGCGTCGTGTCCGGACTGCTGCAGCAGGGCTATGCGCTGGGGTACCTGCTCGCGGCGGTCTGCTACCTCGTGGTGTTCCCGCGCTGGGGATGGCGCCCCCTCTTCTACATCGGCGGCCTGCCCGCGCTGCTGGCGCTATTCGTACGGGCACGCGTGCGGGAGTCGGACGTGTGGCGCCAGACCCGGCACGACAACTGGAGCGGTCTGGGGCGGGCGATCGCCGCGAACTGGAGGCTGTTCGTCTACCTGACCATCCTCATGGCGATGATGAACATGGTGTCCCACGGCACCCAGGACATGTACCCCACGTTCCTGGAGCGGGATTGGGGGTTTCGGCCGACCACGCGCGCAGCGCTCACGGCGTTCTCGCAGGTGGGTGCGCTGGTGGGCGGCGTGCTGTGCGGGCTCTACTCCGACCGCCTGGGACGGCGCCGCACCATCGGGCTGGCGCTCGCGGGCGCGGTGGTGACCATCCCCATCTGGGCGTTCGCGCCGACCCTGCCGCTGCTCTGGACGGGCGCATTCATCATGCAGTTCTTCGTGCAGGGCGCGTGGGGGGTGATCCCCGCGCACTTGAACGAGCTCTCGCCCGATGCGGTGCGGGGATTCCTGCCGGGCTTCGCCTATCAGTGCGGCGTGGCCATCGCGAGCCAGATCCCGCACGCGCAAGCGCTGTTCGCCACGGGCACGAGCTACGCGCAAGCCATGGCGCTCTCCGCGGCCGCCGTGTTCATCCTCGGTGCCGTGGTCGCGGGGCTCGGACCGGAGCGCCGGGGAGTGGCATTCGGGCGCGGGGCTCCATAGCGTTAGTCGTCATGGCCACGTTCATCAAAGCCACCCAGGCCTACCAGCAGGGACAGCGCACGCTGCCGCGCCGCTACTACGTGGACGCCGGGATCTACGCCGAGGAGCAGGAGCGAATCTTCGCAGAGCGCTGGGTGTGTGTCGGGCGCGCCGCCGAGCTGGGCGCGCCCGGGGATTACATGGTCCGCTCGATCGCGGGGGAGAGCGTCATCCTGGTGCGCGGGCAGGATGGCGCCGTGCGCGCCTTCTACAACGTGTGCCGCCACCGCGGCACCCGGCTGTGCGACGGCGAGCGCGGCCGCCTGTCCGAAACGATTCAGTGCCCCTACCACGCGTGGACCTACACGCTCGACGGCGCGTTGATCGGCGCGCCGCATATGAACGAGGTCGCGGGCTTCGACAAGCGGGACTATCCGCTGCACCCGGTCGCGCTCGCGGCGTGGGAGGGATTCCTGTTTGTCAATCTGGCGCGCGACCCCGAGCCGTTCACTCGCGCGTTCGCGTCCCTCGAGCGTCGCTTCAGCCGGTTCAACATCGAGCGGCTCCGCTCGGGCGCCCGCATCGACTACGACGTTCGCGCCAACTGGAAGTTCGTGTTCCAGAATTACTCCGAATGCCTCCACTGCCCCGTGATCCATCCCGGACTCGCGAAGCTCACGCCCTACACCAGCGGCGAGAACGATCTGTTCGAGGGGCCCTATCTGGGCGGGTATATGGTGATCACCGCCCCCGGCGGGAGCCTGACGCTCTCCGGCCGGGCGTGTGGGCCGGCGGTCGGGGACCTCCCTGCGGAAGACTGCAACCGGGTCTACTTCTATACGATCTTTCCGAATCTGCTGCTCTCGCTGCATCCCGACTACGTGATGTTCCACACGCTCTGGCCCGCGGCGCCCGACCGCACGCACATCACCTGCGAGTGGCTGTTCCCTGCCGACGCGTTCGGGCAGCCGGGGTTCGACCCGCAGGACGCCGTGGGCTTCTGGGACGAGACGAACCGCCAGGACTGGAACATCTGCGAGCGCGCGCAGCTGGGCGTGTCATCCCGCGCCTATGAGCCCGGGCCGTACTCCCCCCGCGAGGGCATTGCGGCGGCGTGGGACCGGGAGTTCCTCCGGGCGATCGGGCACACTACTTCCTGAGATACGCGTCCGTCTTGTTGAGCCAGTCCTCGCGCGGCGGGGAGAACACGTCCACGTCGAGCGTATCCTCGAGCGCGTGCGCCTCGTGCGGCAGGTGCGCCGGCAGGTGGAGCACCTCCCCCGCGCGCACCACGAACTCCTCGGCGCCGTCCGCACCCACCAGGAACCGGAGCGCGCCTTCCAGGATATAGGTGAATTGCTCGTTCTCGTGGGAGTGCCGCGGGACGACGCACCCCTGCTTCAAGTAGACGTGCGCCAGCATCACGCGATCGCCGGTGATGAGGCGGCGGGACAAGCGTTCGTGCAACTCTTCGCGCGGGAGATCGTCCCACTTGTACAACGTCGCCTTACGCGTGCCGCTCACCACGAATCGCTCCGAGGCTGGGGGAACAGCAACGCTAGCGCGCGGTCCGTGGAAAAGGGAGGTCTTCTTCCATCCCCTCTTCACAAAGCGAGGGCACGGGGTCATCCTGAGCGCCGCAGGCGCGAAGGACCTGCTTTGCTCGGCCGCAAGCGCGACGGAGTCCCCGTTCTTGCCCCCGCCCACGCGCGTCACTACCTTCGCGACACTCCTGCGATCGAGGCCGCGCATGCCGCTCGCCGACTGGCTGATTCCGGAATTCGATGAGGAGATGGCCGCCACACGCCGTGTGCTCGAGCGGGTCCCCGACGGCAAGGCCGCCTGGAAGCCCCATCCCAAATCGATGACGCTCGGCCGGCTCGCGACCTTGGTGGCCGAGCTGCCCGCCTGGGCGGTGAACGCCGTGACGCGCGACGAGCTGGACATCATGCCGCCGGGCGGACCGGCTCCCAAGTTCGCAGCGCTCGAGAGCACCGCCCGCATCCTGGAGCTGTTCGACCGCAACGCGGCCGAGGCGCGCGCCGCCATCGCCCGCACCGCCGACCCGGAGTTCCAGAAGCCCTGGGCGTTCAAGGTCGCCGGCCGGACGGTGAATACCAGCCCGAAGTTCACGGTGTACCGCCGCACGGTGCTCAATCATCTCGTCCATCATCGCGGCCAGCTCACCGTGTATCTGCGGCTCAACGGCATCCCCGTCCCCGCGGTGTACGGTCCCACCGCGGACGAGCCCCACTTCTAGGACGATCGCGTGACCTCCTGGGAGCAGGTGGTCTCGCGCGGCTTGCGACTGCTGCGGCTGGACAGCATCCGCAGCAAGATGCTGGTGTTCGGCATCCTCGCCACGCTCATCCCGTCGTTCACCACGGCGTGGATCTCCTACCTGCAGAACAAGCGCTCGCTCACGGAGAAGATCACGGGCGAGCTGCAGAGCGTCAGCGCGCAGACCGCGCGCGAAATGGATCTGTGGGTCAAGGAGCGGTTGTACGAGCTGCGCGTGTTCGCGAGCTCGTACGAGGTCTCGGAGAACCTCGACTTGATCACGCGCGGCCGGGGCGCCCCCGCTCTGGCGCGTCTCACCGACTACCTGCGCTCCGTGGGCGAGCGCTTCGCGGACTATCCGGAGCTGCTGGTCGTGAACCCGCAGGGCCAAGCGGTGGCGACCACGGCTCCGCAGGCGACACCCGCCCACCTGCCGGCGAACTGGGCCGCTGCCATCCGGACGGACAACGCGGTGCTGGGCGACGCGTACCGCGACGGCGCGCTCGGGAAGGACGTCGTCGTTTTCGCCGTTCCCATCTACCAGACGGGGGGCCGCCTCGTCGGCGCGCTCACCGCCAAGCTCGACCTGGCGGCGGTGCACCACCTGCTGCGCCGCTTCGCCGCGGGCGCGAGCGGCCGCGTGTACTTGATCACCACCGCGGGTCAGCCGTTGGTGAGCTCGGAGGCGGAGCGCGAAGACCTGATGCAGCGCCACCTCGACAGTGCGTTCACGCGGCGGCTGCTCGAGCACGAGGAGCTCCCCATCGAGCTCACCGGGTTCCGGGGCGACCGCGTGCTCGCCGCGCTGGAGCACCCGTTCACGCTGCTCATGCTGGACGTGGACCGCTTCAAGGAATACAACGACGCCTACGGCCACCTCGCGGGCGATGCCGCGCTCCAGCGCGTGGCGGCCATCCTCAAGGAGTCCACCCGCGACGTGGACTGCGCCGCGCGTTATGGCGGGGAGGAGTTCGTCGTGGTGCTGCCGGAGAGCGAGGCACAGGGCGCAACCGAGACCGCGCAACGCATTCAGGCGCGGCTCGCACGCGACGCGCTGGTGGGCGGCGGCGAGCTCGGCTACGTGACGGAGGTGTTCAACGACATGGTGGCGCGGTTGCGCGACAGCCGCCGCGAGCTCGAGCGGCTCTCGATCACCGACGACCTCACGGGACTCTACAACCGGCGCTACGTCATGGAGGCACTCGCGAACGAGGTGCGCCGCTCACGCCGGCTGGAGCACCCGTTCACGCTGCTCATGCTGGACGTGGACCGCTTCAAGGAATACAACGATGCATACGGCCACCTCGCGGGCGATGCCGCGCTGGCGCGCGTGGCGGCCATCCTCAAAGAGTCCACTCGCGACGTGGATTGCGCGGCGCGGTATGGCGGGGAGGAGTTCGTGGTGCTGCTGCCCGAGACCGAGGCGGAGGGCGCGACCGAGAGCGCGCAACGCGTTCAGGAGCAGCTCGCACGCGACGCGCTGCTGGGCGGGAAGCTCACGGTCAGCGTGGGAGTCGCCCAGTTCCCCGCGGACGGCGAGTCCCCCGACGAGCTGCTGGCCGGCGCGGACGCGGCGTTGTACCAGGCCAAGCGTGACGGACGAAACCGTGTGCTGCGCGCCGTGCGCTAACGGGCCGCGCGTCGCCCGATGAGGCTCAGAAAGATCCAGCCGCTGCGCCCGCCCTCGTCCGCGATCCGTACCCACTGATCCACGTAGGAATAGCCGGTCAGCCCCGCACCCGGGTCCACCGTAAAGAGCACCTTGTAACCGCCCCCCGGCCCCTCGCGCACGTTGCCGTGCGCCGTCGCCTGGAGCTGCACGGGCACGGCGAACGCCACTTCGCCCGCACGTAATGCCGTCCGTCCTTCGCCCCCCACACCGCCCTTGCCCGCCCCAGCGACGCGCTTGGCCTGGTTCGCGAGATACAGCGCCCCGCCGTAGTTCTGCTTGGCGAACTCGGCGCTCGCCTGCTGCAGCAGCGTGGTGGCCTGGGCCAGCTCCGTGGCCGGCTGCGATGGCGCCGCGGCGCGGAGCGACTGCAGGGCAATTTCCGCTTCCGCGATCGCCGACGCCGCCTCGGCGCGGCTCGCCACGGTCTGGAGCTTCGCCATGGCGCGCACCACTTCCTGCCGCGCCTCGTCGAGCCGCGTCTGCAGCTCTTCGAGCTGCGCGTCGCGCTCGAGCAACCGCAGCTCCAGCCGGGCGACGCGCTGCTCCAGCACCGTGTCCCGCGGTGGGCGCGCCCCCGCCCCCGCCCCCGCCCCCGCGGACCCAGCCCCGGCCGTGTCCCGCGCGGAGCGCGGCGGCACCTCGGGCGTCTGCGCGGGGCACGCCGCGAGCGCCACCAGCAAGGTGAGCGACGCGATGCCCTTCGCCGACCCAAAAAAAACCCGCCGCGCCGGCGGGCCCTGCGCGCCAACAGCCGTCCGCCGCGCCATCACCCGGCCGCCTCCGAGTCCGCCTGCTGCTGCTGCATCGGCTCGTGCGCCTGCGCGCTGACCCAGACGCCGGGATGGGGAATCGTGACCACGAACCCCTCGGTGACGCGTAGCGGCTTTGCCTGGTACGCCGCCAGGGCGTCGCGCCACTCGGCCGGGAGTTGTGCGGCGGAGCGCAGTGGCAGGGCGATCGCGGTGCCGATGCGTCCCACCACGGTGTTCTCGATCACGTCCGTGAGCGGCCGTCCCGCCGGGTCGCGCAACTTGGAGAGCGCCACCTGGCGCGCCGCCGGATCGCCCGCCGAGATGATCGCGGTCGAGTAGTACAGCAGGTTCGCCTCGATGTGCTCGAGCAACCGGCTGCGCGCCTCCGACGGCACACCGGCGTCATCGCCGCCGAGCAGCCGCTCGAGGTCGGGCAGCATGCCGCGATCGAGCAGCGTGCGGCGGAACAGGTAGCCGAAGCGCCGCACCACGTCCGTGGTCGCCACGTTGGGGAGTCGGAACGGCACGAAGATCACCGGTCGCGCCCGCGGGCTCCGCACCATGACCTTGAAGCGCTCGAGCGGCTCGAAGAAGTGGAATGTCACCAGACGATCGCGGGTGGTGTTGCGGACCGTGCGCACGCCGGTGGCGGGGGCATCGGCGGGGGCGTCCACGACGCCGAGCGGGCGGCGCCGCAGCGCGTTGCTCATACGCTCGGTGCGGTCGCGGATCATCTGGACGGTGTCGGCGGCCGCCGCCTCCAGCCCCGGCTCGGTGAGCGTGAGCGCGTCGAGCTGCAGCTCGGGCCGCAGCGCGGTGACGAGATCGCCGAGCATCGAGGTGCCGACCATGCGGGCGAGAATCTGCAGCGGACGCTCGCGCCCGTCGGCCTCGCGGCGCCAGCGGCCGTCCAGCACGACGAGCTTGGCCTCGTCTCCCGGCGTGAGCGTCGCGCTGTACAGCAGCTCGCCCCACTGCACGCCGAGCGACTGCCAGAACTCTTCCACCTCGATGAGCGCGCCATAGCGCATGGCGCTCGACCCCTCGCTTGCGAGCGCGAAGAAGTCGGCCACCGGATCGCGCGCCGGCGCCGCCGCCGTGGGCGCACGCTCGGCGAACATGGCGAGCCGTTGGAAGTAAAGGACGTGTCCCGGCACCTCCACGGGATCGGGCCCGCGCGCGGGCGGTGCCGTCGCGGGTGGAGCGGCAGGAGCTGGGTGCAGCTCGCGCACCGCGCGCTCCCCCGATCCCATCGGGGGCGGCAGCTGACTGGGCGCGGCGAGCGGCGTCGGCTCGTCGCCGAGCGTAGCCGTGGCGAGCTCGATGGGATCTTCGCTGCGCAGCCCCACGCGCAGCCGCAGCTTGGGGATGTCGCGGCGTGGCACGGCGACGATGCCGTCGGCATCGCTCACCCAGTGGCCCGCGGCATTGCCCGCTCGGTCGAGCACCGTCACGGGCACGCCCTGCGCGGGCTTGCCCGTGTCCTGATGCACGATGCGGAACAGCCAGACGTCGCCGATGGCCATAAGGGGGCACCAATATGCCACGCGGCGGGGGCGGCGTACAACGACGGGAGATACGTTGCGGGGTAAGGCGTTGCCCGGTAAGGCGTTGTCGGGATGAGGCGTTGTGGGGGTAACGCGTTGTCGGATGCTGCGTTGTCGGATGCTGCGTTGTCGGATACTGCGTGGTCGGGTACTGCGTTGTCGGATACTGCGTAGCCGCCAACGCGTCACCCGACAACGCCTCACCCGGCAACGCCGTATCCGGTAGCGCCTCATCCGACAACGCCTCACCCGACAACGCCGTACCCCACCACGCCCCATCCCACAACGCGGTATCCTTCTGCACGCACTCCACCGGAGGTAGCTCCATGGCGCAGGCTGGCATCAACGTAGGGCCGTTCGACGCCCGGGCCCGTCAGGTGGCCGGCACGCTGGCGATCATCGGCGGACTCACCGCGCTGGACGGCTTCTTCCAGGCGCTGGGATTTCTCACGTGGATCGTGTGCGCGGCCATGATGTACGTCGGGATTCTGTTCGCGATGGGCGGGTTCAAGGATGGGACGGCACAGTTCGGCTACCCGTTGCTGATTCTCGCGGTGCTGGATGCGTGGCTGCCCCTGGTGCACAAGGGCTACTGGGGCCTGATCGCCGGAGTGGTCGTCGCGATCGGGGCGTTTCAGACGGCGCGCACCCGCGTGTGCCCGATCAACGGGCTCCTGGGAGTGAACACCGCCGCCGGGTCGTCGGCCTAGAGAAGCGGCGCGACACGCTTCCGTCCGGTCCCCCGCCCCTGTTATGGTGGGACGCATGAAACTGACCGGCCGGACCGGATTCATCGCGATCGGTGTGCTCGCCGTCGCCGCGGCGGGCATCCACGGCTCTCGTGTGTTCACGGCGGCACGCGCCCCGGCGGCGGCCCCCTGCTCCAACGACCCGCGCCTCGCGCTGGGGTGCTACGAGCAGCGCTATCGCTCGATCGTCGCCGGGCAGGGCGTTGCGCAGGCCTTCGCCGACTTGAAGGCGCGGTACGGCGCCGATCCCGAGGTGCAGCGGCTGTGCCATGCCATCACGCACGCGATCGGTCAGGCGGCGATGGCGCAGTACGGCGACGTCGCCGTAGCGTTTCGTCATGGCGACAATGCCTGCGGCTCGGGATACTACCACGGCGTGATGCAGGGCTTCGCGCTGGCGCGGGGACGCGGCAGCCTGCTGAGCGACCTCGACGCCGCCTGTGCCGCCGTTCCGGGGAAAGAACGCCGGTCGCTCGACTACTTCAACTGCGTGCACGGCCTGGGACATGCCATCATGGCCGTGCGAAACGACGAGCTGTTCGACGCGCTGCACGATTGCGACGGCCTGACGGGTGCCATGGAGCAGAATGCCTGCGTCAACGGCGTCTTCATGGAGAACCTGATCGTGGACGGCGCGCATGGCGGCCACTACAGCACGTACCTGAAGCCGAGCGAGCCGCTGTATCCCTGCACCGCCGTAGCGGAGAAGTACAAGGCGGAGTGCTTCGACATGCAGACTTCGTACGCGCTGGGCGTGGTGCAGGGCGATTTCGCCAAGGTGTTCGCGTTGTGCGCCGGCGTGGGCGCGCCGTTCCGCAAAAATTGTTACCAGAGCCTGGGGCGTGACGCGGCCACCATGAGTCGCGATCAGGTGCCGGCGACGATGGCGACCTGCAAGCTCGGTGTGGGCCACGAGCAGCGGTCGTCCTGCGTGCTCGGCGCCGTACTGGACTTCGTGTACTACTACCACTCCGACGTGCAGGCGAAGGCGCTGTGCGACGCGCTCGAGCGGGACCTGCAGCAGGGTTGCCGCTCCGCCATCGCCAGACTCGTCGGGCGGTTCTAGGCCGCCCCTCCCCGCCGTGCGGCGTGCGACCTTCTGGTTCATTTTCGGCACTGTGCTGCTCGACATGCTGGCGCTCGGAATCATCGCGCCGGTGTTCCCCAAGCTCGTCATCGAGCTCGAGGGCGGCAACGAGGCGAGCGCCGCCGGCATGGTCGGCCTGTTCGGCACCGTGTGGGCCGCGATGCAGTTCGTGTTCGCGCCGGTGCTGGGCGCGCTCTCGGACCGTGTCGGGCGCCGGCCCGTGATTCTGCTGTCGTGCCTCGGGTTGGGACTCGACTACGCCGTCATGGCGCTCGCGCCCACCGTGGGCTGGCTGTTCCTCGGCCGCATGCTGTCCGGGATCACGGCCTCGAGCTTTTCGACGTCGTTCGCGTACATCGCCGACGTCACCGAGCCCGACCAGCGCGCCGCGAAATTTGGCCTGTTGGGCGTGGCCTTCGGCGTCGGGTTCATCCTCGGCCCCGCCGTGGGAGGACTGCTGGGCGGGATCGGCCTGCGCGCGCCGTTCTGGGCGGCGGGCGGGTTGAGCGTGGTGGGCGCCGCCTACGGCTGGTTCGTGCTCCCCGAGTCGTTGCCGGTCGAGCGGCGGGCGCCGTTCGCGTGGCGCCGCGCCAATCCCGTCGGGTCGCTCGGCCTGTTGCGGGCGCGCGAGGCGTTGCTCGGCCTCGCGCTGGTCGCCTTTCTCTATCGCGTGGCGCACGACGCGCTCCCGAGCCTGTTCGTGTTGTACGGCGACTATCGCTTCGGCTGGACGGCGCGCGCCGTCGGGTTCGCGCTCGCGGGCGTCGGTGTCGTGTCGATGATCGTGCAAGGCGGGCTGGTCGGGGCCGCGGTGAAGCGACTGGGCGAGCCGCGGGCGCTCGTCGCGGGCCTCGCATTCGGCGCGGTCGCGTTCACGCTGTACGGCCTGGCGCCGACCGGGGCGCTGTTTCTGCTCGGGATTCCCATCGGGGGCCTGTTCGGGCTCACCTATCCGGCGCTGCAGGGCCTGATGACCCGGCGCGTAGGGGCGGACGAGCAGGGCCGCTTGCAGGGTGCGATCGCCAGTGTGATGGGGATCGCGGGGGTGATCGCGCCGGTGCTGTTCACGCAGGTGTTCGCCGCGGCGATCGGCCCGTTCCGCGCGGCGGGAGTGCCGGGGGCGCCATTTCTCCTGGCGGCGTTGCTGCTCGTCACGGCGATGGTCGTGGTGCGGCGCGGGGTGGTCGTTTCGGTCGTCGCGCTGGTCGCGTGCCTCGGTGTGCCGAGTGCGTCCGCGCAGAGTGTCGCCGGCCCGCCGCGCCTCACGTGGCGTCCGCGTGCACCCCTCGAGGGGTCCGTCGTGGTGCTCGAGCTCTCGGCCCCCACCGGGGACAGCGTGACCGCGGTGCACGGTGAGCTCGCCGGGGAGCCACTCCATTTCGAGCGCACGACACACGGCTTACGCGCACTCGCCGCCATCCCGTTCGACCGGGCGGACAGCGTCGCGGCCCGTGCGGCGATTGACCGAGCCGGTGGACTGACTGATACCGTAGTCGCCTGGCTCGTGCCCCGGCGGCGGCGGGCGCCGCGCGAGAAGCTGCGAGCGGCGCCCGAGTTTGTGCAACCTCCGGACTCGCTCGAGGAGCGGATCAAGGAAGAACAGGAGCTGGTGACTGGCGTACGGCACCAGGCGCACGACACGCCCCGACTGTGGCACGAGCCGTTCATCCGCCCCCGGTCGAGCGCGATAAGGGATCGGTTCGGCGTGGCGCGCATGTTCAACGGCATGCTGCGCAGCCGTCACATGGGCGTCGACTTCGCCGGTCGGCGCGGCGCGAGCGTGTGGGCGGCGAACCGGGGCGTGGTGGCCCTGGTGGCGGATCTATATCTGAGCGGGACTACCGTCCTCATCGATCACGGCGCGGGGCTCGTCACCGGGTACCTGCATCTCAGTCGCACGCTGGTCGCGGTCGGCGACACAGTGGCGCGCGGCCAGCAGATCGGCGAGGTCGGCGCATCGGGGCGCGTGACCGGCCCGCACCTCCACTGGCTCGCCGCCTACGGCGGCATCACGTTCGATCCGCTGGGGCTGGTCGGTCTCGATCTCGATGCTCCCTGGACGCCCTCGCCGAAACGCACGCGGCCGTAGTCGCGTCGGCTGGCTGCTCCTACTCGCCGCCGAAGTGTCCTGCGGCCCGCCGGGGCGTGGAGGGCCCACCCCGCAGGCAACGAGCGGCGTCGCCATTCGCATCAACCAGCTCGGGTACCGGCCCGAGGCGCCCAAGCGGGCGGTCGTGTGCGCACTCGAGCCGCGGGTGAGCGCGACGTTCGTGGTCGTGGACGAGCGCAACCGCACGGTGTTCGGGCCGAGTGACGCGGAAGCAGCCGGGCCGTTCGGCCCGTGCGCGGCCACGTTTCGGCTCGATTTCTCGACGCTGCGCCGCGAGGGGGTCTACCGGATCGAGGCGCTAGGGGCGAGGTCGCTCCCGGTGCGGATCGCGGACGACGTCTATCGGGGCGCGGCGGACTCACTGCTCGCCTACTTGCGGGAGCAGCGCTCCGGCTATAACCCGGTGTTCCGAGACTCCGTGCATCAGGGCAGCGACGGCGTGCTGGTAGATCATCCAACCCGTAGTGGCGAGTTCATTCCGGTGAGCGGGGGATGGGCCGACGCGTCGGACTATCTGCAGTACGGCGCCACCACGGCGCACGCGACCACCATGTTGCTGCTCGCATACCGAGATCATCCCGAGGCGTTCGCCGACCGGTTTCAGGCGAATGGTCTTCCCGGGGCGAACGGCGTCCCCGACGTGCTGGACGAGGCGCGCTGGGGGCTCGCCTGGCTGCTCAAGATGTATCCGGAAGACGACCTGCTGCTCAATCAGCTGGGGGACGACCGCGACCACGCCCACTGGGACCTTCCTGTCAACGATTCGTCCGACTATGGGTGGGGGCCGGGAGTGCGGCGCCCGGTGTACCCCTGCACCGGGAAACCGCAGGGACTGTTCGAGAACAAGAACCGCTCCACGGGCCTCGCGTCCACGGCGGGGAAATACGCGGCCGCGTTCGCGCTGGGCGCCGCGCTGTTCCGCGAGCGCGACAGCGTGCTCGCCCGCCGTCTCGCCGGGCGCGCGCGGGCGGTATACGCGCTCGGCGCCGCGCATCCCGGCGTATGCCAGACCGCGCCCGCCCGGTCGCCCTACTTCTACGAGGAGGACAACTGGGTGGACGACATGGAGCTCGGCGCCGCGGAGCTCTATGGGCTGGCCGGCGAGCGGACCTATTTCGACGCCGCGCTCGCGTACGCTGCGCAGGAACCGGTGACTCCGTGGATGGGGCAAGACACGGCGCGCCACTACCAGTGGTATCCCTGGCACAACAACGGCCACTATGAGATCTGGCGCGTGGGAGGGGGGCCCGACAGCGCCCGGGGCCTCATGGCCCAGTACTACGGCCGTGGCCTCGAGGCGGTGGTCCGCCGAGCTCACAACGGCTTTCGGATCGGAATTCCTTTCATCTGGTGCTCGAACAACCTGCTCGCCTCGTTCGCCACCCAGGCACAGTTCTATCGACGCATGACGGGCGATTCGAGCTACCTCGAGTACGAGACCGCGGCGCTCGACTGGCTGTTTGGGACCAATCCATGGGGCGTGTCGATGGTCATCGGGCTGGGCGCCAACTACCCGCGGACGCCCCACTCGGTGGTCGCCGAGCAGCTGCACCTGCAGCTCACGGGCGGGCTGGTGGACGGTCCCGTGTACCGCTCGATCTTCGAGCACCTGCGGGGGATCCGGCTGCTCGCGGCGGACGAGTACGCCCCGTTCAATACCGGCTTCATCGTGTACCACGACGACGTGGGGGACTACTCGACCAACGAGCCGATCATGGACGGCACGGCGAATCTGGCGTACGTGCTCGCGGCGTTGAGTGTTGCGTCGTCGCCACATCACCGCGGCGGCTGAGCACCACGCGGTGGGGCGCGCGTCTTGCGAACGCAACAGGCGCCCCCAAAACCCGATAGCCGTCATCATGACCAAACGCGCCGTCACGCTGTTGGTGGAATTACTCCTCGTCGCCGCTCCCCGCGCGTTCGCACAGCAAAAGACCATTACCGGTACGGTGACCAGCGAGCAGGGCGCTCCCCTGGCAGGCGTCACGGTCGCGGTCAAGGGGACCGGTAAGAGCACATCGACGAACAGCCAGGGAGCCTATTCCATTGGCGCCGCGGTCGGCCAGGAGCTGCAGTTCCGGTTTATCGGGACCGCACCGGTGGAACGCACCGTCGCTGACGCGAATGTCATCGACGTCCAGCTCCGCCGGGTCGCGATGAGTCTCGACGCCGTGGTGGTGACAGCCCTGGGGCAGACCGCCGAGCAGCGCGGCGTGAGCTGGTCGCAGCAGAGCGTGCCGGGTCCGGAGATCGCTCAGACGCAGCGCGAGAATTTCGTCAACGCGCTGGAGGGGCGTATCGCCGGCGTCGATGTGACGAGCACGTCGGGCGTGCCCGGGGCCTCCGCGTCGATCGTGATCCGGGGCGTCAGCTCCATCAGCGGCAGCAACCAGCCGCTGATGATCGTCGATGGGCTGCCGCTGGACAACAAGACGATGAACACGGGGGTGCTGGCGTCCGATCAGAGCTCGAACACGGCGCTGAGCAACCGCGGAGTGGACTTCACCAATCGGGCGGCCGACCTGAATCCGGAGGACATCGAGACGCTGACCGTGCTGAAGGGGCCGGAGGCCTCCGCCCTGTACGGCATCGACGCGGCCAACGGCGCCATCGTCATCATCACCAAGCGCGGCAAACCCGGGGCGAGCAGCGTGGAGTACAGCAACAGCTTCACCGTCGAGCGCACCGGCGCGCACCCCGACATCCAGCGAGTGTACGGCCCTTCCAGCGCCGGCGGCACGTTCAGCTCGTTCACGTACTTCGGCAGCCCGTATCCCGCCGGCACGGCGTTTTACGACAACATCGACGGCTTTTTCCGGACGGCCGTGACGGCCCGCAACAATCTGGTGTTCAGCGGCGCGGCGCCGGACAACCGGATCAATTACCGGTTCGACGCGTCCACGCTGCAGCAGAACGGCGTCGTGCCGAATTCGCGGTACAATCGCCTCAACCTGACCGGGGCGTCGCGGGCGCAGGTGAAACCCTGGTTGACGGCCGACCTTTCGATGACGTATGCCTACGACACCAACGATCAACCGTGGAAGGGAGACGACGGTCCGCTGATCGGCTTGTTGGCATGGCCGCAAAACGACAACGCCAAGGACTTTCTCACGCCGGCCGGCACGCGGCGCCGGCTGACCCTGCTGACGCAATCCGCGGAAATCGACAACCCCTACTTCAACGTCGACAAGAACCAGCAGAACTCCCGGAACAATCGGCTGCTCGTCAACCTCGGCCTCCAGGCCGCGCCGTTCTCTTGGGGCTATCTCAAGACCAACCTCGGACTGGATGGCTACACGAACGAAGAGCAGATCCTGCGCCATCCAGAAAGCGCGGTCGGCTTCGCCAACGGCGGCATTCTCGATGTGGCGGCCGACGTCACGCGCAACTTGAGCGCGCAGACGATACTGAGCTTCAACCCCCACGCGCTCACGCCCGCCCTCTCGATCAACGGCCTCGTGGGTCACGCGGTCGTGGACCAGAAGTCGACGACGGACGCGATGGACGGCACGCAGTTCCTGGACCCGCAATTCGTCTCGATCAACAACACGAGCACCCGGATGCCGTTGACGACGGTCACCGAGCGCCGGGTGGTCAGCGTCTTCGGCAGCGCGACGCTCGATTATCGGCAGTTCCTCTACGTGACGGTGACCGGCCGGAACGACTGGACCTCGACCCTGCCACCGGGACATAACTCGCTCTTCTATCCGTCCGTCTCGACGAGCTTCGTCCTGTCCGACGCATTCAAGGGCATCGGCCGCTTCATGACCGCGAAGCTTCGCGCCGCCTATGCCGAGGCGGGCAAGGATGCGCCGCCCTATGCCTATCGGCCGGCGCTGCAGTACAAGACCACGTCGTACGGCGGCTATGGGTACAACTTCTGGGGCCCCAACCTGGACTTGCGACCGGAGTTTGCCCGGTCGGTCGAAGGCGGCGCCGAGCTGGGCTTCCTGCACGACCGGCTCAGTCTCGACGTGACCGCCTACCGCAAGGTGACGACGGACCAGATCATCCAGAACATCCGCGGCAGTTATGGAACGGGCTTCATCCTGTTCAACCTGAACGGCGGGAAGACGAGAAGCCGCGGCGTGGAGGCCACGCTGCGGGGCACCCCCATCCTGAAGCCTGAGTTCTCCTGGGACGTGAGCGCGAACTTCGCGGCCGCGGGGAGCATCGTGACTTTCCTTCCCCGTAATCTGCCGGAGTCCTACGTCTCGGACACCTGGTTGTACGGGAACGTGCGGGCCGGGACGATGCCGGGGCTCTCCACCATGTCGCTCACGGGTCAATTCTATCTGCGCGTCAAGAGCGACAGCGGGCACCAAGGCGCGCTGCTGATCGATCCGACCTCGGGCCTGCCCGTCCGCTCGGCCGACTTCATCGATGCCGGCTACGATCGCCAACCCGATTTCACCATCGGGCTCACGAACACGCTCCACTACAAGCGCTGGACCCTGGATTTCCTGCTCGACATCCGGAAGGGCGGCGACGTGTTCGACGCGACCGATCATTACCTCACCACGCACGGGCTCAGCATGAGCACGCTCGACCGCGAGCAGCCGCGCGTGATTCCGGGGGTGCTGCGCGACGGCAAGGAGAACAGCGCGAATCCCACGGTCAACACGATCGTGGTCATCCCGTCCGTGCAGCCAGCCTACTACACGAGCATGAGCGAGGAGCTGTTCATCGAGCGGGATATCAACTGGCTGCGACTGCGGGACGTGCAGCTTTCCTACGCGCTGCCGCCGGCGGCCCTGCGCTTCTTCCACGCCGGGGACGGCAGCGTGTTCGTCAAAGGCACGGACCTGTTCCTGATCACCAACTACACCGGGCTCGATCCGATCGTGAACGGCAATACCGCCGCCGTCGGCGGATCGGGCGGCGTCGGTATCGACTACGGCAATTTCCCCGTGCCGCGCGGCGTCAACTTCGGCGTGAGACTGGGGTTCTGACCATGAACAAGACCGCGGTCGCGCTGCTCGTCGGAGTCGTCGGCCTGGGCACGGCGTGTCACGACTTCCTGGACGTCAATACCAATCCCAACGGGCCGCAGAGCGTGTCGGCGAATCTGTACCTGCCGCCGATGCTGTACTGGATGGCGACGTCGCCCCAGTACGACGGACGCTTCGTCGGCCGCTACACGCAGCAGTGGATGCTGCCCGGCACCAGTCTCAGCACGTGGGACCGAATGGGGTACGATCCGGGCAGCGACAACGGCGGCGAGCAGTGGCGCGATGTCTACTGGTCGCTCGGTCAGAACCTGGTCGACATGAACGCCAAGGCGACGGCCGAGCAGCGCTGGGACCTGCTGGGCGTCGGATTGATCCTGAAGGCGTGGGGCTGGCAGGTGCTGACCGATCTCCACGGCGAGATCATCATCAAGGAAGCCTTCGACGTGTCGCGAACGACCTTCGATTACGACACGCAGGACTACGCGTATCAGGAGGTCGAGCGCCTGCTCGATAGCGCCATCGTGCTGCTGCGACGGACCGACGGCGCCGTGGACCAGGGCTATCTGGCGCAGGGCGACCGCATCTACAGCGGGAATAGCACCAAGTGGATCAAGCTGGCCCATGGGCTGTTGGCCCTGCACCTGAATCACTTCACCAACAAGGCGTCCTACGATCCCGCGCGGGTGATCGCCGAGGTCGATTCGTCGTTCACGGACGAGTCCGACGACCCGCTGCTGTCGTATCCCGGTCAGAGCCCCGACAATCTCGACAGGAATTTCTGGGGGCGTACCAGAAACAACATCACCAACTACCGGCAGACCCAGTTCATCGTCAACCTGATGAACGGTGCGCAGTTCGGCGGCGTGGTGGACCCACGTATGAGCCGCATGCTCGCGCCGTCCCCCGACGGGCAATACCGCGGGCTCAACAACAATCTCGCCCGCGGCGGCCTGGTCGACACGACGCCGCAGTACCCCGAGAATTTCTTCGGCTATGTGGGGACGGGCGGCGCGGGGCTGCCCGGCCGGTATGTGTTCGACGACAAGGCGAGGATCCCCGTCATGACGTACGCGCAGCTGCAGTTCGTCAAGGCGGAAGCCGCGCTGCGCATGAACAATCAGCCGCTCGCGCTGGACGCGTACCAGAAGGGTATCGTCGCCCACATCGGTTTCGTGAATGCGCGAAACCTGGAGATCGGCTCGGCGGCCACACCGATCAGCGCCCAGGAAGAATCGACCTTCCTTGCCGCGCCGGCGATCGTTCCCCCAGTGGGGAGCCTGACGTTGTCGCACATCATGTCGCAGAAGCTCATCGCGCAATTCGCGTGGGGCCACAACGAAATGTGGATGGACATGCGGCGCTATCACTATACCGATGTCGATCAGGTGAGCGGGGTGCAGATTTTCCGGGGCTTTGCCCCGCCGACCAACCTCTATCCCGATAACGGCGGCCAGCTCGTCCAGCGCATCAGGCCGCGCTATAACTCGGAGTACGTCTGGAACAAACCGGGCCTGGCCGCCATCGGCGCCCTCGACCCGGCTTATCACACCACGCCGTTATGGATCACTCAACCGTGAAGCGATCTATTCTGCTGTGCGCGGCCGTGCTGTCGTCGTGCAATTGGTACGACAAGACCACGGTGCGGAACATCGCGGGTCCGGTGCCCGCCACTGCCCGCGTCAAGTTCTTCAACTACGGGGTCAGCTCCCCCGGCGTGAACTTCTACGCCAACGACCAAAAGATGACGGCGATCAGCTCCGCCACGGGAAAGGAATCCACCAACGGCGTGACCTACGGCAACGTCGCGGCCGGCGGATACTATATGGCCATCGCGCCGGGCCCGTACACGCTGAAAGGAAAGGCCGCGGCCACGACCGACACCATTGCGCGCGTTGCCACAACCATCGAGGACGGCAAGTCCTACTCGTTTTATCAGAGCGGCATCTACAATTCCACCACCAAGACTGTCGATGCCTTCGTCGTGGAAGATCCCTTCGTTCCCGCAATCGATTATTCGGTGGCGTACGTCAGATTCGTCCACGCGATTTCCAACGCGAATCCGCTGACGCTGTATGCGAGGCCCAGCGGCGACACGGTGACGGCCCACTGGGCGGCGGTCGGTGCCGAGGTGGCCTACAAGAGCGCCGGCCCGTTCACGGCCCTGTCGGAGGGCGTGTACGACCTGCTCACGCGCTACGCGAACACTGCGACTGCGGTCACGGCAACCGGCGTGCCGTTCTCCGCGGCCAGGGTCTATACCGTCACCGCGCGCGGGAACATCACGATCACCGATTCCACCGACACCAAGCGGCCCTTACTGGATAACACGCTCAACCGGTAACCCCTGCCCCGCCACCTTACGACTTCTTAGTGTTGGGCGATGCGGGAGCCGTCGGGAGCGCGACGTCCGAATTCCAGATATCCTGCACCATCAGCCAGCGTCCGCCGTCGTTCACCCAGCGCACCATGTACTTGCCGGAGTCGGCGGCGGGGGCTCCGGGCGGGCGCTTGGCGCCGGCGGCCCACGCGAAGTTCCAGCGCCCGAGCTCGAGTGCCAGGGGACCCTGGGCCCAGACCGATTCGGCCCGCACGGTCAGGACAGGCGGTGGACTGGACATCGAGTTCATCATCGTCATGAACCCGCGGATGGCATCACGCCCGTGCACGGGTGGCATGTTGGGCGGCAGCATCACGCCACTCGCGTGGTACAGGTCCGCTAGCGAGTCGGCGTGGCCGGCGGCGGTGAGTCGGGCCCACTTGGCGTCGGCGGCGTCGATCGCCTGTTTGGCTTCGGCGCTCGTGTCCGTCGGGGGAGGGGCAGCCTGGCAGGCGAGTGCGGCGACGACGAGGATGGGGAGGGTGTGGCGTGGGCGCATAGCGCATCTCCGTTGGAGGGAACGAGGAGAATACGGGCGCTGCCGAGCGGTGGCAAGCAGCCACCCCGATGCATGATTCGGGGCCACGAAGTACCACAGGTCCTTCGCACCTGGGGGAAAGCAGGTCCTTCGCGCCTGCGGCGCTCAGGATGACATGCTCGCTCGCTTCGGGGAGGGAAAGGAGAATTGTAGGGGCGCAGCATGCTGCGCCTCTACTCACACTTCTTTTTCCCCTAAACCGCGCGTGAGTTGTCATCCTGAGCGAGCGCGCGGAACGCGCGCGAGCGAAGGACCTGCTTGAGGACGCTTGGCGCATGAGGGCAAAGGGTGCGAGCGAAGGACCTGCTTGAGGACCCTCAGCGGGCGATGGCGGGAACTGCGGGAGGGGGGGCGCAGCGATAGATTAATGACGGAGGAGGCAGAAGGAGGCGAACATGGCCCGGTCAGCCGTGCTGAACTTCATGAAGCAGCAGGGGTTCACGCAGGAACCGCCCGATCGCGCGGCCCTGCGCTTCAAGGGCTTGCAGTTCCAGCCCACGATCGTGGGATCGATGATGCTGGTGGCGATCCTCACGCAGTCGCCGGCGATCTTCCTGCTCGTTTCGGCCCTGTTGTGGCTCAACGTGCTGGTGCCGGCGGCAAACCCGTTCGAGCAGGTCTACAACCGCTTTGTCGCACGACGGCGCGGGCGACCGCCGCTCACGCCGGCGCCGGGGCCCCGGCGATTCGCTCAGGGCATGGCGGCGGTGTTCATGCTGGCTGCGGGGCTGACACTGCTCCAGGGCTGGAGGACGGCGTCTTACGTCTTCCAGGGGCTCATCGCCGTGGCCTTCGCCGCTCTCCTGTTCGGAAAGTTCTGCCTCGGCGCGTACGTCTATCATCTACTAAAGGGGAACGTCGCGCTCGCCAACGGGACGTGTCCCTGGAGCGACTCGGCGTAGCTCCCTCATTTGCGTAGGTACGATTCGTCCCACGCGACGGGAAACGCTTCGCTGCAGCGGGGGCAGCACAGCATCTGCGGAATGGTGAGCAGTGGCGCGCGGTGGTGACAGCCCGGACACACGCCATAGTGCTGGCCCCAGCTCTCGGGCAGCCACGTGTCCCCCGGGGGGCGCGGGACCACCGTCCAGCGGCGCGGCGGCGTACCGACCAGCTCCACCACCTTGCCCGGCACCGTGACAAACGTGCCGGGCAGTTCAAGGATGATGTTC
>WNGM01001343.1_pt1 | contig 22091 bp, 26 predicted proteins | sample 5400571 | NCBI WGS metagenome assembly WNGM01 (sample SAMN13153378, study PRJNA577476) | soil metagenome | isolation source: 100 cm soil or saprolite under Garry oak tree replicate 2 | place: USA:California | collected 2016-06-15 | reverse complement strand
CGACGGCAGCGAGCGGCTCGGCCTGCAGATCGTCCGTACCCTGGTCGCCGGCGAGCTGCGCGGCACCATCGTCCTGCAGCCCCGCGCGACCACGGGTACCGAGGCGGTGCTGGTGGTACCGCTGACGAAGCGCTAGCCGGCGGTGTAGAGGGCCACGGTCAGGCCGCGCAGGAGCCAGAGCCGGTCCAGCCGGTACCGCTGGCGCAGCAGGTCCTCCTTGGGCTGCCCGATGCCGGCGAGCGGGTCGGACAGGTTCTGGTACCGCAGCACCCACAGCCGCGGCGTGTCGTCGAGGCAGGCGGCGAGGTCGGCGCACTCGGTCGCGGTGAGGTGCCCATCGATCCGCTGCGCCGTGAGCGCGAACACGTCGCGGGGCCGCTTGTCCGCCGGCACGTACCGGGCCACGATGTCCCGCGCCTCCCACGGCACCACGGGCTCGTCCAGCGCGTAGGCGATGCCGTCGCCGGCCCGCTCGTTGGCCGCGATGACACCAGCCGCGGCCGTGGTGGCGTGGTTGTGGCCGTCCGGGGTACGGATGCCGGTCTGCGCGGGCGCGGCGAGCAGGGCGAGGGCGACCAGTGCGGCGGCCGCGACGGTCCCGCTCAACCGGTCCAGCGCCAGCGCCGCGAGCAGGACGAACCCGGGCAGCGTGAACAGCAGGTACCGGGCCCAGAAGATGGTCGTGACCTCGCCGATCAGGTACAGCGCGAGGATCGGTGCGAGCGCCCAGGAGAGCGCGAGCACGGCGGCTTCCCGGCGGGACACCGCGAGCAGGCCGACAGCGATGAGGAACCCGCCCACCACGCCCGCCCCGAAGATCGTGTCCGGTACCGCGACGAGCGTGCGCCAGTCCGCCGGGGTCAGCCAGGAGATCTGCGCGCTCTGCCGGTGCCCGAGCCAGGCCAGCGGCAGCAGGACCACGGTCGCGGCGGCCGCGCCCGCGGCCCAGGCGACGAGCGCGCCGCGGTCGCGTCGCACTGCCGCGACGATCCCGTGCGCGACGAGGAGCAGCACGCCGATCAGGTGGGACGCGCCGAGCCCGACGACCGCGGCGGCGTAGACCGCACCGCGCAGCCAGCCCGGCCGGTCCAGCAGCCAGACCAGCGCGAGCGTGGCCAGGATCGCGAACAGGATCGCGAACGAGTACGGGCGGGCCTCCTGCGCGTACCGCGCGGTCGTCGGTACCACCGCGAAAGCCAGCCCGGCGAGCAGCCCGACCCGGCGGCTGGCCAGCCGCGCGCCCAGGAGGGCGAGCAACGCGGTCGCCGCCGTCATCGCGAACAGCGACGGCAGCCGCAGCAACCGGAACAGCGCGCCCCAACGGAGCCGTACCGCGCCCCACGTTGCCAGCTCATCTGCCCACAATGCGGGACGGGTCAGCTGGTACGCGGACAGCATCAGTGTCAACGCGGCCGGCCACGCCCAGTAGAACCGGGCCAGCGCCTTCGTCAACACTTCCCACCTCTCGGGAGTGGCCGGCGCCACCCTGGTCGTACCCCGTCGGCTGTGGGATTCTAGTCGCATGTCACATGAGGTCACGTCGCGCCTGCGCCGCCTCATGCTCACCGCCCGCCGGCACGTCGACTACGGCCGGGTGCGCAGCGCCATCTGTCCGGCTTCCTGACGTCGCCCAGACCCGCTTGACGCGGGGCCGCGCGTAACCGTGCCGGACAATCTCTGACATCGCGGTCAGCCCTCCCGGAATGCCGGAAGCGGTCGGCACGTCCCGCGCGTCCCCTATCCACATAGGAGATGCGAAGCCATGACGGCACCCGTGCGAGCCGCCCGCAAGCCCCGCGGCGAAGGGCAGTGGGCGCTCGGGCACCGCGAGCCGCTCAATCCCAACGAGCGCTCCAAGAAGGACGACAACCCGCTCAACGTCCGGGCGCGCATCGAGAACATCTACGCCCACCGGGGCTTCGCCAGCATCGACCCGGCCGACCTGCGCGGCCGCTTCCGCTGGTTCGGGCTCTACACCCAGCGGCGGCCGGGCATCGACGGCGGTCGCACCGCCGTGCTGGAGCCGGAGGAGCTTGAGGACGAGTACTTCATGCTGCGGATCCGGGTCGACAGCGGCCAGCTCGACCTGGCCCAGCTGCGGACGATCGGCAGCATCTCGAAGCGGTACGCCCGGGACACCGCCGACGTCACCGACCGGCAGAACGTCCAGCTGCACTGGGTGGAGATCGAGAACGTCCCGACCATCTGGCGCGAGCTGGAGGCGGTGGGCCTGACCACGACCGAGGCGTGCGGGGACTCGCCACGGGTGATCCTCGGCAGCCCGCTGGCCGGCATCTCGGCCGACGAGGTCATCGACGCCACTCCGGCGATCCGCGAGATCACCGCCCGGTACCTCGGCGACCCGAGCCTGGCCAACCTGCCGCGCAAGTTCAAGACGTCGATCGGCTGGCTGGCCGACGTGCCGTACGAGGCCAACGACGTCTCGTTCATCGGCGTCGTCCACCCCGAATACGGCCCGGGCTTCGACCTCTGGGTCGGCGGCGGCCTGTCCACGAACCCGATGCTGGCCAAGCGCCTCGGCGCCTGGGTACCGCTCGACGAGGTAGCCGACGCCTGGCTCGGCGTGATCAGCATCTTCCGCGACTACGGGTACCGCCGCCTGCGCAGCCGGGCCCGGCTGAAGTTCCTGCTCGCCGACTGGGGCGTCGAGCGGTTCCGGGAGATCCTGGAAACCGAGTACCTGCACCGCAAGCTGATCGACGGCCCGCCGCCGGCCCTGCCCGAGCGCCCGTACGACCACGTCGGCGTGCACGACCAGAAGGACGGCAACCGGTACGTCGGCGTCGCACCGGTCGCCGGCCGGGTCAGCGGAAGCCTGCTGTCCCGGCTCGCCGACATCGCGGAGGCGCACGGCAGCGGCCGGATCCGGACGACGCCGCACCAGAAGCTGGTCGTCCTCGACGTACCGCCGGACCGGGTCGACAGCCTCGTCGAGGCGCTGCGCGACGTGGGCCTGGAGGCCCGCCCGTCGAGCTGGCGGCAGAACACCATGGCCTGCACCGGCATCGAGTTCTGCAAGCTCGCGATCGTCGAGACCAAGGCGCTGGCCGCGACCGTGGTGACCGAGCTGGAGAAGCGGCTGGCCGACCTCGACGTCACGATCTCCATCAACGTCAACGGCTGCCCCAACGCCTGCGCCCGCACCCAGGTCGCCGACATCGGGCTGAAAGGCCAACTCGTCCCCGGCCCGGATGGTGAGCTGGTGGAGGGGTTCCAGGTGCACCTCGGCGGCGGGCTGACCATGGCCGCGGGGCAGAGCGCCAGCCTGGGCCGCAAGCTGCGGGGCCTGAAGACCACCAGCGCCGATCTCGTGGAGTACGTCGAGCGGCTGGCCCGCCGCTACGCGGCCGGCCGCACCGAGGGCGAGAGCTTCGCCCAGTGGGTGACCCGAGCGGATGAGGAGGCATTGCGGTGAGCGAGCGGGTTTCTCCGCTGTACTGCCCGTACTGCGCCGGCGAAGACCTGCGCCCGCACGGCGAGAAGCACGGCACCTGGGAGTGCCGGTCCTGCACCCGCGTATTCACGGTCACGTTCGTCGGTCTGGTGGTGAGGAAATGAGCACGGCTGTCCGGTACACCACGGAAGAGCTGCAGGAGATTGCCGCGCGCGCAGCGGTCGAGCTGGACCGGGTACCCGCCGAGAAGATCGTCGAGTGGGCGGTCGACACGTTCGGCGAGCGGTTCTGCGTGACCAGTTCGTTCGCCGACGCGGTACTGGTGCACCTCGTCGCGTCGGTCGCGCCAGGCATCGAAGTGATATTCCTCGATACCGGCCTGCACTTCGCGGAGACGCTGCGGGTGCGGGACACGGTAGCGCGGACGTTGCCGGTGGTGGTGAAGTCCATCGAGCCGCGGATGACCGTGGGCCGGCAGGACGCCGAGTTCGGCCCCCGGCTCTTCGCCCGCGAACCCGACGAGTGCTGCGCGATCCGCAAGGTCGAGCCGCTGAACCGGGCGCTGACCCAGTACGACGCGTGGGCCGCCGGGCTGCGCCGCGACGAGGGCCCCAGCCGCGCCAACACGCCGGTCGTGGGCTTCGACGCGGGCCGCGGCAAGGTGAAGGTGGCGCCGCTGGCCTACTGGACCGAGGCCGACGTGCAGGCCTACATCAAGAAGTACGACGTGCCGGTGAACGCGCTGATCAAGCAGGGCTACGCGTCGGTCGGCTGCTGGCCGTGCACCCGCAGGACCGCGCCGGGCGAGGACCCGCGGGCCGGGCGCTGGCCGATGTTCGACAAGACGGAGTGCGGCATCCATGTCGCGTAGCCGGCCGTTGGTCCTCGTCGCGCACGGCAGTCGCGATCCACGGGCCGCGCCGTCGACCCGGGCGCTGGCCCGGGCGGTCGGTGCGGCCTGCCCGGATGCCCGGGTGGAGACCGCGTTCCTGGACTTCGAGGCGCCCGGGCTGGCCGCCGCGCTGACCCGCGAGGCCGCGCACGGCCAGCGCGCGGCGACCGTGGTACCGCTGCTGCTCACCGCCGCCTACCACGGCCGCGTCGACGTACCGGGGGAGATCGAGAAGGCGAGCGACCTGGGGCTGTCGATCGGGCTCACTCCGGTGCTCGGGCCGGTGGCCGGCGCGCGCGCCGACGGGGTCGCGCTGGATCTGCTGGTACGGGCACTGCAGCGCCGGCTCGACGAGGTCACCGACGGTCCCATCGACGGCGTCGTGCTGGCCGCCGCCGGTACCCGCCACGTGCCCGCCCTGGGCACCGTGGACCTCGTCGCCGACGCGCTCGGCGCCGCCCTGGGCGTACCGTGTCTCGCCGGCTACGCCTCGGGCGCCGGCCGCCGTACCGGCGACGCCGTCGCCGCCCTGCGGGACGCCGGCGCCGAGCGGATCGCGCTGTCCGCCTACTTCCTCGCGCCGGGACTGCTCTACGACCGGGTCGTCGCCGAGGCCCGCGCCGCCGGTGCCCGCGTCGCGGCCGCCGCGATGGGCGACGCACCGGAGGTCGCCGAACTCGTCCTACGTCGCGCCGAAGCCGCCTGAGGCGGTACCGGGGCCACAACGTGCCGATACCCCGGGGAATCCTCGCCCGGGGTATCGGTAGGTGATCTGGTGCGGTCGGTGGCGGAAGGGGTCAGAGGGAGGCGCGGACGCGTATTCCGCCGCGACGCTTGACAGCGCGGCGTTCCTCTTCGCTCATCCCACCCCAGACGCCGGCGTCCTGACCGGAGTCGAGCGCCCACTGCAGGCACTCATCGGTCACGGAACAGCGCCGGCAGACCGCCTTGGCCTGCTCGACTTGCAGCAAGGCCGGACCGGACGTCCCGATGGGGAAGAACAGCTCCGGGTCCTCATCGCGGCAGGCAGCACGGTGGCGCCAGTCCATGGCGACAACACTCCTTGGTTGGGTGATGGGCTTTTCGCTATCCGTCTCGCAATGCCCCTACCCAGCGGAAGGCTGAGTAACCAGCAACGCGTGATCAGGCAACGTGGCCGTAACTCGTTTTGCTTGTGAATACTTTCACGACCTCCCGCGATGTCAAGGGGGGCCCCAGAAAAAGTCGGAGCGGTGAGGGAACTCACGCACTGTTTGTCCGCTTTTCGGGAGATCCTATCGACGCGCAGGTAGGTAACAACCAGTAGTCAATGTAGTACCGTCATTGGCGGCTTGCCAGCATTTCCGGTACGTGTTGCACACCTGGCATAACTGGCGAAGTCAGCAGAAGACACGAAGAGCGCTTGGTACCGCGGTGAAGCGTACCTTCTCCCGGGCGCCGAGGTAATCCCCGTCGAGCTGGAAAGCCACCGGCTCGTTGGCCCGTAGGCCGAACTCGGCAAGATCATGCAGGCGCAGTACCCGCCGGCCGCGCGGCCCGGCCGGTCGGCCCCGCCGCCCGCCGGGGAAGAGCAGGTGGGTCAGCGCCCGGGTGGTGCAGGGGATGCGCAGCGCCCGCATGCCCATCAGATCCAGGCCGGTGTCGAAGGAGGCGTCCGGGCACACGTCGATCCGCCGGTTGCCCAGGTAGGTCCAGGGGCTGGTGTTCTGCACGACGACGGTGGCGAGGTTCTCGTCCGCCTCGCCGCCGGGCTGCTCCAGCGTGATGCGGGCGGCCGACCGCTCGGTGTCCAGGAGGTACTGGCCGGCGAGCGCGCGCAGATAGAGCAGTGCACCGTGGTTGCCGCCCCGGTGCCGGGCCCGCTCGACCCGCGCGATCACCTCCGCGTCCAGGCCGAACCCGGCGCAGAAGGTGAAGTACCGGTCGTCCGCCCGGCCCAGCCCGATGGTCCGGTACCGGCCGTCGCGCAGCGCCTCGAGCAGGACCCCGGTCGCCTCGACCCAGTCGCTGGGCAGGCCGAGGGCGCGCGCGAAGACGTTGGCCGAGCCGCCCGGTACGACGGCGAGGGCCGGCCCGTGCCCCGGGATCCCGTGCGCCAGCAGCCCGTTGACGACCTCGTTGACGGTACCGTCGCCGCCCAGCGCGACGACGACGTCGATCCCGTCGGCCGCGGCCTGCTGGGCCAGGCTCGCCGCGTGGCCGCGCTGGCGGGTGTGCTCGACGTCCAGCTCCACGACGCTGCGCAGCGCCTGGACGAGCACGTCGCGTACCCGCCCGCTCGTGGTGGTCGCCTTGTGGTTGACCACGAGAAGCGCCCGCATGGCAGGCACTGTACCCGGAAGTCGTAAAGTGACCCGGTGCGCGCCCTGCCGACGACTCTGCGGATCGCCGTCGTGCTGCTGTTCGTCGAGGCGGCCGGGGTCGGTACCGTCGCGGCGCTCTTCGCCTACGACGGGCTCACCCAGAAGGCGGCGAGTACCGGCGCCGCGGTTTCGGTCGTGGTCTTCCCTGCCGCCCTCGCCGCGCTCCTGGCCGTCCTGGGCTGGCAGCTCGTCCGGCTGCGCTCCTGGGCCCGCGGCCCGGCCATCGTGCTGGAACTGCTGCTGCTCCCGTTGGGGTACTACATGGTGACCGGCGGCGCGGCCTGGCTGGGGATACCGGCGATGGTGGCCGGTTTGGCCTGTACGGGCTTGTTGGTGGCACCCGCATCGCGGCAGGCGCTCGGTATCCGTTAGTTGTCCCCGGGTGTCGCGCCCAGTGGCCGCAGGACTGACCAGTGGCCGCAGAACTGAACAGGCGGGTTACGCCGTCGGGTGGCTGCGCCGTTTGGTGAGCCGGATCGCGGCCCGGCCGTTGTCCGTCTTCGCGCTGACCTCGCCGGCCAGGGCGGTGAGTACCTGCCAGGAGAACGAGTTGCCGCCGGGCAGCGCGGCGTGGCCGGTCACGGGTACCGAGACGTCGATCGACAATGCTGAGTCGGTGACCTCGAAATGGCTGGTCACCTCGGTCCGCGCGGGCGCCACCGACAGGAGGATCGCGCACGCCTCGTCGACGGCGATCCGCAGGTCCTCGATCTCGTCGAGGGTGAACTGGAGGCGTGCGGCCAGACCTGCGGTCGCGGTGCGCAGGACCGCGAGGTAGCTGCCGTCGGCGGGTACGACGAGAACGACGACGTCGTCCTTGCTCGTCGTCGAGGCGTCGGGCGCGAGTTGGGTCACGGAGCCTCCCCTCCCGACGACTCTAGGTGGTGCGCGCCACAGTGGCCGGCACGCCCCAGGGACGTGCCGGCCCGCGGTCGGTAGGCGCGATGAGGATCACGCCTGCTTGGTCTCCCAGAAGATCTTCGAGATCTCCTCGATCTTGCCGAGTAGCTGGTCAGCCACTGCCGGGTCAACCGAGCCCTTGGCGCCGCTCGCCCCGGCCAGCTTGGTCGCCTCGTTGAAGAGCTGGTGCAGGTTCGGGTACTTCTCGAAGTGCGGCGGCTTGAAGTAGTCGGTCCAGAGGACCCACAGGTGGTGCTTGACCAGCTCGGCGCGCTGCTCCTTGATGATCAGCGCCCGGGTGCGGAACTCGGGGTCCGGGTTGGCCTGGTACTTCTCGCTGATCGCCTTGACTGACTTGGCCTCGATCTCGGCCTGCGCGGGGTCGTAGATGCCGCACGGCAGGTCGCAGTGGGCACTGACGGTGGTCCGCGGGGTCAGTGCGCGTGGCAGTCGCATCAGGATCCTCCTGGAGATACTGCGATGATCGCTCTCACCGAAAACCCTACTCCTGGCTTGGGGTGTCAGCGAAGTGGACCGGCTGTTCACGGCACTCGTACGCGGGCCGTCGATGGTACCGGCGCTCCATGACGGCGACGCGCTGCTCGTCCGGCGTACCCGGCGGATCCGGGCCGGTCAGGTCGTCGTCGTGCGCTTCCCCGGGGTACCGGGGCCGTCGGTCAAGCGGGCCGTCCGGCCCGAGGGCGACGGCTGGTGGGTACTCGGTGACAACCCGTTCGGCTCCACCGATTCCCGGGAGCTGGGCCCGGCCCAGGTCGTCGGGCGGGTACTGCTGCGCTGGTGGCCCCGGCTGTCCCGGGTCCGGTGACCGGTGCACTATGCTCGTCGGGTACTCCGGGTGACCCCCGCCGATGCGCGCACCCGGCGCCGGGCTGACCTCCGCCGACGCCGCGGCACGCGGCCGACCGACCAGCACCGACGCTCTGGGGGCGTAGCCAGATGCACTCCGATCCCGTCTTCGACCTTCATCGCGGCGGCAAGCTCGCGGTCGCCTCGACCGTGCCGCTGAACACCCGGGAGGACCTCTCGCTCGCGTACACGCCCGGAGTGGCCGAGGTGTGCCGGGCGATCGCCAGGGACGAATCGCTCGTCCACGAGTACACCTGGGTGTCGCACACGGTCGCGGTCGTCACCGACGGCTCGGCGGTGCTGGGGCTGGGCAACATCGGCCCGCGCGCCGCCCTGCCCGTGATGGAGGGCAAGGCCGTGCTGTTCAAGCAGTTCGGCGGCGTGGACGCGGTACCGGTCTGCCTGGCCACCCAGGACGTCGACGAGATCGTGGCGGTGGTCACCGCGCTGGCGCCGTCGTTCGGCGGGATCAACCTGGAGGACATCTCGGCGCCGCGCTGTTTCGAGGTCGAGCGCCGGCTCGACGAGGCGCTGCCGATCCCGGTCTTCCACGACGACCAGCACGGTACGGCGATCGTCGTGCTCGCCGCACTGCGCAACGCCGCCCAGGTGCTCAACCGGAAGCTGTGCGACCTGCGGGTCGCGGTCAGCGGCGCGGGGGCGGCCGGGGTGGCGGTGACGAACATGCTCGTCGCCGGCGGGGTGAGGGCCGACGACGTCGTGGTGTGCGACTCCCGCGGCATCCTCCACAGTGGACGGTCTGACCTCGGTGCGGCGAAGGCGGCGCTGGCCGCCGGTACCAATGCGGCCGGGCGGACCGGCGGGATCGCCGAGGCGTTGCGCGGTGCCGACGTGCTGATCGGCGTGTCCGGGGGCGCCATCCCGGAGGAGGCGGTGGCCGGCATGGCGCCGGACGCGATCGTGTTCGCGCTGGCCAACCCAACCCCGGAGGTACCGCCGGGCGTCGCGGCCCGGTACGCGGCGGTGGTCGCGACCGGACGCAGCGACTTCCCCAACCAGATCAACAACGTGCTGGCCTTCCCGGGCGTGTTCCGGGGCGCGCTGGACGCCCGGGCCACCCGGGTGACCCAGGGGATGAAGGTCGCCGCCGCGGAGGCGATCGCGGCCGTCGTCGCCGGCGAGCTGCGGGCCGATGCGATCGTGCCGAGCGCGCTGGACCCGCGGGTGGCGCCGGCCGTGGCGGACGCGGTGAAGGCTGCCGCCGTGCGCGACGGGGTCGTCCGCTAGTGCGCGCGGCCTATGCCACCTCGATCAACCCGGACGACCCGCTCGCCGGGCTGGTCGTCGGGGAGATCGAGCCGCCGGCGACGCCGGACGACTGGGCCACCGTCGAGGTGCGCGCGAGCTCACTCAACCACCACGACCTCTGGTCCCTGCGCGGCGTCGGGCTCTCCGCGGAGCAGTTGCCGATGATCCTCGGTTGCGATGCGGCAGGGGTGGCCGAGGACGGCGCCGAGGTCGTGGTACACGCGGTGATCGGCGATCCGGCGGCCGGCGACGAGACCATGGATCCGAAGCGCACGCTGCTGTCGGAGAAGTGGCCGGGTACCTTCGCCGAGCGGGTCCGGGTACCGCGGCGCAACCTGGTACCGAAGCCGGCCGAGCTGTCCTTCGCCGAGGCGGCCTGCCTGCCGACCGCGTGGCTGACCGCGTACCGGATGCTGCTCGTCCGCGGCCGGTTGCCCGAGGGCGGCTCGGTACTCGTCCAGGGCGCGGGCGGCGGGGTCGCCACCGCCGCCGTGGTGATCGGCCAGGCGCTCGGCGGCCGGGTTTACGCGACCAGCCGCGACCCCGGCAAGCGCGAGCGGATCGGCACGCTGGGCGCGACCGCCCTGGAACCGGGCGCGCGGGTGCCCGAGCGGGTCGACGTCGTCATCGAGACCGTGGGCGCGGCGACGTTCGAACACTCGCTCAAGTGCGCCAGGCCGGGCGGCCGGATCGTCGTGTCCGGCGCCACCGCCGGGCACCTCGCCACCGTCGACCTGCGCCGGGTGTACTTCCTCCAACTGGAGATCCTCGGCTCCACCATGGGTACCCGGGACGAGCTGGCCGAGCTGCTGGCGCTGTGCGTCTCCCGGAACCTCCGCCCGATGATCGACTCGACATATCCGTTCGCCGATGCCCGCGCCGCGTTCGAGCGCCTGGAGTCCGGCGACGCGTTCGGAAAGCTGGTCCTCGACCACACTCGCTAGTTCGTGCCATCCGGCCACCGGCCGCGCTCCGAACCCCTGGTGCCGCCCCTAGCTTGGGGTAGCGACGTAGGTGTGAGGAGTGGCGGAGATGCGGACCGTCGGTGGGGGCCGGTACGAGCTCGAGGCGGAGATCGCCAAGGGAGCGATCGGTACCGTCTGGCGCGCCCGCGACACGGTGACCGGGCAGCGGGTCGCGGTCAAGCAGCTGCGTCCCGAGGCCGCGGGCCAGCCCGAGCTCGTCGACGCGTTCGTCGCGGAGTGGCGGATCATGGCCGACCTGGACCACCCGTACATCGTCCGGGCCCGGGAGCTGGTCCGCGGTGGCGACACCTACGCCCTCGTCCTGGACCTGGTGAACGGCCAGGATCTGCGCCGCCGGCTGCGTACCGACGGCCCGCTGCCCCCCGCCGTGGCCGCCGACGTGGTGGCCCAGGTCGCCGACGCGCTGACCTACCTGCACGGCCGGGGCGTCGTGCACGGCGACGTCAAGCCCGGCAACATCCTGGTACCGCTGGACGGCAGCGCGGTCCGGCTGACCGACTTCGGCGTGGCCCGCCGGGTCGGGCCCGCGGACGGCCTGAAGCGGGCCACCCACGCCACGCCCGAGTACGTGGCGCCCGAGGTGATCATCGGCCAGCCGCCACGCCCGGCCACCGACGTGTACGCGCTGGGCATCGTGCTGTACGAGCTGCTCTGCGGCCGGTCCCCGTACCGGGGCGGCGGGGTGTCCGAGGTGCTGTGGCGGCACGCGACCTGCGTCCCGGTACATCCGGCGGGGTTTCCCGAGCCGGTCTGGCCGGTGATCCTGGACTGCCTCGCGCTGAACCCGGACGACCGGCCGTCCCCGGCTGCTCTCGCGCAGCGGCTGCGCAGGCTTCAGCCGGCGCTGGCCGGGCTCGCGCCGCTGCCGGCCGTCAGCTCCGACATGGTGACCTGGTTTCCGCGCGCCGCCGAGGAGATCACGCAGCCCGCGCCGGCGCCGGCTGTGGTGCCGGTCCCGGTCTCGCCGGCCCCGCCCGTGGAAAACCCGGCCGAGGCGGTGACCCGGGCGTCCGCGCCGGTGCCGCGGGTACCCGGGCCGGTCGAGTGGCCGATGCCGCCGGTGGCGCTTCCGCCGGCGGAGCGGCGCCGTCCGGCGCTGCTCGTCGTGCTGTGCGCCGCCGCCGCGCTCGTGGTCGTGGTGGCCGGACTCGGCGCGTACCTGCTGCTCGGTTCCTCGGGGAAGCCCGGCGGCCCGAACCGTCCGGTGGCGGTGACCTCGGTACCGCCGTCCCACCCGCCCAACTCGGCGCCGCCCACCCCGCCCGCGTCGCAGCCGGCCACGCCGGATGCGGTGATCTCGACGGCGCCCGGGAACCGGCCGACCACGCCACCACCCGCGGACCCCGGGTCCGACCCCGGGACCGACCCCGGGACCGACCCCGGGACCATTCCGGGGATCGGCGTCACGGGCCGGTAGCCGGATCAGCCTGCGGCGGCGGTACCCAGGGCGGCGCGCACGACCGATTCGACCTCGGGCGTACTCGCGCCGAAGGTGTCCAGCGCCAGCAGCGCCGCACCCGCGACCGGTGGGTCGACGACGATGCCGATGGTCGCCTGCGGTGCGGCGGCCTGGATGCCGCTCACCACGGCTTCGTGCAGCAGCGGGTGCCGGGCGGCGAGCACGCCTCCGCCGAGTACCACGGCGTGTGGCCGGTCGAGCAGGCCCAGCTGGCGCGCGGCGACGGTGGCCAGCGCCACCACCTCGCGCGCCTGCTTGGCCACCACCCCGCGGGCCACCGGGTCGCCGGCCGCCGCCACCGCGAACAGCACCGGCGACAGGTCCCAGATCCGCTGCCGGTCCAGCTCTCCCAGGTGCAGCCCGGCGCTGACCTCCTCGATCGTGGACCGGCCGAAGTGGGCGGCCACCGCGGCCACCAGCGCGGTGGCCGGGCCTCTGCCGTCCTCCCCGCGGGCGGCGTGCCACAGCGCCAGTTCGGCCAGGTGGTGCCCGCCGCCCCAGTCGCCGGAGATCTGCCCGAGGGAGGGGAACCGCGCCGTTCGCCCGTCCGCGGTACGGCCGACGCAGTTGATCCCGGCGCCGCACACCACGGCGACCGCGTCCGGGTTGGAGGTACCCGCGCGCAGCAGCGCGAACAGGTCGTTGTCCACCCGGTGCTCGCGGGCCCAACCGGCCTCGCCGACGGCCTTGGTGAGCACGTCGACCTCGACCGGCAGGTCCGCCCCTGCCAGGTAGACCTCGGCGCGGTCCAGCACGGTGTCCGGAGCCCGGCCGGCCTCGGCCAGCACCCGCGTGACGAGCGCGTCGAGCAGCGCGATCGAGCCGGGTACGCCGAGGTTGTGCTGCGACGACCCCGGCCCGCGGACGAAGCCGAGTATCCGGCCGAGACCGTCGCCGACGGCGACGTGCGTCTTGGAGTTCCCGCCGTCGATCGCGAGGTAGGTGGCTGGGGTGGTCATCGGGCCCACGCGAGGTGCGCGGTGTTGGCGGCCAGCAGCTTGTCGGTCAACGCCTCGGCCAGGTCGTGCTGCCCGACGAGCGGGTGGGCCAGCAGCGCGCGGTACACCCGCGACCGTCCACCGTGGACAGCCGCGGCCACGGCCAGCTCCTCGTACCCGGCCGTGTGCGCGATGAGCCCGGACTGCAGCGGACCCACCGGGGTGATCGGTACCGGGGTCGGCCCGTCCCGGTCCACCCGGCAACTGACCTCGATGACCGCGTCGTCGGGCAGGAACGGCAGGTGCCCGTGGTTGCGGACGTTCGCCGAGTGCACCTGCCCGTCGCCGGAGCGCAGCGAGCGGATCAGGCCGACCGCGGCCTCCGAGTAGAACGCCCCACCGCGCTGGCCGAGCAGGTCCGGCTTGGTGGAACGGGTCGGGTCGGCGTACATCTTCAGCAGCGTCGCTTCGATCTCGGCCACCTTCTGCCCCCGGGTCGGCGCGCCCCGCTCCTGCCGGACCACTTCGTCGTGGCAGTAGAAGTAGCGCAGATAGTACGACGGTACACAGTCCAAAGTGGACAGTACCGGGGCCGGAAGGTCGACCTCTGCGGCCAGTTCGGGCAGGTGCCCGGAGAGCAGTTCGGGTAGCCGGTCCACGCCGTCGACGTACGCGGCCCGTTCCCAGGTGAGGTGGTTGAGCCCGACGTGGTCCAGCGTCACGGCCTCGGGCGGTACCCCGAGCATGCCGGCGAACCGCCGCTGGAACCCGATGGCGACGTTGCACAGCCCGACCGCGCGGCGCCCGGCGTCGAGCAGCGCGCGGGTCACGATGCCGACCGGGTTGGTGAAGTCGACGATCCACGCGTCCGGTGCTGCGAGCCGGGCGGCGTGCTCCGCGACGTCGAGCACGACCGGTACCGTCCGCAGCGCCTTGGCCAGGCCGCCGGCGCCGGTGGTCTCCTGGCCCACGCGGCCGCAGTCCAGCGGGAACGTCTCGTCGGAGATGCGGGCCCGCTGGCCGCCGACCCGCAACTGCACGACGACGACCGACGCGTCGGCGACCCCGGCGGCCAGATCGTCGGTCCAGGTCACCTTCCCGGGGTGGCCGTAGTGGTTGAAGATGCGTGCCGAGAACGCCCCGACCACGTCCAGCCGTTCCCGCGCCGGGTCGACGAGCACCAGCTCGTGGACGTCGGGAAACAGCCGGGCGAAGCCGTCGACCAGCTCCGGGGTGTACGTCGAGCCGCCGCCGACAACAGCGATCTTCATCCTTTTACTCCCGTCAGGGTGACGCCTTGGACGAAAGCCTTCTGCGCGAAGAAGAAGACGACGATCACCGGGGCGATGGCGAACACCGTCGCCGCGGTGACCAGGTTCCACGCGACCGCGTGGAGGGGTGCGGAACGAGGCGATGCCTCGCCGACCAGGCCGGGCCGGTCGAGTCCGGGGACGTGGATGTGGTGGATGCGGTCGGTGCGCGGGCTGTAGGCCCCGGGTACCGCGAGCTTTACCCGGCGCAGCCGGTCCACCGGTACCGCGGCCTCGGCGCACTGGCCGATGATCCCATCTGTTAGACAGACTGACTAACTAGTGCGGCTCACACTAGGCCCGCTGGCAGTCATGGTCAACCCTCCGTCCGGCCGGGCTTCGTTTCCACCGTTTGCCCCCGCATAGATGACTGTCATTGCCGACTGACGACTGTCCTAACCGGACTGTCGCACAGCGACTGTGCACAATGGAGCCACTTGCCCGAAATCCTGGACGGGACGGCCGTGAAGTGGCAGCGTGTGGGGCATGGCGGAATCTGGAATCAACCCAACGGCAGCCGCACTGTTGGGCCTGTTGCACGAGAGCCCGATGACGGGCGGGCAGCTCATGTCGGCGGCGCAGAAGCGGCTCGGCCCCTACTGGTCGATGACGCGCAGCCAGGTGTACCGGGAATTACCGGCCCTGGCCCAGGCCGGGTACGTCAAGCTGGGCAAGCCCGGCCCGCGGTCGAGCCAGCCGTACTCGATCACCCCGGCCGGCAAGCGCGCCTTCGGGCGGTGGCTGTCCGAGGAGCCCGGCCGCGACGCGGTCCGCAACCCGGTCGCGCTGCGGGTGGCGTTCGGCAAGCACCAGTCGCCGGGCCAGTTGAAGTCGGCGTACGACCAGGCCGCCGCGTATCACAATGCCGCCCTGAACGACGCCCGCGAAGCGGCCAAGGAACTGCGTCGCGACGGCGACGAGCACGCCGCGGCCGCGCTGGAGTTCGCCGTCGGGTACCACCGGGCGGCGCTGGCCTGGCTCAAGGGCGCACCGACCGGCTGAGCCGGCGCGGGTCAGGCGGCGCGCCGCCGCGTAGGCTTGACTGCCGTGACCGCTGCTGATTACGCCGAACAGCTCAAGAGCCTCGACAACATCCTGCGCAACATCGAAGCGGTGCTGGATCTGGACCGGCTGCGCAAGGACAAGGACGAGCTGGAGCAGGCCGCCTCGGCGCCCGACCTGTGGAACGACCAGGCCCGGGCGCAGCAGGTCACGTCGCGGCTGTCGTACGTGCAGGGCGAGATCAACAAGTTCGAGCGGCTACGCGCCCGGCTCGACGACGCCGCCGTCCTGCTGGAGCTGTCCGAGTCCGAGGACGATGCCGGCTCGCTCGCCGAGGTGGGTACCGAGCTGGTCACGTTGGCCAAGGCGATCGAGGAGCTGGAGATCCGGACCCTGCTGTCCGGTGAGTACGACGCCCGCGAGGCGCTCGTCACGATCCGCTCCGGTGCCGGCGGGGTGGACGCGGCGGATTTCGCCGAGATGCTGCTGCGGATGTACCTGCGGTGGGCGGAGCGGCACGGGTACCCGACCGAGGTGTACGACACGTCCTACGCCGAGGAGGCCGGGATCAAGTCGGCGACGTTCGCGGTCAAGCAGCCGTACGCGTACGGCACGCTGTCGGTCGAGGCCGGTACCCACCGGCTGGTGCGGATCAGCCCGTTCGACAACCAGGGCCGCCGGCAGACCAGCTTCGCCGCCGTCGAGGTGGTACCGGTCGTCGAGCAGACCGACGAGATCGAGATCCCCGAGGACGACCTGCGGATCGACGTCTACCGCTCGTCCGGCCCCGGCGGCCAGGGCGTGAACACGACCGACTCGGCGGTACGGATCACCCACCTGCCCACCGGGCTCGTCGTGAGCTGCCAGAACGAGCGCTCCCAGCTGCAGAACAAGGCGACCGCGATGACTGTGCTCAAGGCCCGGCTCCTCGCCATCAAGCGGGCCGAGGAACAGGTCAAGATGGACGCCATCCGGGGCGACGTCGCCGGCTCGTGGGGCGACCAGATGCGCTCGTACGTGCTGCACCCGTACCAGATGGTCAAGGACCTGCGCACCGAGTACGAGACCGGCAACCCGTCCGCGGTCTTGGACGGGGAGATCGACCAGTTCATCGAGGCCGGGATCCGGTGGCGCAAGCAACGCGAGCGTGGGGCAGACTGATCGCCGTGCAGATCTCGGCACGCGGCGACTACGCGGTTCGGGCGGCGGTGGCCCTCGCGGTGGCATACCCCCGGACGCTCTCCGCCCAGGTCCTGGCCGCCGAGCAGGGAATGCCCCGGAAGTTCCTGGAGACGATCCTGGCCGACCTGCGCCGGGCCGGCCTGGTGCAGAGCACGCGTGGCGTGGACGGCGGTTATGCGCTGTCCCGCCCGCCCGCTGACATCCACGTCGGTGACGTACTGCGGGCCGCCGACGGGCCGCTGGCCGGGGTACGCGGGATGCGGCCGGAGGAGGCCACCTACGACGGCAGCGCGGTGCACCTGCAGGAGCTGTGGATCGCGGTACGGGCGGCGGTGCGCCGGGTACTCGACGAGGTCAGCCTCGCCGAAGTGGCCAAGGGGCGGCTGCCCGCGCACGTCCGGCGCCTGATCGCCGACAGCGCGGCATGGAAGCCCCGCTGAGGGTCACTGTCGGTGATCGCCAACCGAGCTGGAGAACGCCGCCTTGCTGGTCCGGCTGGCAAGCGCCGCCTTGCTGGTCCGGCTGGCAAGCGCCGCCTTGCTGGTCCGGCCCAAGTGCCGGCCCACGAAGTGCCGGCCCACGAAGTGCCGGCCCACGAAGTGCCGGCCCACGAAGTGCCGGCCCACGATCTTCTCCGCAATTCAGCCGCAAGCCATCGCAAGGCCCCAGACCGCGTTTGGCGTTCCAGTCACGGCGCGTAGACTCAGCACCCGTGATTCGGCTTGAGCATGTCACCAAGACCTATCCCAAGGCCTCCCGGCCGTCGCTCGACGAAGTGTCGACCTCGATCGAGAAGGGCGACTTCGTCTTCTTCATCGGGCCGTCCGGTTCGGGTAAGTCGACAATCATCAAGCTGCTGCTGCACGAGATCCAGCCGACCAAGGGCAAGGTCGTCGTCAACGAGAAGGACGTCACCGCGCTGCGGTCCTGGCGGATCTCCGGATTCCGGCGGCAGATCGGGTGCGTCTTCCAGGACTTCCGGCTGCTGCCCAACCGGACCGCGTACGAGAACGTCGCGTTCGCGCTCGAGGTCATCGGCAAGTCGCAGGGCGTCGCCCGGCGGGTCGTCCCCGAGGTGCTGGAGCTGGTCGGCCTCGGCGGCAAGGAACACCGGTACCCGCACGAGCTGTCCGGCGGCGAGCAGCAGCGGGTCGCGGTGGCCCGGGCGTTCGTCAACCGCCCGCTGATCCTGCTCGCCGACGAGCCGACCGGTAACCTCGACCCCGACACGTCCATCGAGATCATGCGACTCCTGGACCGGATCAACCGCACCGGTACCACCGTGGTGATGGTCACACACGACTCCAACATCGTGAACCAGATGCGCCGCCGGGTCATCGAGATCGAGAGCGGCAAGATCGTCCGGGACCAACCCCGCGGCGTCTACGGCTGAGAGGAACTCTGCGAACCGATGCGCTTCAAGTACGTCCTGTCCGAGGTCATGGTTGGCCTCTGGCGCAACGTCACGATGACCGTCGCCATGATCATCACCATGGCGGTATCGCTCACCATGCTGGGCGCGAGCCTGGTGCTGTACAAGCAGATCGAAGCCATGAAGGGGTACTACTTCGAGCGGGTCGAGGTCTCGATCTTCTTGAAGAACGACGCCACCGAGGATCAGCAGCACGCCCTGGCCGACCAGCTCCGCAACGACCCGCTGGTCAAGCAGCCGGTCACGTTCGAGACCAAGGACCAGGCGTACCAGAAGTTCAAGGTCCAGTTCAAGGACGCCCCCGACCTGGTCAAGGCGACCAAGCCGGACTCCCTGCCGGCGTCGTTCCGGGTCAAGCTCAAGGACCCGAAGGAGTTCGACCAGATCGCCGCGACATACCGCGGCAAGGACGGCGTCGACGACGTGCTCGACCAGCAGCGGTTGCTGTCCAAGGTCTTCGGCGTCCTGGGCGCCGCGCAGAGCATGGCCCTGGCGGTCGCGATCATCCAGGGCATCGCCGCCCTGTTGCTGGTCGGCAACACGATCCAGGTCGCCGCGTACAGCCGCCGGCGCGAAGTGGCGGTGATGAAGCTGGTAGGCGCGTCCAACTGGTTCATCCAGTCACCCTTCGTACTGGAGGCGATGTTCGCCGGCATCATCGGCGCGATACTCGCCTCGTTGGGACTGGTCGCCGCGAAGGTCTGGTTGATCGACGGCACCCTGAAACCGCTGACGTCGCTGCTCACCCCGGTCTCCTGGGGCCGGATCCTGTGGATGGCGCCGATCCTCATCGGGATCGGAGCGGTCGTCAGCGGTGTCACCGGGTGGGTCACGCTGCGGTTCTACATAAAGAAGTAACATTAGCCGGACTTCGGCGGTTTGACTGATGTGACCGCTTTGTTCTGCGTACCGTAGGGCAGTGACCAGGAGGCATCCACTCCGCGCGTTGCTCGTCGCCCTTGTGCTGAGCGCATCCGGGCTGGCCGCCGCCGGACCGGCGGCCGCCGACCCGCACGACGACAAGGCCCGGGTCGACCGGCAGCTGGCTCAGGTGAGGAGCCTCTACGAGGCGGCCAGTGACCAGGCCCAGACAGCCCTGGCGGCGTACAGCGCGGCGACCGCACAGCTTCCCGCCGCCCAGGACCGGCTCGCCGTCGCGAAGGGGGTCGTCGCCGCCCGGCAGGTCGAGGCCCGCCAGGCTCAACGGGACGCCGCCGCGGCGCACGCCAGGCTGGCCACGGCGCACCAGCGGTACCTCGACGCCGCCGGTCGGGTCGAGGCCGCCCAGGCGCAGGTGGGCGACTTCGTCGCCGCCTCGTACAAGGGCAGCGGCCTGCTCACCTTCGATTCGCTGCTCGAGTCACCGAGCCCGGGCGACCTGGTGGACCGGCTGAACTATCTGGAGAAGTCGGCGCAGCAGCAGCAGCGCGCCCTGGATGGCTTCCGCGCCGCGCAGGTCTCCGCCAGGGACGCGGAGAACCAGGCGACCCTGGCCCAGCAGGCGGCCGACTCCGCCGCGCGCCGGGCCGGTACCGCCCTGAACGCCGCGCTGGCCGCGCAGTCCGCGGCCGAGCAGGACCAGACCGACATCACCACGCTCATCGCCCAGCAGCAGCAGGCCATGGCCACGGCCAACGCCCAGCGCGACGCCACCCTCGCCCAGTACCAGGCGCTGCAACAGGAGAGCGACCGGATCGCGGCCGAGTTGCGCGGCCGCTCTGGGGGCGTCGCCACCCTGCACAGCGGCCACTTCCTGACCCCGGTGCACGGGTGGAAGTCCAGCGACTTCGGGATGCGCTACGACCCCTACTACCGGGTGTGGCAGCTGCACGCCGGAGTCGACCTGGCCGCGCCGGGCGGCACCCCGATCTACGTCGCCGGCGACGGCGTTGTGGTCCAGGCCGGCTGGAGCGGGGGGTACGGCAACTACACCTGCATCTACCACGGCATGTACCAGGGCAAGGGGCTGTCCACGTGCTACGGCCACCAGTCGGTCATCCTGGTGCACCCCGGGCAGCAGGTACGCCAGGGCGACCTGATCGGCCGGGTCGGTACCACCGGCGCGTCCACCGGCGACCACCTGCACTTCGAGGTACGGGTCAACGGAACGCCGGTACAGCCGCTGGACTGGCTCAACCCCTGCCTGTGCTGAGCCGTCGGATACCATTGGCCCTCGCTGAAATCGCCGCCATGCTGGTCCGGCCCAAGTGCCGGCCCACGACATGAGGGAGTGGGGTCGAGGTGCCGCGGGAGAAGGGCCGCAAGGTCATCGCGTCCAACCGCAAGGCGCGCCACGACTACTCCATCCTCGACGTCTTCGAGGCGGGCATCGCGCTGACCGGTACCGAGGTCAAGTCCCTACGGGCCGGTCGGGCCTCGCTGGTCGACGCGTTCGGCCAGGAGAAGGACGGCGAGATCTACCTGTACGGGATGCACATCCCCGAGTACGCCCAGGGGACCTGGACCAACCACGAGCCGCGGCGTACCCGCAAGCTGCTGCTCACCAAGCTGGAGATCAACCGACTGATCGGCAAGCTGCGGGAGAGCGGCCTGACCCTGGTACCCCTGTCGCTGTACTTCTCCGACGGCTGGGCCAAGGTCGAGCTGGCCCTCGCCCGCGGCAAGCGCTCCTACGACAAGCGCCAGGACCTGGCCCAGCGCGACGCCAACCGGGAGATCAGCCGGGCGGTGGGCCGGCGGGCGAAGGGCATGGAATGAATCTCGGTCGCCGGTGGGTTATGCTTGCATGTCCGTGCCGTGGTGGCGCGGGCACACCAAGGGGGTGACAGGTTTGCGGGTAGCGTAGCCGTCGGTCTGGACTCGCCTTCGGTCCAGTTCACCGGCGTCAGCTAGAAGGCTGGCCAAGCGGATCCCGTCGGGGGGTCCGGGCGGCGAGATCAATCCCGACTGGGCCCGTCACACCGACTCGCTCGCGTGATCGGAGGGGCCGAGTAGAGGCATAGTGAGCTGCGCTCGGAGAAGCCCTGGCAAAGCGACGGAGGACCCGGGTTCGATTCCCGGCACCTCCACATAAGTGATCATGGTGGCGTGTGGTGCGCCACCATGATCAGGCTGTGAGGAGAGGAAGCCCGTACTTGGCGATGTCGGCGTCGCGCGTGAGCAGCGTTAGACCTTCGCACAGTGCTTGAGCCACCAGCATCCGGTCGAACGGGTCCCGGTGGATCAACGGCAGCCGACCAGCGGCGATGGCGTGCTCCGACGTGATGGGTAGTTCGCGAAAGCCGCTGGCGAGGATGCGTTCAGGGAGATCCGGCGGCTCACGGAGCTTCCCGATCGCCTGCTTGATGGCGACTTCCCAGACGGTTGCCGGGCTGACGTACACATCCGGTTCGTGATCGAGCCTGGCCTTGATGTCGTCCGACAGCGTCGGATCGTCCGCCAGCCACCAGAGCACCACATGCGTGTCCAGAAGCAGGCTCACGGCGTCAGACCGAAGTCTGCCGCGATGCCTTCGTTGACCTCGCGAGAGTCCCAGTCGTCGGCGATGAGGAGTTTGCCGGCCAGCGAGCCGCGGCCGGACCGCGACACCCGGCGGATCAACGGGATGACCTTGGCAACCGGGGTGCCGGCACGACTGATGATGATCTCCTCGCCGTGTTCCACGCGGTCGATGATGCGTGACAGATTGGTCTTGGCATCGTGGATGTTGAACTGAGCGGCAGCGTCGCTGGACATGGACAAGCCTCCTTAGCTAAGAGGTTAGTCCATCCAGGATATGACAGCCAGCCCTCACCAGCTCTCGCACAAGGCAGCCAGGAACCGGTCATGGAAGACGTTCGGGTAGGAAGAAACCGCGTACCTGACATTCAGTGCCACCGATATCCGCGACGCCGCCCAGAAGCGGGCGGTGTCGCGGTGGGTGTTCGGTCTGCGTGATCAGCTATGCGAGGTACAACTTCCGCAGCTCACGCGCGATGTCTGCGACCTCGCTGAGCTGTCCGCCAGCAACGCCGAGCATGAACGCCTCCGCGGCGTCGACCTCGACATCGCACAGCGGTATGTCGTTCAAGGCCAGAAATACGCGCGTGGCGGCCCAGGCGAGCCGCTTGTTGCCA
>WNGM01001051.1_pt1 | contig 22120 bp, 14 predicted proteins | sample 5400571 | NCBI WGS metagenome assembly WNGM01 (sample SAMN13153378, study PRJNA577476) | soil metagenome | isolation source: 100 cm soil or saprolite under Garry oak tree replicate 2 | place: USA:California | collected 2016-06-15 | reverse complement strand
AGGTCCAGAGGCTAAGGAGGCATATTACGATGCAGATCATAGACGCGATAGGCCAGTCGTTGCTGACTGCTGCAGGAATGGCATGGCAAGTGCTATGGAGCCTGGTATTAGGCTTTACCATCTCGGGCATGATCCAGGCATATGTCAGCAGGGCGCGTATGAGTGAGGCGTTGGGACGGGCTGGTTTCAAGGAGATCGCACTGGCTACTGCTTTTGGCGCTGCCAGTTCGTCATGTTCATATGCTGCCGTAGCCGCCGCAAAGAGCATGTTCAAGCGTGGGGCGCACCTGGTGCCCTCGCTGGCCTTCATGTTCGCCTCAACCAACCTGGTTATAGAACTGGGACTCATCCTCTGGCAATTGATGGGATGGCAGTTCACGCTGGCCGAGTGGCTGGGTGGTATACTCCTGGTAGCTATCATGTCACTGCTCGTGAAGTTGACGTATCCGGCAAAGATCGTAGAGGAAGGGCGAAACTTCGAACAAACCGCGAAAGTGGCCGAACATGATCACGGCGCTATGCTGGCGCCTGGGCGCACCCTGTGGGACAAGCTGCGCTCGCGCCAGGGGTGGATCTACGTGGCGCATTACGTGGCAATGGACTGGTCGATGATCTGGAAGGACCTGGTAGCCGGCTTCATCATCGCTGGATTTTTGGCAGTACTGGTGCCCAATAGCTTCTGGAACTCGCTCTTCCTACAAGCGGGACCAGCGCCTCTGCGCATCATCGAGAATGCCATTATCGGGCCAATCATCGCAGTGATCTCCTTCGTCTGCTCTATAGGGAACGTTCCGCTGGCGGCTATCCTTTTCGCGGGCGGGATTACCTTCGGCGGCGCAATTGCTTTCCTGTATGGCGACCTGATTGTGCTGCCCATTCTGGACATTTATCGCAAATATTACGGCTGGCGCCTGGCCGCGTATATTACTGGTATACTCTTCTCAACCATGGTGCTGACGGCCATCATCATCGACCTGGTCTTCTCTGGCCTGGATCGATTGTTTCCATCTATCCACTTCATTCCTGCCGCTAACCCACACTTTATCCAGCAGGTGACAACCTTCTCTTTCGACTACACAACCGTACTGAATATCATAGCGCTGCTGGGCGCTGCCATCCTGGTCTACCTCAATAGGAAGCACCCGATGATGATGAGTCACGAAGGGCATGGAGAGCACAATCAGTGATACAACTAAGCTTACTGTGCACCAGTATATAATATACTAAGAAACGAGGATATACCTTTCATGGAAACACCCGCGGAGACCAGCTTCTGGACCTTCATCACGCGCTTGCAGGCACTGGCGGATAACCCTGGTATTGCCGCCTCCTACGTCGAAAGCTATCTAGAAGCGCATGCTGGAAACTTTCCTATAGTAGAAGGCAACACGGCACACTTCATTTACAAGGAGCAGCCAGGTACAATCGTCGGTGTCGGCGGCGAATGGAATGGCTACGATGCGCGCAAGGCGCCTATGAAACCAATAGGAGCTGGTCTTCTGCATTATCAGCATGAATTCGAGCTGGATGCTCGCCTTGACTACTTCTTTTTTGAGTATGATACCGGCAGTTCACCTGACCTGCTCTCTGATCCCGGGGCTATCGTGCTTGATGATATGCGTCCAGTGCTCGACCCGCTCAACCAGCGCGTGGGTGAGTCGGGGTTCGGGCTGCGCAGCGAGCTTGCGATGCCCGTCTACCAGCGCCCGGCCATTACCAGGGAGCAGCCTGGCGTACTGGCTGGGTTGCTGCGCGAAGAAACCATCAAGAGCGAAGCACTCCAGCAGGTACGTGCCTACACTGTGTACCTGCCGCCTGCTTACACTGCTAATAACCAGCCCTACTCGAGCATCTATTTTCATGATGGGGGCGATTACCTGAGCATGGGCAAGGCTCCTATCGTCCTCAACAACCTGATCGCTGTGGGCGCTATTCCGCCGGTAGTTGCCGTGTTCGTGCCGCCCGTGGATCGAATAGGCGAGTATAACTGCTCTGACCGCTACGTGAGCTTCTTGTGCGACGAGCTGCTGCCGGAGCTGCAGGACCGGTACAACCTGAGCAGCGACCCGGCGAAGCGGGCGATTATCGGCCCGTCGCTGGGTGGCCTCATCTCCCTCTATACTGGGAAGCAGCGTCCAGATTGCTTCGGACTGGTGGGGGCACAATCCAGCGCTGTGAAGAGCATAAATGGCCTGGACATATTCGATGCGCGCGCGGCCTATGCCGTTGAACCGCGCCTGCCGCTGCGCCTTCATCTCGTGATTGGCAGCTACGAAGATTGCTTCAGTACCGATGAGCAGGGCCGGTGCAGTGACCTGCTCAATCCAGTGCGAGAGTTGAGCTCGCTACTGGAGCAGCGCGGCTATCTCTACCGCTATGCCGAACATCGCCAGGGTCATAGTTGGGGCTTGTGGCGAGATACCCTGGCCGAAGCCTTCACCTACTTCTTTGGACCGGGCTCGTAAGTACCAGGTCCCTTGCTGGCTAGTTTCCTGTACTGAAGTACAGCCTGGTTCCTGGCAAATCGTTCGATGCGCAGAGGCAGAGCTTGAATTAAACTGTGAGCAGTGAATATGTTTTTCAAGCTGCCAGGAGGCTCAGAATGAACTTAGAAACCAGGAGACTGGGCCAGAGTGATCTAGAAATTACCAGGGTAGGCATCGGCACGGCTCCCATCGGCTCCACTCCTGACTGGAGGATCTACTGGGGACATCAAGATGAAAACGCTGCCATACGCGCTATTGAAGCAGCCATTGACCTTGGCGTTAACTGGATCGATACGGCTCCCTTCTATGGCTGGGGACAGGCCGAACAAATTGTAGGCAAAGCCCTACAAGGTAAACGTGATAAGGCATACATCTTTACTAAGTGTGGCACATTGCGCGATGAGCAGGGAGTAGAGAGCGAAAACCTCACCCCGGCGAGCATCCGGCGCGAAGTTGAGGCCAGTCTGCGCAATTTGCGCACCGACTTTATCGATCTCTACCAGTTTCATGATCCCGACCCTCACACTCCTATAGAAGAGTCCTGGTCAGCTATGCAGGCACTCATCGCGGAGGGCAAAGTACGCTATGGTGGTTTATCCAATCACACTATCGATCTCATGGAGCGGGCCCTTTCGGTAGCGCCGATTACTTCAAATCAACACCAGTATAATATGCTCTACCGTGATATTGAGCACGAAGTCTTGCCTTTTTCGCTGCATCATAATATAGGCGTATTGTGCTGGTCGCCACTCGCCAGCGGATTTTTAGCGGACGGTTTTGACCTGGATAGCCTTGATCCACATGATTTCCGGCGTGAGCGCCGCTATGCCCAGGAGCCGGCGTACTCCAGGCTAAAACAGGCACGGAGTACGCTTGAGGCCATTGCCCGGGGCCATCACAAAAAGCTAGTTGACCTGGCGCTTGCCTGGGTTCTGAGGCAGCCCGCTGTGACGGGAGCGATCGTTGGTATCCGCAGTGAACAGGAGGCAATGGAAATGGCAGGTAGTATCAACTGGAAGCTCACGGAGCCAGAGATACAGGCCATCGAGCATGCTCTGGCTCCCGTATCATAATCTCCTGGCCGCTTTATCAAGAATGAAAACCGTATCGCGCTCGTACGCTGTTACCTCGTTAGCGTCGAGGATTGAGTGGCGCTGCCCGGAACGATCATGTGAGTCGCTGCTTAGCTCGAAGGCGGCGACCCTCAGGGCAATTGGAGTGCTGGTGTCGATTAACACGTTGCTGACCTTACCTACAGATGTGCCTTTCTCGCTCACAACCTTATAAGCGAGCAGGTTACGGCCCACAAGCAATGCTGGTAGGCGGCCATCGGTTCTCTCTTCAGCCAGCATTTGCTCGTTTGCTATAGTGATCCTGTCTTTCTCAATTGAGCTAATGGCGCTTGACTGGAGTTCGCGATAACCAAGTACGCCTACCTCGATGCGGAGCGCGCGTACCGCGTTCGACTCTGGCTCCAGGTAGAAGTCATCTACCGTCCCGACCTTTTTGCCTCCCGTCACGACTGCTAACCCGTAGAGTTCTGTCCATTTTCTCATAGACTTATTGTTATCCATGTATCCGCTTTTCAAAACCTGCCTTCCGCAATGCGTTCAGATAATGTAGAATCCCCAATCATTGTACACCATAAAAATCTTTCTGGGGACCCGTCCCCTAAAGGCGGACGGGAGGAAAGAAAGGGCAGCGAAGCTGCTACTTTCCCTTATCTCATCCGTCTATACATCGAAGGACATGCGTTCTGGACAACGGCATCACGCCTCTGGTCACACGCTCCGCATGTCATGCCAGCTTCGGCATGTGTCCCAACGGACAGCCTGCTAGCTCAACCTGTTGGCCCCTTAGCTGGTAGGGCGCTGGCTATCAGGCCAGAGCGGTTGGTTGGACCGCTTGCACCCGTCCCAACGATTTGCCTGTTCAGCAGGAAGTCAAGGTAGCCGTTCGTACTCCGAAGGTGAGCTACAAGCCTGTCCCGGAAACGCGGCCGGGTCTGGTGCCGCAGCCACAAATGTGGTGCTTATCGTTCTGGTTTTCCAAAGGGCGAGAAGGCTATCAGGGCGAGGATAGTGATGAGACGTACCACGCAGGTGAGATGCAGCGACGGGCCGTTCGTTGCAGTATCATTTGTGATGAGAACGGCCCGCTGCTTCTTGCATAGTGCTACTTTGAAGGGCCCAATAATTTGTGGAAAAGGGCAAGGAGCAAGAAGGTGGGTGGCCACTGGCCCACGAAAGTACCCCAATGTCGCTTGCCTATTATGAACAGGGTTGCCGAAACAATAATGGATGCCAGTGCACCCCAGTACCAAATCTCGCCGGGGACCTGGTCGGTGATGAGGAAGTACTGATCTTGCACCTGTTTTGCGGTGTTGGTAGCCGTCTCTACTTTTGTAGCCATACGTTGATGTCCTTTCTATCTTATGTTGTTCTGTACACACGAGCCTGGGTGGAACCTTTTTTGAAGATGCCTTGTTGAGATGGTGAAAGTAGCAGCCCAGGCACTCTCGCCTCTCCTGCGAAATATCCCACAGGAGTTCCTGAATCTAGTATAAATGCGCTCGAAAAACGGGAGAATGCTTTTCGTTATGCTGACCACTATGCAAGCAGGCTTACTTTAGCGAACAGGATAGGTGCCTGCTTAGACGAGTTGAAACAGTGCAATTCTGCTGTGATGGCACTATCTCAGCCATGGTTTTATGCTATGATAAGGCAGAAAGAAAATACTATGCCCAGCTATCCTTTTGAGGAGTCAATTATGGACCTGGAGCCAGCGGTTGCTACACGTCTACTGCTTGTGCGACATGGACAGACGCATACCAGTCGCGATGATACTTTCTGTGGTGTCACCGAGGTACCTCTCACTGCGATTGGTTGCTCCCAGTCGCAATACCTGGCCGAGCGGCTGCGGCGTGAGCATGTGGATGCCCTTTATTGCAGTCCGCAGCAGCGGGCTCAGGAGACTGCTGCACCCATTGCCCGCGCCCTGGAAAAAGAGATACAGACACGCTCTGCGCTGCGCGAGATGGATTTTGGTGAGTGGGAAAATCGCCTGCGTGCTGATCTTGCCAGGGAGTATCCGCACGAATTAGAGGAATGGGAACGTGGCTCGTGGATGGCTCACCCACCAGGAGGTGAAACGCAGCAGGCGGTGGTTGACCGCATCGTTCCCTGCATCATCGAAGTACTGGCCGCTCATATGGGTCAAACGGTTGTCGTCGTCAGCCATAAATCGGCTCTACGCTTGTTGATTGGGCATCTTCTCCATATGACGCCACCCGAGAGCCGCAACCTGCGCCTGGACCCGGCGAGCCTATCGGAATTGCGCGTTTCAGGAGGCCAGGTGGAGCTGGTCCTCTGTAACGATACCAGTCACCTGTCGGGGAGGGACCAATGAGCAACACTCCATCTTAGTCCTCCGTTTTTTGCCCCTTCGAACTCTCTCGCTTGCGTTTGGCTTCCAATAACCTCCCGGTCATTGAAATCTCTGGTTGCTGCTTCTTTAGAGAGGCAGCTTGTTTTTTCTCAGCTCTAGACCCCTGCTTGTTGGACTGCACCTGACCTGTCGTCGGGCTGGCTTTGCGCGTCTCACTCGCAGAAACTTTGAGTCTGGTGTTTAATGCGCGACCCCGGCGTTCCGCCCGTCGAGCGCGTATTGTGCCAAGCGGCGTCCCGTCATTAATCACGCTGCCCGCTGCCTGGGTTGCAAGCGCCGCGCCGCGCGGACCCAGATGTGTAGCCAGCCAGCGATAGCCCACTGCGAGGAACTCCAGGCTAGACAGGCGGCGCAGCGCGATGTCTACCGGCAATAAGAGCGCTGCTAGTGCGAACAGCCAGAAGGTAATGGACAGTGCAGCGTACACCGGGGGAAGATTCGCTGTGAAAGCTGCGGCGCTATCGCCAGGCCCGAGAATTGTCCCGCACCCATTAGTGCCGCCTCGGCCAAGAGGAACAAGGATAGATCCGCCTCCGGCATGGGCGAGCAGTTTAAGAAAACACAGGTCTGTCCCGGTGTTGCGGAATTCAGGTGAGTATGGCACCACCATGCCAGTAATGGCGCTTAACTGGCTGGGACTGCCTGTATTGTTGTTGCTTCTCGCCTGCCAGGTTACATGCAAAAGGTATGCTCCAACCTGTCCCACCGGGAAATTCCCTTCCCAGCGTCCCGGCGCCGTGGGCTGCAACGTAATCGTTTGTTGTGACAGGTCGGGAGCAATGATCCTGGCCTGCACCTCCTGCTGGCTGGACGTATCCACCGGGGTTCCGGAGGGAAGATCCACAATTACATGCCCGCTGCCATTGGCTACATCACCATTCACAATAAGCTGGCTATCGGGTGTTGGCAGTGTCCAGGTGACCAGGTTGGCCCACCAGCGGGCGGCGTTGCTCCATTGTAGCCAGTTTGCCGTCCAGAGTCCCAGAGCGTCACTGGTCCATGCCGCGACGCGGCCAAGACCATATTGCCAGACAGCAAGTACAGGATCGTCGCGATGGCTGATGAGCACCAGTTGGGCAGCCGGTTTGGGAGTAGTTGCTACATAACCATTTAGCTGTGGCAGCGGGCCCAGGCCTGTCAAGATGGGGTGAGACCCCACGATGGCCGGAACAAAGGGCTCCTCGACGATTGCCCGCCGGGCAGCCTGCCGTGTCTCCTTGAGCAGAATTTGTGGAATAGAGTTGGGATTATCGGCTTGATAGAAGCGCCCTCTTCCCCAGGCAGCAATCTGCTGCATTATGCCCAGTTCCTGGTAATTGTTTGCATTGGTGGCGACCGTTGAGACGGAGATGTTCTCTTTCGCCATTTTAAGCACCTGTGTCGCGTAACTATCGAAGGCGTCACCGTCACCCAACAGGATCACATGCTTGATTTTCGCGTCGCTATGCAAGAGCACTGATTCCGCATTGACCAGGTCCGGTAGGTAACTGCCGGGATCGTTAGGGCTCAGCGCGTCGATGGCCTGGTCGACGGCCGTTTTATTGGTGACGTGCTGCATGGGAATAGCAAGGGTACCGTATGCTGCAGAGACACCGATATAGTCACGTGGTGTCAAGAGGCTAACAACTCCCTTGGCAGCCTCTTTGGAGATATTTACTCCAATGTCGCTCTCCAGGCTCTCGACGATGAGTACAACGGCGATGGTCGGGGTGTCTTTGTGTTGGGGTATGTCCATTTTCACCGGCAAGGTTTGCTCCAGCGGGGTGTTGGCATAACCTCCCACACCGTAGCTGTTCTCGCCTCCGCTTACTACGAGGCCGCGTCCAAGATCGCGCACGAATGATTGGAGCACCTGCATGCGGGTAGGACCGAGATCCAACGCGGGTACATCCGCCAGTACAATGGTAGTGTAGCCGGCCAGATCCTGTAGCGAAATCGGTACCTCGGAGGGCGTATCGACTGCCACATTGATCTTCGTAGCCCGCAGCGCTGCTATAATGTTCTGGCCTGCGCCGGGCTGGCCCTCGACGACGAGTACGTTCGGGGGGCCCTGCACATTGATAAATGCGGCCGCTTCGTTATTCTGGGCGATGGTGTCTAGCGGCGCTTCCAGCGTGATACGGAAGGTATGGAAACCCGCTGGCGGAGCTAACAGGCTAAAGGTGACCTCCTGTTTACCGATGTTCAGGTGCAGCGATTGCTGTAATAAGAGCTTCTGATCCAGATAGAGTCGCAGTATAACCTGTTGTGACACGGTGCTGTAGATTTTGGTGTGAAGCAGAAAACGCTCGTTGGTGCGCAATGCGGTCGGTGCATCAAGGCTGTCGATGCGCGCCTCCGGTCCGCTGAACGTGGGCAGAGGGACGATATCCAGTCGAATCCCCTGCTGTTGTAGCAGTTGTGCTTCCTGTAGAGCATCTCCTATGTTTTGCTGGCCATCTGTTAAGAGCACGATGCGCCGCTCACTATCGGAGGGCAGGATGGCCGCGGCGAGTTGGAGTCCTGTGGCGAGGTCTGTATAATTGGTGTCGGGAGTGGACTGAAACTGGGAGAAGTCAATCTGGGTCCTGACCGATTGCTCGACCAGGGCATTACGCCCGACTGCTACGATGCCCACTTGATCGTCGGGCCGCTTATGGCGAATGGCATTATTAATCCATTGTTCCATGAAAGCGCGCTGCGGCGTTGTGCTGGCTGAAATATCGCCGACAAAAACCACGGCCTGCCTGGAAACCGGCAGGGCGAGTGCAGCACCAGCCAGGGCAGAGATAACGAGTGTAAAGAGCGCCAGCCGGCAGGCCAGGATCATGTAGCGTTGGGCTTTGGGAAATGGCAGCGACATCCGCTGCCAGGCGAGAAACACCAGCGTGCCGATAGGGAGTAAGAGCAATAGCAGCAACGGCTGCTCAAACGTTAGCATTTCTCTTTCCTTTCGCCTTTTGCCTTTTTAGCTGACCTCTCAAGCGTTTCGTCGTCTTAGTGACGCGCTTCAGCGCGACCCTATAACGTGTCTCTACCTGGTGTTGTATGCTGGCGATTGTGCCTTGCGGCTTGCGCTGCAGGCGCCCATTGAGACGTGGATCTGAACGATCTATGGCAGAAGTGTCCCTGGCGGGCGCTCTGCGCAGGGTGTAGCTGCGGCTGAAAAGCCACCATTCCGCGCAGAGGACCAGGAGCAGAAAGGCTGCGATCCAGGGCCAGATTTCGCGCAGCACTCGTGGCACGGCGGGCCCCCCCGAGTTGAAGGACGTGCTATTGGCTATGGGCAACTGGGCAGCCGGTGCAAGGCGCGATTGCCCCGGGTCGAACAGGTTAATGGCGAAGGCTCCGTTCCGCACCTGGTTATGGACGTGCTGGGTCACGGAGTATATGCCGGTCAGATCTGTGCGATTATAGGTTGCCACCGGGAAAGGCGGAGCCACGGTAACAGCTTGTTGGCCTGGCCCGGTGATTGTTATACGATCGGCGCCCGGCCATGGCTGGATGCTGATGGGCGTATCGGGTGTGACCTGCCCATTGCCCGGAACTGGCGGTGGCAAAAACCAGTTGACCAGGTTGTAGATGAGAATTGGGAAACTCGGCTGAAGCGGCAGGTCGGAGTCGTGTAAATCGAAGCTCAGCACGGCTAAGCGCCTGTTAGCGTTTTCCCCGGCAATCAGCAATGGAGTTTGCGCTGTGTTGATCACCGGCTGTGCCCATGGGGCAGCAGTCAATAAATGGCTGACGCGCAGCACATGGATGCTGTTAAGATCGACCTGGTTGAGCAGGTTCTGGCTGTCACTTCCTGCGCTGATGTGATTGACAGCGATCTCAGGGCCTGACTTGCCGAAGACATAAGAGCCCGTGGGTGGATTGATAAAAAATAGACTGCCCGCCGGTAAAGTCGCGGGTACATAGCCGTCGAACACTGTCAGATCAAAATCGCCGGCGTTTGCATTTGCATACTTATTGGGCGTTGTCTCGAAAAGGTCGATATTGGGCTGCAGGTGCAGTGCGGTTTCCAGGAAGCTATTGCCTTTAGTGACCAGCAGTGTGCGGCCGCGCATTGATCCGCCAACGATGGCCCATGCTTCATGATCGACCGTCATCGCATCCTGAGAGATGATGTGAGCATGCAGGAAACGAGTTGTTGGCGGCAGTGGTCCCCATTGAATTGCCCCACTAGTCCCTGCAGGGAGAACGATGGTTTGTACACTCACCAGTTTTCCATCGGCGTAAAGCTCTACCGGTAGTGATCGCTGCTGGTGACTGTAGTTGGCGACCTGGGCAAGGGCTACCAGATTGCCCTGGATGGTGCGTGAGGCAAGTGCCAGCAGGGCAGCATTCGGAGCGTCCGTGCCGATCTGTAAATAGCGCACGGAAAAGGGAATCTCGAGTATTTGATCCGGAGGTAGGACGTGCCCGTCTCCGATTATCAGGATTTGCGTATCGGTGTGACCGGCGGCCAGCGATGTTGCCAGTGAAAGCGCCTGTTCGAGATCAGCATCTTCGTTTGCGACCCTGGCATGCTGGAGCGCGGCCATGAGACTATTTTTGTCTGAGGCGGCTGAGATCAATACCTGCGGAGTACGTCCCATAGCAATAATGGAAAGGTGATCACTGGGTCCAAGGCCATCAATCAAATCGGCGACGCGGTTTTTCGCTTCTTCGAACCTGCTCGGGGCTACATCAGTAGCCTGCATACTGGCTGACGTTTGCAGGATGATGATAGTGTCACCGCCGATTGGACTGCGAATAAAGGTTGCTGGCCGGGCGAGGACAAGCACAATGACAATTGCTGCCAGGATTTGTAGCAGCAGCAGAGGAGTGATGCGCAGCCTCTGCCATGGACGGCTGGCCTGTAAATCTTGTAATGCCTGCTGCCACAGTAACGTGCTGCTCACTACCCGTTCTTGCCGCTTTGGGCGCATGAAATAGAGTAGAAGGATAACCGGTATGATGACGCCAAAAGCCAGAGCCGCCGGAACAAGTAAACTCATAGCAGCTCCCCTGACCTGGAGGATGGCTGTACTGGCTGTGTTGGAGGCACAAGTCGCAAAATTCTCATCTGACTATCTCAACCTGTCTCAACAGTCTTTGTACAACGTCAACAATGGCGGTATCACTGGGAATCATAGCATATGTCATAGCATGGGTATGGGCAAATGATGCCAGTTCCTGCATAAACGCGCTGAGCCGCTGCCGGTACGCCTGCAGCACACCGGGCGTGCTGCTTACGTCAACGCTGCCAACTCCTTCACTGTCGCGCAGGCGCCAATCACCCTGCAGTTCAGGCTCAATCTCGTCTGGGGCAAGAATTTGTAAGAGCGCCACTTCCTGGCGTAACTGGCGTACCGCGCGCAGGCCTGCCTGGTAGCCCCCCGGGACAAGAAAATCTGATATCACAATGGTAAGCCCCGGGCCCGTTACCACTCGCCCAAGGTCATACAGGGCGCGATTCAAATCGGTTGAGCCGCCATGGGGCAGGCGGCTGAGAAACTCACCGGCCGCCCAGATGGCGTGTTTGCCACTGCCAGTGCGGCGGTGTGCCGTCAGGCGATCGGTGAGAGCTCCGATAATGACGTTATCTTCGCATTTGAGCGCCACGTATGCGAGAGCGGCAGCCAGAGAAGTTGCCAGGGTAGATTTAGCCGGTGTGCCGTGCTGCATCGAGTCGGAGCAGTCAATCAACACCGTAACCGTGATATTTTCTTCAGCTTCGAACACCCGTAAGAACAGTCGCTCCAGCCGGGCATAGGCTCGCCAGTCGATGCGGCGAAAGTCATCACCCGGGGCATAGCGCCGGTAGTCTGAAAACTCCATGGATGAGCCCGCGAGCGGCGAGCGACGCCGTCCTGGACGCCCCGTTGCCATGGCTTTGCGGGTGATGAGTGCCAGGTTATCCAGGCGTTGTAGTGTGGCGGCATCAAGTGGGAAGCGGGCTGTGCCGTTCTCATTGGGCATGAATAGTTACTCCTCCGATTTCCCCCATGTTTTTCTTCCACTACGATACTTCAGTTTCCTCGATAATAGTCTCGATTAAATTCTCCGGCGTGATGCCATCAGCCAGGCCATCGAAGTTGAGAATGATGCGATGGCGCAGAGCAGGGAAAGCGACGTTTTGCACATCTTCCTTGGAGACGTTGTAACGGCCTTCGAGCAGAGCACGTACTTTAGCCGTCGTAATAATGGCCTGCAACCCGCGTGGGCTGGCTCCGTAGCGAACATATTTACATACTTGTTCGGGAGCATCCTCCTGGTCCGGGTGGGTCGCCAGCAACAGGCGTACCCCGTATTCTTTGACATGCGTTGCCACAGGAACGGCGCGGGCCGTATCAATTAATTGCTGCAATTGCTCGCCTGTTGCCACCTGTTTCGCGAGTAGGGTGGTCGTGCCAACGGTGGTGTCGATAATGCGCATCAGGTTTTTAGCATCGGGGAAGCGCACAAGGACTTTGAGCAAGAAACGATCAAGCTGGGCCTCGGGCAAAGGATAGGTGCCCTCCATCTCCAGCGGGTTCTGTGTCGCCAATACAAAGAATGGTTTTGGCAGAGGGCGTGTAGAATCGCCAACGCTGACAGTACGTTCCTGCATGCCCTCGAGCAGGGCAGATTGTGTTTTGGGCGTTGCCCGGTTGACCTCGTCAGCCAGCACGATATTGGCGAAGATGGGACCGGGTTGGAAGCTGAAAACACGCTTGCTGCCTGAAGAGGTACCGTCTGACTGTTCACTGACGATGGTGGTGCCAACAATGTCGGCCGGCATCAAGTCGGGCGTAAATTGGATGCGCGCAAATTTCAATGCTAGCGCGTCGGAGAGGGTGCGCACAAGCAATGTTTTACCAAGTCCTGGAACTCCTTCCAGCAATACATGGCCACCGGCGAGTAATGCCAGGAGCAACTCACGAACAACGCGTTCCTGGCCCACGACAATTGAGCTCAACTCGTGTTCCAATTGCTGGGCGGTATCTATGAACGCTGTGATATCAGCTTCGGCAGGTCCTTCATTGTGAGAATCCACATCCGTAATGGCGGCGTCATGTCCATTCTGCACACCCAGGCCTTCGACCTGCGCTCCTGCATCCGGTGAACTACGCTCGCTTTTGTTTGCCATGCTAGTGCTGCCCTTCTAACGAATTGAAGTAGCCCTGAATAAGATCTTTCAAATCAGGGGGTATGTTGCTATTGTCAATGGCATCGTGCGCCATTTGTCCGTATTGCGCGATCACTTTGGAATAAGCAACGGGGCTGCCGGGCTGAACGGTGCCGTTATTGCCGTTGCTGATAGCACTGTTTCCCGAACCTACCTGCCCTGGAACATATACCTGATCGTCCTTACCCGGCTGGTTCCCTGTATTATTGTGTCCACCAGTGCCATTATTGCCCTGTCCCTGACCTTGCCCTTTATTTTGCCCCTGTCCCTGTCCTGGGTTCTGGCCCTGTCCTGGGTTCTGGCCCTGTCCAGGATTCTGTCCTTGACCTGGGTTCTGGCCTTGCCCAGGGTTTTGTCCCTGTCCGGGATTCTGGCCCTGCCCGGGATTTTGTCCCTGGTTCTGAGCCTGGTTCTGCCCACTATTGTCTGTAGATGAAGCGAGCGCGTTGGCGGTATTTTGCAAGGTCTGTGATGCTTGATTGATGCTATTGTTGTTTGCCTGGTTGGCACTATCCTGGGCTGCAGCGGTCTCGACGGCTTTAGTTGCGTCGGAAATCTCGCTCTGGCTGCCATCGGCAACAGCCTTGGCGAGCTGGTGCAGTGCGGCACTGAGTTGTGGATTCTGGCGCGCCTGGTTGGCAGCCTGCTCAATCTGCTGCGCCAGTTGCGCGCGCTGAGCGGGAGTCATTTTTTGCACCTGAGATGCGAGTTTCTGCAGCGCGGCATCGAGTCCCTTGCTATCGCCATTGGCGAGCGCCTTGCCGGCATTGCTCAAATTGGGATTAGAACTGTTTTGTAGTGACGAACCGGCGGCCGTCCGGCCCATAGCTTTGTTGGAAGCCTGGGAATCGCGCAACTGATTGAGCTTTGCCTGGGCCTGTGCGAGGATCTGTTGAGCCTGTTGCTCGTTTTTTGCCTGTTGTAGCTGGGCGGCCGCCTCGCGCAGGATTTTATCGATCTGTGAACGTTCTTGTGCTGATGTCGTCGTTTGACTATCGATTACCGTGCGAATGTGGTTGATGGCGGCAACCTGCCTGGCAACGCGAGCCTGAAATGCCGCCTGCTGCCGGAGCACATCGGTCATAGGATTGGGCAGGAATGCAAGCAAGGCAAGTCCCATTATGACGACTCCAAATGCAATCAAACCGGCACGCCCTGGCCACAGGGAGATGGTAGAGACAGGCTTATATTTGCCCAATTGTTTAAGCGCATCGCGCCGCTGCAGACCGGCCAGGGCAGTCGACTCGTCGCGCAGTTCCCAGGCTGTACTCAAGCGATCATGTAACGCCAGCCTTGCATCCACCTGCCTGGCAGCGCGAGCAAAGGAAGGGCGATACCACAGGGCAACCGCCAGCGCACAGAGCACAGGGGCCGTAGCAAGCGCGCCTGCCCAGTAGGAAGCGGTTGCCCAGGGAACGAAGCGCGAGATGAGTAGCACAAGACAGGCCAGTACCAGCCCTACAAACAATCCTCTACCTGTCCAGCGCACTACCTGCTGCATCCAAAGTCTTCTGCGCCATGGATGTAGAGCTCCGGCAAGACTCTTGCCATCAGCGATCCGCTGCATAGTTTCTACCGGGCGTGATGGTGCTATGACTGCCATGGTTCCTTTGCCTTTCTCATATAGTATGGTATCGGCACTTGCAAGAAGTGCCTTTATGGATTAAGCTGCCGCCGTGTCTTTTGCTGGTGGTTTAAGTTTCTCACCCAGTGGCCGGACCCAGGACTGGAACCGGTTAGTGAAGTTTGGCTTAACGAAAACCATACTGAGGAGAAACAGGATCACCGTCACCAGCAAGCTCATCAATGTAAAGGCTACCCAGGGCGCCAGGAGCAGACCATGGAGAGAAATCAACCCCGTCCCTCCCGCTCCACTCGTGAGTGTGCTATTGAGCGCCGAGATGGGATTCCATGCGCTTAGCCACTGTATCCATACAAACCAGCGCGGGTTACCATAAAACGAACTTCCTATAGCCAGTAGATATATGATCCAGTAAGAGAACATCCAGAGCACACAGAATGTATAGGCTAGCGCGGTTGATACGGTGGGCCGGCGCAGCAGCGTCGAACAAAAGAGACTGAAGGTACCGGCCACTATCGCGGTCATAACAAATACCACCAGCGCACTGAGTACCTGGCCTGGAGCTACTCCTCCGAAGAAGAAGACGAGACTGAAGAGAGGAATAGAGGCCGCAATCAGCAGTAGTGCACTGGTAAGGCCTGCGATGAGTTTGCCCGCCAGTAGCGAGAAAGACGAGAGCTTGGAACACAAGAGCAGGTCAAAGGTCTGACGTTCCTTCTCCCCGTTAATCGCAGTTGAGGTGAAGGCAGGCGCGATAAAGACAATCAAGAAGAGCTGCACAAATGAGAGCAAGGCATAGAGTTGTACGCCGATTTGACTGAGTAGATATCCCTGGTAGCCACCGCTGAAGGCGCTCTCGCGTTGGAGGAAGCCAAAACCTAACAGGCCCATCACCAGCAGGTAGGTGATGATGACCCAGACGGACCGCTCGCGGCGCAAACGCAAACGTAGTTCTTTTGTGAGTAGAGCTGTAAAAGTCATGCGGCGCTCCCTCCTTCAGTAATACTCATGAAAACTTCTTCGAGACGTCCGGCGCCTTTGCGCGGTGCGAAGGAAACAACTGGAATGTCCTGTGCCATGAGCGCTGCCAGGATACGATGGAGCGCCCGGTCATCGCCGCTGAATTCGGCGTGGATGACATCTTTGTCCCCATTTCCATTCATTACCTGGCTGATTTCTGGCATAGTCTCGAGTAACTTTCTGGCGTCTTCAAGGCGTTCCAGGACACGGACTTCTAATTGGGGCGTCCCGCCCAGGCTGTGCGTCACCTGGTCGACACTACCTGCTATCACCAGGTGCCCACCCTGGATAATGGCCACATCGGTACACATCTCTGCCAGTTCAAGGAGAATGTGCGAACTGATAACGATGGTTTTGCCCATGCCATGCAATGTCCGCAGCAGTTCGCGCAGCTCTATCCTGGCTCGCGGATCAAGTCCGGAGGCTGGCTCATCAAGCAGTAGCACATCGGGATCATGCACCAGGGCGCGTGCCAGGCAGAGACGCTGTTTCATCCCGCGAGATAGGGTCTCGACCAGTGCATCGCGTTTGGAGGTGAGATCCACCAGTTCGAGCAGGTCCGTAATAGTGCTGGCGCGTTTGCGCAGTGCAATCCCGTGTATTCCGGCATAGAAATCGAGGTATTCTGTTGAAGTCAGATCTGGATACACTCCGAAGAAGTCCGGCATATAGCCGACTTTGCGTTGAATAGCAGTGGGAGAGCGGCTCACTTCCTCGTCGTCAAACCAGACTCGACCGGCAGTCGGAGAGATCAATGCCCCCAGGATACGCAACAGGGTGGTTTTACCCGCGCCGTTTGGACCAATCAATCCATAAATTGCTCCTTGCGGCACCTCTAAACTCAGGTCCTCAAGAGCATGAACGGAGCGATAGCGTTTATAGACATTTTGAACTTTGATCATAACTTGTGCCTCTAGATTAAGAGCCTGAAACATCTCCTTGCAAGTTTAACGCTGGTTTGCCGAACACAACCGTACTGAGTGAGCTGTCTTTGTAGACTATCTGCAACAAGACACGCCCACCAGGTCCTATATATGCGCTGGCGTTATGTGTTGTAAAAGTGCCCTGGTTGAGCGCAATTGCATCCCAGGAGCCGCTACGCCAGTTATATAAACGGAAAGGTAGAGAGCTGGTACTGCCGGTGATTCCACCTGTTGCAGCTGGATTGGCGCCGGACAATTCCGAGATCACCAGACCGCTGATGTGCAGGTTGGCAACGTTGGGTACTGCGTATTCAAATGTCATGCTTCCCGCTGACAGGGCATAGAAACCAGGGAACTGGACCTGAACGCCGTTGCCCTGCACGTCGATCAGTTGGCCTGGGATAAAGCTGGACGGAAGGTTAAGCGCCCCAGCAATATCGACGCTGAGAGGCGCCTGCACGAGCGTTTCATGCAGGCCGGTGGGGCTGATATCGTTGATGGTCACGGCGTTGGTTGAGTCCAAGGGGTTGTCGGCCCAGCCAATGAGAGTGACCGGGGAGCCAGGGACAAGCAACGGGTCACCGCCGTTGTAAGCAGTCAATGGCCCACCTGAAAGCGGTACGAGGTTTATGCTGGAACTGTATGAAACAAAGCCGCTTGACGTCACGTTGCCGCCCAGTGCTCCCAGGGCGCCGAGAAGCCCCTGACCCCGGAGAGCCGGTTGATTGGCCATCGCAATAGGACACGGGCTTGGGCAAGGAAAGCCATAGTAGCCTTTGCCATCGAGCGTCAATAAGATGCTCAGGTGACGCTGCCACTCGCTTCGAGTCTGTGATCCATTCACGGTGCCGTAGGGGTAAGAACCATAAGGATAAGATGAACCACTCATCTGTACAATCAGATCCGCGAGCGTCTGGCCGGGGTTGAGCGGTGCGTTGCTCATCTTAAGCATGACTCGTTTTGTTTGACCTGCTGCCAGTCGCCCGAGGCTGAGAGCATTGTTGGGCATCAGTAAATAGGCATCGCTCAACGGATAGCTGAGCGTATTCGTTACTGTGCCTTCGAGCGTGCCATTTTGCAGTGATAGGTGAGAGGCGAGTCCCTGGTGTAGCTGGCGGTCTTGCTCCGAGATGATGGTGTGTAAGGTCCAGATACCCGCATCCCGCAGGTTTACATCGGTCCCGTTTTGTGCTGATGCGATGGAAGTAGTGGATTGATCAGATGAGCTAACAGGTCCGCCTTGATAGAATGCAAGATTATCAGGTGACGGTTGTACCAGACTGCTGCCAGGGATATGTACCTGGAAATCTCCCTGGTTGGGTACGAACACTCCCAGGAAGGTAGTAATGTGGCTTGCTGACCCACTCTGGCCTAACTGGGCTACCGTGATGCTATTACTCAAAATGGACGTGCCCTTTTCCTCCAAAGCAATCCCGTAGGTCAGAAAAGAGAAGATGACGACGCTGCTCAATACAATGCGCCAGCTCCAATCGCGGCGCTTAAGCCGTTGTACAAGTAAGAGGCGCATGGGACCAAGCACCAGGATATAGCCAACCAGCAAGAAGGCAAGCGTCCATGGCGAAGGCAGCGTATTCGGCAGTAGTGACTGTAGCAGTCCACTCATTCTACTGGCGAGGAGTTGCTGCCCCTGTGTGTTGTAAGGCCCGGTGCCGGGGAAGATGCTGGAATTAGAGAGAAGCTGATCACCCAGGCCACGCAGCAAGAGTCCTTCCCAGAAAACGCTTGCTCCCTGCCAGCCCAGGAGTGGTTCGAGCGTGGGATCAAAAGCCAGATAAGAAACGGTTCCCTGGCCCAGGCGTGCCTGAACAAGTAAGGGTATCCCACCAGATGAGAGGACTACCTCGCTTTTGCGCGGATCTACCAGCGTTGCTCTACTGACTGTGACAGGAGAGTGGACGGCATCAGGCACCTTGTTTTGCCCGAGACGCCCTACCGTGGGGCCACCGAGTGGCAGGAGAGATGTTCCTGCTGGTATGGTCGAGGTGCCATTTACTGCTACTGGCAGGAGTCCGGTGGGCAATGCGCTGATTGTACGATGCCATTCGGGGCCACCGGCGACGATGAGGTTGCCACCCTGGTTGACCCAGGTTTGCAAAGCGGCCAGTTGCGCCGTACTCAGGTTACTTGTTGTAAAGTCGTCCAGAACGATGATGTTGAAGTTTTTTAGTATACCTGCCATGGTGGGCATGTTATTCGCATTGAGAAACTCGACGATGACCGAGCCACCCTGGGTGGGCAGCGGAGCTGTGCTCAATGGCCCAAAGCCTGTGCTCTGGTCGGAGAGGACACCGATAAAAACATCCCCTGGCGCCAGGGGGTTGAGAGCTGCTGACTGGGTGCCGATTGCGTTACCATTGCCGTCGAGCAGCTTCACCGTGACATTCTGCATACCGGAGTGCAGGGGCAGGTACATCGTCACCTGTTTCCGGGCGCCATTAGCCAGGGTGATGGCGAACTGGTAGCTCAATGATGTACTCGGATCGCTTTGCACGACGTACTGCGGGTTGGATGCGGTAAGTGAAAGGGTGCCGCTGAAATCTGGGCCATCATTGCGGAGGGTGATCTGTACCGGGACCCAGTTTCCATCGCGGTAGTGCGTCTCGAACCCCGCGCTCACCTGGAGCGATGGTCCACTGGTAACCGGGTGCGCCAATGCTTTTATAGGTAAGGAGAAAAAAAGTAATAGGGCAAGTGCGAGGCAAGATGCAACAAAAATTCCAATGTTTGTATTGAAGCTACGCGTTAGACGAGCGCTATGGAGCATATTCCCCAGCCTTTCCCAATATGTACGGTGACCTAAAGGTATGACGTTCTGTACGAACATTTTGTTGCGAGATGCAGTCCTTTTAAAGAACACGAACTATATACATTATATGTTGTCACTTTCCTATCAGGCTCAATGACGGTTTGCTAAACAAAAGCGTTCCCAGAGAGGTGTTCTGGTTAGCAAATTCTAACAAAATACGACCATCAGAACTAATATACGCCCTAGTATAACCTGTTGTAAAGGAAGTGTTCTGATTGAGCGTGATGGCATCCCAGGACCCCGTCTGCCAGTTGTACAGGCGTGCATGCACGAGGCGCATAGACGTAGGTTGACCTATGTTGGGCTCGGCAATCGTCATGCTGCTAAACTGTGGATTTGTCACGCCAGGCAGCGTAAATTCAAAGGTGATGCTGCCTGTTGTCAGCGTATAAACGCTGGGCGCGGTATACTGTACATTATTGCCCTGCGCGTTGATCACATGTGCAGTGATGAGGTTGGACGGAAGATTCGCTGATCCAGCGAAATCTATGTTAAGCGGCGCCTGTAGGAGATTATCATGAAAACCACCAGGTGCGGCGCCGTTAACGGTAGTGTTGGCCAGGGCATCCAGGGGCTGGTTGGTCCAGCCGATCAGCGTTGCGGGCGCTCCTGCTACCAGTAACGGGTCACCGGCATCCATAGTATTCACCTTTGGTCCGCCTGGAAGCGCTGTCACCAGCATATGGTCGCTGGTAATGGCCCGTGTGCTGCACAGACCTCCGCAGGGGATGAAAGAGAAGCCTTCACCGCTAACAGCCGAGAGGATGGCGATGTGACGTTGATTGTCATTCTGCGGCTGCGAGCTACTGGCGTATGGAAAATAGGGCACAGGCAAGTGATTATCCCTGGCGATCTGGTCGGCAAGGGTCCTGCTGGTATTGGGCGCCGCCCTCTGCAGCGCTATGTTGACCTGTTGCGTCTGTCCAGTAGGGAGGGAGCCGATATAGGCAATGCTGTGAGGCATCAAGATGTAGACATCGCTGAAGGAAGTATCAAGTGTATTTGTCACCGTGCCCACAAGCGTATTACCGTGCAGTGCCAGGTGAGAAGAAAGCCCACCATGCACCTGCTGGTCTCCTTCTGACACGAAAGGATTGAGTGTCCACAGGCCGATATTTTGCAGGTTTACATCTGTTTGCTGCTGTCCCGGTACGATGGTGGTCTGGGCGTCGTTGTTCGCTGTACCCGTGTTGACTTGAAACGGCGCGCTGACTATGGGCTGTACCAGGCTCCCGGCGGGTATGTGTACCTGAAAATCTCCCTGACCGGGGATAAACACGCTGAAGTACGTCGTGACATGGGCGGATGACCCGCCCTGGTCAAGCTGAATAAAGGAGACGCTATTGATGGATGCTCTTTGCTGGTAATAAGCAAGCCCGTAAGTAAACAGGGAGAAGACAAGCACACAGCTCAGAATGATGCGCCAGTTCCAATCCGGTCGCTTCAGACGCCTTATAATCACGAGACGCACAGGCCCTACCAGGATGATGTAGCCCAGCAGTAAGAAGGCAAGCTCCCAGAGCAAAAACAGTGTGCCCGGCTGCAGGACTTCCAATAATCCTGCTCGCAGGAGCAATTGTCCCGGACCGAGGTCCGACCTGGGGACCTGTGCAGGAATAAGGAATTGATCACCAAGCGTACGAAACAACAGGCCTTCCCACAACGCAATAGTGCCTGGCCAGGCCACAAGCGGATCAGTCAATGGATCAAAGGCGAGGTAGCAAATAACTCCTCGTCCCTGGCGGGCCTGTACGATCAAGGGGGTGTTTCCAGATGCTAGAACGGTCTCAATGCTAGAGAATGCGCGCTGCCTGGCATCACCTTTCCCTGGGACGGTTGCGCTACTGATGGCGACGGGTTTCTTTGTGGTATCTGGCGCTGCTGGTTGCCCGGTGTCAGCTATGGTAGGACTGCCAGCGGGCAGCAGGTGAGTGCCAGCGGGCAGCGTACCTGTGCCTTGTGGGATGATTGGCAGCAATGCGGGCGGCAGTGGGCCCAGGGTGCGTTGCCATTGTGGACCACCGACCTCGATCAAGGCTCCTCCCTGGTTGACCCAGGTCTGCAGGGCGGCGAGCTGGCGAGCATTGAGTGTGCTGGTGTTGAAGTCGTCCAGAATGATGGCGTCGAAATTGCCGAGCACCTCGGCCATATCTGGCATCGTCGCGGCGTTGAGCCCCGCCCTTTCGATCCGCTTGGTGGGGTCAGGCGGGGAAACGGCATCCAGGGAGCTGTAGCCCGTATCGTCTAAGGAGAGCGTCCCGACAAGCAGAGAACCAGGCCTGAGCGTGAACGGGGCTTTGTTCTGGGTAGCAATGACCTTGCCATGGCTGTCGCGTAACGTCGCTATGATGCCGCGTGGGACAGAAGGAGTATCGTAGAAGGGAACATTCAAGATGATCTGTTTTTGAGCGCCGTGCGGCAATGTAATGGACTCCTTGTAGCTCCAGGGCAGGATGGCGCCGACGACCTGGCCGGATGGGAATGGGCTTGTGTAGGTGGTGGCCGAGAGAGTGCCTTTGAAATCAGCTCCATCGTTGTTCAGGGAAATCTGCACAGGGGTCCAGTATTCAAGCCTGGAGTCATCTTCGAACCCCACATTCATCTGCAGCACTGGCGCGGCAGCAGGTGTATTGTTTGCGTGTGCGGATGCCACTGCAGGAAGAAGGGAGAAGGCAAGCATAAGCGCCATACACAGGCTGGAGA
>WNGM01001050.1_pt1 | contig 22121 bp, 19 predicted proteins | sample 5400571 | NCBI WGS metagenome assembly WNGM01 (sample SAMN13153378, study PRJNA577476) | soil metagenome | isolation source: 100 cm soil or saprolite under Garry oak tree replicate 2 | place: USA:California | collected 2016-06-15 | reverse complement strand
TTTCCACTCACCCATTGCTTGTCTTAATACGTCACGAAACGAAAGCAGACAACGTAAACACTGTGGGCCTACAATGAGTGCTTACATTGCATGCATGTGGTCGAAAGCAGATGACTCGGTTGGAAGGAGCAGACGCCAATGTTGCAGGGCTTCCTGCGTGCCGTCGGAATTCATGGACGAGGAAAAACGAGCTTACCCCAGCCGTTTGAAACACGCCAAGCCCCGTATCAGCGGGTTCCACCTTAGCGACACCGCCGCAGGCCTCTGTTTTCCTGCGCTTCGCGCAGTTCTCTTCCCAAGCGGGCTTCGACACTAGGGAAATTCATAGGGAAACGCTGACGCGCCCGGAAGCGTTCGATTTTCTTCTGCGCGTCTTCCAAGTGCCCTTTCGACAAATGTACGTAACGCTGCGTTGTACTCAGGTCTGCGTGCCCCATCAGCTTCGCGACACTGAACACGTCGATGCCGGCCTCGATGGCCCGCGTTCCATAGGTATGCCGAAGATCGTAGAGCCGGAACGACGGCTCGATTGCGCTCTTCCGCAACGCCTTCTGATGCGCCGGCTCGAGTTCCGTCATTGGTCTGCTCCAGTCGTACCCATTTCCAATCCTCCGTGGAAAGAGATACTCGCCCTTTGCCCCCGAAATCCGGCGATTAAGAACAGGCAGCGCTCGTGAGGTGATCGGAACATCGCGGACTGCCCTATCGGACTTCCCTTCCCTCACATGCACATAAGGCGCAGGCAGCTCGATACGCACATGTTCGCGTCGGAGTTGAAAGATCTCGCCGGGCCGCAGCCCCATCTCGACCATGATGATCCCGACGTCCCGGAGTACGGGCGTTGCGGCCTTCAGATACCTTCGCTCGTCATCGAAGGAAAGCGTTCGCTCCCTTCCCTTTTCATGTAGGAACTCCACGCGGCCGCCGAAGAAGGGACTCTTCTGGATCAGTTCCTCCTTCACAGCAATCCCAAGGATCTGCCGCAAACAGGACAAATCGCTGTTGATCGTCGCGGGACTCCGCTGCAGCTCAAGTCGCTCCTCTTTGAAGGCCCGAATCATCTCAGGTGTGATCTCATCCAGATACTTCCTGCCAAAGACGGGCTCCAAGTTACGGACGCAACTCAGGTAGGCGCGATGAGTATTGCTCCGGCGTTCAACTCTGATCGTGTGCAGAAAACGCACTGCAAAATCCCGGAACAGAGGAATCTGCTTCTTGGGAAGGATCCCTGCGCGTCTTTGGGCCAGTTCTGCCTTTTTGATGCACTCAACGCGGTGCGCGATGGCCTTGCTCCTGAGATGGGTGGAGGCTTGATATCGTCGCTTTTCGAAATAGAAGTCGTAGTAGTAATACGGAGAGCCGGGCTGTTTGTAGATGGTCATGGGGTACTCCAGACGGTCAAGATTGAAGTGCCACGGGGCAACAGTTCGAAGAACACATGTATTTCGAACCCTGAAATGCCGCTTGGTTCAACCTGAAATATCAATGACTTCCAGGCCGTAGCACTCTTAGGGCTTTCGGAACGTGGATTTCTCTGCAGGCGGCCCAGGTTACTTCGCATTTCCTATAGCATTCAGGTAAGCGGTAGCCGATCGGCAATCCATTCGGCAAGTTTCTCGCGAGCGGCGCGGACTTCCTTCGGGCCCCGCAGAAAACGGTAAACCCAGTTGAATACGAATGGATTCTTTGAGCGAGAGTAAAAAATCTGATTCTGGATTAGGATACTCTCCTCATCGAGGACACTGCCTGTCAGACTTCCCTTCAATGTGTCACGCCATAAGCCGTCAATATGAGTCTGCAATTTGCTCAAGTCGTCCGCTGCACGACTGGCCCGCCCAACTGAAGAACGCCGCTGACGTGCTGATTACGATATAGCGCAACGCTGCGCATGGCGCCAAACAGGAACGCGGCGCATGCCAAACCCCAAGGAATTAGGAGAAGATAGAAAATCTGATCCTTTGTACCGCTCGCAACCATCCCTGGAACCTCATAAACGTAGAAAAAGCAGAGGCCAATGCCGATTGCGAGTCCAATGAGCGCGATGATGGCATAGGCCATCGCGGACATTGGCTGGTCGTGCTTTGCTCTAGGAACGCTGTTGCGATTTGCCATTTCTTCGCACTTTGGACGACTGCATGTTCGCTTTTGAAAATCGCATCGTACCGGAAGAAGAGGAGGTCAGACTGAATCGTATAACGACAATCTCCTCCTAATCAATGTAGTGCGGCTTCCTATCTCCGATCAGGCCCAGCGACCACACGAAATTGATCTAATCGCGAAGCCCTGCGATTTTAACCGCCCCCTCCGGCCGTGACACCGAAGGAGCGGGCCAGCATCTCTTGATCGAGAACATAGTCTTCCCGGACGACCGTAACCTTTCCACACTTTACCACTTCATCTTTTCGCGCCATCGCAGCGAGCGTTTTCTTATGCAGAATGTCCTGTTCTATAAAGGCCTGGAGGTCAAGACTGCTCAATAATCCAGGCGATCGCAGCTCCACGTCCTTTCCAGAAACACTTATGACACCGGGATGGATGAAGTTGCCTATTTCAAAGAAGGACCGAATAGCGTGGCTCCCAAACCTCATACCCACGAACATTCTGTTTCCAGTAACCACACAGGTCGTGACGGTTGAACTTTCCGCGAGGTCCCAGCCGAGCCGTTTTGACAAATACTTACGAAATCCTTCCTGTTCCCAGAGAGTTTTAAACTTGTCCAACTGTTCTTGCGAATGCAGGATATGGTCAAACGAGGTTCTCAGTTCGGCCATGCTACAAGGATGAAGAGAGTTCTTGCATTCGAACACAAACAAAGCACCTTCATGCATGCAGATCGTGTCAATATCCCCTTGAAATCCGCCGTATTTGTACTTAACGTCATTTGCAGCCTTCCAGGACGCATCATTCAGCACCTGCCGCAATCTCTCGCTCAGGATGTCATTTTGACCGTCACGCAGCCGCTTCTGAAATAGCTGCATCGTATTCCTGACGACATCCGCGCTTCCAAATATGTTAAATGGCATCATATAGTGTTCGTTCTCAATTGGAATAATGGGTTGGTACATGACGTCGAACATCTTGTTCTCGTCAGGTTTCCAGGTAAGCGAATCCAAGATGGTCTCCGAGAACTCTTCCCCAGCTCCATACGCGATGAACCTCAGCAGCGAAGGCCTGTCGTATACCGGGATTATCGATTGGGCGACGGCTTCCGGGTCCCCCTGCAATTGAGTCGCGAGAAATTTGGAGATAACCGCCCGCAGTAGGTTCGCAAAACGCTGTGCTCGCAACAGGGAATGCATTTTGACGCCGCGAATCGAAAACGATTCGATCTCGGCAGGAGTCGACAGCAGATCCTTTGATAGGCTCATCACATTGTCCACTTCCTCCTTGAAGAGTTTGTCGCTACGGACTAGCTCTTTCAGCTTATCGACTTCCGGCAAAGCAAAGGTCCATCGCCGAACAGGGTTTTCCCTCATCACAATCAACCCTTCCTTCTGAAGGGATTTAGAAAGCTTAGCCCCTGCCTCGTCGAGCGACATTGCGTCCTGCGATTCAATTGTCCGGGCCAATGCCAACCGTTGAATAAATGTAGACACATATCCAAGCCTCAATGACTTGGCGAAGTCGTGCGTTGGGGCATTGATATGAACGCTGTCCGATTCCTTATCGAACTCGCAGACGTAGCCGAAATGGCTGATCAGGAACTCCCACTGGCCGTAGTTGCTCAAAGCGTGGGCGCCAGAAACTAAATCCAGGTACAAGTTTGTTGACATGCATCGCGGGTCCACACCTTCAGTTCCGCCACGTGCCTGACCTATTCGACTTGCATACAAATACATGAGATAGGAAAACCCGTCGGCTAACGATTCGGGGATCAGACCAGCAACCACTAAAGTTCCAAATTCGCGCCGGCCCAGAAATGCCAGTTCAACAACGACTAGAGCGCTCTTGATGACTCTGCTTCTTTCTCGAAACAGGATTTGGATGGTCGAAATCTGCAGATCTCTGAAGGCAGTAGTAATCTTTAAGAGATTCTGTGTGGAGGCAAGGTATTCGCAGAAGCCAGGGTCGAACGATAGTGACTTCGAATATTCGAGAAGTGATGCACAGAGAAACATGGGGATCTTCGGATTTAGGTCATACTTGCTCGCTCGAAGTACCGGCGACTTGCGAATCCAATCCGACCAGTACACCTTGTCGAAGGCCAGGGCGAGGGTTAGCAGGTTAATTAGCCTTCCTTGCTTTCCGACCTTTTGCGTCAGCAAGATTTCGGTCTCGAGCCATTTCCTCTCCGCTTTCGAAAGAGGCCCTGCCGTCGTGCAGGCTCTTAGCTGATCCGGGCTGTCTTTCCACAGGCCAGACGGTTGCGCATTAACGATTGCTCTAACGCGCATCTCTTCGCCCGCTGACCATTGCTTGTTTTCTCAGTGCAGGTTCGTAACCATCGAACACACTTCGCGTACACATCAGCCCGCTCTCCAAGTTCCCCGTAAGATAGACGGAGATAATCTAGTCTGATAATATCTCGATTCGGCGTCCCAAGATGGCTCACGTTGCGGGCCCCATGGGTGCGGGCAAGACTAGCTTCTACAACGCCCACCTGAGAGAAGCTTTCCCCACTTTGATTCCGCCGATTCCACACCGGCGTGAGGCGATGCTGCACGAACACAGCTCATTTGCAGTCGAGGACTTCGTTGTGGATGCCGAACTACTGGAGAGCGCAAGGGCAGCGGGCTACAGTACGAAAGTAGTCTTCGTCTCCACGGAAGACCCAATCTGAATGCCGGCCGCATTCTGGTCAGGATGAGTCACGGTGGACAATCTGTGCCTCCGGACAGGATACAACAGTCGTATAAAGAGTCCATGAAGAGTCTGTCGGACACCCAAAAGCACGCAGACGACCTCCTGGTGTACGACAACACACCGAACGGGAAGGGGCACCGACTCGTGGCTCGCTTGATGGCTGGAGAGCTAGTCAAAACAACGCATAGCACTCCGGAGTGTCTGAAGCGTGTCTTCGGCCGCCGGGCGAAGAAAAACGTGAGGTTCGACCATACCTAGCGGTCGGGAGGAAGTTAGAGTTGCCTGCCCCCATTTCACAGCTCGCTCATTGATGTCGAGAGGTGAAGCTACAAATCGGACAGCGCCTTAGCCCGTTGTGCAATGAGTCGAACAATCGCCGCGAGATCCGTTCCGGACAGGTCGCGGTCGAGCACCAAGAGTTGCGCGATGCGTTGGTTGGCCGTCTTCGCATAAAGCGACTGTCCTGTCAACTTCCGTTTGAGGCGAAGACGGGAAATGAGAAATCGTTGAATCCTTTGCCACCACGAGGGCGCGCCGTCTTTGAGGTATTCGGTGACCGCGACATGGTGGGGAATCGGAAAAAATGGAGTCAAATCTCGGCGCACGACGGTTTCAAAGGCGGTTTGCGGAAAGTAGTTCTCGATGCCATACCGCTGAAGGACATGGAGCTCAACGGGTAGCCCGACGAGCCTTCTCACTTGGTCCCTAGCCAGTTGGGTAAGCGGCCTAGCGGAGCGGGCCAAGCGTCTGCCCTGATCTCCGTCCATGACGATCAAAGCCTCTTTACATCCATGTTCAAAGCTGTGCGGGTCTTTGGCGACCAGATTGGGCCATCCTCCGACAAAATCGAACAGAACTTCGGGCACGTCAGGGATTTGGGCAAGGAGTGCCCGGAAGACCGGAACATCCGAAGAGCCTTCGCACCAGACCTTGAGGCGCTGGATGGAGGTCGCGCCCTTGAGTTTCGACAGGATGATCTCGAATGGAGTGCTCTGGGTCCGTTCAATCTTCGCAGTGCGTTCTTGTTCTGTGGCAATGAATTTCTGCGCCTGCTGCCAGGCTGCCGGCGCTCGGCGAATTTGGTTAGCGATGATGCGCGCCGCTTCGGCGCGATCGATGTGTGCGAGTGTCTCGGTGACAAGCCCACAGAGTCTCGGCAGTTCAAAATCGAGGGTTTTGCCGCGCAGTTCCGTAAGCTTGGGAATCGCGAAGTCAGATCGAATTTTCGCAATCCAGGCCAGTGGCGTTTCCAAAGGATGGCCGGTTTCCCCGTCCATCAGTAGCGGTTCATTCTCGAGCAAGCGGGAAAGGGCACGTTCGATGGTGGCCCGGTCCTGGCGCTCCACTAAAAAGCGAAATGCCGTTTCGCGCAACTCGGCTGAAGTAGCATTGGTCGCAACCTCTTCTAGCAAGGCGGATTCGGCTCTGTGTTGCACCAGCAAGTGCAGAGCATCGATTTGGCAATACATTTCGACAGGGTCGCGAACCGTTTGCACTAATGCAGTTTGAATCGCGTCGGACCAGAGGCCCGAGTCGCGGACAAATCCAATGACTCCAGCGAGAGCACGCTGGGATTGTGGATGGGCGAGCATTGTCTCGACTAGATGGCGGGCGGCGGGACTCAGACCAACTCGAACCGCGTAATCCGCTACAGCCTTTTCGTCCCAAGAGGCTGTCGCGTAGATCAGGGGCGTGTCGGGATCGATGGTCAGTTCGTAGCGATGGATCAATTTCAAAATCAGCGGCAAGGCCGCAGGAAGTGTGAGCGTATCGCCGTGCCAAATGACGGAATGCTTAAGATCGAGTTCGACCAAGTGGCGGGAGGCCTCAACCGCAATCCAGTTCTTATGATCGCTCCCTAATTCCGACCAGTGACTCTCCGGCAGCTGGTGAAAGTCGTTGAGAGTTTGAAGGAATTCGCGGCGGGTCCCGATACGGTCTTGGAGGACAGCAAGCTGCTGGTTTCGGACGTTTTCCTTTTCGGTGCGCTCGGCGGCGTAGATGCGTGCGTTTTCCTCTTGTAGATCAATCAAGCCATCCGAAAAGGGACGAAGCTGGTCGCGGATCGGACCGTGGAGGTACGGGGAGAGCTGTTTGACCAATTCGGCAGCGCCATGGTCGATAAGCCACTGGCCCGTCTGGAGGGTCGTGAGATCGGCGATCAACTGATCGACGTAAAACCACCGCTGACGGCCGACAGCCCCTTGCTGAAGGAGACTTTCGAGAAAGCGCTGCGCGACGAGACCACGTGCGTCGGTTTCGCGAATCGCGCGGAAGAGTTTGTAGGCAATGCCGCTGCGGTCGGGATAGATCTTTTGTTCGTCGATGACCTGGATGATCGCGACACAGCGTTCGGCAAGCGTCGCGTCCCAATACTTTGGAAGGAGTTTGAGAAGCGGTTCGAGATAGCCTTCCGCGCGGATGATATTGAGGTCCTCGGGTCGTGCAGCAAAGTAGTCAAGCATCCCGAGCACGGCGGCGCGAGAGCGGAACTCTCGAAAGTGGTAAAAAGCCGAGCTGAGGATATTGCCGGTGGCGAGGAGCAACGGCAAGACGGTGGCGATTTGCGATTCGTCGCTCAGCGCTCCAGTTACGTCGAGAATTTCGTTGTAGAGCGGGTCCGTCGGATCCAGAAAGGCAAGCAGTTCTGGCACCAACGCGGGGCCGCCAGCGCGGAGGACCGCGAGCACAGCGCACTGACGGAAGCCTGAGTCAAGGCTGCGATCTTTGAGAATGCCCATGGCCGTCGGCACGATATCCGCCGATCTGCGCAGGCTCAGCAAAACAAGCGCATTTCCGCGAACCAATTGGCTCGCTGCAGTGAGTGCTGTACGGAGTTCCGCCTCAATTGAAGGAGTCAGGAACCGCGCGAGCCGGCGTAAGGCGATTCGCGGGTGGCGATAGATGTACTGTTCCTCGCTAGCGACGGCTTCAAAAATACTCTTCACAATCGCGTCTTTTTCCGTTTCGGAGAAGGCTGCGGGAGAGGAACTGAGTACCCAGAATGGGTACTTGCGAACGAAGAAGGCCCTGACCTCGGAATTCATCTCGGCGAGGTAACCGATAGAGTTGGTCCAGGATTCATTGGGAGCGTCGTAATCCAAGAACGCCAGTTCGCGCACACGATCCAAGGGGGCTGTGGCGAGTTCCTCAGCCGCCAAATACTCACCGTAGGAGCGCATCTGAAAGGCGAAGCCATTGGCGGTCCGCCGTAGGATGGAGGCATGGAGCTCGTTCAGCATCTGCTGCGCGCCTTCCTCCGTAATGCGCATCGCCTGCTGGATGATCCGCAGGGCTTCCGCTTCGGTTAGTTCGTTGCGCGAATAGGTTTCGGCGGCAACCGCAAGCATCGAGAGGGCGCGGCGTTGTCGCTGGGGATTGATCAGCGGCCGGGTGTGAATCAGGCGATCGATGATGTAGCTGATGTTATCGGAGCGAAGTTTGCTCAGCTTTCCAGCATGAGTGAACAGCTCGGCCATAACCGAGAGCACAAAGGGATTGCGGATTTCTTCGTCGGCCTCGGCGAGGGCAACCGCTTCGAGAAACGTGTCCGTGGCGATCCCTTTCGCTTCGAGGAATTCGCGGATGTCGTCGTCGCTGAAATCCAGGATGTGAAACACGGCGGGAAACTGCGGCAGCAACGCGCGGTGCGTGACATAAAACGCTTGGCGAGCCGTCAGCAGTACGCAGGCAGAAGGATCATGGGTCACAAGCGCAGTGAGGTCTTTTCCAAACTGCCCCAGAAGCTCCGCCGGGATTTCATCGACGCCGTCGAGAACATAGGCTCGTCGGAGCGGCTTGTCATTCGCCTTGCTGGTTACGTCGAGAACCGAACCTGGCGTTGCGGATGTAAGGAGCTTCGACAAATCACCGCGGTAGACTTTGAGCTCAACTAAAACGGGAATTTGTTGTCCGTCGGATAGAAATTGGAGAATTGCGGCTCGAGCAACCAGCGACTTTCCGGCTCCCGGTTCACCGAGAATTACCACCCGGGGGTGCTTTAGCAGTTCCGAGAGTTGCGGCTCTCCCTCGCGCAGCACACCACGCCACTGGAAGCCGAGATCGGGGTCCGCGCCACCTTCGATGGTGGCCTTACTGAAGCGGCGCGGAACGTAGAGTCCGAGCGCCATTGCTTGCTGTATTCGTGCCGAATAGTCAGTGAGTTCTTGCTGCGAGGAGGCTGGAGGTGCGCTAGGCGCGCGGCAATCGAGTGCGCGTCTTTCCCGGTCGCGGTGAGCATCCAAGTCCGGGTCTGCCTGAATCCGCTCGAGAGCGGCAATGTAGTTGGCGGGGAGGGAGTGTTCTCGCGCGCCCTCGACGAGAAATCGTTTGTACCAGCTATAAGGACGTAACGCCGGGTCGGGATCGGGTGCGGCAGCAACATACACCCAAGCCTCGATGCCTGTGCCGTCCAGCTCCTTTACGCACCACGGAACACGACGATAACCAATCTCGCCGTCGTCCAAGCGATGCAGATCGCCGTCCGAAACAGTATAGAGCACGCCCCACACATCGGAGCCATCGTGAGAGACGACGTTGGCTTTTCCCGAGTTGTCTTCACTCCTCTTATTAAAGAGAAGTCGGTGTCCGGCGAGGACAGTCGCGCGTCCCACTCCCTCTGGGGATACACCGTAATCCCGAAGCCGACCGGAGCACATATTGGAGCCGTAAGCGAATACGTTCTGGCTCATCGCCGATCACCCAATCTAAGTGAGTGTAGTGAAATTGTTCCGCGCAGAGAGGCGAGCCAGGCTGTGAACATGAGAACTAGGGAACCTTCTCGGGCACGCCATCTTGTGGATTGGGAACCGGCCGCGATCCTAGATAGGCACGAAAGACGCCGGTTTCCGACATGCGGCGAAAACGAACCATGCGGCGCCAGGCAAGAAAGCCGGCAAGTGCCAAGAGCGCGAAAAAAGAAAGCAGCAGAGAGAGAAAAATGATTGGTCGATGACTGACGTCCCAAGCGATGTGGATCGCCGCTGGTGCGGCGAACACCACCAGCACGAGAAACGAGCGGGAGAGGTCGGCTGTGGCTAGCAGGGTGTCGCGCTTCGAGAATCGCTCACCGAGGCGAGTCAAGCAATACTCAAAGGTGGCGTCCACGGAGCCCAGGGTCATGCCCGACTCTGTCCAGACGGCGCTCTTGATCACTTCTGCTTCCGGGCTCGCCCAGATTTCATCCCGGCCGGCCGTAAAGAACCGCGGCCCCTTGATTTTCTTGATGCTCACGTCAGCGATTTCCTGAACGAAGTGGCCAAGCACAAAGGAGAAAACAAGCAGCAAGGTGAAGGATGTACCGGACATATGATTAAGGACTGTACGAAAATTGACCCAGCCGCGCAGCGTGACTTCGCTTTCGCAAACCAGAATCATTCCCGGAATGACGAGACCCAGAAGGTCGTAGATCCCCAGTTTGAAATTGGAGAGATTCATTCCGCTGGACCATCTCCTAGTGTTCAGAATTCTGCAGACGCTCGGCTAGTTTCCATGCAAAATTCTTTGCCGAAACAATTCCAGTAATTCGTCCGAAATCCAAGCGCCTTCGCGGATCATGGCTTCAAGAATAGCGACGGCCGCTGTTGGCTGAATACTTTCTCTCTCCACGGCGCATTCGAGAACGCCGATTGCGCCCGACATCGGTATCCCCTCCTCCTCCGCGGCCGACCGGGCCTGTTTGTCGTTGCTCAAGAGTGTCGCATGGCGGAATTTGGCTACCGTTATGGCCCCCAACTCGCCCTGTCCCAGAGGTTGCTTCCGCTTGCGCAAATCGTGGAAGAAGTCCCACTCGTCATCTGAGGACAGCACGACCTCCTCCGCTGAGTGGACCTCAATGTCCGCCTCTGCCAGCTCCTTCGTCACAAAATTCGAGACCAGCATCCGTCCAGCAAATATCTCTTCCAGGAGCGTGAGATTGCCGGTGAGGTGGAAATCCACAACGACGCTGGAATCAAGAGACACGTTGGCCGTTCGAAGCTTATGCAAGAGCCATTTCCCTCCGCCATGCCTGCGTTTTTTTCTTGGCTTCGACGACGGAGGTTCCCAGCAATTCCGCGAGCTTACCGAGCGAAACCGCTTCGGTGAGCGCAGCTTTCTTGGCGAGGTGTTCAAATCGGTTGGTCTGCTGCCACTCCTTAATCAGGTCGTCCGAAAGCGGGGCGATTTCCTTCTTCGGTTCCCGCCGCTTGTCGAGTTCCTGCTGCAAGGAGTCTGCTTCGACCTTGGAGACTAGCTCGAGTTCGCGCAAGCGGCGGATCATGACTTCGGCGCTGACGCGAAAATGGTGTTTGAGAAAAATGATGTCTTCGAGGGCGACCGCTTTCGTGCCCACGTTCCGTTGAAAGGCCTCGCGCAGCCCGGTCTCCGGCACCAGGAAGTTCGCCGCAAACGTATCGGCCATCAACTCGAGCTCGTGATCACCTTCGAGGGTACTCATGGGTTCCGGACTCTTGTAGAAGGCGCGGTGCATCAGCGGGTGTGCATACTCATGGGCCAGCGAGAAAATCTGCCGTTCGAGTGTATTGGACGAATTTAGCAAAATGCAGGCCCCGTATTGGCGGGAAAACGCCGACAGACCGTAGACATCTATGTCCTGCAGATGGACGCGAAAGACGCGCAGGCCTTTCTCGTCCATGAGCCGAAACAGGTTCTCGATGGGATCGAGTCGACCGAGCCCTAGCCGATCGCGCTCTGAAGCCGCTACCTGCGCGGCAAATTGCAATGGCTTGGATTGCACATCGGGAGAATAAGAATACTCCGGCGGCGGAAGGAGATTGTCGGCAACTCCTACGATTTCTTCAAGCTCGCGGTAGGCTTTGCAGAACCGCTCAAACTGCGAGCGAACTTCGGGGGGAGCACTTACATCAGTGGCAGCGCGGTACAGCAGCTTCAGTTTCTCAGGGGTTTCCTCGAAAAACTCACTGACCTGCCGCCCAAGTAAACGAGCAGCAGTGACGAGCATCGCGCTGTCCATGGAAGAGTGGCCATTTTCGATGGCACTCAGCGTAGCCCTGGAAAGTCCGACCTTCTCGGCAAAGTCTTCCTGTGAAAACGCTGCTAAGTCTCGGAATTCCTTTAGGTTACGCCCAATGATTTCTTTCAATCGCACCTCCTGCTGATAATGTGTGTCAAACAATCTTGACATCTTTTTAGCATTTGGCTTAGAATCTGTCAATACTGGCCGACACACCTGTGTCCCAAGGGAAACCCAGTAGGTGGCCAGCGGAGGACAATATGGTCCCGGTCTTTACCTTCTTCGCGGTGGGCAAGGGGAACATGGTGCTGGTTCAGTTTTCCAATGGGATCAACATGCTTGTGGATTGCAATTCCGTGGAGGGCTGGCCGACTCCTCTCGAGTATCTTCGCTCGAAGATTCGAACGCTCGATTTGGTCGTCATCACCCATCCGCATCAGGATCACCTCACTGGGCTTCAAGAGATCTGCGCGTATTTCCGGCCGAAGTATCTGTGGCACAACGGACGCTACTTTAAACCCGATCCGGTGTATGACGACTGGACATTTTACGAAAAGCTGCGAAGCGGCGGTTATGTCTACTGCACACCGACGCAAGTGCGCGCGGGACAAACGGCTGCCATCGGCAGCACAAAGCTACAGCTTCTCGGCCCAAAGAACCCGCATTTGGAAGGGACTAGCGAGGACGAGAACAACAACAGCATCCTTCTGAAGATTACGGATGGGGCCTCCAACATTGTGTTGACGGGCGACTCAGAGAATGCCCAGTGGGATGCGACGGATTTGGCTGCGCTGCGCGGGACGACGGCGTTCCTGGCAAGCCATCATGGGCGAGAGAGCGGGTTCTCCGAGCGGGTGATACGCGCAATGCAACCCCAGCTGGTCGTCATCTCGGACGGAGAGTGCTGCGACACCGACGCAACGCCCAAATACGAAAAGCTGGCCCTGATAAGAACGACGCGCAACGGGAGCATCGTGATTCAACCACAAGCGCGTGCCGTAGCAGGATTTTAGATTTTTGAGGAGGAAGAAATGACGACCCATAGTTCGGAGCGTGTGCTGACGCAACAAACGCAGGAAGAGATCATCGAGATCGACGAGAACGGAGTCGTACACGCGGTCGGTTATACGCCGAAGGATTTGAAGAGCACGGTGCTTCGTGATCCGGAAGGAGAATACTGATGGCCGAGATTGAAGCCGCGATGCTTGAGCTGACCGCGGCACAGGCGAATTCCGCTTTACGATGGAACTACGAACAAGAAAAGCTAAAGCGGTTCCCGGCGTTTCGGTTCGTTGGCGCAGGAAGCAACATCACAGCGGCCATCGGTGCCCTCGACACTCAGGCGGGCAACACCTACGGCATCCGCGTGGAATTGAAGAATTTCCCTTACGCACACCCGAGCGTGTTTCCGCGGGACTGGACCCCACATCCAGAGGTTCCCCACAAATTCAACGATGGCAGTCTCTGCATAATGCGTTCGAACCAATGGCGAACTCACTTTACGGTTGCCTTGGTAATTGCCAAGGTGGCGATTTGGCTCGGCAAATACGAACTCTGGAAGCGCAACGGACACGTTTGGCCGGGACTGGGGCAATGCCATTGACCTCCCTAGACTTCGCACGAATCGCGCATCTTCTCGAACCGGAGCATCTCGCGGACAAGCTGGTTGTTCAGGTGGGGCTCGGAAGCGGAGGCGCGCCGGTCTCCGATCATTTGACTATGAACGGAGTCCGACGTTGGGACCTTTTTGATCCCGATGTCCTAGAGCCGGTCAATTTGGTGAAGCATCCGCGGCAACGAAAAGATTTGGGCCGCCTGAAGGTGGAGATTCAGCGGGAATGGATTCTCGATCGAAACCCGGGCGCCGAAGTCAATGCATACGCGGTGGATGTTATGTCCGCAGATTCCTTTCCGCGATCGGTCGAGCAGAGCTCACTCATTCTCTGCTGTGCCGACAACAAGGATGTGCGGCAGTTCGTGAACGCAATAGCGCGGCAATATGCGAAGCCGTGTGTTACTGCGAGCGTTTTCCGCCAGGGTTTCGGCGGTGAAGTGTACGCGTACCTACCAGGCGAGACTGGCTGCTTCGCTTGCATGGATCGGGCGGCCGGCGAACAAGGCATCAATATTAATGACACGATTGGGTTGCTGCCCGACGAAGAGCAGCATATGTACGGGCTAAACCTGCAGGACTACCAAGCGTCGGGCCTGTCTCTGGATATCCAGACCATCTCGCAACTCCAGGCGCGTGTCGCGTTGGCTTTGCTTACAGCCGACGCTGCGCGCCCGGTGACGGCGCCGCAAGCGAATTGGCTGATTTATTACAACCGCCCACTCGCCGGCGTGAGCGCGAGCGGATTCAACAAGCTTGTGGGACTTCGCATTCGATCTCGAAAGGGTTGTTCATGCGCAGAACGAGCCATCCCGGCTTACGCCCGATGACGGTTGCCGGATACGCCGGCCGATCCGTTTCGGTTCTTATGGACCGTCGTGTCCCAGCATTCATTCTTGAGGAGCTGACCAAATATCCGCATTCCGAGGAGGGTGGAAAGTATTTGGGATTCGTCGAGAACGATGGCGGGTTGACGCGGATTATGATTACCGATTTCCTGCCCGGTGGGCCCCAAGCGAAAAGGACGCGTGTCGAATTCTTACCAGACGGGAATTTTCAGGAACGACTTTTTCGTCAAGCAGAACGGCTCGACCATCGCGTCGAGCATCTGGGTTCGTGGCACAGTCATCATTGCAATGGTCTGGAGACGTTCAGCGACGGAGACATCGGCGGCTATTTCAAGACCGTGAATAAGGCAGCGTATCGACCGGATTTTTTCCTAGCTTCACTCGTCACGCGAATTCCAAGATCGATCGAGGAGCAGGATTGGTTGCGGCACTTTCTGTTTGCAAGGGGCGATGATCAATTCTATCGGATGGACCAGCTGCGGATCGTAGACGCGCCGACGACTTTTGGCGAAATTACTGGCCATACCGTGAGACCTCACGGCAAATCTTACACAGACGACGACCTGGGCGGGGAGGCTACGCTGTCGCGTCATGAAAAGCCGGATTCGAGTGCGCTCGGGGCGGAGTGGTGGTACGAATCGGAAATCGGCCGAAAACTACTTGCGGAAGATCGTAGCTTTTTCGGAGAGACGTTCGGCCCACACGTGAAAGCGACGCGCAAGGATGGGCGCATCAAACTGTCGGGTACGTGTCCAAATGGCTCTGTGATTTCGGTCGCGTATCCATTGGCGACGAGCGAGGATATCGTCGAGGTGAACTTGGTCCCTCGAAGCCAGCGGCCGATTGCCATTTCGTGCCACCTCTCGGATAGGCTCGTGGCAGTAAGGGGTGCCTTGTGTATGGGAGACTTGCTGTAGTTGCTCAGATTCGGGCCGGAGATTAAGCAAAGGTGGAATGAAAGCCATGAGGTCATTCACAGTCTATTGAATGGCGCGGCCCGGTGATGCTTGGTGACGACAAACACACCTTAAATTTGGTCTGCCGCGAGCAGATCGAAAAATCTGATAGCAGAACTAGGAGAGTCCAGATGCCAAATCACAACGTTCATTGGCCCGTTGGTACTGCAAGCGAGAGCGCCTATGCACTGTACATGAGCTACGGCCAGCCGACTTGGCATGTTGTAGCGGAGACGCTGGGAGGCGCGCTCTGTGGATATGCCGGCGGAGTTTTGCCGGACCGGATCGACACGCCGGATTCCCCGCATCACAGGGCTGAAGCTCACAGTATGGCAATCACAGGCACGGCGGGTTGGATCTTGAAAGAGAATCTCCCAGAATGGCAATCACAGCTTCGCGCGCAGGCTGACCGGCTTGCGATGATGCGAGCGCAGACCACGTCCGCTCTTCATCAGTTCTTCTTTTGGCTTGCCGAGTATTTCTGCCGTTTCCTTGCAGGGCTGATCGCAGGTGTGCTGGCCGGATACGCTTCACACTTAACCTTGGATTTCTTCACTCCCATGTCCCTGCCGGTCCTTTGAAGCCTTGAGTGAAGTGTTTCCGAGACCGACTTGCGAGTTCAACAGGTCTGTTTCAATGTGTGCCTACTAGAGCAGTATTGCGCAGTTATCCTACGAAGCATGTGCCGATGTTTCAATCGCTGGATGACAGCTGCTTCACTGGCCAAAGGGGAAGTGGGTCGAAAGCCCACCACCCGAACAAGCCGTCCGAAGTGGCAGGTCTGCCTGCTCCGATCAAGATCCGATCTTTGTCCCAGCGAAATCGAATCGCGCGGCTAGCGAGGGGAGCCGCAATCGATGCTGCCTGTAGCCAGTCCGTACCTAGACACCTTCGAGATAATCGAGTATCGCTGAGGGTCCTCGGTTGGCGTACTTGTCAGAAAAATTCCAATTCTTTGGGGGCGTAAACTTAAGACCGGCAAAAACAAAGTCACCCGGGCCGTTGAGAAAGTCCCAGTAACCCTTGCCTGGGTTTGCCTCGCGCAGCGCGCAGTAGTAGGCAACATGCGGAAGTTTGTTAGCAAGGAAATGGTCGACCAAGCCAAGTGAGGACGTGCGCGCGTGGAACGTATCATAAAGAATTCCCAAGCCGATGATCCCAGTGCGCGAGTAGGAGTCGTTTCGTCTAACCATCGCGTCTATTGTTTCGACGGACGCCTTTTCACCAAAGGTCCTTGCCAATGCGAACAACTGCTCCCCAACGGCATATCCTTCGAAAGTTCCCCTCAGCTGCTCACCGAGATCCATCGCCTCGCGGAGGATGAGACCGAGAAAGACATTGCCCAGTAGCGGTGCCGCTTCTGACAGCACCCCGACGATCTGCTTGACTAAGCCTGGATTGGCTGTTGCAGCCGCCGCGCGCATTGCATCTCGTAAGCTGAGGATCAGTTGCGTCTGGCCACGCCATTTTGCGATCTCCGCCAATGAGTTGGTCAGACCCGAAGAGAGCGTCTGCGACTCCTCCACCCATACTGTGTAGCTTCCCTGGTCTTGGACTGGGTCGCTCGCTCTCGCATCCATGAGGATCCAGTCTTGGAGCCAAAGATACCAGGCCTGTCTGGTAGATAATTCGATACGAACGAAAATGACCGGATAGCGGCACGCCAAAGCGTAATCGACATAGGGCCTCGCGATCTCGAAGTGAACACGGCCGTTCTGTCGCAGAACGATCTCCGACGTCTTGCACTGCAGCTTGAGAATCTCTCCCTTTACCGTATTCTCGCTAAGCTCAGCTTCGACGTCGATGCCGAAATCTTTCTCGACGCGGCGAGCGATCCAAGAGGGTGCCGGGTGGCTCGTAATCTCTGAGAGCAACCACTGCTCGCCCTGATCTCCGATCTTTTGTTCGCTAGTACGTTCAGGCATGGGCACCGGCCTCAAGAATCTTAGGCCAAGCCTTCGGCGAGTCCAAGTAAGACGGTACGGACTTACCACTGGTTCAATTCGTGCTTCCGGTCCAACACGGACGCCGGCTTCTCGGAGACAAACGGATCGATTCGGTCAGCCTGTCGTGCCGCCCACTCAATCCAAGCCTTGTACTTGGGTTGCTTCTCCGCTGACCACGATTGGGTTTTTGGGGCGTAAGCCGCTATGAATCTTCGTAGTCGTTCGGCACGCTCCCAATCGTCCATCCACTGGTTAAATTGTTGCAGCTTCTCCTCTTCTTCTTGGATCTCCTTGCGGAGCTGCTCCCTTTGCTGTGCGCGTCTCTGTTGCTCAGCCTCGCGGTGTCTGCGCTCCTCCTCTTGCCGCCGCAGTGCGACAGCGGTTTGCATCAGCCCCGCTACAAAATCGGCGATGAGATTTTCGACTCGTTGGACTTTAGCGTCACTCCATCGCGTTCGTTGTTCGTATTGCCCCCATGTTCCCGAATGAATTATCAGCACCAGCTTTCCTGCAGGCTCATGTGTCACGACTTCGTCATAGTCCCAACGATCCGTCGGATTGGGCACTCTTGGCGTCTGTGTCACAACTCTCCGAATTGGTTCCTCGATACCGAACGAAACGTGCTGTCCCTTGATCAGCGCCGCAGTCCGCCCTTGCTCCGATACCTCTACGCTGAAGCCCTGTCGTTCTAATACAGCCAGGACTTGCGCCATGACCTGTAGCGCGCGGTCCAATGTTCCCGCGCTTACCTTCACGTCAAGCCCGCCAGGCTCGCGCGGAAGGAGAATCCCGTTTTCATCCTTTCGACTCTGACTCCGGAGGCGGCTCGCTGTGCTTCCGATCAGAGAATGCGGGCGAGCGGTGGGATCGATTGGCACTGGATTCAGTGCCCCAGAAGTCAGCAGATGATCTATCACCGCGAATTCGGGATCTTTTTGGTCAGAGCCCATCGGTTCTTTCTGCGCTGCGGGGGAGCGATAAATCACTGGAACCTTGTCGAGCTTTGGCAGCGGAGGCTTTTTAATACCTTCATGTCCAAAGGCAGGCTTCGCCCAGTACCCCCGTCCTGGAACTGGCACGGACAATTTTCGGCACGTTTTGCCAAGCGCGACGGCAGATACGCCATATTCCACGGCGACTTTCAACAGCGGTTGCTCCCAGACTTTGCGATAGAGCTCTTCGCGATCGTATTGCTGCACCATCGTATCCTCCCGCTTGGCGAGTCTCTATCTCCTGGTCCGTTCCTGTTCTCAGTGAATTTGTTGCGCGCGACTCGACTGTCGGTGACCGCTGACTTTCGGCCTGGCGTCTAGGTGGATTCCGAGTCGCAACAGCGCATCAGTCTTGGCCTTCAAATGCTCTTTCATCCGGGCTGTCCCCAACAGCGTGTGTACCCTCTCGGCAGGACAAGCATTGTGCTTCCGAAACATTTGGAGCAACTCAATTGTCACATCAGGCTCACACTCAAGAAGCGTCCGTCGAAGGGAATTCACGTCGTAAGCTTCGGTATTCCAAACCGCACGGTGGGCCAGCAGTTCACGCACACAGTCAAGAGCCCGCGAAACGTCGTATTTGGATTTCAGCCGCTTGATTCCGTACGGATCCAGCCGCGCGAAATTTAGGTCGCGCAGAGTGGTGTCGAGCGCTGACGATCCGCCATTTGCTTTGTCGTTTGGATTTGCTCCGACCTGCAGCAAGTATTCCAGCGTCGGTTTCCGCGCCCAGATCGCGGCACTGCGGAGAAGTTCGGTGAGATCGTCGCGCTGCGGGTCCGGTTTCAGTTTCTTCAGCACGTCGAGGTTTTCTGAACTACAAGCCTCTTGCAGCCCCGAGGTGTAGCACTCGGGATCTTCTGTGTACTCCTTCCTGAGACACGGACCACAGGAGCGAGGATTGCCTCCCGCCCACATGAGCAGACTCACCCATTTTAGGTCCCCTTCACCACAGAAATAGCGTAGAGCGCAATCCAGTTGCTCCTGCAATTGCGGTACGAGTTCCGGATGTGCCTGTTTATAGTCGAGATAAGGTCGAAGGGCCGTGCGAACTTTTGCGCCAAACGCCTCCGCGAAGGGCCTGCCTTCCAGGCAATCGGCACCGTGGTCGAGAAATAAGCGAATCAGTTTTGGTTCCCAGGTGAGCAGAACGTCTACAAGCCGAACCGCCTTAATAGCGGCACCATTGGCCAAAAGCAATTCGACGAGATCCAGCCTCGGTGATGACACTGCCTCGTGCAGTGCGGAATCTTTCGCTGATTGGCTAGTCCCGTTTTTTGCAATCAGCTCAACCAGGCTGTGGAATCCGACCTCGACGGCGATTTCAAGGAGGCTCCTTTGCCTGCCGCGTTTTATCGCTTCGGAAATATCGAGGGACTTACCGTCTGCGATCCACTTTTCGATCTCGAATAGCCTTCCGGCTCGGCACATCCTGATGAGTTCTTTTGCATCGTTTGCATCGTTTGCAACAGCTTCGTCATCCACATTACTCATCCTAATTCCGCCAAATTGTCAGGCAGCCTGTGATGTTCCAACCATCATCGCTGTGCCGCGGCCTAATCGACTACCAATATGAGTAAGGTTCTCAAAGAGGTTTAGAATAGCCTTGACTGTCGCAATAAATCAGTCCACAGCGGAGCAGCACTACCGTCAGCCAAGGAATCTGATTGCCCTCCTGAAGGGACCTGGCTCGCCACGCCAACAGTAGGGGAGAGCTTTGCGACTGCATCTAAGATGAAAGGCAAGGAGCGAACGTCGTCTTCGTTGTACTCCAAGAGTTTTCGTTTAAGCGCCTTCTGGCGAGCAGCGTTTTTCACTCGGGCGTAGTTATGCTCGTAGAGGAGAGCAACTCCAAGACCATCTAGTCTTGGATGCCTGTACCGAAAACCAAGCATCTTTGCTACCTCCTTAACCGACTCTGAATCTATGGGTAGGGCTACGCTCTGTTGAAAAGCTTGGCACACATTTACGATTCGGGAACACAAGGACGTGTTGAGTTCGTGGAACAAAAGCCTCACTCGGAGCACACGCGCTTCCAGTTTCGAGGAGGAAAAGGCGAGAAAATTCGCGGTCGGCTGGCGCGCCGCAAACTCTACAAATGCAGTCAGAATCTTGTGTTCGTCAGCTGGTGTTCCTGCGAAGAATGCTTGATATGGCCCCTTTCTGCCAATGCAGATTCCGATGAGCCAGACGTAGTTATAGCCACCGGCTGAATCAGTTTCAATATCGAGAAAGATTTCAGGATTCGGCGGCAATCTCAGTGGACCAATCAAAACAGGCCGCCTCTCAACTAGTGCACGCGCCCTAGCCCTGAGGACTTCGAGCGGCCTTGAGGGGTGCGGGAGGGCAACAGCAAGTGCGGACATCTCGCAGTCTGCAAAGTCCTGCGCAGTCCTTATGCCAGCGGCCCGCAGTAGCTCCGCAGACCGATCCTTAACACCGGGTATGCAAGCTACCTCCATAATCTCTCGCCACTCGACTTTAACCTTTCCATTGGCGCCGACGGTTATTACAGCGAAACGTCCTACATTGCCGACGCGGTCGTGGCTGGCCGCATTCACTACGAGTGCTTGCCCCAATCTCTGGTGTCTGCCTCCGCACCTGTGCGAGTGCCCGCATACGACAAGCCTCACGTGCTTGTTAGCACGGACAAACTTCCGCACGGCTCGCGACCCAATTGAGCGAGGGTTTCCATCCACAGAATAACGCACTGATTTGTCCAGACAACCTGCTGGCGGGCAGTGGCTAACCAGGATGAGATTCTTTCGTTGCGAAGCTCGTTTTTGTCGCGCCAAATGGGAAGAGATTGCTTTCTCGCTGTGCAGCAGAAAACCCGGTGCAGACGGCGCACCTTCCACGCCTAGCACCGCAAAGTCTCCCAATATCACGGGCGATGCATGAACGTCGAAGACTGAGTGGCCTGCAATGTGTTCTTGGTGTCCGGGCGAGTCATCGTTTCCAGCAACGGCGCAAATCCCATACTTGGAGCAGCGAGCTAGGTCTTCAAAGAGATTTTTACCCTGTTCCCTGAATCTTGATATGTCATCACCACCATACAGAACGACGTCGGGCTTCACAGGAAACTTTGCGATTTCCTCTGCCAACAAGCTGATGTACTGGACACGCCAATCAGAAAACGCAACAAGACGAAGAGGCCCTGCGTGCTCACCGAGTTCTACTGCTCTGGCGTGAGTTCGCGGAGCCATTTTGGGGACTTGAACGGGCAACCTCGGCAGTGGCGATTATAGCCTGCCAGAACATGTTTGAGATTGTGACAGAGTGGGCACGGCGGCCGGCGAATGCCTGACCTTTCATGTCATGCCGCCAAGGCATCAGCGAGGGAGTACCGGAAAGGCAGGGTCAAGCTGGCAGTTTCGGTGCATTGCAGCCCCCCGCAACCATTTCTAAAGCTTGTCTCAGGATAGGTTTACGCGACGAGTGACGGGCGAATTGGTGCTTCCCATTTATAGCCCAATTCGCCCAATTCAAATCCCAGCCCAGCTTTCTCGCACCATTCCCTACGATAAGTCTCGTCATACCGTAATTGCGCTGCGTAGAGGTCGATGAAGTTTTGCGAGTGGCCTAGCCACAGTTTGATGAGGTCGTCCGGCACCCCCGCCTTGCGGAGTACTGCAAAACGAAAGCGGCGAAACGCGTGGTATCCGCCTTGTCTCCCCGCTCGCTGCAACACATCCAGGACATTGCGCGAGTCCAGAAGACGTCCCGCTCTCGTCGTGAATAGATGCCCCTTTCTTCCTTTTATGTAGCCGCATAGAACTTGTGCCAATGACTCCGGAATATCCACTGGGCGAATCGCGTTTAAGGTTTTCGGGGCTTGCTCGCGTCTCCGCCACACGCTTCTCCGCACCTGTAGCAAGCGGCACAGCGGGTCAAAATCATCGGTGCGGATGGCCAGAGCCTCACCAATTCGTAGACCTGTTCCGGCCACCAGCGCTACCAAGACGGCATCGCGTCCTTTTAGGGTGGTTAG